>Ga0187851_10000786_pt1 | contig 31597 bp, 23 predicted proteins | sample June2016WEW_6_10_FD_132997 | JGI IMG/M metagenome (GOLD analysis project Ga0187851, IMG submission 132997) | Peatland microbial communities from SPRUCE experiment site at the Marcell Experimental Forest, Minnesota, USA - June2016WEW_6_10 | ecosystem: Environmental > Terrestrial > Soil >...
TGGGGCAGGCTCAAACGCTCGGGTATGTTTTGCACCGTACGTGGAGCCAATGCCATCATTGCCCTCCGCTGCTGTAAGCTCAGCGGCAGATTCGAGGACTATTGGGAGGCCAGACGGGCCTAACCCTCACTTTAAAGTCGCGCACCCGGGAGCGGTTTTTCCACCGCGAGGCGAAATCGTAAGGAAGGATTTTGACATCGGATCCGTACCTCAGACCTCAAGAAACCCGCGCAAGTTCGAAAGCCCGAAGAGCCCGAAGCCCGAAGTTTGACAGAGCATGCGCACTCCCTCTATCCTGAACGTCATGTTTATGTCCTGCACCGCCGGCAGCTTTTGTTGTTGCATGGGCTCGCCGGGGTGTGGGTAGAAGACGCGAGTAAGCAATCTTCCAACCCACCCGGAGCCAAGCGGGTGGGTTTCGTTTTTCTGTGAGATTCGCCCAATGGAAGCCGGGATTTCGGGCAAGATTGAATCCACGATCAGGAGAGAGCCATGACCACCGCGACCGCAAACGAAGCCACCTCCAAGGCATTACGCATCAACGACACCGCCCCCGATTTCACCGCCGAAACCACCCAGGGCAGCATCCATTTTCATGAGTGGATCGGCGACGGCTGGGCGGTCTTGTTTTCCCATCCCAAAGATTTCACGCCCGTCTGCACCACGGAACTTGGCTATATGGCCGGCCTGCAGCCGGAGTTCGCCAAACGCAACACCAAAATTATTGGACTGAGCGTCGACCCCGTGAGCAGCCACGGCAAGTGGGCTGCCGATATCGAAGAGACCCAGGGACACAAAGTGAACTACCCCATGATCGGCGACCCGCAACTGAAGATTGCCAAGCTCTACGGTATGTTGCCCGCCGAGAGCGGCGATAGTTGCGAGGGCCGCACCGCCGCCGACAACGCCACCGTGCGCACGGTCTTCGTCGTCGGGCCCGACAAGAAGATCAAGCTCCAGCTCAGCTACCCCATGAGCACAGGCCGCAACTTCGACGAGGTGCTGCGCGTGCTCGATTCCATGCAACTCACCGCCAAGCACAAAGTGGCCACGCCCGCGAACTGGAAGCAGGGCGGCGAGGTAATCATTCTCCCCTCGGTTTCAAACGAGGAAGCGCAGCAGAAGTATCCCGGGGGCTGGAAGACCCCGAAGCCGTATCTGCGGATCGTGCCCCAGCCGAAGTAGCGCGGCTGAGTTCTGTTGTTCAAAATTCGATGTTTGGGTCATCCGGAAGTCCCGCGTTTTCGCCAGCGGGACGAGGGATCTCCCTAAACACACAGCCGTTCGGCCAAACTGCACCACTACAGTCTAGGTTTTGGGATGTCGCAGGGCTTCAGCGCTCCGATCAAGATGCCTGCCTCATGAGGTGGCTTAGACGCTGCGGAGAAACTCCGATTCGGGCAGGCTCGGGAAGGGCACGAGGTTCAGTCGTGCCGCTAACCGGCCTGGAATGCATCCCCGCCCGAAGTGAGCTTTCGCCTGTGGCGCGACTTCTTTCCGCAGCTCGGAATACCCTTTTTTTCAGCGCCCCCGATTTCCGCACGTGCGATTCATTCCGTATTAAACTCATCCCTGGCTCCGACCAGCGCTTCATCCGCGCTAATCGAGGCGAGGTTTTAATAAATGACCACTGCAACCCGCACCAACCCGCTCTCTTATCTCGGCGACCAGCTCGACGAACTCAAGGCCAAAGGCACGCATTTCAAACTGCGCGTGCTCGAAGACGCACAGGCCCCGGTCTGCACCTTTGACGGCAAAAAAGTAATCAACCTCGCATCGAATAATTACCTCGGCCTGACCACGCATCCCAAGCTGCGCGAAGCCGCCTTAGAAGCCACGCGCAAATTCGGCGTGGGATCGGGCGCGGTCCGCACCATCGCCGGCACCATGAAGATCCACATGGAGCTGGAAGAAAAAATCGCGCGCTTCAAAAATGTGGAAGCCTGCGTAGTCTTCCAGTCCGGTTTCGCCGCCAACGCGGGCACGGTCTCGGCGGTGCTCGGCAAAGACGATTTCATCGTCTCCGACGCGCTCAACCACGCCTCGATCATCGACGGCGCCCGCCTATCGAAAGCGAAGATTCTGGTCTTTCGCCACAAAGACATTGCCCACGCTGAAGAACAACTGGCGAGCGTGAAAGACGAGTCCGGCAAAAAGCTGCTGATCACCGACGGCGTCTTCTCCATGGACGGCGACATCGGCCCCCTGCCCGCCCTCTGCGACCTGGCCGAAAAATACGGCGCCATCATGATGGTCGACGACGCCCACGCCTCCGGCGTTCTGGGCAGCAACGGCCGCGGCACGGTCGATCACTTCAACGTCCACGGCCGAGTAGACATTCAGGTGGGAACGCTATCGAAAGCTATAGGCGCGCTTGGAGGCTACGTCTGCGGCTCGCGCGACTTAATCGATTTTCTCTACCACCGAGGCCGGCCCATCCTGTTTTCCACGTCGCATCCGCCATCGGTCGCGGCCACCTGCATAGCGGCCTTCGATGTTTTAGAGAACGAACCTGAGCGCATAGAAAAACTCTGGGAGAACACCCGCTTCTGGAAAAAAGAGCTGTCCCTGCTGGGCTTCGACATCGGAGGCCGCGCCACCCCGGCCAGCGAAACCCCAATCACACCCATCATCATCGGCGATGGCAAACGAACCATGGACTTCTCCCGCGAGTTGTTCAAAGAAGGCGTGCTAGGCACGGGCATAGCCTTTCCCACAGTGCCCGAAGGCAAAGCCCGCATCCGCACCATCGTGACCGCGACGCATACGAAAGCAGAGTTGGAACAGGCGCTGGAAGTGCTCGGTAGAGTGGGGAAGAAGATGGGGATTGTGGGGGAGAGCGCGAGCAAGAGCAGAACTCAGGCGAAAGGGTGACATGCTTGCGGTAGTGTTCTCGCCCGCACTAGCTCGGGCAGGGCTTCATACACACGGCGAATCTCACTCCCGATCTCGGTTGCGCTCACCCTACACTCGACGATCAGCGGTACACCGGCGGGAATGAGACCCGAAATCTCCCGGAATGAAATCTGCGCTGCGTACGAAACTGGATCCTGCTGACTTGAACGGTTGACCTCGCTTACGTGCACTTGTATCAGCCTCGTGGGAGAGCCTTCAACATTCTGCAAGCCTCTGTCATCGACGCCACACTGCCGAGCGTGTCCTACATCAAAACAGAATGAGGCGGGCGTGGTGTTCGAATTCGAATCGTCCTCGCCTCCGATTTGGTGTGTCAGGTTGGGGCTGAAAGCAAGGTTGCCAAACACGCCCTCCCGTCCCGGTGCATCGCCACCGGGAGTAAGCTCGCCTCGACACAACGAACCAAAGACCACAACGCTCGAATCGGCACCATCAATGTCCCTCAGCGAGATTTTAGCCTCCTGGCGCTCAATCATTGCGCTCTGTGTTGAGCCACTGCAAGGTTTGTCCAGCTCCAACCTTCGATCCCAGTATCTCAATGGGTGACTGGTCGACAGGAGTCGCGCATCCGATGTCCAACCGTTCCACATCTTCCTCGTGGGCAGACGAATTCCCAAGGGCCGACGCTCTCGTGTTCGATATCCCCGGAGTCGGGCGATCAAGTCGCGATACGGCAGTCCTTTACACCGGACTTTCTATCCGTCCCGGTGCACAACCCTCCCGCCAAGAATCGTAGCCACCACTTTTCCGTGAAACTGCCAGCCATCAAACGGAGTATTGCGCGACAGCGACCGCGATTTGCCCGCCTCAAACGTCCAGCGCTTTTTAGGGTCGAAGATGGTGACATCGGCAAAGTTGCCTCGAGCCAGCGATCCGCGCCCGCGCAGATCGAACACACGCGCGGGACCGGCCGTGAAAAGCTCGACGATGCGGGCCAGAGAAATCTTGTGCTCGCGATGCAGCTTCGTAATCGCGAGAGCCAGCGCGGTCTCAAGCCCGGAAATGCCAAACGAAGCACGCTCGAACTCAACTTGTTTTTCGTGTGCTGCATGCGGAGCGTGGTCCGTGGCAACCGCATCCACGGTGCCGTCGCCGAGCGCCACCAGAATGGCCTCGCGGTCCGCCACCGAGCGCAGCGGAGGATTCATCTTGAAGTTCGTGTCGTACTCGCCCACGTTTGCGTCCAGCAAAGTGAAGTGGTGCGGCGTCACCTCGCAGGTCACGCGCGCCTTGCCACGCTTGCCGCGGCGAACCGCCTTAAGCGCATCGCAAGTCGACAGATGCGCCACGTGCAGCCGCGATTCGCGAATCTGCAAGGCCAGATTCACGTCGCGATCCACAATGCTCGCCTCCGCCGCAGCCGGCATCCCGCGCAACCCCAGCCGAAAGCTGGTAGCGCCTTCATTCATCGAGCAGCCCTCGGTGATGCGCGTGTCTTCGGCGTGCTGCACCACCGGCAGATTCAACTCCGCACCCAGCCGCAAAGCCGCCCGCATGACCTCGTCTTCGAGGATCGGCTTGCCGTCATCCGTAACCGCCACCGCCCCGGCCCGTTGCAGAGCCGCGAAATCGGTAAGCGCCGCCCCGCGCGAGCTTCGCGTCGCCGCCGCGATCGGAAACACATTCACCACCGCTCCGCGCTCGACATGCCGCAGCCACGCGACCCACTCGGCCGAATCGATCACTGGATCGGTGTTGGGCATGGTGCACACGGAAGTAAAACCGCCCACCGCCGCAGCCGCAGTTCCGCTGGCGATCGTCTCTTTGTAACTTTGTCCTGGCTCGCGCAGATGAACGTGCAGATCGATGAACCCAGGCGCAACGATCAACCCTCGCGCGTCAAACTTCTCATCGGCGCTGCCGCGAATCTTGTGGGGCAGCGCGATCTCCGCGACCCGCCCGTCGCGCAAGAGTACGTCCATCGGCGTGTTGATCTTCTCGGCGGGGTCAATGAGATGCCCGCCTTCGATCAGCAAGCTGGCGCTCTCTCGTTTTTGACTCTTAGCACTCAGCATCCGGCACTCAGCATTCGGCCACCACGCAGTTTTTCTGGACAACCCCGGCGGCCCTATCCGCGAAAATCCGCGAAGATCCGTGGCTCATTTCGCCTTGCCCAGCGCGCGCGCCAGAATCGCCATACGCACTCCTACGCCGTTGCGCACTTCTTCCTGGATCACCGACTGCGGCCCGTCGACAACCTCCGAAGTCAGCTCCAGCCCGCGAATAATCGGCCCGGGATGCATCACAATCGCGTCGCGCTTCGCCAGCTTCAGCCGCGCCGCCGACATCTGGTAGCGCGCGATGTAATCCTGCAAGCCAATCTTCTGCCCGGCCAGACGCTCTTTCTGCACCCGCAGCAACATCACGACGTCGGTTCCGCGCAGCGCCTCTTCTATATGCCGCGTGAGGCGAAGTCCGGGAGCGAGCGTCGCCGCCAGCTCCGGCACCAGTTCGGGCGGCCCGCACAGCGTCACCTTCGCTCCAAGCTTCGTCAACAAATGGCACGCCGACCGCGCCACGCGGCTGTGGTAGATGTCGCCAATAATGGCGACTTGCAGCCCTCTGAGCGACTTCTTGTGCTTGAGAATCGTGAAGGCATCGAGCAGCGCCTGCGAAGGATGCTCGTGCATGCCGTCGCCGGCGTTGATCACCGGAATGTCGAGGTGCTTCGCAATTAGGTGCGGCGCGCCCGCCGAGGGATGGCGAATCACCATGGCGTCGGCCCCCACACCGCGAAGGGTATAGCCGGTATCGAGCAGCGATTCGCCCTTCTCGATGCTCGATCCTGAAGAAAGAACCAGCACGGTTATCGCGCCCAGCGATTTGGCGGCGACCTCAAACGAAGAGCGCGTGCGCGTCGAGGCTTCGTAGAACAGCAGTACGATCCGCTTGTCACGCAGCAGCGGCCGCGTCTTCAGCGGATTCATCCGCCGGGCCAGCTTGAGCAGACCCACAATTTCTTTTTCGTCGATGTGCTCGATGCCGAGCAGGGATCCGCGCGCCGCTTTGTGGATGGCGTTAACCATGCAAACGGTGCATCATACGCGGCTAGGGCAACCGTCGGCAAGGCCAAGGTAGCGCCGCCTAGCGCCGCCGCCCCGGCGGCTGTCCCGCGGGCGTCTCGCCCGCCCCGCTGGCTACTTCGGATCGTGCCGCCCCAAGAATGCGGCGCTCAGAGCGCCACCCAGGCTGCTAAGAAGAATGAACGCTACCAGCCCAAAGATCAACGAGGCCACCAGCATGATTGCAAAGCCATCGGGCGAATTTACAAACTCGAGAAAGGGCTTGACCTCCGGCCCGGGATAGCGGGCCGCCGCCTGCTGAAGCTTCTCCATCATCTGGGTGCGGATTTCCGCGCCTTTATGCAGAAGCACGACCGCCAGCATCTCGAGAATGGTCGACGCCCCGAAGAGCAACAATCCGCTAAGCGCGCCCAGCTTGGCTCCCGCACCGGCGCGCAATCCTGAGGTAGAACCTCGTCGAGCAAACGACACCGCGAGAAATCCGGCGACGATGGCGGCCACAAAAGGATTCAGCCCCACGAACATGAGCAATGCCGCAACCCCAGCCGCCAGAGCGCAGGACGCGATCTGCGATGGCGCATGCGGCCAGGTGACGGGAACCGGGCTCGCCGGGCCGGTAAAGCCAGCCTCAACCTCACCGCCCAGGGCAGTCACGGCCTCGCCCGAGGCAGCCAGGTCGGGCGCAGGTTCGGCAATCGCCACGCGAATCTGCGGCGCCCCGCACTGCGAGCAGAACGCTTTGCCATCCTCCACGGCATGGCCGCACTTGTAACAGGGATGATCCATGAAAGTTTAAGGAAGGGCTGCTTGAAAGTATCGCACGATGAGCGCCACGCGCAAGGAAGCCTCGGCCCAGCCGGCCCAGCCCAGCTCCTACATTATGCGTCGGCATGGCTTGTGGTGGAGCGTGATCCGGTCATGTTGAGCGCAGGAGTATCTTTGCTAGGGACGGTGCTTCCGAGTCCAAGCGTCGCTGCTCCGAGGCGACCCGAAAGTTCCTAGAAATAATGTGCATAATTATCTTTCGTTGCTCCGACAATTAGGCGATAGTGTGTCAGATGATTGGGGGGATAAGAGGCCACTGGCCGGCAGGGAAAATTCACGGGGACCTTTCAACGGGGACCTTGCAAAGGTAGGCCCGGCAACTCGCTTGCGGTTCGTCCTGAGACGCTGAACCTTAAGCTGCGAATTCTCGTTCGGCCGGTCGGGGAGCGACCGCTGCTTGTCATCGAGGAAGATGAGCACCCGCTTGCGGCCGAGCAGAGGTTGGGGATTACTCGCGACAGGGCTAGGGAGCTTGCCGCGCTCCTTTAGCATCCGCAACGCTCTGGTTGCCCGCAGCCAAGGGACAGTCTGGTTTTCCGGTGGCTTCAACCGATAAGGCTTGATTCCCACAGCTTCTTCACAGCCTTCCGTCTCCGGTATATTCCGTTCCGGGAAACTTTGGCTCACAATTCCTACGGGAGAGTGTCGCTCGCGAAAGTCGTTAATCCATCCATGCCCACCACAGACGATTTCAAAGAGACGGTGAAGCAGCAGGCGGATATCGTCCGCGTCGTTGGCGGCTACGTCAAGCTGAAAAAGGCTGGGGCGCAGAACTATGCCGGGCTGTGTCCGTTTCATGGGGAGAAGACGCCGTCGTTTTCGGTGCACGCCACACGGCAGTTTTATCACTGCTTCGGCTGCGGCGTCTCCGGGGACGTGTTCAGCTTCGTGCAGAAGATCGAAAACATCACCTTTCCCGAGGCCGTGCGGCTGGTGGCGCAGAAGCTGGGAATTCCCCTGCCCAAGGCTACATATTCGAGTCCGGAAGAGGCGCGGGATGCCAGACTGCGCGGGCAGTTGCTGGATGCTCAGGAACGCGCCGCCGCGTTTTTCCAGGAGTGCCTGAAGCGTCCTGAGGGCGCGCGGGCGCGAGAATATCTCGCGGGCCGCGGGCTGAATGAAGAAACCGTGGCGCACTTTCGTATCGGCTATGCGCCCGATTCCGGCTTCCTGCTGCGCGACCGCTTGTCAGGCGAGTTCAGCGAAGAGGTGCTGCGCGACAGTGGGCTGTTTTCGTGGAAGCAGGAAGACGGGCTTCGGGCTTCGGGCCCCGGGCTTCGGCAAGGCGTGGCGTCGGAGAGTGGCAACCCCGATGCTGAGGGCGAAGTAGCGGGAGCCGAAGCCCAAAGCCCGAAGCCCGAAGCCCGCATCTACTCCAAGTTTCGCAATCGCGTGATGTTTCCCATCACCAACGATTCGGGCAAGATCATCGCCTTTACCGGGCGCACGCTGGCCACTGATGAAAAGTCCGGGCCGAAGTATTTGAATTCGCCGGAGACCGCCATCTATTCGAAGAGCCGAGTTTTATTCAATCTCAACCACGCGAAAGAAGCCATCCGCAAGCTGGATTACGCCATCCTGGTCGAGGGCCAGATGGATTGCATTTCCGTCTACTCCGCCGGACTTCACAACGTGATCGCCAGCTCGGGCACGGCTTTCACCGAGATTCAGGCCAAGCTGCTCGGTCGCTCCAGCAAGAACGTCGTGGTCAACTTCGACCCTGATACAGCGGGAGCGAAGGCTACGGAGCGCACGCTGGGCCTGCTGGTGGAAGAAGAATTTCAAATCAAAGTGCTGACGCTCGAGCCCGGCTTCGACCCCGACCTATACATCCGCCGCAAGGGCAAAGACGCCTATGGTGAGGCGCTGCGAAACTCGCAGAAATATTTCGACTATCTGATCGACCGGGCGCGCAGTAATTTTCCCGTGCGCAGCGCCGAAGGCAAAGTGAAAGCGGTGAACTACTTGCTGCCTCACATCCAGCGTATCCCCAGCCGCATCGTACGCGACGAGTTGAGCCAGGAGATCGCGCAGAAACTCGGCATCGATTCAGCAGTATTGCGGCAAGAACTGCGGCATGCGGCATCATCCCGGTCCGCAGCGGCAGTAAAAGCTCCGGCGGAAGCGCAGGCCACCGATGCCGAGCGCATTTTGATTCGCGCACTCGCTTCCGCCCGGCAGATGCAGCAGGGAGAGCATCTTTCCGCCCGCGACGGGGCTGAAGAAGAGTTTGATTCCGCCCGCCAGGCGCAATATGCCTTGCAAAGAGAAGCCTTGCATCGCGGCCTCATCACCGAATCGCTGGTCGAAGCCCTGCTCAATGCCGGACCCGAAGTTGCCGATGTAATGGAAGTGCGCTGCTCCGAAAGCGAGCGCCGTATGCTGGCCTCGATTTTATTGAAGGAGGAAGAAGAACTCACGGCCGAACGCCTGGAGGGCGCGGTGCGCGCCCTGCGGCGCATTCATCTGCGTCGCCGCCTGGAGCACGTGCAGCGCGAATTGCAAAAGCCGGGACTCAGCGACGACAAAGTTCTGTTGAAGGAGTTGGTGGTAGAAAAAGAGCGGCTGAGCCGTGCGCTTAGAGACCCAAGCCTGGGCGAAGGCAGCCTGGAAAATGTCCTGGGAAACCGGCGCAGCGCGTGAAACAAAATGGTCTCTTCCACCATCTAAGTATTTAGGGAAGTTACAGATAGCGGCGCACGGCGGGAAAATCTGCGGGCAACTGATAGACGGGACAGCACTTATGTGCTAAACTGAATCGTTTGTGCTAGAGGGCACAACTCCGCGTCACCCCAGAACCCCACCCGTAAAGTTTTACCACACGCTCCGCGCGAGCGAATTGAAGAATTTGAGGAACACCTCTTTGGCTCTTGAAGACAAGTTCGACGACATTAAAAAGCTGGTCGATGCCGGGAAAGAGAAGGGATATCTCACCTACGACCAGGTCAATGACCTGATCCCGCACGATGTGCACAGTCCCGAGGACCTGGACGACCTGCTCACGACCATTGGTACGCAAGGCATCGACGTGCTGGAAGGCCCCAAGCTGCCTTCCGCGGCGCTCGATAAGAGTGACGACGGCGAAGAGGGTGATGATGTTGAGCTCGATCTCACCCCCGGCGCGCTCGAAAAAACCAACGATCCCGTCCGCATGTATCTGCGCGAGATGGGTACGGTTCCATTGCTCACCCGCGAAGGCGAAGTGGAGATCGCCAAGCGCATCGAGTGCGGCCAGGTGCGCGTGCTCAAGGCGCTCTCGCGCTCGCCGATTGTGATTCATGAACTCCTCGCCATGGGTGAGGACCTGAAAAAAGGTGTGCGCTCCATCAAAGAAGTTGTGACCTTCGACGAAGAAGAGATCACCGACGAAATCTTGCAGAACCGGCTGAACGAATTTACCGGCAAGATCGACGCCATGGCCAAGCTCTATAAGAAGGCCGGGCTGCTGCAGGACAAATACGCGTTGGTCTCGCAGAAGAAGCGCCCCAAGGATCATCGCCGCGCCCGCCGCAACCTGGCTCGCGCCATCGTGCGGGTTTCGCGCGCGGTGCGCAAGCTAGGCTTCACCAACGCCGAGCGCAAGCGCTTGATCGACCGAGTGAACAAAACCGTCGACAGCATGCGCTCGCTCGACCGCCAGGCGGGAAATCTCGAGCGCAAAGCCGAAGCCACGCGCAGCGAGGACGTGAAAAAAGAGTATCGCCGCCAGGCGCGTGCCGTCCGCAGCGAAATCGAAAAGCTTGAAGCCGAAGCCGGACTGTTGTTCCAGGAGATCAAACGCACGCAGCGCGAGATCATCCAGGGAGACATGGATGCCGAGCAGGCCAAGCGCGAGCTGATCGAGGCCAACCTGCGCCTTGTGGTTTCGATTGCGAAAAAGTACACCAACCGCGGCCTGCAGTTCCTCGACTTAATTCAGGAAGGCAACATCGGCCTGATGAAAGCAGTCGACAAGTTCGAATACCGCCGCGGCTACAAATTTTCGACCTACGCCACGTGGTGGATTCGGCAGGCGATTACTCGTGCCATCGCCGATCAGGCGCGCACGATTCGCATCCCGGTCCACATGATCGAAACCATCAACAAGCTAATCCGCACCTCGCGGCAACTGGTGCAGGAGTTGGGCCGCGAGCCGACTAGCGAAGAAATCGCCAAGCGCATGGATATTCCCGTGGCGAAGGTGCGCAAGGTGCTGAAGATCGCGCAGGAGCCCATCTCGCTCGAAACCCCGATCGGCGAAGAGGAAGATTCGCATCTCGGCGACTTTATCGAGGACCGCGCCGTGGTCTCGCCGGCCGAAGCTGTGATCAACGTGAACCTCAAGGACCAGACCGGACAGGTCCTGCGCACGCTGACGCCGCGCGAAGAGAAAGTCATCAAGATGCGCTTCGGCCTGGAAGACGGCAGCGAGCACACGCTGGAAGAAGTCGGCCAGTCATTCGCCGTAACCCGCGAACGCATCCGCCAGATCGAAGCCAAAGCACTGCGCAAGCTGCGGCATCCCTCAAGGTCGCGGAAGTTGAGGGCGTTTATGGATGGAGTCCGGGACTAAAAGCCTTCGCAACGGGAGACACGGAGAACTTTTCGAGAGGCAGGGCTTCGGCCATGCCTTTTCTTTTCCCAAATTGGCCTCGGGTCCAAATTATTTTTCTTGGCGCCGCTGAATGAATTCGACGGCAAAATACAATCGCGATTACGCAGCAGGGTCGTTTGGAGGTTGGTGCCAGTGAGTGCGGGACGACGCCTGTCACGCGTTCGGGTGGCTTCAGCCACTTGGGTTCGATTCCCTCGCCCTCGAATGTCACTCGAGCCTCGAATCGACTTGGCGTGATCGCGCGGTTTGTTACGATTGATTCGACAGCCGTTGTCGAGCACCATCGCAAGCCCCGAGCGAATCTCGGGGCCTCAGCTTTTAGGCTGGGTACGCGGAATTGTCGTTGGCGGGGCCGAATGAAATCCTGATCAAAACATGAAGGATGATTGCGAAAGTTTTCGCCTCAGCATAATTTCTCTCCCGGTTTTCCTCAGCCCTCCACAAGAGAGTCCTATCGTCCACAGTTTCTTCACAAGAGGGAAATGTTTTTCTGTTGCGGTGCGCGGCGATCTGACTGAGAGTGGCTTCAGCGCATACGTGAAATCTCGAAGGCTTGCTGAAAGATGACGTGCGGTGACGCTGGCGGCAGTCGGCGATTCTCGAGGGTGAGTCGCCGGGGGAAATCGAAACGTGCGCGAGTGCGTTTGGGTTGCCCGGGCATTGCGGCCTCCTCTACAGTCCGCTCCTGGAGCGGATTGGCCGCTGGCTAACGCATGGGCGGCGGAGCGGTGATTTTCGAATCGCAGCTCTGCGGCCAGTACTTGCAGGGGCGCTCCCCGTGGGCGCTTTTGGGCCAGTACCATCGCCCCCGCTCCTCCTAGAGGCGGGAAGGCAAGGCGAAGAGACTCACGAGACGATGCGGTCGGGTGGCTGGCCCGGCCGCATTTTTTTTGCTGAGTATCGGCTGTTCTGCCTTCACCGCATTTGCGGAGTAAGCGACGGGTTTTGTGGGGCTTTCCACAATTTATCTTTCGGGTTCACAGCTTCTGCACAATTCATTTTGCGTTTCGCTTTGTCTTCGCTTATGCTTTAGAGCGTGAGTCAGGCAGAGTGTCGTACGGAATCCGACTGAGAGGCGTAGCCAGCTACTCCTCTACGAATCGTTCTTCGTTCCTTTATTCGTTCGGAATCATTCTCTTCGATCATGGCGACTACCGATTACAGCATCAGCACTCTTCCAGCGAATGTGGAAGCGGAGCGCTCGATTCTGGGCGCGATTCTGCTGGATAACTTCGCTTACAACCAGGCGGCGGAGCACTTGCGGATCGAGGATTTCTCTCTCGATTCGCACCGGCGCATCTATTCGCGCATGGTCGATCTGGCGGAGTCTTCGCGGCCGATCGACCTGATCACGCTGATCGAAGAGCTTGATCGCCACAAAGATCTGCAGCCGATTGGCGACGTGGGCTATGTTTCGAGCCTGCTCGATGGCGTGCCTGACCGTCCGAGAATCGAGCACTACGTCAAGATCGTGCGCGACAAGGCGCTGCTGCGTGGGCTGATTCATGCGGCCAACACGGCGATTGCGCGGGCCTCGGATCAATCGGATGCGGCGGAGGAGGTGCTCGGCGACGCCGAAGCCGCGATCTTCCAGCTCTCGGAGAAGCGCATCGGGCGCGGCTTCATGGGCGTGCAGGAGATCGTGCGCGAATCGTTCGGCTCGGTTGATGCGCTGCTTCAGCGCGGCCAGCGTATTACAGGGCTGGCCACTCACTACACCGACCTGGATGAAATGACCAGCGGCTTGCAGCGTTCGGATCTCGTGATCATCGCGGCACGGCCTTCGATGGGCAAGACCGCATTTGCCATGAACATCGCGGAAAATGCCGCGGTCGAAGATCAGAATGTGGTGGGAGTGTTTTCGCTCGAAATGTCGCGCGAGGCCTTGTTGATGCGCTTGCTTTGTTCACAGGCCCGCGTAGACGCGCACAAGATGCGCACCGGGTCGTTGTGGCAGGATGACACGCGCAAAGTGGTGCGCGCGATGGAGCAGCTGGCGCACGCGCCGATTTTCATCGACGACACGCCTGGCATCACGCTGAGCGAAATGCGCGCCAAGGCGCGGCGCCTTAAACAATCGCAGGGCAAACTTGATTTGATTATCGTGGATTATTTGCAGCTCATGTCGGGCGGGAGCAAGCGCTACGAAAACCGCACGCAGGAAGTTTCGGCAATTTCGCGCGGCCTGAAAGCGTTGGCAAAAGAATTGAGCGTGCCGGTGATTGCGCTCTCGCAGTTAAGCCGGGCTCCGGAGAGCCGCAGCGGCGACCATCGTCCGCAACTGGCCGATCTGCGCGAGTCGGGATCGATTGAGCAAGATGCAGATCTGGTGATGTTCATCTTTCGCGAAGAAGTGTACAAGCAGGACGATCCGGATTTGCAGGGCCGGGCGGAGATCATTATTTCGAAGCAGCGCAACGGCCCAATTGGACGAATCAACCTGGCCTTCATCAAGAATTGCACCCGTTTTGAGACGCTTGTGGAAGGTGGCCTGGCGCCGGAAGAATGAAGCGGGGCGGTACAGGAATCACTGTAGTTATCCTGCGTAAATCTCTTAGCCGCTTTGAGTTGGGGCAATGGCCTGCGCTGTGGAAAAGCTTGTGGAATTGCGGACGCGGGTCCCCATACCTCGGAGAAAAGTTAGACCAGGTCAAGCGCGACAGCCCGACTCTTGCCGTCTAAGGCTCTGAGTGATAACCAGTTAGGCAATTCATTCGGCATTAACACGGAGAGTAAGTCTCGAAATCCGACGTAGTTCTCTTTTGGGGTTTTGCACATTTTGGGTTACGTGAGCTCCGCAAATTCGCGCTTAGTCGCTGTCCTCGCCGACCTTCAAAACCGCCAGGAAAGCCTCTTGCGGGATATCGACGCGGCCGATGCGTTTCATGCGTTTCTTGCCTTCTTTTTGCTTGTCGAGCAACTTTCGTTTCCGCGAAATATCGCCGCCGTAACACTTGGCGATTACGTTTTTGCGAATGGCTGAAACCGTTTCGCGGGCGATGATTTTCGCCCCGATCGAAGCCTGGATCGCCACCTCGAACATCTGCCGCGGAATCAGTTGCCGCATTTTAGAGACCAGCGCTTTGCCGCGGTCATAGGCAAAATCGCGATGCACGATGATGGAGAGCGCATCGACCGGCTCGCCCGCGACCAGAATGTCCAGCTTGACCATGGGAGATTCCCAGTAGTCGGCGAGGTGATAGTCGAGCGAAGCGTAGCCGCGCGAGACCGACTTCAGGCGATCGTAAAAGTCGAGCACGATTTCGTTCAGCGGTAACTCATAATGCAACATTACCCGCGAGGAGCTGACATACTCGAAAGTCTTCTGCTTGCCGCGTTTGTCTTCGACCAGCTTCAGAATTCCGCCGACGTATTCCTCGTTGGTGAGGATGGTCGCCAGAATCACCGGCTCTTCGATCTTGGCGATCTCACTGGGATCGGGCCAGCGCGAAGGATTATCGACCTCGATCATGGTGCCGTCAGTTTTATATATTTTGTAACGCACGCCTGGCGCCGTGGTGATGAGTTCGAGGGCGAACTCGCGCTCCAGGCGTTCCTGAATGATCTCCATGTGCAGCAGACCGAGAAAGCCGCAACGGAAGCCGAAGCCGAGCGCGACCGAACTTTCGGGCTCGAAGAAAAACGAGGAATCGTTCAGGCGCAGTTTTTCCAGCGCTTCGCGCAGGCGGGTGTGCTCGTGCGCGTCCACGGTGTAAAGGCCGGCGAAGACCATAGGCTTGATTTCTTCGAAGCCGGGAAGTGCGTCGAAAGCGGGGTGAGCGTCGTCGGTGATGGTATCGCCGATTTTCGTGTCGGCGACGTTCTTGATGTTGGCGATGAGAAATCCAACTTCACCTGCTTTGAGTTCGCCGATCTCGACTGGCTTGGGAGTGAGCACGCCGAGAGTTTCCGCGTCGAAAGTTGTGCCGTTCGACCAGAGACGAATTCTTTGGCCTTTGGTAAGAGTTCCCTGAAAGACGCGGGTGAGAATCACGACTCCGCGATAGGCGTCGAACCACGAGTCGAAAATGAGCGCTTGCAGGCGACTGTCGGGGTTGCCCTTCGGCGCGGGGACGCGTTTCACGATCGCTTCCAGCACGTCGGGCACACCCTGGCCGGTCTTGGCGCTGATGAGCACGGCGTCGGATGCGTCGAGGCCTACCGCGCTCTCGATCATTTCTTTGGTGCGAGGTATGTCGGCGCTTTGCAGATCGATCTTGTTGATGACGGGAATAATTTCGAGACCGTTATTGATGGCAAGGTAAGCGTTGGCGAGCGTTTGCGCTTCCACTCCCTGCGAAGCGTCGACGATGAGCAGAGCGCCTTCGCAGGAAGCCAGCGAGCGCGAGACTTCGTAAGAAAAATCGACGTGTCCGGGGGTGTCGATCAGGTTGAGCTGATACGTGTTGCCGTCCAGCGCGGTGTACATCATGCGCACGGCGTGGGCCTTGATGGTGATGCCGCGCTCGCGCTCCAGATCCATGGAGTCGAGCACCTGCGCCTGCATCTCGCGCGCGGTCAGCGAGCCGGTCAGCTCCAGCAGGCGATCCGCCAGCGTGGATTTACCGTGGTCGATATGCGCGATGATGGCAAAATTGCGGAGGAATGCGGCGTCCATAGATTCAGTTGCCAGCGGCCAGTTGCCGGTTGCCGGTCAGGCCAGCCTGGCAACTGACAGCCGTTTTCAGGGGGTATCGATTAATCTTTGATTTTAACAGGCGCCGAGCCGTTCTCAGTCGATCCGCGATCGGATAACATTTCCAAATGCCAGACGCTGCTTTCACCAACATCGATCACGTTCAACTGGCGATGCCAGCCGATGGGGAAACCAGGGCTCGCGCGTTCTATTCGGAAATTCTCGGCATGATCGAAGTGCCTAAGCCGCCCGCGCTCGCCCTGCGCGGCGGATGCTGGTTTGAAAGCGGCGGCGTGCAGCTTCACCTTGGAATCGAGGCTGACTTTCGTCCTGCAAAGAAAGCTCATCCAGCCCTCCGCTGCCGCGACTATCTCGGGCTCAGCCAACGCTTGCGTGACGCGGGGATCGAAATCACAGAGTCCCGCGATATTCCTGGAGTGAGGCGCTGCCACGTGCACGATCCCTTCGGAAATCGCATCGAGTTTATCAGCGGATAATCGAAGGCAGATTCGCCGGCATAGCGGGAGGCGGCAACGACTTCGGCTAGAATCTAGCGTGCCATGCTCGTTCTAGCCTCCGCATCGCCGCGACGGCAGGAGTTGCTGCGCAACGCCGACATTCCGTTCACGGTCCAACCGGCTGATATCGATGAAACTCCGCTGCCGGGCGAATCTCCACGCGAATGCGCTCAGCGCCTGGCCCGGGAAAAGGCTTTCGCGGTTTTTCAAAACCGCCCGCAGGATTGCATTCTCGGCGCGGATACGATCGTGGTGGTCGATGACATGATTCTCGGCAAGCCACGCGACGCGGACCATGCGTTTCGCATGTTGCGAATGTTGTCGGGCCGGAGGCATGCGGTGATCACCGGCGTCTGCCTAGCAGGCTCATTTGGCAAGGCCGAACCACTGAGAACTGAGAACCGAGAACTGAGAATTGCTTTTGAGAAAACTGCATCCGAGACCACGCTCGTAACCATGTGCGAGTTGTCCGACCAAGAGATCCGCGAGTACATCGCGACCGGCGAGCCCCTGGATAAAGCCGGAGCCTATGCAATTCAAGGCATCGCCTCGCGCTGGATTCCGAGAATCGAAGGCGATTACAGCAATGTGGTTGGGCTACCTGTGGCCTGGGTTTATGGTGAGCTGAAAAAACGCGGATTCGTCTAGCGTTGCTGTAGAAACTTTTAAGCAGTCTAACTTACATCGTACGGACCGCCGAGGCGGCTCTCTCGAATATGAAATCCCCCGAAATCCACTAAGACTTCTTTTCCTCTTCTTTGGTTTCTTTCTTTTCTTCCGGCTCTTTCATCGCGGACTTGAAGTTACGGATGCCCTCGCCCAGGCCTTTGCCGACCGCGACGAATTTGCCGGTGCCGAATACCAGAAGCGCGATCGCGATCAGCAATATCAAATGCAGAGGCTGAAAAAGACCCTCACCCATAACTCCTCCAATCTCTCGCGGACGCTTGCCGCGAATGCAACGGCCCGCGGAACTGCGCTATGAAAAGTCTAGGCCATGCCACCCGCAGAGTCAAAACACCGGTCCGGCGCGCACACAGCTCGACGCTTACTAAGATGCTTCCCCGAAGTCTATGCTAGAGGAGATTTATTTCCGAAAGGCTTGCGGTGATGCTTAAGCGTTGTGCTCTGCTGCTGGCGCTGGTGGTTTCGGGCGGGATGTTGAGCCAGGCTTTCGCTCAGCAGCCGGCATCGGCCCCGGCCGCCGGCGAACGCCGGAAAACCAGCGAACCCTATACGGGCGATCTCTCCATTTTCGACTCGCCGGGGCGGGCCGAGCGTTTGCAGATCCATCGGGTGATGGACATTCTCGGCATCACGCCCGGCAAGACGGTCGCCGATATCGGAGCGGGATCGGGATGGTTCACGGTGCGAGCGGCGCGGCGCGTGGGCGAGGGCGGCGCCGTTTATGCGGAGGACATCAACCCCGAAGCGGTCCACTATATCGAGGATCGCGCGAAAAAAGAGAATCTGAGCAACGTCAAAGCGACCCTTGGCACAGCCGACGACCCGCGGCTGCCCGCAGGAAGCGTGGATGCGGTTTTGTTGTTGAAGACTTATCACGAGATCGCCGAACCCGTTGCTCTGTTACGCAACTTGCGTGCTGCACTTCGTCCCGGCGCCAAGGTTGGAATTATCGACCGCAACGGCAATGGCGAGGACCATGGCGTCGGTCGCGAGGTCGTGCTGCGCGAAGCCGGGCAGGCGGGCTACCGGCTGCTGAAGCGTTATGACTTCGTGAAGGGCGACAAGATGGATTACTTTTTGGTTCTGGTTCCGAGGGAATAAAACTTTTTCCAGAGAACTCAAACGCTTTCGATCATTCCGGCCAGCAGCAAAGCCCTGCGAGGGAGTTCGGAGATCACAATGTATTCGTGGACGGCATGGGCACCTTCGCCCACGCCGCCCATGCCGTCGAGCGTGGGAATGCCCATGCCGGCGGTGAAGTTTCCGTCGGAGCCGCCGCCCACCGCGGCTTCGTCCAGGGACCATTGCATTTCGGCCGCGATCTTTCGCGCTTGCTGGTAGAGCGCTGCCACTCCTGCGGTGCGCTCCATGGGCAGCCGGTTGATGCCACCGGCTATTTCCAATTTGCAATTCTTATCGAAGGGTTTTAGAGCGCGGAACCTGCGGTCGATGGCCGAGGCCTGTTTTGCTTTCTTGATACGGACATCGACGGCAACAGAGGCTGCGGCCGCTACCACGTTGGTGCGAGTCCCACCCTCGATGACGCCGGCATTTACCGATGTCCCTTGACCCAGATTATTCATCTTTGCGATCACGGTGATCTGCCGCGCCAGTTCGACAATTGCGCTGTGCCCTTTGCCAGGATCGAGGCCGGCGTGGGCCGCGACGCCTCTCACACGCAGCGTATATTCGCCGACGCCTTTGCGCGCAGTTTTCACGGCGCCGCGCAATCCGGCGGCAGGTTCGAGGACAAGAACTCCTGCGGACTTCTTCGCCAGGGCCTCGGTGATCTTTCGTGAAGAATGGCTACCCACTTCTTCGTCGGAGACCAGAAAAACCGTGGCTGGCCTCGGGAGTTCTCCGTGCCAAGTTTGCAGGGCTTCGATGGCATGAAAGATGAGCGCGATGCCCGACTTCATGTCGAGGACGCCGGGGCCGTGGAGACGACCTTGGTCGAGCTTGCAAGGCATGCTCGCGAGCGTGCCCAGAGGATAAACCGTGTCGTAGTGCCCCAACAGAAGAACCGGTTTGCGCTTCGCCGACTGCGCTCCGGAAGAGCCCTCGAAATCGATTTGCAGGTTGTCGCCGAAATCCCGCGCGCGATGAAGACGACATCGCCCGCCCCGCGCTTCGAATTTCGCCGCGAGAAAGATCGCCATGCGGTCGGCGGCCGGCTTATTGTCGCTGGGAGATTCGATCTCGACGAACTCGCGGATCGTCTCGACCATGCGTTCTCGCTGCCGCTCGAAATGGCGCAGGCGCTCGTCCCACATTGCCGAACCCGTTACGCCCGATTCCTTTGTCTTTCTGCTGGGCACGATCATCTCGTAGGCCACTCAGCGCAGATCATTCAACGACCGACAACGACCAATGCGTCTGGACGCGTCGCAATAAAGTATAATCTTCAGGCTAACTGAGAGCACCTTATCTATCGTGATGGAGAGCACTTCGCCCGTGACCGACGCGCCCGCAGCCGCAACTAAAACGGCGCTCGACATTCACGACATTTTGAAAATTCTGCCGCACCGCTATCCGTTTCTGCTGATTGATCGCGTGCTCGATTTGCAGCGCAAAGAGCGCATTGTGGCGATTAAGAACGTCACCATCAATGAACCGTTCTTCAATGGCCACTTTCCGGGGCTGCCCATCATGCCGGGGGTGCTGATCGTCGAAGCGATTGCGCAGGCGGGAGGCGCGCTGTTGCTTACCGAGGTGGAAGATCGCGCCCACAAGGTAATGGTGTTTACCGGCATCGATCGGGCCAAGTTCCGGCGGCCGGTGAGTCCGGGCGATCAGTTGCGCATCGAAGTGGAGGTCAAAGGCTGGCGCGCCGTGCCGCGCATGGTCGCGGCGAAGATGCATGGCATCGCCTACGTGGCGGGCAAACGCGTGGCCGAGGCGACGGTTTCCTGCCAGCTTATCGATAGTTCGCGCGGGCGCGGCGAAGGTTCCGAAGGCAATGGCGACGGCAGCACCGCAGAATGAGTTCCGCTCTTCGAATCAAGCGCTCATGAGTATTCATCCCACCGCCATCGTCGATGCGCGCGCCCGCGTGGCTGCGTCCTGCCAGATCGGTCCTTACTGCGTGATCGGCGCGGAAGTCGAACTTGGCGGACGCTGTCATCTGGTTTCGCACGTGGCCATCGACGGGCCGACAAAGATCGGCGCCGACAACGCGTTCTTTCCCTTCTGTGCCATCGGTATGGCGCCGCAAGATGTTACTTACAACGGCGAGCCGACGCGCCTCGAGATCGGCGATCACAACGAGATTCGCGAGTGCGTCACCATCAGCCGGGGCACGGTGAAGGGCGGCGCCCTCACCAAAGTTGGCAACCACACTCTGATCATGGCCTACGCGCACATCGGCCACGACAGCGTGATCGGCGACCACTGCATGCTGGTGAACGGAGCCACGCTGGGCGGGCACGTGATCGTGGAGGAGTATGCCGTGGTGGGAGCGCTCTGCCCGGTGCACCAGTATGTTCGCATCGGAGCGCATTCTTACATCGGCGGCGGCACCACCATCACGCAGGATGTTCTGCCGTTTTCCATGACATCGGCCGCGCGCAATACCCACGCCTATGGGACGAATAAAGTGGGGCTGGAGCGGCGAGGCTTCTCGAAAGAGCGCATCCAGAAGATTCATCACGCGTACAAGACTTTGCTGGCCTCAAAGATGAATACTTCGCAGGCGTTAGAGAAGCTGAGAGCAGAACCGGATCGAGGCGAGGATGTGGACATGCTGATCCGCTTCATCGAGGCGAGCGGGCGGGGAGTAATCAAGTAGGAGTCTGCCGTAGGTTTTCCGTCGAGAGCGCCGGGAATTCGGGTCCATGCGCTATGGCGATTTAACGCCAACGAGGACATGCTAATCGGACGTCGTTTTTGATGCTTGAATTGCCCAGACCATCCCGCTCCGAAGATGGAAGACTACGAGGCTTGAAGAAATGAACGGGTCTCCTGCCCTAGTTCCTCCCACCTCATGCTCATGCCGATAAAAAAGCGTCCCGCGGGTCTTCAATGTTGGCTGGCCGAGAGTCCTCGACACTTCCGATGATTTAGCACCTAGTCGGAAGGATCGAGGCAACTGGATTACGGAGTCCGCCTTTCGAAGGCTGTGACAGCGACTGTCAAGAACGTCGCGGCTCGAAATGCGCTGCCATTGGAAGCTGCCTATGGTGCCCTCATTAATCTCGTCGTTCTCCAGCCAGAGAACCCATCGGCCCGCCGCATCTCGTCCGTCGAAGCATAGCCATTCCGATGCGTCGCTGGCATCAGGCCTTTTCCCCATGGTACCCCCGAACCGCCGTTCCACGTCCTTCATGCTGGTTTGTCGCAATGTGATGTCGTAGCCCGATGCGCGAAACGTGGAGATCATTTCTTTGGGGGCAGTCGCCTTCACATTTTGAGGCAGATTCCACGCAGGAGGTTCCCAGATCGCCCCTGTGGCTTCCGTACCAGCTCGACGAACCGTTTGGGTGAATGCTGACGATGCCAACAGGAGAAGAGCGATGCCCGCGGAGAAATGCATATTCCTCCGGATTGTAGCGAAGACGCAGCGAGAGAGAGCCTTACTGTTGTAACCGGGTATGAGCGCATATTGACCGCCGAACGCCGAGGTGCTCAACGAAGGCTGAGTGCTAGACTGACTCCACGTCTTTCGGTTGGATCTCATCTCATGCCGGGGCAAAACCAAAAAATTGGCCTCATCGCCGGCAACGGCAAGTTTCCCTTTCTCGTGCTCGACGCCGCGCGGGCCGCAGGATATGAAGTGGTGGTCATCGCGATCAAGGAAGAGACCTTCCCGGAGATTGAAGATCATGGCGCGAGGTCGGTCCACTGGCTTTCCTTGGGTGAGCTTTCGAAGCTGATCGAGACCTTCAAGCGCGAAAGCGTGAGCCGCGCCATCATGGCGGGGCAGGTCAAGCATAAACAGATTTTTTCCGCGATCCGGCCCGACTGGAAGCTGGCCAAGCTTTTGCTCTCGCTCACCACGCGCAATACCGACAGCCTGCTCGGCGCCGTGGCCAAAATTCTCGCAGAGGAAGGCATCACGCTGGAGAAGTCCACTTGGCTGCTCGAACCGCTGCAGGCGAAGGCCGGAGTGCTCACGCGGCGCGCGCCCAGCGAGGCGGAGGGCAAGAATATCGAGTATGGCCGCGCCATTGCCCGGCAACTGGCGCAGCATGACATCGGACAAACCGTCGTGATCGCCGAATCCGCGTGCGTAGCGGTCGAAGCTATGGAGGGCACCGACGTCACCATCGAGCGCGCGGGCACGCTGATGGGTTCGCTGCACGGCGAGGCTTCCACGCTCGACCGAGCGCTCACCGTGGTGAAGATCGCGAAGCCGAATCAAGATATGCGCTTCGACGTTCCAGTGATTGGCGTGAAGACCATAGAAGTGATGAGAAGTGCGGGCGCAACCTGCCTCGCCGTGGACGCGGGGAAATGCCTGCTGCTCGAGGGCGAGAAGATTATCGACGCTGCGGACGCGGCGGGGATTGCGATTGTGGCGGACGCGCAACGATCCGACTAGCTTCACGCCAGCAGCTTGGCGGCGTCCTTGGCGTGGTAGGTGAGGATGATGCTGGCGCCGGCGCGGCGGATGCTCATCAGAGATTCCATCATGACGCGGTCGCGCTCGATCCAGCCGTTGCGGGCGGCGGCTTCGATCATGGCGTATTCGCCGGAGACCTGATACGCGGCCAGCGGCACATCGAAACGCAGTCGGGCGGCGGCAATCACGTCGAGGTAGGGCATGGCGGGTTTGACCATGACCATGTCCGCGCCTTCTTCGATGTCGAGTTCGATTTCGCGCATGGCCTCGCGCACGTTGGCGCCATCCATCTGGTAGGAGCGCCGATCGCCGAATTGAGGGGCACTATCAGCGGCCTCACGGAAGGGGCCATAAAATCCCGAGGCAAACTTGGCAGCGTAAGACAGGATCGGAGTATTCTCCAAGCCAGCTTCGTCGAGCGCGCGACGGATCGCGGCTACGCGGCCATCCATCATGTCCGAGGGCGCGATGATGTCGATGCCGGCATGCGTGAGCGAGACCGCGGTGCGGGCCAGCAGATCGAGCGAAGCGTCGTTATCGATTTCGAATTTGGAATCGACGGCTTGGGCGACGATCGAGGCCAGCTCGTCGATGACTTTTAACTTTTCCTCGGGGCTCTTTAACGGCGTCACTGCTGCTCCTCGTGAGGCCTGCAAAGCGTCTCTGGCGGCCGCTCCCAGAGACTTGGCGGTTGCGGCGCTCTTCACGATGCCGCAGTGTCCGTGCGACATGTATTCGCACAGACAGACGTCGCCCATCAGAACCAGTTCCGGGACTTCGCGTTTCAGGGCGCGAGCGGCCTGCTGCACGATGGCATCGTCGGCCCACGCGCCGGTCGCCACATCGTCTTTTTTCTCGGGAAGGCCGAAGAGAATGACAGACGGCACGCCCAAAGACTTTACTTGCTGCGCCTCTTTCACCGCCTCATCCACCGAGAGGTTGAACACGCCGGGCATGGAGCGGACTTCCTTGCGCACGCCTTCGCCCGGGCAAACGAACATGGGATAGACGAAGGCATCGGGCGTGAGCCGGGTTTCGCGCACCATATCGCGAAGCTGAGACGTGCGGCGAAGTCGCCGAAGGCGGGTGACGGGAAAGGCCATGAGAGCCACCTGACGTAGAGATGTGATTCCGAACCGTTAATTTTAACAGGCGCGACGCAAGACGGAGGGCGAATCCGCGCTTCAGGACCAGAGCTACTTCGGATTGAGTCATTGGGGAATTTAGTCCTTGAGGAATTTGAAATCCCAAATGGAATCTTGCAGTGCCTTTGGAAATCACGAAATTACTCAATTGCTCGATTACTCAATTGCTAAACATCTCGTGACGAAAGTAACTCGCGATCCGCGGAAAGCGATCAAGCACTGGCCCGGTTCATCCATAAGATAGGGGTGGATGAGTCTGTTCCGGCGAAATCGTTGGTTTGTGCTGGCCATCGGCATCACGCTGGCCTTGGCATTAGTCTCCTCAGTGCTGCCGAAGGGGGACGGGCTCACCGCTTTCTCCGACGTGGGCTACCTTGTGCTGATGCTGGCCGCGACCCTGGCCATGGCAGCGGCAGCGGGGTCGGCGAGCGGCTCCGCCCGCCGCTGCTGGGCGCTCATGGCCGCGGGAGGAATTTTGTGGAGCGCCAATCAGGCAGGCTGGGTCTATTGCGAAGTTCTGCGCCACCAGGTCGTGCCCGATCCCTGGATCATGGACATTTTTCTCTTTCTTCATTTAATCCCCATGATCGCGGCGGTGGGATTGCGACCGCATCGCGCCGAAGGCGAACAGAAATTTCGGGTGGGCACGCTGGACTTTCTCCTGCTGCTGGTTTGGTGGATGTTTTTGTATGCCTTCGTTGTTTTCCCCTCGCAGTACGTGGCGGTCAATGTGATCGCCTACGATCGGAATTATGGCGTCCTCTATCTGGTGGAGAGCGGCGTTCTAGTGTCGGTGCTGGGAATGGTGGCAACCGGAGCGCCATCGGAATGGAAACTCGTGTATCTGAACCTGATGGTGGCCAGTGCCGTCTATGCGCTGGATTCCCAGGCGGTCAATCTCGCGGTTTCCGCCGGACGCTATTACACCGGCAGCCTCTACGATGTTCCGCTGTGGGGATCGGTATGCTGGATGGCGGCCACGGCGCTCACCGCGCGCGACTCCGAGCCGGAGTCGGCGCCGCCAAAAGCTCATGACAAGTGGGGCGCAATCGCGTTGCAGCTGGCGATGCTGGCGATTCTGACCTTGCCGGTGTTGGGACTGTGGGCTTTTCGCTGGGATAGTTCGACACCGGCAGAGCGGACCTTTCGGCTGTGCACGGTGCTGACCGCCATGCTGGTGCTGGGTGGCTTTATCTTCCTGCGGCAGTATTTTCAGGATCAGTCTCTGTTGCGCCTGCTCGAGGATTCGCGGCGGAGCTTCGAAAACGAGCAGCGCCTGCAGAGCCACCTGGTGCAACGCGAAAAGCTGGCGTCGCTGGGCGACCTGGTTGCGGGCGCGGCGCACGAGATCGAACAACCGCTCACGGCGATCATGCAGTATTCCGAGAAGCTATGGTCGTGCGCGGCACTCAATGCCGACCAAGATAAGCTGGTGCGCAAGATTGTGAGCCAGGCGCAGCGCACCGGCGATCTGGTGGCGAATCTTCTCAGCTTCGCGCAACAGAGTTCCGGGCAGAAGGCGATGGTGGATTTGTCGACGCTGCTGCAGCGCAGTGTGCAGATGCGAGAGGTTCAACTGCACGATCAAAAAATTCGCATCGAGATAATGATCGAGCCCAACTTGCCCAAAGTGTTGGGGGACGGTCATCAACTCTTCCAGGTGTTCGTGCAGCTGGTGGAAAACGCTTTGGATGCCCTGGAGGAGGCCGGCGGCGGCGTGCTGAAACTAAGCGCCCAGCGCCACGGAGAGCAGGTTTCGGTGCAGTTTGCCGACAGTGGGCCGGGCATTCGCGAGCCTCATCGCGTGTTCGATCCCTTCTACACCACGAAGCCGATCGGCAAAGGTACGGGCTTGGGATTGAGCGCGGTGTACGGTGTGGTGCAGGAGCACAAGGGATTGATTACTTGTCAGAACAGAGCCGAGGGTGGGGCGGTCTTCGTGCTCGTGCTGCCCCTCGGCAGCGAGGCCGCGCTCGCGGTCGCAGCGCAGTAAGCACTTGGCACTTAGCACTTGAAACCCGTCAGAGAGTGGGCAAACGCCAAACGCCAAATGCTAATCGCTTCTCCCGCTTCCTGTAACATTAATTCCGATGTCTCAGCCGCTCATTCATAATTCTGCGCGTGTGCTGGAATTCGATGCTCTGCGGGAACTGCTACACGGGTACGCCTCTTCGCCCCTCGGGCAGGCGAAGATTGCGGCGCTTGCGGCATCCACCGATTCCGAGTGGATCGTCCGGCAACAGGATCTCACTGCCGAAATTCGCGAGTTCCGGCGCGTGGGCGGAAGATTCGATTTTTCCGGTTTGCTCGACGTTACCCGGTTGGTGGAAAAATCCCGGATCGCAGGCGCAGCTCTCGAGACCACCGAGATTCGGGATGTGCTGTTGCTGGTCGATCGCGCCGCGGAGTGGCGCGAGATTGCGCTTCATCCGCCCGCAAATATGAGGTCAGAGTGGCGGCGCACGGAGGCGCTTTCGCACGCCGTGCCAGACTTCACGGAATTCCTGCGGTCGTTTCGCAATAAGATTCAACCCGACGGAACTCTGGAAGACCGCGCCTCGCCGGAGCTCGGAAGAATTCGCCGCGAGATTGAAAAGCAGCGCCGCGGGATCCAGGAATCGCTGCGCGGCTACCTGCGCCAGTTGGCCGAGGGCGGCGCGGTGCAGGATGAGTTGGTGACGATCCGCGGCGAACGCTTTGTGATTCCGGTGAAAGTCGAGCAGAAGCGACGGGTGCAGGGCGTGGTGCATGGGGCCAGCTCCAGCGGGCAAACGGTGTTCGTCGAGCCGCTCGAAACCATCGAGCAGAATAACGAGTTGGTTCGACTGCTCGACGACGAACTGGGTGAGGTTTACCGCATCTTGCTTGAGATGACCGGCCTCATCGGCGAACAGGCGCATGCGATCCTGGAGTCGGGCGAAGTTCTCGGCGAGTTGGAGTTGCAGTTCGCCAAGGCGCGCTTCGCGGAAGATTACAACTGCGTAGCCGTGCAGCCAAGCGTGCCTGCACGCAGTCCTCAAGATTCAAGTGGGGACAGCCGCCCCCGGCTGTCCGAAGCTCGCTTGCTCTTGCATAATGCGAGACATCCCCTGCTCGAGAGGAATCTCAAGCTCAAAGGCAACGCCATCATTCCCGTCAGCGTGGAGCTCGAAGGCGAGCGTCGTCAGCTCGTGATCACCGGCCCCAATACGGGAGGCAAAACCGTTACCCTGAAGACGGTGGGCCTGTTCGCTCTGATGGCGCAAGCGGGGATGCCGGTTCCAGCCGATCGGGCAGAGATGCCGGTGTTCGATGCAGTTCTCGCCGATATTGGCGACTATCAATCCATCGAACAGAATCTGTCCACTTTCTCCGCGCACGTCACCAACATCGATTTCATCTCGCGCACTGCAACCGTGCAATCGCTGGTGCTGCTGGATGAACTGGGCTCAGCCACCGATCCGGAAGAGGGCGCGGCGCTCGCGGTCGCGATTGCCGGACACTTCGGCAGCATCGGCTGCATGACCGTGATCTCGACGCACCATACTTCATTGAAAGTCTATGGTGCGAACACTCCCGGCGTGATCAACGCTTCGGTGGGATTCGACGTTGCCACTCTACAACCCACCTACGAATTGAAGGTGGGAGTGCCGGGGGCGTCGGCGGGAATCAACATCGCGCAGCGGCTGGGGCTGACTCCCGCAATCATTGCCGCGGCGCGTGCGCGATTGGGAAGCCAGGCTCGCGACGTCGGCGAATTCCTGGATCGGCTTCATGCCGAGTTGCGCGAGGCCGAGAGCGAGCGCCTGCGGCTCAAGACACGCGAAGAAGAGGTGGAGCGCGAACGAGCGTATCTGGCCGCCGAAGGCAAAAAAGAGCAACAGGGAAAAATTCGAGAGCTGGAGAAAAAGCTGGAAAGCGTGCTGCGCGACTTCGAATACCATGCGCGCGAGGCGGTGAACGCGATCCAGGACAAAGCCGCCGCCCAGAAAGTTGCCAAGGATGCGGACCGGAAGATCGCCAAGTTACGCCGCGAGTTTCGCGAGGAATTCGATTCCACCGTGGTCGCTCACGCCAGCGGAGCCGATCAAGGGGATCCGCACGCCCAGCCGCAAGTGGTCGGGCAAGTCGCCGAAGGAGATCGTGTTAAGTTGAAATCTACGGGACGCCCCGCCAGAGTTGCACGCAAGCTCGATGACAATCACTTTGAAGTGGAAGTGGGCGCGATGAAAATGAAGATCGCGCGCGACGACATCGCGGAAGTGTTAAGTAGCGGCACTGGCACGGCTGACTCTCCGGTGAAGGCGGCGCGCGCCCGCGGCATCTCGGTCTCGCTCGAGAACGAGGGCGAGAACGCGCCGTCGGAGATCAACGTGATCGGATACAACGTGGACGACGCGACGCGCGAGGTGCAGAAGTTTGTCGACCGCGCCTTTCTCGCCGGACTGCCGCGGGTACGCGTGGTGCACGGCAGTGGTATGGGCATACTGCGTAAAGCCCTACGGCAGGCGCTGCAGCAGCATCCGCACGTGGAGTCTGTAGCCGAACCTCCGCAGAGCGAGGGCGGTGGCGGAGCTACGCTGGTGGAATTACGTGTGTGAACGCAAAATCACGTCAGACCTGCCGACCCCAGATCTCAGAGGTCGCCCTGCTTCCCGCGAGTGTGCACGTAAACCAGAGCGAAGGTTGATCCGCCGCGCCCATCTTTCCCTTTGCTTGCTGGCTCGACGGCCACCACGTGCTGGTCATCCTGCTTGCCAACTTTCAGCTCGGTGACCGGACCCGAGTTGTCGCCTTCGCATTTGACTTCGGTCGTGTGGTGGGCTGGGGCCTTGTCGTCGTCCGAATCCCGGTCGTCGAGGTCGACCTGATTGCCACCGTGTTCGCGAGTGTGGCATTCCAGAACCTTGCCATATTTCTTGAGCTGCTCGCGGTAGAAGGCGATCACTTTTTCAGGCGCGTCGTCGGATTCATATTTCGCCACCACCAACTTCATGCCGAAAGCCTGGGTGAAAAGTCCGAGGTTGACCGGGTTGTTTTCGTTCTCGTCGTGGTGCACGCGGGCCCCGGGATAGAGCGTCAGGCCGGCCTTTCGCGCATCCGCGTCGTTGCCCATGTGCAAGTCGCCGGCGGAGCTTTGAATGTCCAGATGTTTATCCTGCGCGCTGCTGGATTGAGCCTGAGCGGCAAAGCCGTAAAAAGCGATCGCCAAGGTGAACGCTGAAGCCAATACCGATCGAAACGCGCCGTATCGTCTCCGGGTTGAAAAATAAAACATGATTACTCCTTCGATAACCGGACCCTGTTAGATGTCTGCATCCTTACCGTGCGTCCGCACATAGACGAGCGAGAAGCTCGATCCCTTGCCCTGGGGTTGAACTGCGACGATGTGCTGATCGTCTTGTCTCCCTGCTTTGAGTTCAATGTTGTCGCCACCGCTGCCCTCGCAGGTCAGCTCACTCGAACCGTTCTTGGAACTATGCGATCCCATGTTGATGTTCCAATTGCCGCGGGACGTGTGGCACTCCAGCACGTTGCCGTACTTCTTTAACTGATCTTTGTAGAACGCCAGAATCTTGCCGGGCGCATCGTCGGACTCGTACTCCAGCGCCACCACTTTGATTCCGAATCCAAAGCCGGAGATATTCACGTTGGCGCTCTTATCGCTGCCGTCGGAATCTTTTTGTTTCAGCCGAGAACCGGGATAAACCGTCAAGCCCGTGTCGGCGACGTCCGCATCTTTGCTGACGTGGACGCCACCGAGGAGCGTTTTGATATCGACCTGCTTGTCCTGCCCATTGCCTTCCTTTTTCACGTTCACGCTGCACGCGGGCAGAAGAAGAAATGCGGCGAGACCAACCGCGGCCGGAATGTCGATAAGAAATCTATGGTTGCGCATGTTGAGAGCCTCCAGTGGCAAACGCCGCGGGGCGCTCGATTCCCGCACCCCGCTGCGCCACGTTCGGAATGCTGACCGGAAGATGTCCACGAATCGCGACCTCGCCGAACAAGGCGTGGACCGCCGCGATCTCCGATACACTGGCGCTCGAAAACGTACACATATAATTCTCGATCTTCGGGAAGTCCGAAGCAAGATACGGGTTTCCCATGGCCACGACGACGGTTTTTTCCGCGGCGCCATCCAGCACCTTCCGCAGCACGGTTGCGGTCGCATCGGCGACGGCGACGGTGTTCTCCATCTTGCCCGCCGAAGGAACCACGTACACGGCGGCAACCACCGACCTAGCCTCGCCTACCGCTTTCAATAACTCATCGCTCATGCCCGCGGCGATGCGCGGATCGACGTACAACACGCGCGCGTCCGGAATGCGCACCCGAAATTCGCGACCGAAAGCGCGTCCCGACTCCGTCCGCACGTCTTCGGAGAAGATCAGGACAACAACCTGATTATGGGTCTCCTCCTGTGTTGTATACGGAAGCGCCGCCTTTACGGTTCCATCCGATTTCAAGGGCAGGATCTTGCCGTTATCGCGCACCAGGGTCACGGCGGCATCGGCCACGCGCTGGCCGAAAGCGAGGTCTTCCGGCTTCCCCACTACGGTTGAGATGGCTTTGAGGTCGACCAGTCGAGCCCGCTGCAACCCGAGCGAAGCCTTGGCCTGCAATATCTTGAGCACGGAGCGGTCGAGCCTGTCGCCAGTAATCTCTCCGGAGCGAACCGCTTCTAACATCGCATGGTAAGAGGCGGGAAAGTCCGCGGGGATCAATAGCAAATCATTGCCCGCCTTGAAGGCTTCGACGGCGGCCCGGCCGACGTTGTTGGCAAAAAGATTGGTGAGGCCGGCCATGTCAAGGGCATCGGTGACCACGATTCCCTTGAAGCCGAGTCGGGTGTGCAACAAATCGGAGACGATGGCCGGCGAAATTGTGGCCACGTGATGGGGGTCGGAATCGAGCGCCGGAACCGTGACGTGCGCCACCATCACTGCATCGACGCCCGCCTCGATCGCCCGCCGAAACGGTGGCAGTTCGATGGCATCAAGGTGAGCGCGGTCTCCGCTGACGCTGGCCACACCGAGATGCGAGTCGGTCGCCGTGTCGCCATGCCCGGGAAAATGTTTTACCGTAGCCAGCATTCCGCCCTCGTGCGTCCCCTTAATGTAAGCGGCGACTAGATCGCCGACCTGCTTGGGATCTTCGCCGAAAGAGCGCGTGTTGATGATGGGATTGGCGGGATTGGAGTTGACGTCGGCGTCGGGAAAAAAATTCCAGTGAATGCCGATGGCTCGTGACTCCTCGGCCGTGATGCGGCCGAAGCTTCCGGCGTCTTCCAGATCTCCATCTGCTCCGAAAGCCATGGCGTGTGGGAACCCTGTCGTCCCCATCAGCCGCATGGCGACACCGCGCTCGAAATCGGCTGCGAAGAGAAGCGGCAATTTCGAATCGCTCTGCAGGCGGTTGAGAAGTTCAGCCGCTTCATAGGGCTCGCTGCGCAGAAGATAAGGCCCATCCACATGCACGGTCAGGGCAAACGAGCCGACGTGATAGTTCTCGATGGCCTCGCGCAGCTGCAGGTATTCTGGATTCTCTACGTTTAGAAAGCTGGCCCGGCACCAGATCATGAAAACCTGGCCGACTTTTTCTTCGAGGGTCAGCTTGCGCAAAGTCTTTTCTGCCCACTTCTGGCCTTCGTGGGTTAGGTGAATGGGGCCGGGGCGTTGATATCGATCTTTCGCAGTCGCGAAAGCACCAA
>Ga0187851_10000788_pt1 | contig 31546 bp, 31 predicted proteins | sample June2016WEW_6_10_FD_132997 | JGI IMG/M metagenome (GOLD analysis project Ga0187851, IMG submission 132997) | Peatland microbial communities from SPRUCE experiment site at the Marcell Experimental Forest, Minnesota, USA - June2016WEW_6_10 | ecosystem: Environmental > Terrestrial > Soil >...
CCGGATCATCGAGGCGACCCGGTTGAGCACGCCCGGCTTGTTCTCCACCAAGACCGAGACGAGGCGGCTGGGGTTCATCAGCTGGCCTCCACGAAGTCGAGCATCCCCTTGCCGAGGGGGACGATCGGATAGACGTTGGCATCGGGATCGATGTCGAAGTTGAGCAGCACCGGCCCGTGATGGGCGATGGCCTCGTCGAGCATGGGACCGACGTCCTCGAGGCGCCGGGTGGTCATGGCCTTCATCCCGAAGGCCTCGCCGAGCTTGACGAAGTCGGGAGTGAAGGTGAGGTCGACCGCGCTGCGGACGCCCTCGTAGAAGTCGTCCTGGAACTGCCTGACCATGCCCAGCGAGGCATTGTTGAGGATGACGACGTTGACGTCGATGTTGTTCTCGACCATCGTCGCCATCTCCTGCATGTTCATCATGAAACCGCCCTCGCCGACCACGCAGAAGACTGTCTTCTCGGGATTGGAGAACTTCACCCCCATCGAGGCGGGGAAGGCGTAGCCCATGGTGCCCAGGCCCCCGGAGTTGAGGAAGAGGCCGGGCTTGGCGTAGTTGAACCAGAGCGCCGCCCAGATCTGGTTCTGGCCGACGTCGGCGACCACGATCGCTTCGTCCTTGCAGCGGCTGTACATCGCCTCCAGCACCTCCTGGGGCTGAAGGAATCCCTCCCGGCGCACGTAGTGGACCGGATGCTCCTCCTTCCACTGGTCGATCTGGGTCAGCCACTCGTGCTCGCGCTTGGGCTCGACCATGGGGAGGAGCCGGCTGAGGGCGGTCTTGGCGTCGGACACCACCGAGAGGTGGGGCACCACGCTCTTGCCGATCTCGGCGGGGTCGATATCGATGTGGATGAGATGCTCGACCCGGGGTGCGAAGGAGTCCAGCCGGGTGGTGACCCGGTCGTCGCAGCGCATCCCGATCATGATCAGGACATCGGCGTCGCAGACCGCCTTGTTGGTGTAGCCGGCGCCCATGAATCCGACCATCTGGAGGGCCAGCGGGTCCTGGAGCGGGAAGGCGCCGGTGCCGAGCAGGGTCCAGCCGACCGGTATGTGGGCGCGGTGGGAGAGCTCCATCAGCTCCGCCTCGGCCCCGGAGATGAGGACGCCTCGGCCGGAGAGGATCACCGGCCGCTTGGCCTCCTTGATCAGCCGGGCGATCTCGCGGAGTTTGTCGGGGTCGGGCTCGGGGGGCGGCGGGAAGGAGCGCATCCGCACCGGCCCCTCGGGGTAGTTGAACTCGCTGAGCGCTGCCTGGAGGTCCTTGGGGAAGTCGATGACCACCGGCCCCGGACGCCCGGAGCGGGCGACGTGGAACGCCTCCTTGATGGTGGGGGCGATGTCCTCGACCCGGGTCAGGAGATACGAGTGCTTGACCACCGACATGGTCGAGCCGATGACGTCGGACTCCTGGAAGCTGTCGGTGCCGATCGCGGAGACCGGGACCTGGCCGGTGATCGCGACCACCGGGACGGAATCCATGAAGGCGGTTCCCAGCCCGGTCACCAGGTTGAGCGCCCCCGGTCCGCTGGTGGCGAAGCACACGCCGACCGCGCCGCGCCGGCTCCGGGCGTACCCGTCGGCCGCGTGGGCGGCACCCTGCTCGTGCCGGACCAGGATGTGATGGAGCTTCGGGTACTCGGGGAGCCAGCGGTAGAGGTAGAGGTTGGCACCTCCCGGATAGCCGAAGATGGTGTCGACGCCCTCGCGCAGAAGCGATTCGAGGCAGATCTGCGCGCCGGTCATCCGTCGTGAGGGCGCGCCCTCTGACGTTTCCTTCGGCGGGGCCATGGCGGAAGCCGGCTGCGGGTGGGCGCCGATCACTGGAAGGCCCTCTGCATGGCCTGGAGGACGAATTCGGCGCCGCTGTCGTCGCGTTGCGATCCTGCGGAGCGCGAGGCGATGGCGAGGGAGGCACCCCATGGCAGGTGCCTCTCCCTGCGCCCGCTCACCATCGGGGCCGGGTTGCGATCGCGCCGGGAGGCGGCTGCGAGCAGACCCCACTGCGAGCCGACGTCGTGACGGCGCGTGCCAGCTCCCCGCGCGTGCCGGCGCGGCTCGCCGTCCCGCGGCCGCGGGCTCGGTCCCTGTCCGTTGCTGGTCATCCCTCTGCCTCCTGCTCGTTCTCGTTGGCGCTCATCGCGGTGCCTCCTGCTCGGGTCCGGACACAAAAGAAGGGGCCCCCTCTTGGGAGGGGGCCCCTTCGGCTAGTTCCGGTCTGGTCTTGGTGGCCTACATGCGCACCGACCCGGCCTGAAGCCTGGAAGCCCCGCTCCTAATCAGGAGCAGGCCCAGCAGCAGTACCAGGGCGGCGGCATAGGTCATCGTGATCGGGGAGCATACCCTGCGAGCGGTTGCCGCGTCAACCGAGCCGGGGTGACGATCGTGACTCGTCATCGGGGGCGCCACCGTCGGACAGGGCGGGAGGCGGCGCTCCTCAGGACGCAGCGGCCGCCCCGGTCGGCGTGTCGGCCGGCGTATCGGCGGGCTTGCCGTCTGGTGAGCAAAGTGGGTCGGGCGTTCCTCGCCGGGGAAGTAGACGGCGCAGCTCGTCGACGCCCGGCAGCGCGACATCGCCCGCCGGGAAGGCGACCCCGACGCTGGCGAGGCCCGTGAGCAGCATCGCCGCGCCGACGTAGTACTGATCGAAGTTGGCGAACTTCCCGAAAACAAAGGCGCACAGGAAGATCAGCGCCGCCTGCACCGCGACATCGCCCAGGTGCGCTGGTCGGCCGCGCCAACCGACCAGCGCAACGCCGATCAAGACGGCGGCGACGGCCAGCCAGAACGGCGCCACGACGTGCCAGGTCTGCCAGACGTAGGCGGTGACGGTGAGCGAGCTGGGCCAGGGCCCGATAGCGAGCTGGATCCCGACGACGTCGTAGATGAACTTACCCACCCCGGTGATGAGGGCGAAGGGCAGCATGACGATGGCCGATCCGATGGCGGCCACCACCACCTCGAATCGCGCCCGCCGTGACCAGATGAACGCCGGCAGCACGAGGAGCGCGGTCACCGGGTCGACCAGCATGGAGACCGCGAGAAAGACGATGGCCAGGCGCCGGCGGCTGGCGCGCAACGCCAGCCACATGATCACCCCCGCGACGACGTAGACCTCCACCCAGCTCCGGATGACCATGCCCATGTTGAACGGCGACACGATCGCCAGCGCGACCACGCGGTGAGCGTCGAGGTGATGGCTCCCCTGTCGCGCCAGCAGCCACAACCCGGCGAAGGTGGCCGCCAGCGCGACCACGGACGTCACGCGAACGTCGCCGACCAGCCATCCGAGGGCTGCCAGCATCGGGACCGCCGGCCCGTAGAGGAAGTGTGCGGGCATGTACCAGGGGAACACGGGAATGCGCAAGCTGAAGATGGGGCTGTAGGGGTTGGCCCCGTGAAGGAGGGCGCCCGTTGCCTGGGTGACCGCAGTGAAGACGTCGATCGTGTTGGAGCCCCAGGTCCAAGCCTGCGCCATCATCGCGAGCAGGAAGAGGAATGCGGCGCCGAGGAGCGTCATGGCGGCACGCCCCGGACGGAGCGCGCACGCCGTGCCGGCGGTCGCGGCCAGCCCAAGCGCGAGCAGCACCTCGACCCCGGGGTGGGCGCTGAAAGGTGCTCCAACGTGGGGATAGAGCAGATTCGTCAGAGCGACGATCACGGTTGTGGCCACCCACCAGCCGCGGCTCAGCGTTCGCAGGCCGTTCTTCAAGGCCACCACGGCCATCACCATGGCCGCGCCGACCAGGAGGAGCCCGGCGTCGGTCAGGACCCCGAACGCCTGCATGGCTCCGACACCGAGAGCCGCCAGCGCGACGGCGAGGACCGCTCCGCGGGCGTCGCCGCGCGCTCCTTGCCAGCCCCGCCGGGGCAGTGACCTGAGGCTCATCTCGACCGATCTCTCCCTCGAGCCAGCTCTGACGTCAAAGGGCTGTCGAGACACCCTGCTACCGGGTGCCAACGCTGGCGTGGATCTGATGGGGGAAGGTTGCCCCCGCGCGACCCGACCTTGGACATGGGGCGGGTCAAGACCCTGTGACGATCCGGTGCCACCGGGCCGGCCGCCCGGACAAGACCCCCTGTATCCTTGCGGCCCATGAGCCAGAACGACCAAGTCCGCAAGAGCGCCGTGATGCTCCACGGCCCCGACCGCGCCGCCGCCCGAGCGATGCTCCACGCCATCGGCTTCAGTCGCGAGGATCTGGAGCGTCCCATCATCGGCGTCGGGCACGCCTGGATCGAGACCATGCCCTGCAACTGGAACCACCGCACTCTCGCCGAGCAGGTCAAGGCCGGCATCCGAGCGGCCGGCGGGACCCCGATGGAGTTCAACACCATCGCCGTCAGCGACGGCGTCTCCATGGGCACCGAGGGGATGAAGGCCTCGCTCGTCTCTCGTGAGGTGATCGCCGACTCCATCGAGCTGGTGACACGGGGCCACTGCTTCGACGGCGTGGTCCTGATCGTCGGATGCGACAAGACGATCCCGGCCGCGGCCATGGCGCTCTGCCGGATGGACCTCCCGGGCCTGGTCCTCTACGGAGGCACCATCGCCCCCGGCCGGCTGCGGGAGCGCGACGACCTCACCGTCCAGGACGTCTTCGAGGCCATCGGCGCATTCAACGCCGGCAGGATCGACGACAAGGAGCTGCGGGCGGTGGAGGAGGCGGCCTGCCCCGGGGCGGGGGCCTGCGGTGGCCAGTACACCGCCAACACCATGAGCGGCGCTCTCGAGTTCCTCGGCCTCAGCCCGGCGAGGGCCAACGGGGTGCCCGCACTCCACGCCGACAAGGCCGCGGCCGCCGAGGCCGCCGGCCGGCTGGCGGTCAAGCTGGTCGCCGAGGACGTCCGGCCCCGCTCCATCGTCACCCGCGAGGCGCTGGAGAACGCCATCGCCTACTTCTCCGCCACCGGCGGGTCCACCAATGCGGTCCTGCACCTCCTCGCCATCGCCGCCGAGGCCGAGGTGCCGCTCGATATCGAGGACTTCCAGACGATCTGCGCCCGGACCCCGATCCTGGCCGACCTCCGACCTGGAGGACGGTTTGTCGCCACCGACATCCACCGCGCCGGGGGGCTGGCGGTGCTGATGCAGCGTCTGCTCAGCCTCGGCCTGCTCCACGGGGACGCCCGCAACGTCGAGGGTCGGACCCTGGCGGAGATCGCCGCCGCCGCTCACGAGACCCCGGGGCAGGAGGTCTTCCGCCCCGCCGATCACCCGGTCAGGTCCCACGGAGGGATCGCCATCCTGCGCGGCAACCTGGCCCCCGGAGGCTGCGTCATCAAGCTCTCCGGCCACGACAAGACCACTCATATCGGGCCCGCGAGGGTCTTCGACTCGGAGAACCAGGCGTTCGCCGGGGTGCGGGAGGGCAAGGTCAAGGCCGGCGACGTGGTGGTCATCCGCTACGAGGGGCCGGTCGGCGGCCCGGGGATGCAGGAGATGCTCTCGGTGACTGGCGCGCTTGCCGGGGCCGGCCTCGACGACTCCGTCGCCCTGATCACCGACGGGCGCTTCTCCGGCGCCACCCACGGCTTCATGGTCGCCCACGTCGTGCCCGAGGCCGCCCTCGGAGGGCCGCTGGCGGCGCTTCGCGACGGTGACCTGGTGCGCATCGACGTCGCCTCTCGCCAGCTGTCGGTCGAGCTGCCCGACGCGGAGATCGCCGCACGGCTCAGCAGCTGGGTCGCTCCCCAGCCCCGCTACCGCACCGGCGCCTTTGCCAAGTACGCGGCGTCGGTCGCATCGGCCAGCCAGGGCGCGATCACGGTCCCGGTGGCGCGCGCCGCGGAGCCGGTACAGGGCTGAGCCAACCGTCACCGGGCACTCGCGGTCACCCAAGTCTTGCTCGTGTGGCCGGACGGCCGGGCGTGACGAGGTTCGCGCACGCCACCGTGTGCGGTTTGAAGACGTCTCGCGACAAGCGGCCGGACCGGGCTCGCATAGGATGGTGTCTGAAGGTAGATGTCTGTGCAAAGCTGCCGTAAGTGGAATGGGGTTCTTGCTGGGGTTGCGCTGGCAGTCACAGCCGGATGTGGCAGTGCTGCACAGTCAGCCGGGCAAGCGTCAGGTCCGGTCGTCCGGTACCAAGACTTCTCCATGAGCCTGCCGACCGGGTGGACGGTCCAGGGTCCCCAGACGTCCGATGGTGAGACCGGCTTTCAGATCGACTCCGGCGACGGCGGCATCCAAGGCCAGGTGGGGATACTGGATCTGGACAATCCCACCGCCCCGACCTCCCAGGTGACAGCGCTGGAGACGGAGGACATTACGATCCTGGCACTGCAGGTCGATGGCACCGAGGTGGGCAGCACCAATGTACAGGTCACGGAGCCGGTGCACCTGGTGACGGTTGCGGGGGAGAGCTGTGCGCGAATGGGCGTTCAGTCCACTTACCAGGGTTCGACGTCCGACGGGCTCTATCTCAATTGCCGATACCAGAACATCCTCTACAACGTCATGCTCAATAGCACGTCCTTGTCCACTGCACAGCTCGACACCGCGATGTCACCCCTGGTCGACTCCTGGACGTGGCACTGACGGATGGGGACGCAACCATGGCCCGGCCGGCACCCCGTCCCACCCGATCTACGGCCCTAGACTCCGGTTGATGCCTGCGGCACGCCTGGCCATGTCGCGAGCCGCTCTGGTCGAGCGGATGGCCGAGCTGATCGACGCTATCCAACGTTCTCACCCGGTCCGGGTGGCCATCGATGGGCCGGACGCTGCGGGGAAGACCACGCTCGCTGACGAGCTGGCCTCTGCGCTGCACGTCCGGGGGCGAACCGTGATCCGCGCTTCCATCGATGGATTCCACCGGCCGCGCGCCGAGCGCTATCGACGCGGCGAGGATTCGGCCGAGGGCTACTACCAGGACTCATTCGACCACCCGGCGCTGCGTCGGGAGCTGCTGGACCCACTGGGCCCGGGCGGGACACGGCGGTATCGCCGCGCGGTATTCGACTTCCGGCTCGACGCGCCGCAGGCGGTGCCGCCGGCGACCGCCCCCGACGACGCCGTGCTGGTCTTCGACGGGGTCTTCCTGCTCCGACCAGAGCTGGTCGGGTGTTGGGACCTCACCGTCTTCGTATCCGTCGGGTTTGATGAGACTCTCCGACGCGCGCTGGAGCGCGATGTCCAGCTGTTCGGTTCCAGAGAAGAGGTCGAGCGGCGGTACCGCAGCAGGTACATCCCGGGCCAGCGGCTCTACTTCGCGGCCGCTCATCCGCGCGAGGCGGCTGACCTGGTCGTATACAACGACGATCCAGCTCGTCCCCTTCTGGCGGGGAGAGCCTGAGGATCAGAGCTGCGCGGGTCACCCGGCACCGATCAGGGGGAGCATGCGGCGGAATAAGCTCCCGGGTATGCGCTGGGACGAATTCGTCCGTCAATGCCCCGACCTCGCCCGCCTTGGCGAAGAGCGGCTTCGGAACCGAGAGCTCTGCCTGATCGGTACCTTGAGGCGGGGCGGCCACCCACGCATCAGCCCGGTCGAGCCGGACTTCGTGGACGGTGAGTTGATGATGGGCATGATGTGGCACTCGCCCAAGGCGCTCGATCTGATTCGCGACCCACGGTGCGTCGTCCACAGCGTCGTCTCCGACCGGAAGGGCACCGAGGGCGACTTCAAGCTCTACGGCAGCGCCGTTGCGATCAACGATCCCACTGCACGCGATCGCTACCGCGCGACGATCAAGGCGCGCATCGACTGGGAACCATCCGAGCCCGACTACCACTGCTTCGCCATCGACGTCGAGTCGGCGGGCTTCGTCATCTTCGGCGACGGGGGCTACGGCCTTGCCTGGACTCCTATCACCGGTCTCCGTCGCTGGACGACCGACGGCTGAACCGCCCCGACCGGCGCTCCGGCCATCCTGTCCGGGTCCTCCGACCAGTCACGTGTGCAGCGCCGGCGGCGGCACTCCGCTGTCTTGGCGGACCGTGATAGCGACGCCTGGACTCGCCCAGACCCGTCTGAGACTGCCTGGTGCCGCCGTTCGGAGAGGCTGCTATGCGGGCGGGTCCGGCAGCTCCTGTGACGCTGGCTTTCGCGCCGTGACCAGCCAGTGCCGGGGCAGCCCACGTGCGGCCACGGATTCGACCGGCAGCGGCCAGCGGCCGTAGTGGGCATCGGCGGCGCCGCACTGGCTCAGGCTGGCCTCCCAGCCCAGGGCTGCCAGGTAGGCCTCCGGGTCGTCGATGGTTCCGATCCACGGGGCGCCGGCGGCGGCCTGCATCTCGATCCACGGCCGCGTGACCGGATGGGTGAACACGCCGCGGTCCGGGATGTCGAAGCCCAGCACGCTGCCCACCGCCGCCAGCCCCGAGACCCGCCCGAGCAGGGCGTCGATCGCGTCGGCGTCGAGATAGAAGAGGAACCCCTCGGCCAGCCATGCGGCCGCAGCGTGGGGGTCGAGACCAGCGTCCACCAGCTGGCGCGGCCAGGTGTCGCCGCTCAGGTCGGTGCAGAGGCGGACGAGGCGGGCGCAGCGTGGGGACGCGCCGCCGCCACCGAGCACCTCCTCCTTCAGATGGATCACCTCGGGCTGGTCCACCTCGAAGACTGACGTGCCGGCCGGCCAGGCCAATCGCAGGGCGCGGGTGTCCAGGCCGGCGCCGAGCAGGACAACCTGGGTGGCTCCGCCGGTAGCGGTGGCGTGAAGCAGGAAGTCGTCGAAGTAGCGGGTGCGCACGATCATCGGCGCGAGGCCCTCGGGGGCACGCGCTTCCGCCCAGCGCAGGCCCTCCTCACCGGCGAGGTCGGCCGCCCAGGGGTCCTCGAAGAGGGCGTCCGACCGTCTGGTTTCGATCGCACGGGCCGCAGCCGTCCAGCGCGCGGTCGCCTCGACGTCCTTCATGACTCGGCCCCTCGTGATTCCAGACTCGCAAGACAGGTTACCAGCCCCCGTGGCGATCCGGATCCCGCCGGTCGCGGGGACGAGACGGCGTCGCTGCCGGGGCCGGACTCGGCGAGCTCGGGTTCCCCTCTGGTGGCTGCGGCGGCGGTGGAGGTTAGCCCCGCTCTCTAGGCCCGGTGGCGTGGGAGCCGGGCGCGTGGCCCGGTCGCCGGCGGCCCATCCGCCTCATGACCGCTACCCACAACAACACTGTGACGCCGCCTGTTGCCATGATCACCAACCCACCCACGGTCGCGATTCCGAATCCGGCGTTGAACCTGCTGTCCACGTCGTAGGTCGTGTAGCGCAGCGATGGGTCGCTGCGATCGACCAGGAGGGGCACCGCGGATCCGATCGGCACACCGTCGAACTGCACGGTGTCCTGGGGATACGTCCAGGTCGTCGTGGCGTCCGCGTAGGTGAAGGAGAGGGCGCAGCTGTCATCGCCGCCCTCGGTGCAGCTGACGAGGCGGGCAGTGACCGGCACGCCCTGGTGGCTCAGGTCAGCGTAGGCGCTGGGGAGCGTCACCAGGTCGCTAATGAGCAGGTTCAGGCTCACTCCGATGCAGACCGCCGCCACCATTGGAAGCATGAGCACGTACGTCCACCAGAGCGGCCGGGTTGCTGCGGCCGCCGCCGTGGCCCGCGCGCCGAGCGATGCGGTCGAGGTCGCACCGGCCTCGCGGAACCGTTCGGCAAGACCGTCCGGCCAGAGCGAGAGGCGCAGCCTGAGCAGCACCCTCCTCTCCGGGTCGGTCAGGACCAGCTGGGAATCGACGGTCCCCCGGAAGGGGATGTTGACCGTTGTCATCGCGGCGATCGCAGAGACCGGAAACCGCCGCCGTCGCCGCAGTAGGCAGCGATAGTCGACGCGTCCCTCGGCGATCACGATTCGGCAGGCGGCGAACGGAACCAGGCCGAGCGCCGCGACCAGGCCGGCGCAGCAGCCGAGCATCAGCTCCACCAGGCTCAGCAACGCCTCGACTCGGTGGGAGCCGGAGATGGCCTCGATCACGCCCAGCGCCCCCACCGCTGCCGCGAGGACGAGCAGGACCACGAGGGCCTGCCCTACGAGCATGGCCCTCCAGAAGTGGGTGGGCGACGGTCTGATGGTCAGATCATTCTCCGGTCCATCGCCCACCGGGTCAGCTCGTAGCGGCTCGACAGCTGGAGCTTGCGCAGCACCGAAGAGACGTGGGTCTCCACGGTCTTGGCGGAGAGATTGAGCCGCACCCCGATCTCCTTGTAGGTGAAGCCCCGGGCGATGTGGCGGAGCACCTCACGCTCACGGGGAGTGAGCTGGTCGAGCTCGGGGTCGATGCTGGTGGGCAGATCCCCGCGGAAGGCGTCGAGCACGAATCCCGCCAGCCGCGGGGAGAAGACGGCGTCCCCACTGTGCACCCGCCGGATGGCATCGGCCAGCTCGGTGGGGGAGATGGACTTGGTGACATAGCCCCGCGCTCCCGCGCGGATCACCCCGATGACGTCCTCCGGCGCGTCGGAGACCGAGATGCCGAGAAAGCGGGTCTCCCCCGCGCCGCGCCGGATGATGGCCTCGGCGACCGTGGCTCCCCCGCCGCCGGGCAGGTGGACGTCGAGGAGGACCACGTCGGGTTTGAGCGTCGCGATCCCGGCGACTGCCTGGTCCACGTCGCCGGCCTCGCCGACGATCTCGAACTCGCCCTCCAGCTCGGCGCGGAGGCCGCTCCGGAAGAGCTGGTGGTCGTCGACGAGGAAGAGCCGGGTGCGGGCAGCGGTGGCGCTCATGACGCGGCCCTCGGGAGCTGGAGCTGGACCTCGGTACCGTGGCCGGGCCGGCTCGTGATCGTCGCCGAGCCGCCGTGACGGCGCATCCGTCCGATCACGGACTCGGCGATGCCGCGGCGGTCGGCGGGCACCGCATTGATGTCGAAGCCCGCGCCCTCGTCGCGAACGTAGGCGGTGACGCCATCGCCGTCGGCCTCGATGTAGATGGACACCCGCGACGCCCCGGAATGCCGAGCGGCGTTCGTCGCAGCCTCCTGACAGGCGAGGAGCAGGGCGGCGACGTGCTCGGTGACGGGGGTGTCGCCCACCACCACGGTGTCGACGGTCACGTGGTGCTGCTCCTCGACACGCGAGGCGAGGGCGTCCACCGCACCGCGCAGGTCCTGCTGCTCAGAGGTCGTGGGCCGGTGGTCGAGCCACGCTCTCAGCTCGCGCTCCTGCCGCCGCGCCAGCGCGGCGACGTCGGCCGGGTCCTCGCTCCGCTGGATCAACGCGAGCGTGTGCAGCACGGAGTCATGGAGATGGGCGGCGATCTCCGCGCGCTCCTCGGAGCGGATGCGCTGCCTGCGCTCCTCGCCGGCGTCACGGGCGAGGCGGAGGATCCAGGGCCCCAGGATCAGCCCCAGCCCGACGGCGGTGACCAGCACTGCGAGCAGGGCCGTGCGGGCGCTGGCCAGCGCCCGGTTGGCCACCAGGAAGAGGGTCATGCCGGCGGCGACGAGGAGCCCTCCCCCCACGATCCGGATCGGGGAGACCCTGCCGCCGAAGACGCTCACGACGGGGTTGCCGGGCAGTCGCTCGCTGATGCGGGCCCAACGATGCCGGTCGGCCTGGTCGCTGCGCACCCAGATCAGGGCGGAGCCCGCGGCCGCCACGGCGACCGGCCAGACCAGTGCGTCGCCGAACCAGAGGCCGACATCTCGGAGGATCAGCATGGTGCCCGCCACGATGCAGCCCACGGCGGCGATCTGAAGGTTCCGAGGGCGGGTCCGGGCCGCCGCGACTGACGTCGTGTCGCTCGGCTCCACGCTCAGCAGCCAGAGCGTCAGGTAGAGGACGATCCCGGCGCCGTCCGCCGCCGTCAGCACGGCGAGGCCGAGGCGGACCAGCAGCGGGTCCAGGCCGAGTGCCTCGGCGAGACCCGCGGCCGTGCCGGTCAGGACGCGGTCATTCCGGCTGCGTACCACGAACCGGTAGCGCCGCGGACCCGGCTGGTCAGCTCCGTCCTGTGGCGCGCTCGCCCCTCCGGGATCGTGGGCGGCAGAGGTGGCGCTCATCGTGTCAAGCGTGACACGCCGTGGGGGGCCGCGATATCGGTGGCTCCCCTGAGAGATGCCGGCTCATTTCGGGGATACTCCAGGGACTCCCCGGATGGTGCTGACCGCCTTCGAAGTCCACGCTGGGCAGGCGACCGAGAGGCTCGGTGCGGCGTCAGGACCGCCGGCAGCGCCTCCGGAGGGTCGCCAGATCCAGGAGATCGACAATGGAACAGACACCCGGCCAGCAGGATCCCGAGGGGTCCAGCGCGCCAGCCGCGGGCGAGACGCCGATCGGAGGATCAGCGGCCCCGCCACCCGCCGGGTCGATGCCGCCGTTTGGCGGGCCGATGCCGCCACCCGGTGGGAATGTGCCTCCTTTCGGCGGGCCGACGCCCCCGGGTGGGCGCCATCCCCCCGCCGCCTCTACCGTCTCCGGAACGACCGCGTCGTCGCGGGCGTCGCCTCAGGGGTGGGTGCCTACTTCGAGATCGACCCCATCTGGGTCCGGTGGGGCTTCGTCGTCCTCACCCTCTTCGGCGGCATCGGGGTGCTGCTCTACATCGCGGGGTGGGTGTTGATGCCGGCCGTTGATTTCGCCCCGCCGATCGGATCGATGCGGTCCCAGCCGATCCGCCGCCTCTACCGCCTTCGCAACGACCGGGTCATTGCGGGGGTCGCCTCCGGGCTCGGTGCCCACCTCGAGGTTGACCCGATCTGGATCCGGCTCGCCTTTGTCGTGCTCGCCTTCGCCGGCGGGCTGGGGATCATCCTCTACTTCGTCGCATGCGTGGCGATGCCGTCTGTCGACAGCATCCCGCCGGGCGGGCCCTGGCCGGGCGGGACGCCCACCGGTGGAGCGGTGCCGCCCTACCGGGGCCATGGCGCGGGGACCGATCTGCGCATCGTCGCCGGTGCGGTCTTCCTCATCGTCGCCGTCTTCGTCCTGGCCGGCACCTTCGACCTCCACGACACCGGGCTGATCTGGGGGGCCGCGCTGATCGGCATCGGCCTGCTCTTCCTGATCGGAGACCAGTGGCCCTCGAGATACGCCGCAGGGGGAGCCCCACTGCCCCCGCCTGATTTCACCCGCCCGGCCGCGTACACCGCCCCGGCGGCGGGGGGAGGGGAGGTGCCTCCCGCGCCTTCCCCCACCGCATCTTCTTATGTCCCCCCCATCTATTCCTCCTACACGCCGTATAGCCCACAACCGGCCTACGCCGCGCCCGCCTATGGGGCGCTGGCGGCATGGTCCGGCACCAACCGGCGCTCCCGCGGCCTCCGCCTCGGGACCGTCGGCCTGGCCGCGGTGGTGCTGGCCGTCGGTGTCGCACTGCTTCTGCAGAGCGCAGGGGCCATCCACCTCACCGCCGAGATGGGCTTCGGGATCGTCTTCGTGGTGCTCGGCCTCACCCTGGTGATCGGGGCGTGGTTTCGCGGCTCCTCTCCGCTGGTGTGGCTTGGCATCTGCCTCCTCCCGTTCGCGGCGGCGGCGGCGCTCGTCCCCGAGCCGCTCACCGGCGGCGTGGGCCAGGTGAGCTACTCCCCCGAGCTGAGCACGCTGCAGCCCGCCTACCGGCTGGTCGCCGGCCAGCTGACCGTCGACCTGAGCGGGATCGACGTCGGCAATCAGCACCTCTCGGTCACCGCCAGTGACGCCTTCGGCCAGCTGGTGGTCTTCGTGCCCCCGGGCACCACCGTCGATGTGCTCGGCAAGGTGGGCGCAGGGCAGCTGACCCTGCTGGGGAGCACCAACTCCGGGGTGCAGATCGCCGACCGCTTGGTCGCGGCGACCGGGGCGGAGCCCAGCGGCAGCCTTGACCTGAAGTTGAGCGTCGGCTTCGGGCAGATCACCGTCGAGAACGGAGGAGAGTGATGCGCGCGCCTCGCTTCTGCTGGTCGTCGTTCGTCTTCGGACTCATCTTCGTCGGGACCGGCGTTCTCCTCCTCACCAACGGGGTGAGCCTGGTCACGCGGCTCGACTGGATTGGTCCAATCCTCCTGATCCTGGTGGCGTTCTGCCTCTTCGCCTCAGCGGTCGGCAGCCGGCCGCGTCCCGTGCAGACCCCTCTCGCCACGTTCCCGCCGGCCCCGTGGGGGGTTGCCCCGGAGAGCCCCGAGACGGGCTCACGTCCGGGTGAGCCCGAGCCATCCGGCGGGGAGCCCCCGGCCTGATCCACTCCCGGGCACCGGAGCCTGCTACGATCCCCCTCGATGTTCGCGATCGCGCCGCAGTACTACTTCTACTTTGAGTACGCCACATCGGCCTCAGGGCTGGTGCGGGTGCTGCTGAGCAAGTAGTCCTGCGCCGAGATCCCGGGAGGCCGAGAGGCCGACCCGGATCTCGCGAACCGGGCCCGGTCCTCACACAACACTGGAGGCACCGATGCTCACGGATCTGCTCAAGCCCCTCACCTCGTCACCTGCGCGGCGTCGCGTCACGATCGGGGACGTCGTCTTCGGCGGTCCGGCGGTCCCGGTCATCGCCGGACCCTGCGCGGTCGAGCCGGACTACGTCAACCACGCCCTGGCCATGCACCAGGCCGGGGCCTCGATGCTGCGGGCCAGCATCTTCAAGCCCCGCACCCGCCCGGACGCCTTCCAGGGGATGGGGGAGGAGGGCCTCGTGCTCGTGGAGAAGGCCAGGACGCTGACCGGTAGGCCGGTGCTCGTCGAACCTCTTTCGGTCGAGCACGTGGAGATGCTGACCGGCCGTGTTGACGCCTTCATGATCGGCGCGCGCTCGATGCAGAACACCCCCCTGCTGCGTGCCGCGGGCCGCTCCGGCCTCCCGGTCGTGCTCAAGCGGGGGATGGCCGCCACCTACGACGAATGGCTGGCCGCCGCCGAGTACGTGCTGGCCGAGGGCAACACCCAGGTCATCCTCTGCGAGCGGGGCATCCGGACCTTCGAGACGGCCACCCGCAACACCCTTGACGTCTCGGCTGTGCCCGTGCTCCGGGAGCGCACGCCGCTGCCCGTGATCGTCGACCCGAGCCACGCCGCGGGCCGCGCCGACTGGGTCCCCGCGCTGGCGCTGGCCGCCGTGGCTGCCGGGGCGGACGGGCTGCTGATCGAATCCCACCCCGTGCCGGCGGAGTCCTGGAGCGACGCCGCCCAGGCCATCACGCCGGAGACCCTCGAGGCGATCATCGCCGGTGCCGCGGTGCTGGCGCCGATGCTGCGTGGTCACCAGGCGGCCGAGCTGGCCGAGCACCGCCAGATCATTGACTCGCTGGACCTCGCCCTGGGAGCCGTGCTCCAGAGTAGGGCGGGGGCGGTCGACGCCGTGCAGCGGGACAAGCGCAGGACCGGTCTGACCGTCCGTGATCGCAGCCGCGAGCAGGAGGTCATCGCCCACGTCGCCAGCCGGGTGCCGCGCCTCTCCGCCGAGGCCGTGGGACGGGTGATGACCGCGGTCATCGACGGCTGCGTGGAGGCGAGCGAGCGCTCCGCGGCGACCGACAAGGAGGCCGGCACAGGCGCCATCTGACGGGAGTGCCGGCGCTCTCAGGTCATGCGAGGGGCCGGCTACAGCCGAACCGGATCACCGGCCAGGATGGCCCGGATCACCGATCGCGCCCGTCGCGGTCCAGCCGGTGCTGCCGACCTCCACGATACGTGCGGTCCCCGACGAGCACCGAGGACCAGCCACCTCGCGCCCTGGGCACTCACCACCCGGAGCCGCTGCTGGAGCAGCGGTCCCTCGGGACTGTCGATGCTCGCGGCCTCGATGCGCTGCTCGACCGGGACACCGTCGACCGCGGCCTCGATCTGGGGCCAGTCCGGCGCTTCCTCCGCCGTCGCACCGGTGGCGTCCCCGTCCCCATCGCCGAGGTGCAGTGACGCGGCCACCTCCTCGGTCGCGTCGGCGACGGAGAGAAGACGCGCCCGGTAGCCTGCAGCCTCGGGGAGGAGGTCGAGGACCAGGTCGGTAGCGCCCAGCCGGCCGAAGAGCATGCGCTCCGGGCTGCCGGGTCCCGCTCCGGCTGGGCAGCCGGCGAAGGCCCACGCGGCCGCGATCGCATCCAACGTCGCGGCGAGGTCGCCCACCGCCTGGCCGGACCGGCCGGCTCGGGCGAACAGGCCGCGCCGGACCAGATCCTCCGCCGCCTCCTTCTCCTCCGAGTCACCGCCCGCTCCCTCCGGCCGGGCGAAGAGAGGCTGGAGGAATCCGATGCCGCTCACCCCCGCGACCCGCAGCTCGGCGGGGGTGTAGTGGCCGAGGTCGAGGGCTGGGGGCGGAGACATTCAGCCTCGGAGCACCTCGGCGTACTTGGCGCGGAAATCCTCGCGCCAGGCGCTGAGGCCGCCCGGCTGGCTGGCCCGCCAGGCGATCTGCACCTTCATGAACAGGAGCTCGCCGACCCTCACCTCGGCTCCCGGCACCCGATCTCGAAAGGATGTGTACGAGGGGACGACCAGGCCCTCGAGAGGGAGCAGACCCTCCGGGTCTCGCTCCGCCGATGGAGACCACAGGACGCCGCAGCCGCTGATGAGTTGAGACACGCGCTTGACGTCCGCCTTCCACACCCACTGACCGACGATTGCGGTCCCGTCGAGCAGCAGGACCCGGCGGTCCGTCGCCACCAGGGTGCCGGTGGCTCCGGTGCTGGCGACGTCGCAGGTCGGTGTGGCGGCGAAGGTGACCTGCTTCACGGCGCCGATGCGCACCGCGAACCGCTCCCCCTGCTCGAGCGTGCCGTCGGTCAGGGAGGGGTCCTGCAATTGCCCGGCTTCGAAGACGTCCGACCATGCCAGCGCGAGCTGAAGGTTGTTGGGCTGGCGCGGGGGTCGGACGCGACGCAGCATCGGCTACCCCGCCGGGCAGGTGGGCCCCGGCAGGCGGGTGCCGAAGAGCGTGTGGCACAGGGCACCGCTGGACTGGGCCCATTGAGCGAGGAAGTAGAGGCCGGTTCCCGCGACCACGACCTCTCCGACCACGGGGACCCAGTCGGTCCCGAAGTTGACCCCGGCGAGCGTTGCGCCGACCGTTCCGATCCCCGCCAGGTTGGCCCCCGCCATCACCTTGTCCGCGGTGCTCGACTGCCCGTCGACGAGGACCAGGACGTCCGATCCGACGCCGAGAAGCAGGCCCGCGTCGCCCACCACGTCCCCCGGGCCGTCCAGGCTGAAGCCCGCTGCGGCACGCGCATTCTCAGTGGCCTGGGCGGAGAGCATCTGGTCGACGTAGGACTGCTGAGCATCCGCCGCGGCTGCACTCGTCGTTGTGGGGTTGTCCAAGACAGCCTCGAGGCTCTTGTACGCCGCCGGGTTGAGGGTCTTGAGGTAACCCCAGTCATCGGTTGCGACGGCCGCATCCAGGTCCATCGTCTTGTTCCATTCCGCGACCTGCTGGTAGAACCCGTAGGTTCCGAGCACTGCCCCCGGTCCGCTCAGGATGTCCAGGAACTGCTGCACCAGCGTGCTCTTGATAACGCCCGAGGTCTGCCCCAGCGCGGCGGCGCAGACACTCGCCGCCTGGCTGGCGTCGGACCTTGCCTCCTCACACTGCGCGCACGCCTGCGCGTACACCGCGCTCAAGGTGTCTGCAGCCTGTTGCTCTGCCTGGGCTGCCGTCGCCGCCGCCGCCGGGTCCAGGGTCGCGCGGACGGCGAGCTCGGCCATCGTTGCAGCGTAGGAGCGCTGGGCTGCCTCGTACCGCTGGTTGGCCAGCGTAGCCTCCCCCTGGGCGGTGGCCAGACCCGATGCGTACGTGGAAAGAAACCCCGCCGCATCGCTCTGCTGGCCTGACAGGTCATTCAGGCCCGAGCGCACCGAGGACGCCGCGGTTTCGAAGGCATGAGACGCCTGCCCCTTCCAGGCCGCCAGGACCGTGCTGACCGCAGTGCTGAACCGCGACGCCTCCGTCTCCAGGTCGGACGCGCCGACCCTGAGAGCTGAGGCGGCCGAGCGAATCTCGACGGGGTCGCCGCCGGGGAGGGTGAGGCCGTCGCTGCTCACGGGACCTGCTCCTCCAGTCTCCGGATGGCGTTCTCGGCGCCGGCGTAGCGGGTGGCGGCGGCCGCGAGTGCCTCGCCCAGACCGATCAGGCTGAGCGTCGCCGACTGGAAGCCGACCCCCAGGATTTCTGCGAGCTCCGACATGGCCTCCTCGAGCGACGTCTGGCCGGCCGCGCCGGCGCCGTCGTGGAGGCTGGTGCAGACGCGTGCGCTCAGCGACGCGACATCCTCCGCCACCGAGGCGAAGGGGAACTGCTGCAGCGCGCTCGTGTCGACCTCGGTGGGTATCGGTGCCAGCCCCGGCGGCCCGTAGGGCGGCGGCGGTCCCCACTGGTACACGCCCGGAACGTATCAAAAGCACTGTGCAGCCTGCAACAGCTGCCCTCGGGTACGATCTCCGGCTGACGGGAGGAACCAGATAGATGGCGGCCATCGTGGTGGAGGAGCTGCGCAAGTCGTACGGCTCTCTGCACGCCGTGCGCGGCGTCAGCTTCAGCGTGGAACCGGGCGAGGTGTTTGGGCTGCTCGGGCCCAACGGCGCGGGCAAGACCACGATCGTCGAGATCCTCGAGGGCTACCGCCGCCGCGACCAGGGGCGTGTCGAGGTTCTCGGCGCAGATCCGGCCACCGCCGGCCGCGACCTCCGCAGGCGGGTCGGCATGGTCCTGCAGGAGTGCGCCGTCGAGCCCTACCTCACCGTGCGCGAGGTGGTCGACCTCCACCGCGGCTACTACCCGAAGCCGCTGCTGACCGACGACGTTGTCGAGCTGGTCGGCCTGGAGGAGAAGGCGGGCGTTCGCGTCAGGAAGCTCTCGGGCGGGCAGCAGCGCCGTCTCGATCTCGCCCTCGCGCTGATCGGCGACCCGGAGCTGGTCTTCCTCGACGAGCCGACCACCGGATTCGATCCGTCAGCGCGCCGCAACGCCTGGGAGATCGTGCGCGGGATGCGCAAGCTGGGCAAGACCATCCTGCTCACCACCCACTATATGGACGAGGCCCAGAACCTCACCGACCGGGTCTGCGTGGTCAGCGCTGGCGAGGTGGTGCGGATCGGCACGCCCGGAAGCCTGCGCGCGGAGCGGGCCGAGACCAGGATCCAATTCATCCGCCCCGACGGGGTCACCGTGCCCGAGGTGGGTGAGCTCGTCCCCGGAGGCGAGGACGGGCTGATCGCCATGATCACCGACAACCCGACCAAGGCGCTTCACGAGCTGACCGCGTGGGCTGTCGCCCGCGGCCTGGAGCTGCAGCGACTGGAGGTGAGCCAGCCGTCACTGGAGGACGTCTACCTGGAGCTGACCGGCGATGAGTGACCTGGCCGTCAGCCTCCGTCAGGTGCGCGCCGAGCAGCGGGGCTTCTGGCGCAACCCCGTGGCCGCCTTCTTCGGCTTCGGCTTCCCGATCATGTTCCTCCTCATCTTCGGCACCATCTTCAAGGGGCAGACCACCTGCATCGACGGCAGCTTCGGCGCGCGCGGGCAGTGCGTGGGCGGCACGGTCGTGCCCTACAACAACTTCTTCGTCCCGGCCATGGCCGCCTGGGGCGTGCTCACCACCTGCTTCTCCAACCTCACCATCAGCACCGTCTACCGCCGCGACAACGGGCTCCTCAAGCGGCTGCGCGGGACACCGCTGCCGTCAGCGGCCTTCGTCGCCGGCATCCTCGGCTCGGCCCTCATCTCCGCGGTGATCGTGGTGGCGTTGACCGCGTTGGTGGGCCATCTCCTCTATCAGGCCCCGTGGCCCGCCCACCCGCTGCCGGCGCTGGTCACCGTGCTCCTGGGCGGCCTGGTCTTCTGCGTCCTCGGCCTGGCCATCACCGCGGTCACACCCAATGCCGACGCGGCACCGGCGGTGGTCAACTTCACCTCCCTCCCCATCCTCTTCATCTCCGGCTTCTTCTTCAACTTCAACAACGCGGTCTTCGCGGACATCGCCAAGGTCTTCCCCATCTACTGGTTCAAGGAGTCGATGCTCACCAGCTTCGGCGCCGAGCACAGCTCGAGCGGTTGGAACGGACAGGATCTGCTGGTGATGGCGATCTGGGGAGTGGTCGGGCTGGCGCTCACGCTGCGTTTCTTCCGCTGGGAGTCGCGGAGGGTCTGAGCTCGGCGCGGTCGGGTCCCGCGGGCGCCGGTTCAGCCCTCGTTCGTGGACGGCATCAGGCCGCGATACATGGCCATCTCGGCGTGCTCCCAGGCGGCGTCGGCCTGCTCGGGAGGGCCGAGCCAGCCGAGCAGCTCGAGGCTGGTCAGCCCGTGGATCAGGCTGTAGAAGATGGTGGCCAGAGCGAGGGGGTCGCCCCTCAGCTGGCCGGCCTCGACGCAGCGTCCGAGCGCCTCGACCAGGGCTCCGAACGTGCCCATCGCCATCACCTGGGTCTCCTCCCCGGGCACGAACTGGGGGAAGGGCCGGCCGAACATCAGGTCGTAGAGGTGCGGGTTGGCCCGGGCGTTGGCACGGAAGGCAGCGCCGAGGGCGATGAGATCGGCCAGCGGGTCATCGGTCCGTTCCAGCGCGGCGATCCGCCCGGCGAAGCGCCGGAAGCCCTCCCGGAACATCTCCTCGACCAGCCCCCACTTGTCGCCGAAGAGGCTGTAGATGGCGGAGGCCGAGGTCTCCGACCGCTCCGCGAGGCGGCGGACGGTCAGCGCTGAGGGGCCCTCCGTGGCGAGCAGACGGCCGCCCTCGTCGAGCAGGCGTAGGCGGAGCTTGTCGTCGTGGGTCCGCGGTCTGGCCACTTGACAGAGTATATGCGAACGTGGTTCTATAACGACGTTTCAAATCAACGTTCTGAAACCAGTCTTGCTGAGGAGGAGCCCATGGCCACCGTGGTCCCCGGCCGGTACACCGCCGATGTGGAGGACGAGTTCGTCGTCTTCCTGGTCGGGATGCGGATCAACCACTTCTGGAAGATCCACAAGTGGCTGCCCGTGGCGCGGGCGATGGGTCCCATGCTCCGCTCGCTTGCTCGGGATCCGAGCAAGGGGATGCTCGGCTACCGGGTGATGCCCGGGTTGCGGGTCATCACCGTGCTCCAGTACTGGCGCAGCTTTGACCAGCTGGCAGCGTTCGCAAAGAGCCACGACGAGCCCCACCGGGGCCCCTGGCAGCGGTTCAACCGGGCTGTCGCCGCGAGCGGTGACGTTGGCATCTGGCACGAGACCTACCGGATCCCGGCCGGTGGTTACGAGTGCATCTACTCGAACATGCCGGTGTTCGGCCTCGCAGCGGCCACCGCGCACGCCCCGGTGGCGAGCCGCGGCCAGTCCGCTGCTCGCCGGATCGGCGTCAGCCAGCGCGACGACCCGGTGGAACCGGTGCCCGTCGAGCCCGCAGGAGGCGACCCCCTATGATTTGCGCCGAGCCGATGCCCGCCGTCGTGCGGCTGGGAGGAGAGATGGCAGACATCGACGTCAAGGACCTGGTCAAGCGCTACGGCGACGTGGTCGCGGTGGACGGGCTGAGCTTCTCCGTCCAGAAGGGCGAGGTCTTCGGCATGCTCGGGCCCAACGGAGCTGGCAAGACGACCACCCTGGAGATCATCGAGGGCCTTCGGGTACCCGATGCCGGCACCGTCCAGGTGCTCGGCACCGACGTGCTCGCTCATCCCGGCACGGTCAAGGAGCGGATCGGCGTCCAGCTCCAGGCCACCGCGCTTCCCGACTTCACCAAGGTCCGCGAGGCCATCGAGCTGTTCGCGGCCCTCTACCGGCACGCGCGACCCACCGCAGAGCTGCTGGCCGAGTTCAACCTCGAGGAGAAGGCCGACGCCTACACTGACAAGCTGAGCGGCGGGCAGATGCAGCGGCTGAGCATCGCGTTGGCCCTCATCAACGACCCCGACCTGGTCTTTCTCGACGAGCCGACCACCGGCCTCGATCCCCAGGCCCGGCTCAACATCTGGACGGTCATCGAGGGCATCCGCAAGCGGGGCAAGACGGTGGTGCTCACCACCCACTACATGGAGGAGGCGGAGCGCCTCTGCGACCGCGTCGCCGTCATCGACCGCGGCCGCATCGTTGCCCTGGACTCGCCGCGGAACCTGATCGCCGCCAACGCGGCGGGGACCACCCTGGAGTTCGCCCGGGTGCCCGGCCTCGACGTCGAGGCCCTGCGCAAGCTCCCCGGGGTGGATCGGGTCGTGGCCGACGGGCAGGTCAGCCTGACCACGCGGACCCCCGAGGTGGTGCTCCACGCGCTGCTCGACCCGCAGGCTCCCTGGGCCGGCAGGGAGGGCACCGGTGGTGACGGGGAGGAGGAGGGCATGATCCGCGACCTGGTTGTCCGCCACGGGACCCTGGAAGACGTCTTCCTCAGCCTCACCGGAAGGAGCCTCCGCGAATGACCACATTCGGCGCCTTCCGCGCCCTCGCCCTCAACCGGGTGCGCGCCTCGGTGCGCGACCGGACCTCGCTCATCTTCACCCTCGGGCTCGCGGTCCTGTTCATGGTCATCTTCGGGCTGCTCTTCGGCGGCAACGGCGTCTCGCTGACCCTGGACGCCGTCAACAACGACAACACTGCGCCGTCAGCCGGCTACGTCACGGCGCTGCGCAATGTCCCGGGTGTCACCGTCGACGTGAAGACGCACGCGACGGCCTTCGCCGATCTCAAGGACGATTCGGTCGTCGCCGTGCTGGTGATCCCGAGCGGTTTCGGTGCCGCCTACGATGGTCGAGGGCCGTCTCAGACGGTCGGGATTTATCAGGCCGGGGGCAGCTCCTCGTCCACCGCCATCGCGGACGACGTGGTCGCGAACGTGACCGCTCGCTTTGCCTCCGGTTTGGGCCATTCGACCATCACCCTCGACTCCCCGAAGGCGGCGGCGGTCAACCAGGTCACCGAGATGGACTACATGCTGCCCTCGATGATCGCCTACATCCTCCTCTTCTCCGGCGTCAACTATGTGGCGATCGGCCTGGTCGAGATGCGGGTCAAGCAGGTCCTGCGCCGCTTCCGGGCCACCCCGGTCCGGTCCGGCACAATTCTCGCCGCCCAGGTGGTGGGCGGGGCGCTGATCGTCCTGCTCCAGATCCTGGTCCTGGTGCTGATCGGGATCTGGGCGTTCGGGGCCAGGAACTACGGCAGCTGGTTGCTCCTGATCCCACCCATCGTGCTGGGCACCGCGGCCTTCGTCGGCATCGGCTTCCTGATCACCAGCATCGCCAAGACCAGCGAGGCGGCGCGGGCGCTGGCGGCGATGGTCACCTTCCCGCTGATGTTCCTGAGCGGCATCTTCTTCCCGATGACGGGATTGCCCGAGGTGGTGCAGGTCATCTCCCGCATCCTCCCCCTCGCCTGGGCCAGCGACGCCCTCCACCAGGTCATGAACAACGGCGCGGGGTTCAGCGCGATCTCCACCGACTGCCTGGTCATGGCGGCATGGGCGGTGGGCGCGATCACCCTCGCCACCTGGCGCTTCCGCTGGGATTGATCCGGGAGCGCTGAACCGGCGCCGCGGGCGCCACGAGCGGCCGCCGGTGCGGGCGCCGCATAATCCGGAACACACCTGAATACGCCCCGGGTTGAACGGGAAGCCGGTGAGAATCCGGCGCTGTCGCGCAACTGTGAGCGGGGAGCCAAGGTCAGCGTGCCACTGCGAGACCGCGTCTCGTGGGAAGGCGACCGACGGCGACGATCCGCAAGCCAGGAGACCGACCCGAGGCACGACTCCACCCCCGCGCGTGACGGGAGGACGGCCTCATGGCGGCGAGGATGCCTTCGGCGAGGTGGAGACCGATCGCCGCCTGAGGAGCGTGGGATGAAGGGATCCCGCAGGTGCACCGGCGTGGTGATGGCGTTCGCTCTCATCGCGACATGCGCGGCCGTCGGGGTGACGGCGGGAGCGGCGCAGGCGGGCACGACCCCCGTGACCCGAGCCCTCCTCTACCTGAGGTCCCAGCAGGGGGCGGGCGGGGGGATAGCCGGACCCTCGGGGAGCGACGCGGATAGCGAGCTGTACGCGATCGGCGCCGCCGCCGGCGGCTACGATCCCACGTCGCTCGAAGCGAGCTCCGGGAAGTCGGTGATGGACTACCTGGCGGCGGGCGCCGTCAAGGCCTGCACGAGGAGCAACCCGGGAGGGTGCGGCGAGCTGATCCAGGCGGCGGTCGCGGCGGGAGACGCCCCCCAATCCTTCGGCGGGGAGGATCTGGTCACCACGCTGAGCTCGGCCTACGACGAGACCACGGGGGAGTACGGCGACGGCGAGGCGTTCACCCAGGCCCTCGCGATCCAGGGACTGGTGGCCGCCGGTGCGCAGGTGCCCGCCCCGGCCGTCCAGTTCCTCGTCTCCGCCCAGGACAGTGACGGCGGCTGGGACTACCAGGACGACGCCAACGACCCCAAGGCGGCCACCGACTTCGACACCAGCGACACCAACTCGACGTCGATGGTGCTGATGGCGCTCGACGCGGCCGCTGACCACGCCCGCGACACGAGCACCCTGGCCTGGCTGGCCACCCAGCAGGACGCCGACGGAGGCTTCCCCTACCAGTCGGGGGACGGCAGCGACCCCGACTCCACCGCCCTGGTCATCCAGGCGATCATCGCCACCGGCGGTGACCCGTCCGGTGCCGCGTGGTCAAAGGGGGGCAAGACGCCGCTCGGCCACCTGACCAGCACCCAGGACGAGGACGGCGGCTACACCTTCCCGGGCAAGAAGGGCCCCGATGCCTTCACCACCAGCCAGGTGCCCCCCGCGCTGGAGGGGGTGGCCTTCCCGGTCCCCTTCACCAGCCGGCGCTGGTACGACGCCGGAGCGGCCCTGCCCGCCACTGCGACGGGGGCATCGGGTGGACTGCCCGCCCCATTGGTCTACGTCCTCGTCGCCCTGGCGGCCGTCCTGGTCATCGGAGGTGGTGGGCTGGCGGTGGCACGGGCCCGGCGGTGAGGAGGATCCTGCCGCGGCGTGGGCTCGCCATCTGCCTGCTGGGTACGGTGGCCGGCCTGGCGGCGAGCGCGGTGCGGGTGCTCCCCGCAACGTCGCTGTGCAGCGCCGCGACCTACCCTCACCAGGTCGCCCTGGTCGTCGAGCTGGGCGATGGGGAGTCGGTCGGGAGGTGCGTCGGCTTCAACGCCTCCAGCATCAGCGGAGACGAGGTGCTGCGGGCCAGCGGCCTGGAGTACGCGACGCAGGGCTATGGCTCGCTCGGCCAGGCGGTGTGCCAGGTGGACGAGGAGCCGGCCGCCTACAGCACCTGCCTGCCGAGCAGCGGCTCGTACTGGGCGCTCTTCACCGCGCGCGGCGGCGGAGCCTGGCAGCCGGCCGACGTCGGCATCTCGAGCGTGGAGCTCGCCAGCGGGGATGCCGAGGGTCTTCGCTACGACCCCGAGACCGGCCCCGACCCTGCTCCGCCCTCCCCGGCGGGCGTCTGCGCCGCCACCGGCTCTTCGGCGCCGGCTTCCGGCGACGTCGTCCCCGCCTCCCCGGGCGCCGCGGGAGCTGGCATCAGCCCGGCGCTGCTCGTGGCGGCCGTGGTCCTCGGCGTGCTGGCCGGGCTGGCGCTGGTCCAGCTGCTGCTCCGGCGGAGACGCGCATGAGCACGCGATCCCTGGCGGCGTGGTCGGCGTCTGGACTGGTCATCGCGCTCTCGACGAGCAATCCCGTGTATCGCGCCGTCGTCCTCCTCTGCGCGCTCAATCTCCTCCTGGCCCGGGGGCGCCGCGGATCTGGAACCCGCCTCCTCCTGGTGAGCATCGGGATCGCAGGCCTGATCGCCACCCTGGTGACGCTGCTGCTGAGCCACACGGGGCAGCACGTTCTGGTGCGGCTGCCCGCCGGTATCCCCGCGATCGGCGGGCCGCTGACCCTCGAGGCGCTCGCCTTCGGGATGGCCACCGGGCTGGGGATCGCGGCCGCGCTGTTGGCGGTGGCTCCGCTCACCCTGGTCAGCCAGCCGCACGAGCTGGTCGACGCGCTGCCAGCGCCCCTCGCCCGCACCGGTGCCGCGGTGGGGGCGGCCCTCAACCTCATCCCCGGCACGCTGCGCAGCGCCGTCGAGATCCGGGAGGCCCAGCGCATGCGGGGCTGGCGAGCGCGGCGTGTCGTCGACTGGCCGGCGGTGGCGGTGCCGGTCGTGCTCACCGCCATCGAGGGGTCGATGACCCTGGCTGAGGCGATGGAATCACGCGCCCACGGCACCGGCGCCCGCACCCACTTCAGCATCCAGCGCTGGGCGCGCTACGACACCGTCGTCTCGGTCACCGCCGCGCTCGGCGCCGGCGGTTTCCTGGCTCTCGTCGTCACCGGTGGGGCGCCCGGCTGGTTCCCGTTCCCGGTGCTCTCTGCGCCGGCGATCAGCGTCCCGGCCCTGCTCTGCTGCGCGCTGCTGGTGGTGCCGTCACTCCAGGTGCGGCGGTAGATGCGCACCATCTCCTTCGCCGGACTCCATTACACCTATCCCGAGACCGCGTCCCGCGCTCTCGACGGGGTGGATCTGGAGATCGACTCCGGCCTGACTCTCCTCACCGGCGCCTCGGGGAGCGGCAAGTCCACCCTGCTGCGGGTCTGCAATGGGCTCATCCCTCATTTCCACGGCGGGGTGATCGGAGGCAGTGCACGCGTCCTCGGACGAGAGGTGGTCCGCGCCCCAACCCGGGAGCTCGCCCGCGATGTCGGCTTCGTCTTTCAGGACCCGGAGCTGCAGGCGGTCTATCCCTCCGTCGAGCGCGACGCCGCCTTTGGGCTGGAGAATCTCGGGGTCGCGCGTGGGGAGATGCTCCGTCGGGTCGGCGACGCTCTGGAGATGTGCGGCATCGCCCACCTCCGGAGCCGTGCGGTCGGCACCCTCTCCGGCGGCGAGCGGCAGCGGCTCGCCCTGGCTGGGGTGCTGGCGATGCGCCCGCGCCTCCTCGTCCTCGACGAGCCCCTCTCGCAGCTCGACCCGGAGGGGTCGGCGGCGCTGCTCGCCACGCTCCATGCCGCCGTCCGGGCAGGCACCACGGTGCTGGTGGCCGAGCACCGCCATCACCTGGTCCTGGAGCGGGCCGACCGGTGCCTGCTCATGGCCCAGGGGAGGGTCACCCCGTGCGCCCCGGGGCGTCCCGTCGAGACCGCCCGGGCCGCGGCGCCCCGGGGATCGGCCTTGCCAGAGCTCAGCTGGCGCCTCCGCGACGTGAGCGCCGGCCCGGCGGAAGTCGCGGTGCTGCACGACCTCGACCTGGCGGGCGGAACCGGCGAGGTGGTGGCTCTCACCGGCCCCAACGGTTCCGGCAAGACCACCCTGCTGCGCACCATCGCCGGGCTGCTCCCCCCCCTGTCGGGCAGAGTGGAACGGCGCCCCGGCCGGATCGCCTATCTCCCCCAGAACCCGTCGGCGCTCCTGCACCGGGGAACCGTGCGTTCCGAGATCGCCTGGACCCTGCGGCGGACCCGTTCGGCCGGCCGCCCTGACGCGGTGCTGGAGGAGCTGGGACTCACCGCCGTCGCCGATCGCGATCCGCGCGACCTCAGCACCGGCCAGCGGCAGCGCGCTGCGCTCGCCTCGGTGCTCGCCGGTGACCCGTCACTGGTGCTCCTGGACGAGCCGACGCGGGGCATGGACGATGCCGCGCGCGCCGCCCTGACCGCCGCGCTGGCCCGCATCGCGGATCGGGGCGCGAGCGCGGTGGTGGCGACCCACGATCCGCAGCTGGTCTCCGCGGTGGCCAACCGGGTGGTGGATCTCGCCGACGGCACCGCGCGAGAGCGGCGGTCACTCACGGCGGCAGCCAGATGACCTGGCGGCGTCCGCCCGATGAGGTTCGCGGAGGTGGCTCGAGGACGCTTACCGCCGTCGTCCCGGCGACGCTGGTTGCCGTCTCCATCCTCGGGGTGGCGCTCTTCCTCTGGCCGTTCGCCGTCTCCAGCGCCCCCGCTCCGCTGGTGGCACTCTCCCTTGCCCTGGGGACAGTGGCCGCCCTCGCGGCGGTGGAGACGGTGATGCGCCGTCTCGACGCGCGGCGCTTTGCCCTCCTCGCCGCCATCGCCGGCATCGACGCGGCACTGCGGCTCGTCCTGGTGACGGGCGCCGGAGGGTTCAGCCCCATCTTCTTCCTCATCCTCGCCACCGGCTACATCTACGGGCCCTCCTTCGGCTTCCTCTGCGGAGCCACGTCGCTGCTCGCCTCGGCGGTGGCCACCGGGGGCATCGGGCCCTGGCTCCCCTACGAGATGTTCGGCTGCGGCTGGACCGGGGCCGCGGCGGGGATCGCCGGGCTGCGCCGCTCCTCGCCCCCGGGCATCCGGGACGTCGCCGTCCTCGCCGCCGTCAGCGTCGTCGCCGGCTACGCCTATGGGGCGCTCCTCGACGTCTGGGATTGGACCACCTTCTACCGGGGCAGTCCCTCCTTCGGCTTCCTCCCGGGGGCGGGGACGGCGGTGCTCCTGCAGCGGTTCGCGCGCTTCTACCTGGCAACCTCGGCGATCTGGGACAGCTTCCGTGCTGCCGGTGACGCGCTCGCCGTGATCGTCCTCGGGCTGCCCGTGCTGGCGGGTCTCGCCCGGGTGAGGCGCAGGCTCACCTTCACCGTGAGCGGCCTGAGCCTGCAGGTGCCAGACGGACCCGGAGCGTCGCGGGACGGCGCCGGATCTGCCGTTTCACGACCCAACCCGGCCCCGGCGCACGCCGATTGACCCCGGCTGGCCCCAGTCCGCCCGATCCCGGCCTCGTCGAGGGTTCAGTGCCCCTTGGGGGTGCGTTCGTCGCATCCCCAGGGAGTGTTGTGTCTCTTGAGCAGCTCGAGGAACGGGTCTGCCGGGAACGCCTCCGGGCCGAGGACACCCGCCCCCGACCAGACCTTGGACTCGATCAGCTCGAGCGCGGACAGCGGGTTGACGGCCGTCTGCCACACGACCGCCTGCGACCCGTATTCGGCCATCGAGGTGGCGTTGTCCACCACGTGGTAGAGGTAGACCTCACGCGGCTTGCCGTCCTTCCCGGTGCCGCGCACCAGGGTGCCCGCGCAGGTCAGGCCCGACATGAGCTCGCCGAGGCCGGCCGGATCCGGCAGGCATGCGGCCACCAGATCGCGTGGCGAGACCCGAGCGTCGCCGACCTCCACCGGTGCGGTCTGGTCCAGGCCCAGCTTGTGCAGCGTCTGGAGGACGCCGATGAACTCGTCGCCGAGGCCGTACTTGAAGGTGACCCGGCCGCAGTCGACCCAGCGCGGCACCAGGAGCACCTCCTCGTGCTCCACGTTCACACACTCGACGGGGCCGATGCCCTCGGGAAAGTCGAAGACCTCGGGCTCGCTGAAGGGGGGCGTCGTGTACCAGCCGCGCCCACGCTCGTAGATGATCGGCGGGTTGAGGCACTCCTCGATCGTCGTCCAGATCGAGAAGGTGGGGGCGAACTCGTATCCCTCGACGACCAGGTTGGCTCCGTCGCGGACCCCGACCTCGTCGATGGAGGAGAAGAGGTGGTCGGCCGCGTAGCGTGCGAAGACGTCGGAGAGGCCCGGCTCCACGCCCATCCCCACCAGGGCGAGGAGCCCCTTGCTCTCCCATTCACCTGCCAGGGCGAACTGCTCGTCTCCCAGCTTGACGCCCGGGGTGGCGAAGGGATCGTCCGGGTGGGGGTGGGAGAGTGACATGGCCATGTCCAGGTAGTTGACCCCGGAGGCCAGTGCCGCGCGGAAGAGAGGCATCACGAACCGGGGGTCGACGGCATTCAGGAGGACGTCGCACCTCTCCGCCTCCAGGAGTTGCGATACCGCCTTCTCGTCGCTCGCGTCGAGGGCAGCCGCCGTGAACCGCGGACCCGCTCCGGCGACGGCGCGCTGCGCCCGGGCGGGGTCATGGTCAGCGACCACCATCGCTTCGAACAGGTTCCAGCGCGACGCCGTCCGGGCGATCGCCGTCCCGACTCCGCCCGCTCCGACCAGCAGCACACGCATGGCAGAAAACCCTCCGGCCGGCGATTATACTTGCCGGCCAACGGCCTTGTGGGGGGTCTGGCAGTCAGCGGGGGCAGGTTGGTGGGAGGCGGCCATGGGCGCTCAGGACGGCAGATGGGGAAACTTCGTGGGGGGCCGCTACCTCGACCCCAAGGACGGCTCCTTCAGTCAGCTCATCGATCCCGTGACCGGGGACGCGTTCGCCGCGGCGCCCCTCTCCAAGCCCGCCGATGTGGAGCACGCCCTCGGCGTTGCCCAGGCGGCATTCGAGGAGTGGCGTGAGACCACTCCCTCGGAGCGGAGCCTCGCGCTGCTGCGCTTTGCCGATGCGGTCGAGAAGCGCGGTGCCGAGCTGGTGGACCTGGAGTGCCGCAACACCGGCAAGCCGCGTTCCCTGACCACCTCCGAGGAGCTTCCGCCGGTTCTCGATCAGATCCGTTTCTTCGCCGGCGCCTGCCGGCTTCTCGAGGGCCGCGCCGCAGCCGAGTACATGCACGGCTACACCTCCTTCGTGCGCCGTGAGCCGGTGGGCGTGTGCGCCCAGGTGACGCCCTGGAACTACCCGATGATGATGGCGGTGTGGAAGTTCGCCCCGGCCATCGCCGCGGGGAATACCGTCGTGCTCAAGCCGGCTCACACCACCCCACTCAGCACCCTGCTGCTGGCGGAGATCGCCGCGGAATTCCTCCCGCCCGGAGTGTTCAACGTGCTCTGCGGGAGCAATCGCGACATGGGCGCCGCCCTCATCGGCAACCCGATCCCTCGCATGGTCTCGATCACCGGCAGCGTGCGCGCTGGTCGCGAGGTGGCTCAGACCGCCGCGGTCGATCTCAAGCGGGTGCACCTCGAGCTGGGCGGCAAGGCTCCCGTCGTCGTGTTCGATGACGTCGACGTCGCCAAGGCTGCCGAGGGCATCGCCATGGCGGGCTTCTTCAACGCGGGCCAGGACTGCACCGCCGCCACGCGAGTGCTTGCCGCTCCGCGTGTTTACACGGATCTCGTCGATGCGCTGGCGGAGAGGGCCAGGGCACAGGTTGTCGGCGCTCCGGACGATGCGGACGTCAACCTCGGTCCGCTCAACAGCGAGAACCAGTTCAAGGTCGTGAGCGGTTACGTGGACCGGCTGCCCGCGCACACCGAGGTGCGTGCGGGCGGCCATCGCGTCGGCGACCGGGGCTTCTTCTACGAGCCCACCGTCGTCACCGGGGTCGAGCAGTCCGACGAGATCGTCCAGGAAGAGGTGTTCGGCCCGGTCATCACCGTGCAGCGTTTCTCCGATGAGGACCAGGCTGTGGCCTGGGCCAACGAGGTCGAGTTCGGACTGGCCTCGTCGGTCTGGACCCGCGATCACGGGCGCGCGATGCGCATGGCCAAGCGGTTGGATTTCGGGTGTGTCTGGATCAACACCCACATCCCGCTGGTGGCGGAGATGCCCCACGGCGGCTTCCGGCACTCGGGGTACGGCAAGGATCTTTCGGTGTATGGATTCGAGGACTACACCAGGATCAAGCACGTCATGACGGCGCTGGACGTCTGAGCCAGGAGGGCCCGAGGGTGAACGCCATTGCCGACGAGGTCCCCGAGCAGCGCCGTCTCCTCACCGAGATCCCGGGGCCGCGATCGCGCGAGCTGGCGGCGCGACGCGAGCGTGCCATACCCAAGGGGGTGAGCACCACCCTCCAGGTCTTCGTGGTCCGGGCCGGCCCGGGGATTCTCGAGGACGTCGACGGCAACCGGCTGATCGACTTCGGCTCGGGCATCTCGACGACCAACGC
>Ga0187851_10000790_pt1 | contig 31497 bp, 28 predicted proteins | sample June2016WEW_6_10_FD_132997 | JGI IMG/M metagenome (GOLD analysis project Ga0187851, IMG submission 132997) | Peatland microbial communities from SPRUCE experiment site at the Marcell Experimental Forest, Minnesota, USA - June2016WEW_6_10 | ecosystem: Environmental > Terrestrial > Soil >...
CATCAACTAGATGCGCGGTCACAGCCCACTCCGTTCAGCACCTGCACAGGACTGCCGCCCACGGTAGCCCGCACGCCATCAGTGTGCGAACAACATCCCCCGGCGCGCCCCGGCCCTGCCTTCTACCGGGGAGGGGTCACGGTCACCAGACCGAGATCTCCACCCGACCCGGCGACTACACAGCGCAGTCAGCACACGGAGCCGGATTGATCAAGACCCAGGGCTCGCCAAACCCGGTCGACAGTCCCGCCTCGAGACGAGCGACTGGCGCTTCAACAGCCCATGAGAGAGCGCTCTCCCAGATTGCGCTCCCACTAGCGCTCCCAGTTGCGCTCCCAGCGCCTGGCTTTGAGCCACGCCGATGACCAGCCCGAAGACCCGCAGCGCACCGCCGGACCGGGGCGTCTTACCACAGACCAGCTCAGACTTGCGCTCCCAGTGGCCTGCACCCAGGCGACGCGGATCGGCCCGAAACCGTCGCTGACCTCAGCGAACGCCGCTTAGTCCAGCCCGAGAGCACTCTCCCGGCAGCGAGTGCTCACACGCCGCCAGGCCTCCCGGAAGCTCACCAGCAACGCTCTGACCTGCGGGTGGGCGCAACAGGTTTCGAACCTGTGACCCCTCGCTTGTAAGGCGAGTGCTCTACCACTGAGCTATGCGCCCGCGCCTACTGCAAGCAGGCGACCGGCCTCAGCGTACCGTTTCCGCGCCACCCGCGAGATGAGGGCCGGCCAGGCGGGCCACGTCCTCGCTTACCGCCAGCCGGTTCCGCAACCGTTCCATCCGCGCGTCCATGGACGTCCCTGAGACCCCTTCGGCCAGGGCCTGATACAGGTGAATGGCCCCGGCGTAGCAGGAACCGAACCGGACCGCCTCGGGCAGCAGGGCCCGCTCGGCGTCGCCGAGCTCGCGCTGCGAGGCGTACCCGCGGGCTACCGCCGCGACGCGGCTCTCGTCGGGCTCGACCAGCCGCGGCGCGGGCCCGTCAGCGGCTGGCTCCGAGTCGAGCAGGCTTTCGATCAGGCAGTTGCCCAGGTCGAGCACGGGCAGGCCAAGGCCGCTGGTCTCCCAGTCGATGAGGGTGACCGTGTCCGGGCCGCTCTGCACGGCGTTGCCCGGCCAGGCGTCCCCGTGCACCACTCCCCTGGGCAGATGGCTGAGGCTCTGCCGCACCGAGACAGCAGTCCGGCGCAGTTGCGTGTATATCGGTCGCCAGCCGTCCGGGACCAGCGGCTCGACCGCGTCGAGCCGGGCCAAGGTGGCCGGGATGGCCTCCTCCGGGTACCACGAGGCCCGCCCGGACAGGCCCGCCGCGTCGAGGGCATGCAACCTGCCCAGCGCCGCACCCAGCATCCGCAACTGTGCCAGCGAAGGCCGGATCAAAGGCCCCTCCACGAACGTGGTGGCCAGGGTGAGCCAGATCCCGTCCATCCCCACCGGATCGCCGGCCCGGGTCCGGACGACCCGGGGCGCGGGGTAGCCGCGCTCTGCCAGACAGTCCAGGACGCGTGCCCTGGTGAGCAGCCAGTCCAGCACCGTCCCGACTCCGGGCGCGATGAGGTGGACCGGCACCGGCGTGTCTTCCCGGCAGGCCCGCACCAGCCATACCTGGGCGACGTCCGGCCTGACCAGGTAGGTCACGCTCGCCGCATGGACCGATCCGCCGACCCGGCGGAGCGCAGCGGGGTCGATCCCGCGAGCGTGATACTCGCGGAGCACCCGGCCGACCACTGCCGCATCGTTCACGGCCGGGCTGGCTCCCTCTCACCCAGCGAACGCACCGGGCCTGACCTCATCCAGGCGGCCGGCATCCTCGCCGACCAGGCCGGCCACCCCGGGCCGGGGCGCGCGGTGACGCTCAGCCCCGGGATGAGCCGCTGTGTGATCCCCGGCCGCGGCCCGGGCCGACCGACGGCGGCCCGTACCTGAACCCGAACGGCCCGTACCTGAACCCGAACGGCCCGTACCAGAACCCGACCCGCCAGCACCAGAACCCCACCCGCCCGCACCCGAGCCAGCAACGGAACCCGCCTTGCCCTCCGGCTCGGGCGCACGCTGGAGGCTCTGGCTGACCAGGCTCCGGCTCAGCACCCGGTCCAGGGCCCGGGCGACTTCCTCGGACAGGTCAGGACTCCGGCCCGCGCCCGCCAGGTCCCCACCCGCCAGGTCTGCATCTCCCAGACCCCCGAGGCCAGTTGCCGACCTGGCCGGCACCTCGCCCAGCACCCCGCGGTAGCCCGTCTGACCTGAAGGCGGCACGATCGCGCCGCAGTCCCGGCACTCGACCTCGCCCAGCCGCTTGACCAGGTGCACGCTAGAGCACTGAGAGCACCTGTCCAGCTCGGCCATCAAGTCGGCCGCGTCCTGGCAGCCGGGGCAGATAAGTATCTGGCTGTACTGGCGTACCCCGCGTTTCCACGGGCTCTGCCCGCGGCTCGGGTCGGTTTGCCGCACGCCACATTGATAGCAGGGCATTCTTGGCTGCTTCGATCCTTTCCGGTGGCGGGCTCACCGCCGGCCGGGCGCGGTACCCCGCGTCCGGCTCACCGTCGGCCGGACGCGCGTACTCCGCGTCAGCTCAGGTCGGCGAGCACCTTCTTGTACTCGGCGATGTCCCGCGCCTGGGGAATGGGGTTCACCACTTTCCACCGGATGACTCCGGCCTTGTCAATGATGAACGTTCCCCGTGTCGCCACGCCCCTGTCTTCGTCGAATACTCCGTAAAGCTTTGCGACGTCGCCGTGCGGCCAGAAGTCGGACAGCAGGCTGAAGGCGAAGTTGTCCCGGTCCGCCCAGGTGCGCAGGACGAACGTGGAGTCGACCGAGACCGTGAGCAGTTCTACGTCATCCCGGGTGATCTCGGGAAAATCGTCGCGCAGGGCGCGGAGCTCACCGCTGCACACCCCGCTGAATGCGAGCGGGTAAAACACGAGCACCACGTTCTTCGTGCCCTGGAAGCTGGACAGCCGCACCGGGCTGCCGTGCTGGTCCTTGAGCTCGAAATCGGGAGCCTGCTCACCAACCGCAACCGACATTGACTGGTTCCTTTCCGCTGGGGACAGGCTCAGTCTGCCATCCGCGCGTACCGCGACAGGACGCCCACCCCGGGATCGGGATCGGCCTTGCCAGCCGGCTGAACCGGCGGCGTTCGTCGTGCTGGATGAGGCTCCCTGCGTGCCTTGGGCGCCCCGTTCATCTGCGTGCCTTCGGCGCGACCAGCCGGGTGCCCAGCCAGTCCCGCGCCGCGCTCACGCTCGAGGTCTGTGACAGGCCAGCGGTTGGCGCGGCCTCGCCGATGTCGCTCGGCTCCACGTGCCCCGGCCGCCCTGCCTTGGGCGTGAGCAGCCAGATGTAACCACCATCGGCCAGCGGGGTCAGCGCATCCGCCAAGGCGTCGAAGAGGTCTCCGTCGCCGTCCCGCCACCAGAGCAGAACAACGTCGACCACGTCGTCGTAGTCCTCGTCGACGAGCTCAACGTCCTTCAGCTCGGCGATCTCATCCCGCAACTGCTCGTCACAGTCGTCGTCGTACCCGAGTTCCTGCACCACCTGACCCGGCTTGATGCCGAGCCGCTCGGCCAGGCCCGGCTGATCCTGCGCCTGGCGCGCGGTCGCGCTCACTGACGTCCTCCTCTTATCCCTTCCCGCGGCCCCGCATCCGCGTCGGCCAACCACGACTTGGCGCCGCAGCTTCGCGCCTTGCGCCGCGCTGGCCGCGTAGGCACCACTTGCTGGGACAGTTCACACTGGGTCGCGCGCCCGCGCAAGTGCCAAATAGACCCTGGAAGCGAAAACCATGTCACAGTTTGATCTTCCCCGCCTCCGGCGGCGGCTACGCGAGGAAGGAAACTCTTATCTGCCTGTCCGGATTATCCACGTTCAGATCGATTAGGGCGATTGACTGCCATGTGCCCAGCGCCGGGCGCCCGCCCAGCACCGGCACCACCAGGAACGGGGCGATAAGGGCTGGCATCACGTGGGAACGGCCGTGCCCGCGCGACCCGTGCGCATGCCGCCAGCGGTTATCGGCGGGCAGCAGTTCATCGAGGGCGGCCAGCAAATCCGTGTCGCTGCCCGAGCCCAGCTCCATCAGGGCCAGGCCCGCGGTCGCGTGCGGCACGAATACGTGCAGCAGCCCGTCACCGCCCTGCGACGCGCTCGCCGCGAACTCCGCGCATTCTCCGGTGATATCGCGCACGGCCGGCTCGCTGCCTGTCCGCACGCGCACAATCGCTGTTTCCATACGCAACGACTGTTCCTGGCCGGCCTCGCCCACGCAACCCGGGCCCCGGGAGACCGTGCCCCGTGGCCGGGGCCGGCGCCGGGCGGCCCATACTGCCGGCGTGGCCGGCCACCCTGGGGCGGGGCGTCCCGTCCCGCTCCCCCGCGGACCTGCCAGCCTCGCGCGGGCGGGAATCCCGGTCTGGTGGCCGGTGCCGCCAGGCGGTCCTACTTCTTCCGGCCCCGGCCCCGGCCGCTGCCGTCCGACCCGGCGCGGGTCGCGCCGGCCGGCGCCTTGGCATTTTCGGCCGGTTGTCCGGACCCGGCGCGGGCCTTGCCGGGCTCCACCACGGCGTCCGGGCCCGGGAAGCACAGCCGGGTGTGGCCGTCGTCGAATCGGACCAGGTAGGGCGGGCCGCCAGAGGCGCCGTGCACCTCTACGATCTCGCCCGTCCGGTCTGGCTGGCCGACTGCGTTGCCGTGCACATGCAGCCGGTCGCCGATCGCTGCCTGCATCCTCAGCACCTCCTCGTGCCCGTTCGCCCCGGGTGCGGCCCGGCGCATACGCTAGGACTGCATCGGAGCGTGCCTACGCTCACCGTGTACCCAGACTGGCACCGGGCGGCGGCCGGCGAGTAGGGCCGGATGTCACAGCCTGCGCCCTGCCCCCCGGCACGGGGCCGGCCCGCCGGGTGCTGTTACCCCGTGGTAGCCGGGTGCGTTTCCGGGGCACAAGGACCAGAATTGGTCTGGACAACTCAGGCCAACCCAGGGCGGCCACCCGCCGCCCAGCTCTGCGGACATGGCGGCGAACAGCCGCCCGACCCTCCGGAAGGCGAGGACATCCCGTGGCTGCCGGACGCCAGCGTTTCTCGATCATCAGCGACGGGCTGCCCACGCAGCTGCCTGATATCGACCCCGACGAGACCAGGGACTGGGTCGACTCCTTCGACAGCGTGGTGCGCAGCCGGGGCCGTTCCCGCGCCAGGTACGTGATGCTCCGCCTGCTGGAGCGGGCCCGTGAGCAGAACGTCGGCGTGCCCGGCCTGCGCAGCACGGACTTCATCAACACGATCCCGCCCGAGCGCGAGCCCTGGTTCCCCGGCGACGAGTACGTCGAGCGGCGGATCCGGGCCTACATCCGGTGGAACGCCGCGGTCATGGTGTCCAGGGCCAACCGTCCGGGGCTCGGCGTCGGCGGCCACATCGCCACCTACGCCTCGGCCGCCAGCCTGTACGAGGTCGGCTTCAACCACTTCTTCCACGGCAAGGACCATGGCGAGTCCGGCGACCAGGTCTTCTTCCAGGGGCACGCGGCGCCGGGCATCTACGCCCGGGCGTTCCTGGAGGGCCGGCTCACCCAGCAGCAGCTGGACGGCTTCCGCCAGGAACTGTCCCACCCGGGCGGCGGGCTGCCGTCCTACCCGCACCCGCGGCTGATGCCGGACTTCTGGGAGTTCCCCACGGTGTCCATGGGCCTCGGCCCGATCAACGCCATCTACCAGGCCCGGTTCAACCAGTACCTGCTGGCCCGCGAGATCAAGGACACCAGCCGCTCGCACGTCTGGGCGTTCCTCGGTGACGGCGAGATGGACGAGCCGGAGGCTCTCGGCGCGATCGGCCTGGCCGCCCGCGAGGAGCTGGACAACCTCACCTTCGTGATCAACTGCAACCTGCAGCGGCTGGACGGCCCGGTGCGCGGCAACGGGAAGATCATCCAGGAGCTCGAGGCGTTCTTCCGCGGCGCGGGCTGGAACGTGATCAAGGTGATCTGGGGCCGGGAGTGGGACCCGCTGCTGGCCAAGGATGTGGACGGCGTCCTGGTCAACAAGATGAACAACACCCCGGACGGCCAGTTCCAGACCTACTCGGTGGAGCCGGGCTCCTACACCAGGGAGCACTTCTTCGGCACCGACCCGCGGCTCCGCACCATGGTCGAGCACCTGTCGGACGACGAGGTACACAACCTGTCCCGTGGCGGCCACGATTACCGCAAGGTCTACGCGGCGTTCAAGGCGGCGCAGGAGCACGTCGGCCAGCCCACGGTGATCCTCGCGCACACCATCAAGGGCTGGACGCTGGGCCCGGACTTCGAGGCCCGGAACGCCACCCACCAGATGAAGAAGCTCACTGTGGCCGAGCTCAAGGACTTCCGCGACCGGCTCTACCTGCCGATCCCGGACGCCGCGCTGGAGGCGCAGCTCCCGCCCTACTACCACCCGGGCGCGGAGTCCGAGGAGATCCAGTACATGCAGGAGCGGCGTGCCGCACTCGGCGGCTACCTGCCCAAGCGGGTGGTCCGCGGCAAGCCGCTCAAGCTGCCCGGCGACGCGGTCTACAGCGAGATGAAGCGCGGGTCGGGCAAGCAGCCGGTGGCGACCACGATGGCCTTCGTCCGGCTGCTCAAGGACCTGATGAAGGACCGGGAGATCGGCGCCCGGTTCGTGCCGATCATCCCGGACGAGGCGCGCACGTTCGGGATGGACTCGCTGTTCCCCACGGCCAAGATCTACTCCCCGCACGGCCAGACCTACGACGCCGTGGACCGTGCCCTGCTGCTGTCCTACAAGGAGTCCGAGCGCGGCCAGATCCTGCACGAGGGCATCAGCGAGGCCGGCGCCATGGGCTCGGTGATGGCCGCCGGGACGTCCTACGCCACGCACGGCGCGCCGATGATCCCGGTCTACGTCTTCTACTCCATGTTCGGCTGGCAGCGCACCGGGGACGAGATGTGGGCGCTGGGCGACCAGCTGGGCCGCGGGTTCCTGCTGGGCGCCACGGCCGGGCGCACCACGCTGGCCGGCGAGGGGCTGCAGCACAACGACGGGCACTCGCTGCTGCTGGCCTCGGTCAGCCCGGCCTGCGTGGCCTACGACGCGGCCTGGGGCTACGAGCTGGGCTACATCGTGAAGGACGGGCTGCGCCGGATGTACGGCCCGACCGAGGGCCACCCGGACGGCGAGGACATCTTCTACTACCTGACCGTCTACAACGAGCCCTACGTCCAGCCGGCCGAGCCTGCCGACTACCCGGGCGGCAGCGCCGCGCTGGAGCAGGGGGTGCTGCGGGGGCTGTACCGCTACGCGCCCGCGGCCGACGCTGCCAGCCAGGACGGGCAGGGCGGGGACGCCGCGGAGCGGCCGCGGGCCCAGATCATGGCGTCCGGGGTGGCGATGCGCTGGGCCCTGGAAGCGCAGCGGCTGCTCGCCGAGGACTGGGGCGTGGCCGCCGACGTCTGGTCGGCCACCTCGTGGACGCAGCTGCGCCGCAACGCCCTGTGCTGCGAGGAATGGAACATGCTGCACCCCGACGCGGAGCCCCAGGTGCCTTACGTCGCCCAGGTGCTGGACGGGGCGCCCGGCCCGGTGGTGGCGGTGAGCGACTGGATCCGCGCGGTTCCGGACCAGATCGCCCGCTGGATCCCGGGGCCGTTCAGCTCGCTGGGCACCGACGGCTACGGCTTCTCTGACACCCGCGCGGCCGCCCGCCGGTTCTTCCACGTGGACGCGGAGTCGATCACCCTGTCCGTGCTCAGCCAGCTGGCCCGTACCGGCGAGGTGAAGCCCGAATCACTCAGCCAGGCCATCGAGAAGTACGGCCTGGACATTCCGGTCAGCATGGCGCTGGCCAGGGACAGCTGATCCGGCCGGCCACCGGCTGATCCGGGCTGGCGTAACTACCGGTTCCGGCCGTCAGGAACGGGGCCCGGGCGCCGCGGCGCCCGGGCCCCGTTCTCGTCGCCGGCCTCACGCGGCGGCTTTCCGATCAAGGATTCCGCTGGCCCGGGGTACACAGTACGTCCCCGGGCGGCCTCCCGGTGATCATGGATAGCTGCCCACGGCCGACGGCGGGCCGTTCCTGTACCACGTAATACTTCGGTAAGGAGTGACCTCCGCCGTTTGGCTACATTTTGGTCACGGGACGTCTAGCGTGACCGTCCGGGAGCTCGGGAATCTGACAGGGCATTCGGAGCGGACACGGAGGTCAGGCGGATGCAATTGGGGAGCGGTCCGGCATGGCGGCGCACATCCCGGGTTCGTCCGGCGCTGATCGCGACCCTCATCGCGATCCCGCTGGCGGCTGGAGTCGCGGTCGGGGTGATCGCCGCGAACCACTCGAGCACGCCCAAATCACAGGTGGACCTCTCGGCCCAGGGTTTCGGGATCGGCCACCGCATCCACCTCGGGGCCACCGGGTCAGCGGCCGGGACCGGGGTGGCCCTCGGGCAGACGCCCGACCAGGCGGCCCAGTCGATGAACTGCACCCTCCAGGTGCCGGCCAACCCGCTCAGCGCGAAGGGCCTGGCCACGCCCTACGTCCTGGGCGACGGCTGCGCGATGTCCAACCCCGACCTGCAGGCGTTCGTCGAGGCCGACATCATCAACCCGCGCAACGGCCGCATCAAGGTCTACAACCCGCTCGTGATCACCCAGGGCACCCAGCCGGCGGCTCCCCCGGTCCGGCCCGTGCTGGCCCCCGGTGACGTGGTCGGCATCATGTTCGGCTTCAACGGCGACAACCTGCTGCTGACCGAAACCGGCCACTCGCTGCAGCAGGGGGCCTGCGTCAACGGCCTGGGCCAGTCGCTGTTCACCCAGGTCGCGTTCTGCAACAGCCCGGCGTTCTACCGGGCCGCCAACCGCGACATCGGCCTGGGCCGGCTCGAGGTCCCGGCCCTGGGCGTCGGCTCCGATGGCCGGGCCTGCCCGACCACGCGCAGTTTCGCCGTGGTGGACCAGGACCAGAGCGACAACGTGGTCACCACCTACCTGATGACCCCGGACGGCCAGACCGCGCAGGATTCCGCGGCCAATGAGGCCGCGCTGACAGGCGCCGTCCCGCAGAACAACGGCAGCGACAACGCGCTGGTCAACAAGTTCATGGACCCGGCTCTCGGCTGCACGCCGTATGAGTTCCGGGACCAGACCGCGGCGAGCGGCAGGTCCGGCTCGGAGATCACCGACGAGCTGCTGGCCGCGGCCGACCAGCGGGCGCCCAGCGCGCTGGTCCCGCTGAACGACCCGATGACGCTGGTCAACGGGGAGCAGAGCCTGATGAAGACCAACCTGTACCGCAGAGGCGTGGACCAGCTCCCGGTCGGCGCGGGCCAGACCGCGGACACCCCGGCGAACTACTGCCGGCACATGATGCGGATCGGGGACGCCCGGGTGGCCTTGGACGAGAAACAGTTCACCGTATTCGCCACACCTGTCCCGGACGAGGGCAACAACCTGTTCACGTTCATGGCCGCGCGGCTCTCCGCGTCATGGGGGAACCTGGGCTGCGGCGCCCTGCTCAACGCGCCCGACCCGGTCAACCTGACGCTGGACGGGAACGGCGTGGCCATCGCGGCCAGCTTCAACCCGCTGGCGATCGGCACGCTGCCCGGCGGGGTGGCCGCCAAGGCCACGCCGACCGCCACGGCCACGCCGACCGGCACCGCGACGGCGACCGCCACGGCTGCGCCGACCGGCACCGCGACGGCGACGGTCACGCCGACCGCCACAGTCACGCCGGCCCCCACAGTCACGCCGGCCGTCACGCCCACCCCGACCCCGACAGGGGGCTAGGACCAGCGGGTCCTCCTGGGCGCTCGACAGGGGATGGACGGCGCGCTGAGGGCGTCAGCCCGCCGCCGTGACCTCGGTCAGGCGCCGGGCCAGGTAACGGCGCTCGGTCCCGGTTCCGGCCAGCGCGAGAGCCTGCTGGTAGGCGTCCGCCGCCTCGGGCCGCCGGCCGAGCCGGCGGAGCAGGTCGGCCCGGGTAGCAGGCAGGAGGTGGTAGCTGGCCAGCTGCCCGGTCGCGGCCAGCGCGTCCACCAGCGCCAGGCCGGCCGCCGGTCCTTCGGCCATGCCCACGGCTATCGCGCGGTTGAGCTCGACCACGGGGGACGGCACCAGCTGGGCCAGCTGCCCGTAGAGCCGGGCGATCGCGGCCCAGTCCGTATCCGCCGCGTTGGCGGCCGTGACGTGGCAGGAGGCGATTGCCGCCTGAAGCTGATAGGGACCGGTCCGGCCGCGGCTCAGGGCGGTCCTCAGCAGGGCGCACCCCTCGCCGATCTCGGCGGCGTTCCAGCGGGCGCGGTCCTGGCCCTCCAGCGTCACCAGTTCCCCGGCGTCGTCGAGCCGCGCGGGACGGCGCGCGTCGTGCAGCAGCATCAGCGCGAGCAGGCCGAGGACTTCGGGTTCACCGGCCATCAGCCCAGCCAGGAGACGGGCCAGGCGGATGCCCTCCGCGCACAGATCCGGGCGGAGCAGATCCGTTCCCGCGGTCGCGCTGTAACCCTCGTTGAACAGCAGGTAGAGCACGCCAAGAACGCCGGTGGTCCGTTCCGGCAGCAAGTGGGCGGGTGGCACCCGGTAGGGGATGCCGGCGTTGCGGATCTTGTGCTTGGCCCTGACCAGCCGCTGGGCCATGGTCGGCTCCGGGACGAGGAACGCCCGCGCGATCTCGGCCGTGCTCAGGCCGGCCAGGGTCCGCAGGGTCAGCGCGACGCGGGCCTCCAGCGTCAGGGCCGGATGACAGCAGGTGAAGATCAGGCGCAGCCGGTCGTCGGCGATACCGCTCTCGCCCGCTGCGGGCGGAGCCGGATCCGACGGGATCGCCGCGCCCTGGAGTACCGCCGACTCCTGCAGCCTGGCGGACTCGGTCGAGCGGCGGCGGAGCACGTCGATGGCCCGGTGACGTGCCGTAGTGGTCAGCCACGCGCCCGGCCGCGGCGGGATGCCGTCGCGTGCCCAGCTGCGCACCGCCTGGGCGAAGGCGTCCTGGGCGCACTCCTCGGCCAGGTCCCAGTCGCCGGTCATGCCGATCAGGGTGGCCACGATCCGGCCCCATTCGCCGCGGAAGGCCCCGGCCACCGCGGCATCGACGTCAGGCGCTGAGCCGCCCAGACCGGCCTCACCTCGATCCACCGCCGCCCCCCGGTCCCGGATTCGCTCCGCCGCCGGAAATTATCCCGCAAATTACCGGGGCACCGATGTCGATCTGGCCCGCCGTCAGTCGTAGTGAGGGCGAAGCGAAAGTCGGCAGGCCGAGGCCGGCCATGATCATGAGGAGCCAGTCGTGTACATCCCCTACCAGTTCATGATGGCGATGGAGGACGACCGGTTGCGGACCGCCGCGCGAGACGGGCAGGCCGCGGCGGTTCGGCGCGAGCGCCGCAGGCTGCGCGGCGCGCGAAGGGACCAGCGGCCAGGTCGCCGTCCGGTACAGATCCTGCCCGCCCGGACGGCCGGCTGACGGCCCGCCGGGGACCGCGGGCTACTAGATCAGGAGGAACCGTGAAATACATGATGCTGGTCTGCGTGGATCCGTCCCTCGCGGCGGACGAGGACGAAGGCGCGGCCGCCGGATACGACGTCGACGCCTGGGTCAGTGAGATGGACGGCCGGGGCGTGCGCCGGGAGGGCCACCCGCTTCCGGTCGGTGATGCCACTACCGTGCGCGTGCGCCACGGCGAGGTCATGCTCACCGACGGGCCCTTCGTCGAGGCCAAGGAGTTCATGGCCGGCTACGACATCCTCGAGTGCGCGGACCTGGACGAGGCCATCGAGGTGGCGTCGAAGCACCCGCTGGCCCGGCGCGGTGCCATGGAGCTGAGGCCGTTCCCGGACGACTGACGCGCAGGACCCCGGCGACGCCGGCAGGCCACCCGGACCGGCCACCCGGACCGGGCGCGATCCTGCCGCGCGCCGGGGAGCCGCGCGCCGCGGGTGCTACGCGCCGAGCTGGTCCGCCAGGTCGCCGAAGTCGGCGGCCGCGCAGGTGTACGGCCGGGCTGGCTCCCGGTTGGCCTGGTGGTTCGGGCCGAGCTCACCGGGCCGGGCCACGAAGGCCGTGGCCAGGCCGAGGTCGCCGGCCGCGATGAGGTCGTCGTTGTGCGCGGCGACCACCATCACCTCGGCCGGGGACAGGCTGAGCAGCTCGGCCGCCCCGAGATATGTCTGCGGGTCGGGCTTGTAGTGCCGGAACAGCTCGGCGCTGGCGACGAAGTCCCACGGCAGGCCGCCCCGCTTGGCCATGTTCACCAGCAGCGACACGTTCCCGTTCGAGAACGCGGAGATGATGTAGCGCTGCTTGAGCCGCCCCAGGCCGGCCACCGCATCGGGCCAGGGGTCGAGCCGGTGCCAGCAGCTGGTAAGCCAGGAACGCCCGGCCTCGTCCAGGCCCTTCAGCCCGGCCTGGCCGCCTGGGCCGGCCTGACCGCCTGGGCCGGCCTCCGCCTCCCGGCCGCCCTCGGCCTCCCGGCCGCCCTCCGCCTCCCGGTCGGCCTCGGCCAGCAGCTGGTCGAGCGTCCGGCGGTGCAGGCCGTCCAGGTTGGTCCAGGGCAGTTCCCCGCTCCGGACCTGGTTCATGGCCGGGCGGTACGCGCCCCGCCAGCGGTCCGCGAACGAGGCCGCGTCGATGTCCGCCCCGTGCTCGGCGGCCAGCGCCGTGACGTCCCGGATGACACCGCTGCGCCAGTCCACCACCGTGCCGAACACGTCGAACAGCAGCGCCTTCACCTGCTCCACCCGATACCTCCTGCGTCACTCCAGCCCAGTCCGGGAACCTGTCCGCCACGGGGGCTACCCCGCCCGGCTGGGAACAGTCTCCCCCGGCGGTCTCCTGCCGCGCTCTCCGCGGCCGGGTGCCGGCACGCGCGGGTCGTGGCACCCTGAGAGCATGACGGCAGCCGATCGGGTGACCGGCGGAAACGGCTCGGCGGCGGCCGGCCGGGTCCGCCCCGAGACTGTCCAGCGGCTGGAGCGGGCCATGGGCTCGCTCGGCACAGCCGCCATGGCCTCGATGGAGGAGCGGCTGTCCTGGTTCCGCTCCATGTCGGCGGAGAACCGGTCCTGGATCGGCCTGGTCGCCCAGGCCGGTATCGCCGCCTTCGTGGACTGGATCAAGCATCCCAAGCGGGGCCGCCCCTCGGTGGCGGTGGAGGTGTTCGGCACCGCGCCCCGCGAGCTCGCCCGGGCCGTCAGCCTGCAGCAGGCCGTGGAGATGGTGCGGATCATCATCGACGTGGTCGAGGCCCGGGTCGACGAGCTGGCCGCCCCGGGCGGTGAGGCGGAACTTCGCGAGGCGGTGCTCCGCTACACCCGCGAGGTGGCCTTCGGTGCCGCCCAGGTGTACGCGCGGACCGCGGAGGCCCGTGGCGCCTGGGACGCCCGGCTGGAGGCCCTGGTGGTGGACTCGCTGGTGCGCGGGGAGATGGGCGAGGGGCTGCAGTCCTGGGCCTCGGCCCTGAACTGGTCGCACTCGCCGGTCGCGGTGGTCGTCGGTCACGCGGACGACTCCGAGCCCGAGGGCCTGATCGAGGAGCTGCGCGTCATCGTCCGGCGGTCCCGGCTGGACCTGCTGGCCGGGGTGCACGGCACCCGGCTCGTGGTGGTGCTGGGCGGCACCGATGACCCGCTGAGCGCCGCGGGCCAGATCTCCGGGCGGTTCGGGCCCGGCCCGGTGGTGGTCGGCCCCGTCGTGGCCGACCTGCACGCGGCCACGCGCTCGGCCGCGTCGGCGCTGGCCGGGCTGCGCGCCGCACCGGGCTGGCCGGATTCACCGCGCCCGGTGCTGGCCGATGACCTGCTGCCCGAGCGCGCGCTGGACGGGGACGAGGCCGCCCGGGCCGGGCTCATCCGGGACGTGTACGAGCCGCTGCGGCACGGCGGTACCGCCCTGCTCGACACGGTCAGCACCTATCTGGAGCAGGGCTCCTCGCTGGAGGCCACCGCCCGGATGCTGTTTGTTCATCCAAATACCGTCCGTTACCGGTTGCGCCGGGCCAGCGAGCTCACCGGGCTGATTCCCTCGGACGGGCGGGCCGGATTCACCCTGTGGGTCGGCATCACGCTGGGCCGTCTCGTTCACAATCGCACATAGGTTGTAGGAAAGCGCCATAGTCTCTAGGTGAAACTTCGTGCTGTTCTTCACCCATGTAGCGGACTTCTACAGTGCAGGGTAAGAGAATGCTCGTTATCGCCGCTCCCGGTCAGGGTGCCCAGGCCCCTGGCTTCCTCTCCCCCTGGCTGGAACTGCCCGGGTTCGCCGAGCGTCTCGGCGCCTGGTCTGATCTGGCCGGGCTGGACCTGATCACGTTCGGGACGACCGCCAGCGCCGAGGAGATCCGGGATACCTCAGTCGCCCAGCCGCTTCTCGTCGCCGCCGCCATCGCCGCGGCGGAAGCGCTGTTCGGCGGGCTCGACCAGGCCCAGGTGCACACCGGCGCGGCGGCCGGGCACAGTGTGGGCGAGGTGGGCGCCGGCGTCCTGGCCGGGGTGCTCACCGCCGAGGACGCGATACGCCTGGTCCGGGTCCGCGGGGAGGCCATGGCGAAGGCCGCGGCCATCGAGGCCACCGGGATGACCGCCGTGCTCGGCGGCGACGAGGCCGAGGTCCTCGACTGCATCGAGGCACACGGCCTCACCCCCGCGAACATCAACGGCGCCGGGCAGGTCGTGGCGGCCGGGACGCTGGAGCAGCTGGCCGCGTTCGCCGCCGATCCGCCCGCCCGGGCGCGGCTGCGCCCGCTCGAGGTGGCCGGCGCGTTCCATACCCGGCACATGGCCCCGGCCGTGGACGCGCTGCGCGAGGCCGCCGCCACGGTCAGGGTCAGCGATCCAGTGCTGCCGCTGCTGTCCAACCGGGACGGTGCCACGGTGCCGACCGGCCAGGCCTGGCTGGAACGGATCGTCACCCAGGTCAGCGCGCCGGTGCGGTGGAACCTGTGCATGCGCACGATGATCGACCTGGAGGCGGGCGCGCTCATCGAGCTGCCCCCGGCGGGTGCCTTGACCGGGCTGGCCCGCCGGGCGATGCCCGGCGTGGCGCTGGCCGCCCTGAAGACCCCGGACGACTTGGCCGCCGCGACCGCGCTGATCGCCGAGCACGGCGCGCTGGACCCCTACGACGACGGCGGGCCGGCCCCGGAGTGGCGCCTGCTGGTCGCGCCGCTGGCGGGCACGTTCCGCCACGGGACGGTCGGCGCGGCCCCCACGGTGGGGGCGGCGCTGTCTTCCGGCGCGGAGATCGGGCACGTCGAGCAGCGCGGCGGACGGCACGTGATCACCCCGCCGTTCGCGGCGACGGTGCTCGAGTGGCTGGTCGAGGACGGCGATCCGGTCAGCGCGGGCCAGCCGCTGGTCCGTCTCCAGCCCTATGCCGCCCGGACGGGCCGGTAAGTCCGGCCTCCCCGGGTAGCGGATCCCCTAACCACACACCGAACGGCACGGGAAGGAACCACGTTGATGCGAGTCACCGACGGAAGGGCCGGTGCGCGGATCCTGGCGTTCGGCGGTTACCAGCCGGCCCGGGTGGTCACCAACGACGAGATCGCCGAGCAGGTCGAGACCGACGACGAGTGGATCCGCAGCCGGGTGGGCATCGCCAGCCGCCGGATCGCCGGCCCCGATGAGACGGTGGCCGACATGGCGGTGGCCGCGGGCGGGAAGGCGCTGGCCGCCAGCGGCCTGTCCCCCGCCGACATCGACCTGGTCATCGTGGCCACCTGCACCTCCGAGGCGCCGATCCCCAACACGGCCGCCACCGTCGCGACGCGGCTCGGCATCATGGCCCCGGGCGCGTTCGACCTCAACGCCGCGTGCGCCGGCTTCTGCTACGCGCTGGGTACCGCCAGCGACGCGGTACGGGCGGGCACCTCCCGGCACGTGCTGGTCATCGGCGCGGAGAAACTTTCCCAGTGGGTCGACTGGACCGACAGGTCCACCTGCATCATCTTCGCGGACGGCGCCGGGGCCGCGGTGGTCGGCCCGGCCGAGGCCGGCAGCGCCGGCATCGGGCCCGTGGTCTGGGGTAGCGATGGCGGCATGGCGGACAAGATCTACATCAAGGACCGCCGGTCGTTCATCTTCCAGGAGGGGCAGGCGGTGTTCCGCTGGGCCACCACGGCCCTGCACCCTGTCGCCCTGAAGGCCTGCGAGCGCGCCGGTGTGGCCCCCGGCGAGCTGGCTGCGTTCGTCCCGCACCAGGCCAACCTGCGCATCATCGAGGCCATCGCCAAGAAGCTGGGCGCTCCCCAGGCGCTGGTGGCCACCGACATCATCAACTCGGGCAACACCTCGTCGGCGTCCATCCCGCTCGCCCTGTCGGCGATGATCGAGCGCGGTGAGGTGGGCTCGGGGTCCGCGGTCCTGCTGCTCGGCTTCGGGGCGGGCATCAGCTATGCGGCCCAGGTGATCACGGTACCCTGACCGCGCCACGGCCACCGGGCGCAAGCCCGGGGGCCGACCACACCATCACACGAAGGAGAACACGCACCCCATGGCCATGACTGAGCAGGAGATCCTTACGGGCCTCGGCGAGATCGTCGACGAGGTGGCCGGCGTCCCGGCCGACCAGGTCACCCCGGACAAGAGCTTCGTCGACGACCTCGACATCGACTCGCTGTCCATGGTGGAGATCGCGGTGGCGGCCCAGGACAAGTTCGGGGTGGAGATCCCGGACGACCAGCTCAAGAACCTCAAGACCGTGCAGGACGTCGTCACCTACGTGCGCAACGCCGAAGTTTCGGCCTGAGCCGGGGCGGCCCCTCCACGGGATGCCATCCGGTGCGCTTTCGCCACCGCGAGCCGGGCGCACCACGTACGCAAGAGGAGCGATTCACAGTGCGGGCAGAACAACCACGCGTCGTCGTCACCGGGCTGGGCGCGACCACGCCGCTGGGCGGGGACGTGGGCTCAACCTGGGAATCGCTGCTGGCCGGTCGTAGCGGGGCGCGCAAGCTCCCCGCCGACTGGGCCCCGGTGCCGCTGCCGGTGCACATCGCGGCCCCGGCCGCGGTCGATCCGGCGACGGTGCTGGACCGGGTGCAGGCCCGCCGGCTGGACCGCTGCGAGCAGCTGGCCCTGGTGGCCGCGCGGGAGGCCTGGTCCGACGCGGGCTCCCCGGACGTCGACCCGTACCGGCTCGGCGTCGTGGTCTCCAGCGGGATTGGCGGGGTGGCCTCCACCATCGCCGCCTACGACACGCTGAACGACAAGGGGTGGCAGCGGCTCTCGCCGTTCACGGTGCCGATGCTGATGCCGAACGGTTCGGCCGGCTGGATCAGCCTGGAGCTGAACGCCCGGGCCGGGGTGCACACCACGGTCAGCGCCTGCGCGTCCGGCGCCGAGGCCATCGGCTACGCCATCGACATGATCCGCTCCGGCCGGGCCGATGTGGTGCTGGCCGGCGGGACCGAGGCCGCGATCATCCCGCTGAACGTCGCGGCGTTCGCCGCCATGCGCGCCCTGTCCACCCGCAACGATGAGCCGGAGCGCGCGTCCCGGCCGTTCGACAAGGGCCGGGACGGGTTCCTGCTCGGCGAGGGCGCCGGCATGGTGGTGCTGGAGTCGGCCGAGCACGCCGCCCGGCGCGGTGCCACGGTGCACGCCATCGCGGCGGGTGCCGGCTACTCCGCCGACGCGCACCACATCGCCCAGCCGGACCCCGACGGAACCGGGATCCTGCGGGCCATCGAGCATGCGATCGCCGACGCCCAGCTGGACCCGGCGCAGATCGTGCACGTCAACGCCCACGCCACGTCCACTCCCGCGGGTGACGTGGTCGAGGGGCAGACCATCGCCCGGGCCCTCGGCGCCGCGGCCGGCGGGGTCGTGGTGTCGGCCACCAAGTCCATGACCGGGCACCTGCTCGGCGGGGCCGGCGCGGTCGAGTCGGTGGCCACGATCCTGGCGCTCCGCGAGCACATGGCCCCGCCCACCATCAACCTGGACGACCCTGAGGACGAGACCGGGATCGACATCGCCACCGAGCCGCGGAAGCTGAGCCCGCACACCAGCGCCCCGATGGCCGCGCTGAACAACTCGTTCGGTTTCGGCGGCGCCAACGTGGCGCTCGCCTTCACAGCAGCCTAGGGCCTACCCCCTAGCCCGCTCCTCCCGCCCGTGTTCTCCCGCCTACCGCAAGGAGACCTGCCGTGACGGTCATTGCTGGCAGAACCTCGACTAGCCCAGGCCAGACGAGCACCACCCAGGGCAGCAACGCCGCCGCCTCCCGGTCCCCCGCCGCCGCGCCGGGGCCGCACATCTCCCGGGACCCCGAGGTCAGGCTCGAAGCACTGTTCGACCCGGGCTCGGTCCGCCTGCTCACCCCGCACGACGCGAGCGGGGAGGTGGCGGCCACCGGGACCATCGACGGGATGACCGCAGTCGCGTTCGCCAGCGACCCGCGGGTGCAGGGCGGCGCCATGGGCAGCGAGGGCTGCGCGGCCATCGTCACCGCCTACGACGAGGCCCTCGCCCTGGGCGCCCCCGTGATCGGGCTGTGGCACTCCGGCGGCGCGCGGCTGCGGGAGGGCGTGGAGAGCCTGCACGCGGTGGGCACGGTGTTCGCCGCCATGACCCGGGCCTCCGGCGTGATCCCGCAGATCTCCGTGGTCCTCGGCGCGGCCGCCGGCGGGGCCGCGTACGGGCCCGCGCTGACCGACATCGTGATCCTGTCCGATCACGGCCGCATCTTCGTCACCGGCCCGGACGTGGTCCGCAGCGTGACCGGCGAGGACGTGGACATGGCCCGGCTGGGCGGCCCCGAGCCGCACAGCCGCCGCTCGGGCGTGGTTCACCTGGTGGCCGCCACCGACGCGGACGCGCTCGGCCAGGCCCGGCGGCTCGCGGTGCTGCTCGGCGACCAGGGCGCGGTGGACGTAGACCTGGTGGCCGGGCAGGACGGGGCCGAGCTGGACCAGCTGCTGCCCGAGTCGCGGCGCCGGGCCTACGACGTGCACCCGCTGCTGGCCGGGCTGCTCGACGCGCCCGGTATCGAGCTGCACCCGCGGTGGGCGCCGAACGTGGTGACCGTACTCGGCCGCATGGCCGGCCGCTCGGTCGGCATCGTGGCCAACAACCCGCTTCGCCTCGGCGGCTGCCTGGACGCCACCTCGGCGGAGAAGGCAGCCCGGTTCGTCCGGATGTGCGACGCGTTCGGCGTGCCGCTCGTGGTGGTCGTGGACGTGCCCGGCTACCTGCCCGGCGTCGGCCAGGAGTGGGACGGGGTGGTACGCCGCGGCGCCAAGCTCCTCCACGCCTTCGCGGAAGCGACGGTGCCGCGGGTCACCCTGGTCACCCGCAAGGCTTACGGCGGCGCCTACATCGCGATGAACAGCAGGTCGCTGGGCGCGACCCGGGTGTTCGCCTGGCCCGGCGCCGAGCTGGCGGTGATGGGCGCGCTGGCCGCCGTGCGTGTCCTGCACCGGCGCACGCTCGCCGACGTGCCCCCCGACCAGCTCCAGGAAGTCGAGGCGCGGCTGGCCGAGGAGCACGAGCGGGAGGCCGGTGGCCTGGAACGGGCCCGCGCCGTGGGCGTGATCGACGAGGTCATCGAGCCCGCCACTACCCGGGAGGCTATCGCAAGGGCCATCGCGGCCGGTCCGCAGGTGCGCGGCCAGCACGGCAACATCCCGCTCTGACATGGCGCGGCATGCGAGCTGAGGACGGGGCGGATCACGGGCGCCTGCTGGTGATCGAGCACGAGCTCGACGCGCCGGCCGGCCTGCTGGGACCGTGGGCCCGGGCCCGCGGTCTGAGCCTGGACACGGTCCACCTGGGCGGCGGTGACCGGCTGCCCGGCCGGCTGCCGGACGTCGCCGGCGTCGTGGTGCTCGGCTCGGAGCAGACCGCGTTCGACGACGCCGTCCCGTGGCTGCCCGACGAGCTGTCGCTGGTCGGGCAGGCCCTGGCGGACGGGGTTCCGCTGCTGGGCATCTGCTTCGGCGGCCAGGTGCTGGCCCGCGCGCTGGGCGCGCGGGTGTACCGGCTGCCCGAGCCCGAGATCGGCTGGGTGCGGGTGGCCAGCCAGCATCCGGGCCTGGCCGGTGGGCCGTGGCTGGAGTGGCACCGGGACGGTTTCGGCCTGCCGCCAGGCGCCCGGGAGCTGGCCACCGGCGGCGCCTCGGTGCAGGCCTACGCGATCGGCCCGCACCTGGGGCTGCAGTTCCACCCGGAGGCCACCGAGACGATCACCCAGGCCTGGCTGCGCGCCACCGATCCGCCGCTCTCCCCGGCGCAGGCGGGCCGGCTCCGCCAGGGCTGGCAGGACGCGGACGACCGGACCGCGGCCGACGCGGCGGTGCTGTTCTCCTCCTGGCTGGACGGCGAGTTCGCCGTCACGATGCGGCCAGCCCCCGCGCCACCAGCACCGGTCCTGCCCACGCCGGGAGCTACCCGGACGGCCCGGCGGGACTAAGCGCACGTAAAGCCAGAGCATCTCTTAGGGCCAGAATTAGTAACGAATCGGGCAGGAAAATGTCCCGGATCCGCCCGCTCACCCGCTTAACCCGTCATACGATCGGCCGTCTATGGCCATTGATGACCGTCCCGGCAGCCCAGCTCACCAGACCGAACCCCCGCGCGCCGCAGGCGCCAGCCGCCGCTGGCTGGATAAGCGAACGCAACTGGCCTTCGCCAGCTTCCTCATGCTGTTCGCCGAGCTGGCGCTGATCCGGTGGACGGCGGCCAACAACGTCTACGTCACCAACGCCACGAACTTCGTGCTGCTGGCCAGCTTCCTCGGCATCGGCATCGGCTTCCTGAACGCCAAGTCCAGCCGGGACTTCGTCCGCTGGGCGCCGCTCGCGCTGGTTCTGCTGGTGGCGTTCGTGCTCGTGTTCCCGGTGATCCTGGCCTCACTGACCGGCCCGGACCCCTACCAGGGGCTGTTCGGCAAGCCCGCGCTGCCCCGCCCGCTCAGCCTCAGCGTCATCTTCGTGCTCTCCACCGCGGTGATGGCCGGCTTCGGGCAGGCCGTGGCCCGGCTCTTCGTGGCGTTCGAGCCGCTCAAGGCCTACCGGCTCGACGTGTTCGGCAGCATCGCGGGCATCGCCGTGTTCACCTTGCTGTCGTTTCTGGAACTGCCTCCCGTCGCCTGGGGTGTGATCGCCGCAGGCGGCCTGGTGCTGGTCATGGGCCGGTCGGCACGGTGGTGGCAGTATGCCGCCGCCGTCGCCGTGGTGGCCATGCTGGCCGTCGAGTCCGCGGCCCCGCACGAGCAGTGGTCGCCGTACTACAAGATCTCCGCCGAGGTCAGCGGCACGGCCCACCCCGCGCTGTACGTGTCAGCGAACAACATCCCCTACCAGGCGGCCCGCTCGCTGACCGTGCTGCGCCAGCAGAAGAAGTTCTACTTCTACCCCTACCAGCACGTGACCCGGTCGTCGCTGAAGAACGTCCTGATCGTCGGGGCCGGCACCGGCAACGACGTCGCGGTGGCGCTCTCTGAGGGCGCGCAGCACGTGGACGCGGTCGAGATCGACCCGGTGCTGCTCAAGATCGGCCGCAGCGAGCACCCCAACCACCCCTACGACAACCCCCGGGTGACCACGCACAGCGCCGACGGCCGGGCCTTCCTGCAGAACACCACCAAGCGCTACAACCTGATCCTGTTCGCCCTGCCCGACTCGCTGACCGCGGTCAACGGGCAGTCGAACCTGCGGCTGGAGAGCTACCTGCTCACCCTCCAGTCGGTCCAGGCGGCCCGGGCTCACCTCGCTCCCGGCGGCACCATGGCCATGTACAACTACTACTCGGCGCACCTGTTCAACCGGTACGCCACCACGATGCTGGACGCGTTCCACCGCGCGCCGTGCGCCCAGGTGGGGGCGCCGCTGGGCGGACGGCGGCTGGCCGTGCTCACCGACAGGTCCTCGGGCCCGGTGGCGAACTGCGCCAGAGTGTGGCACGGCCAGCGGGTCGCGCCAGCCACCGACGACCACCCGTTCCCGTACCTGCTGAACAACACCATCCCCACCGCCTACGTGTGGATGCTGGGCCTGATCCTGGCCGCCTCGCTGCTGTTCGTCCGGGTCGCGGGCGGTCCGCTGCGCAAGATGAGCGGCTACATCGACCTGGCCTTCATGGGCGCGGCGTTCCTGCTGCTGGAGACCAAGAACATCGTCCAGTTCGCGCTGCTGTTCGGCAGTACCTGGCTGGTCAACGCGCTGGTGACGGCGGCCGTCCTGGTCGCGGTATACCTGGCGGTGGAAACGGCCCGGCACGTGAAACTGCCACCGCCGGTGGTCCTCTACGCCGCGCTCATCGCCTCCCTGCTGCTGACCTGGCTGATCCCCCAGGAGGACCTGGTCAGCCTGCCCATTGCGGCCCGGTTCCTGGCCGGCGGGGCGCTGGCCTTCGCCCCGGTGTTCATCGCGAACCTGATCTTCGCTCAGCGGTTTTCCGACGTGGAGGCGACCACCACGGCGTTCGCGGCGAACCTGCTCGGGGCCATGGTCGGGGGCGCCCTTGAGTACCTGGCCCTGATCACCGGCTACCGGTTCCTGCTCATCCTGGTCGGCGTCCTGTACGCGCTGGCCCTGGGCTTCCGGCTGCTCCACGGCCGCCCGGCGGTCCAGCCGGCCTAGGAATGAGGGCGGCCCGGGTGGCTGTTGGCGTAGGAGACGGCGCGCCGCGCCTGCCCGGGCGGCGCGCCCGGACATCGGGAGGAACCGTGTCAGCATCAGCTGGGCCGACTGCCCTCGTCAAGCCGCTCTACACGGCCAGGGCCACCGCGACCGGGGGCCGGTCGGGGCACGCCGTCACCGACGACGGCCTGCTCGACGTGCACCTGAAGCCGCCGAAGGAGATGGGCGGCCCTGGCGGGGCCACGAACCCCGAGCAGCTGTTCGCCGCCGGGTACGCGGCCTGCTTCCAGAGCGCGCTCGCCGTGGTCGGCCGCCGCGCGGGCGTGGAGACCGAGGACTCGCTGGTCGAGGCCGACGTCAGCATCGGCACGATCGGCGGGGGCGGGTACGGCCTGGCTGTCGCGCTCAAGGTGTCCATCCCGGGGGCGGACGCGGACACCACGCTCCGGCTGGCCGAGGCCGCGCACCAGGTGTGCCCGTACTCCAACGCCACCCGCGGGAACGTCGAGGTCACCGTCGAGGCCAACTGACCTCGGGCACGGACCACAGGTCCACGTCCGGATCGACCTGGTTGCCGCGGCCGACTGCGAGTGAGATCGGCAGGATGGGGTGGCCGGTCAGGACACCGGGGCGGCGGCGGGGATCCGGGCGTAGGCGTCCAGGACGAGGTCCCAGAACGCGGGCACGTCCACGCTCATGGCCACCAGCGCGTTGCGGGCCCCGGGATCGGCGGCGAAGTCGGTCACCGTCATCCCGGTGGTCCACCGGCCGGCCGTCTCCACATCCACCCGGGCAGGGTCGCATCCGAACAGGCCCGGCTCGGCGACCAGGGCCAGCGCGCACACGTCGTGCACCGGCGGGCCACCCTCGGCCTGGGCGTGCTCACCGCGGTAGCCGAGCAGGCCCGGCAGCAGCAGGTCCGCGCCCAGCCGGCCCAGCTGGCGCATGCGGTCCTGCACGTCCTCACCGGCCCGGGCCTGCAGGGTCACGTCCAGGCCGGCCATGGTGACCCGCCACCCGGCCTCGAACACGATCGCGGCGGCCTCGGGGTCCACGGCGATATTGAACTCGGCGGCCGGGGTGACGTTGCCCCGCCCCGCCGACCCGCCCATGATCACGAAGTCGCGGACCAGGCCGGCCAGCTGCGGCTCGCGCCGGACCGCGAGCGCGATGTTGGTCAGCGGGCCGGTCGCGATCAGGGTGATCTCGCCGGGCGCCCCGCTGATCGTGTCGATCAGGTAATCCACCGCGTGGCCGCCGGCCGGGGCGGCCTGCGCCGCGGGCAGCCTGGCCGCGCCCAGGCCGCCCTCGCCGTGCACGTCCCGGGCATCCAGCGTGGGCCGCAGCAGCGGCCGGGCGCTGCCCGGCACTACGGGGATGTCCGGGCGGCCGGCCAGTTCCAGCACGCTGAGCGCGTTGCCGGTCACCGTGTCCAGGTTCACGTTCCCGCTGACCGTGGTCAGCCCGATCAGGTCCAGGCCGGGGTGGCCGCAGCCGAAGACGATCGCGAGCGCGTCGTCGATCCCCGGATCACAGTCCAGGAGTATCCGGGCCGGCGCCCCCCGCCCCACCGCCCCGGCGGTCACGCAGCCAGGCGCCCGCTGCGCATGGCCTGCTCAAAGAGCTGCTGCATGGCCAGCGTCAGTCCCGGGGCCCACTCGTCAGGCACGATGACCTCGCATCACGTTTCCTCCACGGGACTATTCTCCGGCTCTCCCAGGGCTTCCGGTGCGGGGGCATCCCCCGGCTCCCGCGCGGTGCCGGGCGGGACGGGAGATTCCCGCCCCAATCCTAGATCGGCCCGGCCGGCCCGGCCAGAGACCCGGCGGGGGCGGCTCCCGCTTAGTCGACGCCAGCTCAGCCGGTGGCGTGCAGCCAGCGCACCGGCGCGCCTTCGGCAGCGCACCGGAACGGCTCGAGTTCGGCGTCCCAGGGGCGTCCCAGCAGCCGGTCGAGTTCCCCCTCGAGCGTGGTCGTGGCGGCCACCTGGAGGCCCGACTGGGATGCGGCGGCCACGGTCATGGCGGCGAGCAGCCGGTTCTCGGGGATCATGATGTCCCCGTTGGCCCCGGTGACCGCCGAAAAGGTGCCCAGGGCCGGCGTGTAGCTGTACCGGACCGCGTCGCAGCCCGGACTGGCCTCCTCGGTCACCTCGAAGCGCAGCCGGTTCCAGCCGGCCAGCGCCGAGGTGACCGACCCGGCCAGGCCGGGCCGCGCCTGCCAGCTGAGCTCGCCGCGCACCGCCCCGGGCGCGGCCGGCTGATTCACCCAGGCCAGATCAACGGGCACGCCAAGAACCCCGGCGACCGCCCATTCGATATGCGGGCACAGCGCCGGGGGCGCGGAATGGACCTGCAGCACACCATGAACTGACACCAGACCTCCCTGCGAGCGACCAAGGTGCGTCTTCCCCAACGACCTCAGGCCACTTCACCAGCGGTGATCCGGATACCAGCGAACAGCTTATGCGTACCCGGCAGACCAGCAAACCCGTTCGGGCGGGCTGCCCTGCCGCACACGCGGTCTCCGCTCCCGCGCCAAATTGTGCCTCACCTCGCACGAAAGCACCAGGGCAGGGACGCTTTTGGCTCATATTGCCGGCCGGACGCCTGTACCTAAAACGCCCAGATAGGCCCTAACGGCTGCCGCGCCGGCGTGATGTAGTGGGCTGGTGAGCGAGCGGAACGTCGCCGGGCTGTTATTTACCGCCGAGATGTACGGCGTGCAATTGGATCAGTTAGCCGTCGAGCTGGGGGTCAGCGAGGTCCGGGCCCGGGCCCTCGCGGCGCGCTGGCGGGAGCAGGGCTACGCCGACTCGGCCCGGCTCGGGCCGGGCCGCCCCTGGGTCTGGCTGACCAGGGCCGGGCTCCTCGCCTGCGGGCTGCCGTACCGGCCGGCTCCTCCCGCGCTGGCCCGGCTGGCGCACCTGCGCGCGGTGACCGCGGTCCGGATTGCGCTGGAGTCCGCGCCCGGCTACACGGCCGCGGGAGCCCACTGGCGCGGCGAGCGCCGGCTGCGGGCCCGGATGGGCAGCCGGGTGCCGCTCCGCGAGCATCTCCCCGACGGTGAGGTTCACTGGCCGGACCCGGGCGAGACGCCCGCGGGTGCAGCAGTGGCCGCACCGGCCTGGGCCGGCGAATGCTGGGCCATCGAGGCCGAACTCACCCGCAAGACCGTGCGCCGCACCGCGGCGATCATGACCGAGATCCTCACCCGGACCGGCGACTACGGCTGCCCCGCCGCCGAGGTCCGGGTGCCGGGAGTTGCGCCGCGGCACGCGCGGGTGCTGTACCTGTGCTCGGCCGCGGCCCGCCCGACCGTCGTCCGGGCCCGCGACGCCCTGCCGGGCGCCCTGGCCGTCAGGGTCGAGATCCGCGGCCTGCCCGCGAGCGCGGCCCTGGATGCTGGCCGAGCCGCCCGGGAGGCGGCGACATGATCCGCCGTTACCTGGGGTTCCTCATGCTCCGCACCCTGGCCAGGATTATCTGGCGGCTGTTTCGGGTGGCGGTTTTCGTTGCGGCCCTGGTCCTGGCCGCGCCGGCCGTGCTGGTCGCGGCCTATGCGGCGGCACTCGCCTGGTTCCTGGGCTGGCCGCCGCGCCACTTGTACCGCGCGGCGGCCTGGTGCCTGCCGATGCTCGCGGCCTGGCTGGCCGCGATGGCCGCCGGCGGCCAGCCCCCGCCGGGGCTGGCCGCCGCACCGTACCTGGCCTGGCTGGCCATGTGGCACGAGGCCACGGCCGGCAGCTACCTGAAGGCCGCGGTGACCGTGGCCCCGCTGGCCATCCCGCTGGGCCTGCTGGCCGGCGGCCTGGCCTGGTCCTGGCGGATCTACTCGATGGAGACGGGCAGCGGCGGGCTCGCGCCCAGCGCCCCGGCCGCGTTCGATCAGCGTCAGTGGCGGCACCAGGTGCGCACCGCCCGGGCCCGGATCGCGGCGCCCGGCTCCGTACCGCTGCTTCTGCGCGACGGCAGCGTCGTGGCCGGCGCCACGATCCGGACGGTGCGGCAGCCGGCCCGGCGGCTGACGGTCATCCCGTACCCCCGGCTCCGCTCGCATCAGGTGGTGCTGGGCACCACGGGGACCGGGAAGACGACCTTGCTGCTGCGGCTGTGGGCCGGGTTCATGGCCCGGGGCATGGCGCTGCATGCGGCGGGCCGGGCGCCCCGCCCGCTGCTCGTCGTGCTGGACTGCAAAGGCGGCGCCGACTCGCGGCGGATCGCCGACCGGGCCCGCCGGGTGCTGCGCGCCACGGGCGCGGCGTCGACCGCGATCTGGCCCGACGAGGCCAGCCTGTCGCTGTGGGCGCTGCCGCCCCGCCAGCTCGTCAGCACGCTGGCGGACATGGTCGAGTCGGGTACCGGCGGCGCCGCCTACTACGCGGACGTGCTGGAGGAGATCGTCCGGCTGGCCGTGGAGGCCCCGTGCGGGCCGCCGGGCAGCACGGCGGACTTCCTCAGCCGGCTGGACGCGAACTGGCTGGCCCTGGCTTACGCGGGCGTGCCGGACGGTGGCCCGGCCGGGCTGCTGCGTTCCTCGGCCGGGCACGTCAGCGACGTGGCGTTGCGGTACCGGGCGCTGTTGCGCCGGCTGGGCGGCGGGCTGGACGGCCCGGGCGGGTTCGGTGACGCGGATGCCTGGTACTGCATCCTGGAGGGGACCGCCGAGATCGCCGTCGCCGAGGCGCAGGCCCGCGCGCTGGTCGATCTGCTCGCCTGGTTCGCCGCCGGCGGGGCGGGCGCTGGTTCCGCCGACGGGGCGGGAGTCCGCCGGGACATCCTCCTCGCGGTGGACGAGTTCAGCGCCGTGTCCCGGCGGCTGCCGATCTGGCAGCTGTACGAGCGGGCCCGCTCGCTCGGGCTGGCCGTCCAGGTCTCGGCCCAGTCCTGGCCGGGCCTGGCCGCCGATGAGGACGAGCGGTACCGGGTGGCGACCACCGCGGACGGTGGCATCTGGCTGCTGCGTACCCCGCACCCGGAGCCGGTCGCGGCCCTGGCCGGCGTGCGCCGGGTAGTGGACACCACCAGGAGGCTGCTGGGCGTGCCGTTCTGGGCGCACGAGGGTCTGTCCCGGGCCGAGGGCACGCCGGTCGTGGACCCCGAGATCATCCGGGGGCTGGACGTCGGCCAGGCCGCCTACATCTACCGCGGCGGGGTGACCTACGTGCAGGTGAAACGGCTGGTAGCCGGGCCAGCCGAGCTTGCCGGGCCAGCCGGGCTGGCCAGCCCGGCCCCCGGCGCCGCGGCCGGCGCCCCTGCCACAGCCAGCGCCGCGGCCGGCCCGGCGGCGGTTGCGGCGGGCGACCCAGGCGCGGCCCGGCCGGCCGACGTCAGCGCGCTCCTGGACGAGGCGTTCGGCGAGGAGCAGTGATGGGCCTGCCCAGGGGCGCCGACCCGTTCTCCGTCCTCGGCCTGCCGGCCCGGGCGGACCTGACCGACGACGACGTCCGGTCGGCCTGGCGCCGGATCGCGGCCGCTACCCACCCGGACCGCGCCGATGGCGGCGACCCCGGCCGCTTCGCGGCGGCCGCCGCCGCGTACACGACGCTGCGGACCAGGTCCGGGCGGGGTGAGGCCGTGGCCGACCTGACGTCCCCTTCTGCCGGGCCCCGGTCGGCCCGCGCCCGCCCGCCCCGTCCCGGCCCGCCCCGTCCCGGCCAGGCCCGCAGCCCCGCCGCCCCGCCGTCGCCGGGCGCAGCGCGGCTCCTGTCACGGATCCGGTGCGGCCGCCCGGCCCGCCTGGCCCTCCGGGTGCTGATCGCCACCGCGGTGGGCACCGTCGCGGCGGCCGTGGCCGGGTTCCAGCCCGCCACGCCCGCGCTGATCACGGGGGCCGTCACCTGGCTCCTCCTCACCGCACGCCACGACCTGGCCCCGCCCCCCTGAACCCGCCAGCCCCTCGCATCCACAAGTCACGAGACTGGCTCCTGGTCATGGGAGCCCCAGGGGATCAGTGCCGGGATGCAGGGGTCACAGCAGTTCTTCCAGGTGATCAGCCGCGGCCGCGGCGCCACCGGCCGCCGCGAACGAGTCCCGCACGCGGCACGCCGCATGCCGGTAGCCGGGATCGCCGAGCACCGCACGGACGGCGTCGCGCAGTTCGGCGGCGCGCAGCCGGGCAAAGTGCAGCCGTACCCCGGCACCAGCGTCGGCAACCTGCCGCGCGATGATCGGCTGATCGTCCCGGATCGGCGTGATCACGAGTGGCAGCCCGTGCGCGAACGCCTCGCACACGGTGTTGTGCCCGCCGTGGCACACTACGGCGGACATGTGCGGGAGCAGGGCCAGCTGGGGCACATGCTCGGCGAACAGGATGTGCGGAGGTGCCCCCTCGACGGGCGGGGCGATCAGCACGGCCTGCAGCTCCCCGCCCAGGCCGGCCAGCGCCTCGATCACCGTCTCGAAGAACCGCGTCCCGTCCGGGCCGTTGAGAGTCCCCAGCGACACCATCAGGTGCGGCCGCGCGGGGTCCAGCCACTCCCACGGGAACGATCCGCGGTCGGGACGCTTCGCCAGCGCCGGGCCGGTGAAGACGTACTGGCTGCCGAAACGGCTGGTATCCCCGATCAGCGCGGCCGTCGTGAACACCAGCACCAGCCGGTCAGAAAACCGCAGGTCGGCCGCGCCGCTGACGCCGCACGCTTCCTGGAAAGCGCTCATCTGGCGGCGGAGCCCGTCCTCCACCTCCGGCAGGCCCGCTAGCGGCCCCAGCAACTCCCCGGGCGTACTGGCCGAGGTCGCCCACACCGCCCCCGCCCGCCGCGCCTCGATGGCCCCGGCGACCGCCTGCTGGTCGGCCACCACCACATCGGGCCCGAAGGACGAGACCGCGTCCGCCACGCCCGGCAGCATCGCACGGGCCAGCGGGAAGACGAAGCTCTCCCAGAAGAACTGCAGCGCCGGGGGGCCGCGCACCGGGCGCGGATGTTCCCGCTCCGCGCGCATCCGCGCGTCGAACGCCTCGTGGATCACCGGGAAAACCCGGGCGCCGGAAGGAAGTAACGGCCCTAGCGTGGCCGGGTGCCCCGCCCAGGCGACCTGGTGACCACGGGCGGCAAGCTCGGCGCCGACCGCGACGGTTGGGTTGACGTGCCCGGTCAGGGGCGGGACGACGAACAGGAACCGGCGGGCCGCGATCACACGCCGACTCCTCTCCAGCCATCGAACGAGTAGCGGAAGAACCCGCCGATCTGACCCCGGACGGATGAACCAGGAGGCAGGGGAGACGGTCCCGGGGCAGGAGGCTGCTCGGGGAACGGGTTCGGCGCGGGAGGCCGCACCGGGAACATGGTCGGCGCAGCAGGCTGCATGACCAGTGGCCGAGGCGGAGGAGGAGGGGGAGCCTTGACCGGGCAGAGGAGATAGTGCTTCATCACGGCCGGAAACCGGTCGAGGATCAGGTTCCGGGGACGCGCCCAGGCGATGCCGACCTGCGCGCACACCTCTGCGACCGCATCTTCACAGGCGAGGTTGGCGAAACCGGATCCCTGGTAGGGCAAGACATGGTGGACGCGGTGGGGGCTCAGCCCGGCACTGAGGAAAAGATCGATCCAGCGGTTGCCAACCACACTGAGGTCGTAGCTCAGGCAGATCTGCCGGGCCGCCCAGTCGTCCCGCAGCGGCTCGGGGATCGCGGCGAGCTCCGCCTCGGTGCTCGACTCCTCGAAGTCATGGCTCGCGACGACGAGGAAGGTGTTGAACCACAAGGTCAGGACGAACTGCACCAGCCAGGCCACGATATGACCGGTCGCCAGGCAGGCCGCGAACTCGACCACGATCCACGCACGGATGAGCCAGAAGTCGGCGCGGACAGGCGCCTGGCGCCCGGGAGCCTCGAACCTGGCAACCTCGCGCGCCCGCAGCGACAGCCCGCTCAGGCATATGCCAAGCTTGTGCACCGTGTAGCCGGGGATACGCAGTAGCGGATGCAGGCCGAGCATGCCGTCGAAGAACGTCTTCTTCACATCGGCGCCTGAGCCCAGGTAAGGGTGGTGCAGTAATACGTGCCCGTCCGTCCCGATCAGGCTCGTGCCGACGTAGTTGATGTCGAAGAGCGCTTTTCCAAGCGGCAGGATGAAGCGGCGCTTGTCCCGCCACTTCCGGTGCAGGTGGTAATGCCCTGCGCCTGCCAGGGCTGTCCGCGTCACCACCATGATGGCGACGAACGCCCAGCCAGGGATGAGCTTCGCGATCAGGAGGGCCAGCGCGGCGACGTGCGCCGCGGCGATAGCCCACGTCACCGCGTCAAAGGCGCGGTCGTACCTTTTCAGGGCCCGCTTGGAGAACCTGGCGTTCACCGTGCGGCGGATCTCCGCGAGCAAGCTTCCTTCGTCGCTGTAATCTAGCCTCGGCAGATCTGTTGTCGCGTCGAAGTCCGGATCCAGCAGGAAGGGCGGCACCCCCAGCTTGGGGAGGATGTCCTTCTCGGTGAACCCTTCAATCTCATACCTGGCGAGAATCTTCTGCAGCCGGGCCGGGTCCCGGTGATATGTATGGAGCAGGGCGCTGATGTCGCGGCCCTGGCTCGGCCCGAACCACGTCGCACCCCCGGGATGAAGCTTCATCCACTCGGTGAGGTCGTAGGCGCGCCCGTCGACGATCCAGAACGGCTGGCCCTGCGGAAGTACGGTGCCCGTGCGGGGTGAACTGCGAGGTGAACCGTCGCTGAGGGTCTCGGTCATTGACTACTCCTTCTCGCACCATGCTCGCCACGGCGTTCAGTCGTCATGACTCGGCAATCCCACCTTGTATCGAGCCGCCTTGGCCAGCTCGGCCGCCGCCGCGGGCTCCAGCACATAGCAGTCGTCGAGAATCCGGCGGGTGAAGCACGCCGCCTCCGGCGTTACCGGGCGCATGGCCTTGATCGTGGCATCGACCGCTGCTTCCACGGTGTCCTCAACCGCGTCCACAAGGCCCAGC
>Ga0187851_10000800_pt1:0-25000 | contig 31234 bp, 25 predicted proteins | sample June2016WEW_6_10_FD_132997 | JGI IMG/M metagenome (GOLD analysis project Ga0187851, IMG submission 132997) | Peatland microbial communities from SPRUCE experiment site at the Marcell Experimental Forest, Minnesota, USA - June2016WEW_6_10 | ecosystem: Environmental > Terrestrial > Soil >...
GCAGGTGGCCATCGGGGCCGAGCAGGTGGCCTCGGCCAGTGTTCAGGTGAGCACCGGCGGGCAGGCGCTGTCGCAGGGCGCAAGCGAGCAGGCAAGTTCTTTGGAGGAAGTCTCCAGCAGTCTTCAGGAGATGTCCTCCATGACCAGGCAGAATGCTCAAAACGCCAGGGAGGCCAGGGGCGTGTCTGAGCAGGCCAGAGAAAGCGCTGATAAGGGCGTGGAGAGCATGAGCCGGATGTCATCGGCCATCAACCAGATCAAATCATCGTCGGATTCCACAGCCAGGATAGTCAGGACTATAGACGAGATCGCGTTCCAGACCAATTTACTGGCTCTGAATGCCGCAGTGGAAGCAGCCCGTGCCGGGGATGCCGGTAAGGGATTTGCGGTAGTGGCCGAGGAAGTAAGGAATCTGGCCATGCGGAGCGCGGAAGCGGCCAAGAACACGGCCAATTTGATTGAAGAAGCAGTCAAGAACTCGGAAAATGGGGTTAACATCAACGCCGAGGTTTTGAAGAACTTCCAGGAGATTGCCGATAAATCCAACCAGGTCAGCCATGTAGTGGCGGAGATCGCGGCAGCATCCGAGCAGCAGGATCAGGGAATAAGCCAGGTGACCAAGGCTGTGGAGCAGCTTAATCAGGTAACCCAGCAAAACGCCGCCAATGCCGAGGAATCGGCCAGCGCCGCCGATGAGATGTCCTCTCAGTCCGAGGAGATGCGCAGCATGGTGGCCGGTTTTAAGCTTACCGGTTCAGGCGAATACACCCATTCCCCGCGGTCAGGCAGACAAACGGGGCATCTGTTGCACAATAATCCGGCTCAACAGAAAAAAGGCTTCAAAGCTTCGGCCGGCCTTGTGCCCGATCCCCGCAAAGTGATACCGTTGGATGACAAAGACAGCAGCATATTAAGCACCTTCTAGCTCTGCCAAAGAGTGATATTGTTGAAAGTTCCTTTCTCTCCTGCTTAAACAAGTGGAGAGAAAGGAACGGTCAAAAAGTGACTATAAAGATCACTGAATCTTTCATACGGGGGCATTCACAAAGTCTATCTGTATTATTTTTCCAAATTGTCCGTTGAATTAATCAGCATTATACGAGTACTTAATGGCTCAGAGTATGTTCCAGCCATTTCGCCAGTAGTTTCGTTTCCTTTTCTTCCCATTGAGGCGAATAACGGATTTGTAAAAAAGATTCGTAAAGACTGTCAATTGTTTTTACCGCGTTTTCAATAAGGTAAATTCGTTCCAGAAGGCTTCCCGAGGGATCTTCCTGAGTTTCCTGCCAGTCTGGCGCGGGCATTTTCAGAGATTGAAAATGAAAACAATCAGATTTGAAAGTAAATTCCCATTCGTTTTTATCATGAATCAGTTTAATTCCAGCTTCTTTAACTTTTTTCCCCTGACGGATTGCTTCCTTGCCTTCTTTGAGCTCGGCGTGAATTCCGTGACAGACGACGCTCTGGGAATATTCGCCCTCTCCCGCTTCCAGAACAATTCTTTTTAAAAAATGAAGTTCGGCTTCTTCTTTGTTTATCAAAGCTATCCTTCCATTGCGTTCTTCCGATTTAAACCAGAGCCAGGTTAAAAATTCACGGCCGATTAAAGAGGCGGCTTCCGTGGATTCAGATTTTGTCGATATCAGATTATTTTCCTGCGGTGAAAAACGCCGAAGATTCAGCGAAAACGATTTTTTGAACAAATCAACAAAGTCATCAGCCACTTTGTCGGTCAGTGAAGAAAAGTAAATTGTGTTTTTTCCCACAGCCCAGCAGACATCGTAAAAAGAAGGTATGGCGTCAAGTTTTGTCAGCAGTTCAAGTTTTACCTTGTCTTTAATGGCCATGGACATGGACTTGTTTATTCTGTTTTTGCCGCTTTCGGCAAGGAGACGTCTTTCCTCTTCCATTAATTTGATCTTCATTAGTTTAGGAGAGATAAGCTTACGATCAATGCGCATAGAGAAGATAAGGTAATCGCCCAGTGCGTAATTGGCATTTTCAAAATCGGTATCCAATACATCAGTAAGCGAAACCCATCCCAGCCGTTTTTCTTCCATTGATTTGAACTTATCCGTAAAGGAATTGGCCCTAATCCTGCTATTGATGAAATTTAAAAAGGCCTGAGGGAGCTGGCCTTCTACATGAAAACGCGCGAAAGTAAAACTCCCTTTAAGTAAACCCATAATTAATACCTCACAAGGTTGCACCGTATATTATACCGGTCGGAATGTGTCAAGAATTTATGTTGGAGATTGCTTTGAAAATTGAAGAACTACCGCGGCAAGCCGCGAAGAATCTTCGATACATAAGGAACAATATAATTCGGTATTGGCTCGCTTACCTAAAAAGCTCGCGAAGGTGTTTGCGTTTGCTGCCGAATTCAATCATTTTAGAAATATATCCGCGAGCTATTTATCCGTAGACAGAGGATTTGTTTTGTGTTAGTGAACTCCATGTTTTGGGGTTTAAGTCAATGAAAATAAAAAGAATAGGGATTGTTGCCAACATTGAAAAAGAAAAGATCGCCGACCACGTCAAATCATTAAAAAAGTGGCTGGAAGAAAAGGGCGTGAAAGTATTTCTGGGAATGGAAATCTCCCAAAAAATGGCTCTTGGCGGCGGACTTAAATGGAATGACCTGGCGCGAAAATCACAACTGATTGTTGTTTTGGGCGGCGATGGTACAATGCTCCGCACAGCGCGTTACGTGGCTGTGCACAAGGTTCCCATTCTGGGAATCAATATGGGCAGTTTGGGTTACCTCACCGAAGTCAATTTAAACGAAATACACTCGACGCTGGAATTAATTATTTCCGGGAAATTTGTGGCGGAAAAGAGGATGATGCTTGATGCGAGCATTAAACATGGAAAAACGGTTACCCATGTCGGCAATGTTTTAAACGATGTCGTAATAAATCGCGGCAGTTTGTCTCGCATGAATGAACTGGAAATGGAAGTTAACGGCACATATCTGACAACGTATAAAGGAGACGGCCTTATTATTTCCACTCCCACAGGTTCCACCGCCTATTCGCTTTCCGCCGGAGGTCCCATCGTTTTCCCCGGGAACGATTTGATTATTGTTAATCCCATTTGTCCCCATACTCTGACTAACCGGCCGATCATTTTTTCTCATGATTCCAATCTGGAAATAACTCTCTGGTCCAAGGATAACGGCGCTATGCTGACTTTGGATGGACAGGAAGCTTACAGGATAACGTCTGGCGATGTCGTGACGATAAAGAAATCGAAACATGCAACAATGCTGATTCTTTCTCCATACCGCAGCCACGGGGAAATCCTGCGTTCCAAGCTGGGTTGGGGTGATTTGCCTCCGGGAGCCAAGAAAAAGAAAAATGCTTAATGAATTGAGCATTAAAAATTTTGCAATTATTGATGAACTTCATGTTTGTTTTGGTGAAGGCCTGAATGTTATTTCCGGTGAAACAGGCGCGGGAAAATCAATAATTATCGGCGCGGTTAGTCTGCTTCTGGGCGATAGGGCGACATCTGATATGATCAGAACTCAAGCCGATTCGGCATCTGTGGAAGCTATCTTTGATATTGCCGGCAACAAACCGTTGCAGGATAAAATTGCAGCCATGGGTTTCTCAGCCGGAGATGAATTGCTTGTTCGCCGGGTGATTTCACACGCGGGTAAAAATAAAGCGTTTATCAACGGGCAAATGGCGACTTTGGTCAATTTAACCGCCGTCAGCGAATTACTGATTAATATTTGCGGACAGCATGAACATCAGGTAATTCTCAATGCCGAAAATCATATCGATATTCTGGATGAATTTGGCGGTTGCCTGCCTGTAAGAGCTCAGTATACGGAAATTTATAATCAATATCAGCAGATCAGAACTCAGATTGAGAAATTAAAAGATTTGAGTCAAAGGCGGGAAGAAAAAGCGGATTTGTTTAAATTTCAATTAAAAGAGATTCAGGATATTAATCCGCAACCGGCGGAAGATACGGCGCTGGCGGATGAAAAGAAGGTTTTGATTAATTTCCAAAAGCTATCCGGCTGGGCCGCCAATGCTTACGATTTACTCTACGGCGAAAAAGATTCCATCATGGTTAAGTTAAAGGAAGTTCAGAATCAGGTTAAAGAAATAAAAAAAATAGATTCGAATTTGCAAATTTCCGACGTGGATATTGAGAGTAGTTTTATTGCTCTTCAGGAAACCGTTTTACAACTGCGTGATTACAGCAAGAATCTTTTCTTTGATTCCGAGCGGCTTGCGGCCATAGATGAACGCCTTGAATTGTTAAACCGTCTCAAACGAAAACATGGCGGTTCTCTGGAAAATGTTTTTCGCAGAAAACAGGAAATAGAGGAATATCTGAAAACGGTATTTTCTATGGATGAAGAATTGGAAAAACTGACCAAAGAGGAAGAAAAGGTTCAACAAAACCTGCGGCAAAACGCGCTCAAACTTTCTCAAATCAGAGGGCAGGCGGCGAAAAAATTACAGGACGCGGTAGATAAAGAAATACATGCTCTAAACATGCCGCACGCATCCTTTTCTGTGAATTTTAAAAAAGATGCTGATGATGCCGCTGAATTTTTCGGGCCAAAAGGCAGTGATGAGGTTGAATTTTATCTGACGGCTAATAAAGGAGAAGAGTCCAGACCTTTAAATAAGGTTGCTTCGGGCGGCGAACTGTCAAGAATAATTCTGGCATTGAAAAATGTTTTGTCGCGCACCGGTTCCGTTTCATCAATTATTTTTGATGAAGTGGACAATGGTATTGGAGGGGCCGTGGCGGAAATTGTCGGCAGAAAGTTAAAAGAAGTTTCTGCCAACCATCAGGTTGTCTGTATTACTCATTTGCCTCAAATCGCCTGTTTTGGAGATAAACACATGTATGTTTCCAAAAAGGTTGTGAAAGGCAGAACGGTCACCTCTTTGGAAGAACTTGACAGTGAACAGAAAATTGAAGAAATCAGCCGTATGCTTGGCGGAGTAAATGTAACTCAAAAAACAAGAGAGCATGCCCGAGAGATGCTTAATGGTTCTAAATCATACAAATTCAGTAATTCGGGAGAAAGAAAATGATGAGGAAAGCGCGCATTGATGATGTTAAAACTATTCACCGCATGATAAATTCATCGTCGGGGAAAGGTGAGATGCTGCCGCGTTCCCTAATGGATATTTACAGTTCTTTACGGGATTTTTTTGTTTACTATGATGAAGATGAAACACAGATTATCGGTGTTTGCGCAATGAACATAATCTGGGAAAATCTTGCGGAAATACGGTCGCTTTACGTAGATGAAAATCATCGCGGGAAAGGCATGGGCCGAAAACTTGTGGAAGCCTGCATTTCCGAAGCCATTACCCTGAGGCTCTTTAAAATATTCACATTGACTTATAAGAAAGATTTTTTTGTTCAATTAGGCTTTAAGGAAATTGACAGGAATTTGCTGCCGGAAAAAATCTGGTCTGATTGTTTCCGCTGTTCCAAATATCCCGATTATTGTGATGAAGTAGCGATGATTGTGGAACTATGAAATCATGGTTTAAAACCCTTCCCTTCATTATGGTTATTTTCTTCAGCGGGTGCGTAAGTTTTCCCCCGCAGTCTTCTGTAAAGTCTCTCGAATCGTTTACTCCCGTTTCCATCGCAGATATTGATTTCCAGGATGATCTTGACCAGGCGTCGCTGGATTTGGCGATAGATCACAGCATTAATTATTATGAAAACGCCGGTCGGGATAAGGTTTACCGAATCGCGGACGGATTAATTGGCGCTCAACAATTAAAGGAAACACTAAAAGCATTTCGCGAGATTCTGCATGGAACGGACAATAAAGCTGATTTAAGAAAAAAAGTTGCCGAGGAATTTAATATCTATCGTGTCAGTGGTTCCGGTGTTGCCAAGGATGTGCTTTTTACCGGTTATTATGAACCTCTGCTTGAAGGTTCCCTGGAACGCACCGAAAAATACAAATACCCTCTTTATCGGGTGCCGCCTGATTTGATTAAAAATGAAAACAAAATCGGCCGGATGAGTAACGGTGAATTTGTTCCATACTATAGCCGCCATGAAATCGATGTTGAAGGCGTTTTGAAGGGAACGAATCTGGAACTTATCTGGGTTGATGACCCCGTGGAATTGTTTTCCCTGCAGATACAGGGTTCCGGGAAGGTTAAGCTGGAAGACGGGACTATTTTAACAGTTGGTTATGCGCAAACCAACGGCAGACCTTTCCGCAGCATAACCAAATTCATGCTGGATGGCGGCAAAATAAACAGCAGTGAAGCTTCTTATCGTTATCCATTTTTAAAGGGAAAGAGTGATCAGGAAATATATGATATTTTAAGCTACAATGAAAGATACACATTCTTTCGCTTTTTGAATAACGAACCCGTGGGTTCTTTAGGCGAACCGGTAACTCCGGGCAGATCAATCGCTACCGATCCGGAGTTTTTCCCGGAAGGAGCTTTGGCATTTATCCATTTACGCAAACCGGTTTTTGACACGGAAGGTAATGTTAAAGAAACAGTTGATTTCTCCCGCTTTGTGCTCAGTCAGGACAAGGGCTCTGCCATAGAAGGACCCGGCAGGGTAGATCTTTTCTGCGGTTTTGGCGCAAACGCGGAATACACTGCCGGTACTCTCAAGGAAAAAGGAGAGTTGTATTTATTAATAAAGAAGTAATGTCAAGTAGCAGGGGATATTACGATTCACTTATTATAGGGGGTTGTGGTTTCAAGGTTATTTTTTGCAATACAGCGTGAGTTCTGTAGATAATTAATCCGCAGGCGAGCAAATACAGAACCATATTCTTTCTTACGAATCAAAGATCTTCAGCAGCTTGCCGCGAAGAGATTCAATTTTTCTGATGTGGATATTATTGCCGGAATGAGCATCGAGCTCTAAAATAAAACCTTTCAGAGAGCAAGTCTTGATGGGAGACAAATATTTTTAAATATAAGGACATTATTCAGCAAATAATCATTTTTTTCTTGATTGTTAATCTTTGTTATGCTAGTCATAGCACCGATTTAGAGGATAAAGCACCCATCTAAGCCAGAAAACAAGCAGGTTTGAGCAAGATTATTTAAATTTGTTTTTGAGACGAGTTGAAGGATATTGTGCTTTTCCAATAATGGTTGCAGATACAATTTACCTGTCTAAATGATAAAAACTCTGATTATAACCGTGGAAACGGTTAATCATAAAATTTTAAAATTTTATTTTAAGAAAGGGGGATTTTAGAAAATGACGAAGGCAGAGTTAGTTGGAGTTATAGCAAAAGCAGCAGATATCACCAAAGCAAAAGCAGCAGTGGCGTTGGAAACATACGTAGCCACAGTTGCCAAAGAACTCAAGAAAAATGGCAGGCTTGCCCTTGTCGGGTTTGGTACGTTCTCAGTAGTAAAAAGGAAAGCCAGGGAAGGCAGAAATCCTCAGACCGGCAAAGCCATTAAGATTCCCGCGAAGAAGGTCGTCAAATTTAAGGCAGGCGCCGAACTGGCTGGTAAAGTTAAATAATAAATTATTTGGTTTTAAGTACAACTAAGGCCTCCGTATTTCTTAGCACAATATGCCGGAGGCCTTAGTGCGTTATAATTTATAAGGAGTTTTTGTTTTGGAAGCCAAGAGAATTTTAAGTGGAATGAGGCCGACCGGCAAGCTGCATCTGGGAAATTTACATGGCGCTTTGAAAAACTGGGTGGATTTGCAGGAAAGCGGCAAATATGATTGTTTCTATTTTGTGGCCGACTGGCATGCCATTACAAGCGAATACAGTTCCACCCAAGACATAAAAGATAACACCATCAGTATGGTGATAGACTGGCTCAGTGTCGGTCTCGATCCTCAAAAGAGCACTCTCTTCATACAATCAGCGGTTAAGGAGCATGCCGAGTTGTTTTTACTTCTTTCCATGATTACTCCGCTCGCATGGCTTGAGCGCAATCCGACCTATAAGGAAATGAAAACAGAACTGGCCAGCAAGGATTTGTCCACTTTCGGTTTTTTAGGATATCCGGTGCTGCAGGCTGCCGACATTATTATGTACAAGGCTTACGGCGTGCCTGTCGGTGTTGATCAACTCCCACATGTTGAACTTACCCGTGAAATAGCCCGTCGTTTTAATTTTCTTTATAAAGAAATATTTCCTGTTCCTGAACCGCTTTTGACGAGCGTGCCCAAGTTGCTGGGAATCGACGGACGAAAGATGAGCAAATCCTACGATAACTCTATTTATATCAGTGATCGGGGTAAAACGTTACAACAGAAAATCAGTTCCATGTTTACCGATCCTCAGCGGATGAGAAAAAAAGATCCGGGAAATCCGGAAATTTGCAATGTCTTCACTTTCCATGGTTTATACTCTTCATCGGATCAGGTTAAGGAAATTGACGCCGCTTGCAGAAAAGCGGAAATCGGCTGCACAGATTGTAAAAAGATGCTGGCCAGGCATGTTGCCGAAGAACTGAGTCCTGTTCATGAACGCATGGATTACTATGTAAGTCACTTGGATGAAATTAACAACATCATGGAAGAGGGCAACAACAAGGCGAAAAAAATAGCCCGAAAAACAATGGATGAGGTTCGCGCTGCCGTTAAAATCTGATTTCGTATAAATTCGCAAGCGAGCAAACACCTTCGCGGATTGCGCAATTAATAAATTATGGATAACGAACAAACAACAGATAACGAACAAGCAGCAAATTACGCTATTAAGCTGGATATCTTTGAGGGTCCGCTTGACCTGCTGCTTTACCTGATTAAAAAAAACGAAATTGACATCTATAATATTCCCATAGCTCTTGTCACTGAGCAATATCTTGAGTACCTTAAAATGATCAAGGCGCTTAATCTCGATCTGGCCGGAGAGTATCTGGTTATGGCCTCTACTCTTATTCATATCAAATCAAGAATGCTTTTGCCCCCGCCTGAGGAACCGGAAGAAGAGGAAGAAGATCCCCGAGCAGAACTGGTCAGGCAATTATTGGAGCATAAGACTTTCAAGGAGATCGCGACGAATCTGGGAAGCAGGCCGCTTTTGGAAAGAGATGTATTTACCCGTGCAGCCGTTTTACCGGAAGAAGTTGCAGAGTCAGCAGGAGATGAAGACGTACTTATTGAGGTGAGTGTTTTCGAACTTATAGAAGCTTTCCATCGGATTATTTCGCAGACGGATAAGAAAGAACTTATGGAAATTGATTTGGAGAAATTATCTCTTACTGATATAATTAATGAAATTATGGAGAAGTTGACCGTAACAAAAAATTTAAATTTTGAGGAGTTGCTCGGGGGCAGAAAAGATCGCCGTCGCATTATCTACACTTTTTTAGCCTTGCTGGAATTAATTAAGCTGAGAATGGTTAAAGCTTATCAAACTTCGAATTTTGGAGCTATCCGGATATTTCCGGCCGTGGAGTCGTAAATGGAAAATGTGAAGGCAGTAATAGAAGCTTTGATTTTTGCTTCCGATACACCATTGATGCCCGAAAAGATCAGCGTCATTCTTTCGGAAGTTGAAAAAACTGAAATTAAAGAAGTTCTTGATAATCTTGTTCTGGAATATAACGCGCGGCAGGGTGGAATTTACCTGCAGGAAGTCGCCGGCGGTTTTCAATTTCGGACCCGTTCTGAACTCAGCCAATGGGTAAAAAAACTAAAAAGCACAAAACCTCATTCCATATCTCCTGCGGCAATGGAAACTCTGGCAATTGTTGCGTATAAACAGCCCATTGTTAAATCCGAAATTGAAAGTATTCGAGGGGTGGATGTGGGCGCTCCGCTTAAAGGGCTTCTGGAAAAAAAGCTCATTCGTATTGTCGGGCGTAAAGATGTGCCGGGTAAACCGATTATTTACGGGACGACTAAAAAATTTCTGGAAGTTTTTAATTTGAAAGACCTCCTTGATTTGCCTAATTTACGGGAATTGAAAGAACTTAACCAGCAACAGGACCTCCTGGAACAAGAAATTGAAGAAAAAGAGAAAATAGAAGAAGTTCCCGACTTATGAAAGAACGTTTGCAAAAGGTCATTGCGACAGCTGGTATTGCCTCAAGGCGCCACGCGGAAAAACTGATAACCGAAGGGCGCGTCAGCGTTAATAATGTTGTGGTAACCCAGATGGGGGTTAAAGCAGACGCCGAAAAAGATATTATTCGTATAGACGGCAAAACCATTTCTCCGGAAAAAATAAAACTCTATATAATCTTAAACAAACCGGCCGGATTTGTCACGACGCTTCATGATCCTCAAAACAGGCCGACTGTAGTGGATTTGCTAAGCGATGTGACGGAAAGGGTCTATCCCGTGGGAAGGCTGGATTATGATTCCCGGGGACTCTTGCTTTTGACTAATGATGGCGATTTTGCTCAGAAAATACAACATCCGCGTTTTGAGAAACCTAAAACATACATGGTCAAAATTCAAGGGCGTTTATCTAAAGATGAGTTAAAACAACTGGGAGCGGGAATTAAATTGCCGGATGCTGTTTTTAAACCGGAAAATCTTAAAGTGGAGAAAATAAATGATAAAAGTTGCTGGTTGCGGCTTACTTTGAGAGAGGGAAAGAACAGAATCATCAGGAGAGGGTTTGAGGCTATTGGTCACAGGGTAGCTCATCTCATGCGTGAATCAATAGGTGATCTCCGATTAGGCAGTTTGAAGGAAGGCATGTGGCGGCATTTAACTAAAAAAGAAATAGGTCAACTGCTTGATAATAAAGTGATAGAGAAGGTAAAATTTTCTTGACATTCACCAAAAAATAAATAATAAACTCTAACATAGAGAAAACAGACATATATTACCACTATGGCTATTCATGGTCGTAATTAGTATAAGGAGGGTCTATGAACAAATCCGGTCTTATTGAAACTTTAAGCAGTAAGTTAAACTTGACGGAAAAAAAAGCAATTGATGTTGTTAATCTTGTCTTTAAAGGATTTACCGACGAGCTGAAGAAAAACGGTCGTATTGAAATCAGAGGTTTTGGCAGCTTTGTAGTCAAAGAATACGGATCATATACAGGAAGAAATCCTAAAACCGGCACTAAAATCCAGGTTGAACCGAAGAAATTGCCCTTCTTTAAAGTAGGAAAAGAACTTAAGGTTAGAGTTGATAAAAAGAAATAACAATCATTGCCTGTTTCTATAAGATATAAAAAAGATATAAAAAGGAGGCCTTATAAAGCCTCCTTTTTTATATAAGACATCATTATGATAAGATTAAGTCAACCTAAATTGGCATTGACGAAGTCCCAGTTAATCAGATTTTGAATCACAGCGGCGAGATAATCCGGCCTTCGGTTTTGATAATCCAGATAATAAGCATGTTCCCAGACATCTATGGTTAAGAGCGGTTTTTGACCGCGGGCCAGATGTGTATCGGCATTGGCTGTCTTCGTTATTTTTAGCTGACTTCCATCTAAAACCAACCAGGCCCAGCCACTGCCAAACTGCGTCATGCCTGCGTTTTTCAATTCTTCGGCAAACTTATCATAGTTTCCCCATGTGTCGTTTATTTTTGCCGCGATCGCTTTGCCGGGTATCCCTCCTCCTGATTTTTTCAGGCACTGCCAGTAAAAGGAGTGATTCCAGATCTGGGCGGCATTGTTGAAGATACCTGCTTTTGCTGAGTCTTTAGCAGAAATCATAATAATTTCTTCCAAGGATTTTTTCTCAAGATCGGTGCCGGCAATTAATTTGTTTAAATTGTCCACATAGGCCCTGTGATGCTTGCCATAATGGAAATCCAAAGTATTGGCGCTGATGGTTGGCGCTAACGCATCTTTCCCGTAGGGTAGTTCCGGCAATAATATGGCCATTTTAGTTCTCCTTTCGCTTTTTTTTAAAATAGTAACAGTTTTTGATTTGTCAAACTAATATTTCATATCTTTTAATTATCACTTGAGTTGTTAATAATATGTCTGAACCTGAATTTGAGCCAATTCATGTAAATGAAAGTGAAAATGGCGAAAATCAATGGCGGAATGGCGGCTTCCTGATTAAAGACGGTAAGCCCTATACCGCCGGCCAGTCCGCAGTCTTTCATCGTGCCCAGTAGAATAAACATATTAATATTGTTTTCCTGTCCGTGAAAATAAAATCCTGCTTGTCTAATTGCAAAGTAAAATAAAAAAGTGCTGACAAAAGCAATCAAGCAAATAATAAAAAGATCAGAAGACCAGTTCATAAGAAAATTTATGCTGTTTGCCGTTATGGCGTAAAATACAATAAAGGAACTGCAATTTATCGCTGTTTCCTCATGTTTTTTAATAATCTTGTCCCATTCTTGTTCTATAATAATCCGTGAAACCAGCATTGGCAGAAGAATTAAACCTAATATCACTACAATAATATTCCAATGATTCAGATGAATATATTTGAAAAAACATAAACCCGCTAACGGTATGATCAACAATGCCCCTAAATAAGTTCCTGCCAGAGCGGTAAAAATAGAAATTTTTTCAATGCGCGATAAATTACCCAGAAGTATTATTTCTAATGAGGATGGCATGGCGGCAATCAACACCATACCAACCCAAAGCTCTTGTTTACGAATCAGAAAGGCGCCTGCCAGAATAATGAAATTTCCCAAAACGAGATAATTCATCACATTGCTCTTGACAGATGAATACAGAAGTGAACCGGGATGGCGGAAGAACCCGCGGGGAAATTTTAATAACGTTATGGTAATAATTACCATCAATGCCGGCAGTATAAGAGTTTTGCCTGCCCGGAAGCCTTGTGGTAAAGTTATTCCGCAAATCAAAGCAATCAGAAAAATTAAATTAGAACGATAAAAAGCAGAAGAGGATACAACCATATTTTTTTACCTCTTGGCAGGTAATATTTTTTTAGCTCCGGAAATGAATAAGAGAAAACCGATATTGAAGATTACTATAGTTCCTCCAGCCGGTAAATTCAACAGAAAAGCCGCAATAATTCCGCAAATTACTGATAAAATAGAAAAAAATACAGCAGCAATGATGGTCAGTTTAAAGCTCAAGGATAGCTGCAAAGCAGTTAAAGGAGGCAAAATCAGCATAGCCGAAACGAGCATGATGCCTGCGACTTTCATGGCTAAAACCGCAGCTACCGCCGTCAGCAGAAAGAGAATAGCATTGATTCGTCCTGTTTTAATGCCCATTGTCCGGGCTAATTCTTCATCGAAAGTTACAGCAAAGAAGTCATTATAGAAAATGATTACTATGGCTGTGACGATGAGAAAAACGATAAAAGAGAGAATGAGTTCAATTCTTGTGACGGTGAGGATATTGCCGAAAAGGTAGCTGAATAAATCAATATTATAACCATTGGATAAACTTGCCAGAATAATACCCGCGGCGATGCCGACTGAAGAAACAACACCGATAGCCGCGTCTCCCTGAATACGTTTGGAATGAGTCAATTTTAGAATGGCCAGAGATGAAGCCATTACTATAGGCAGGGCGGCCAATGTAATATATAGAGGGCTGACGCCGAGAAACATGACGAAGGCAACGCTGCCGAAGGTAATGTGAGCAAGCCCGTCACCAATCAGAGAGAAACGGCGCAGGACAAGAAAAACTCCCAGAATGGAAGAAACTATAGCGATTAATATGCCCGCTGCAAAGGCGCGTTGAACAAATTCATAATTAAATATCTCAGCCAGTCCCATTAAATATTGTTCTCCGTTTTTTCATGTTGATGACAAATCACATGCTGACTGGTTAATCCGAAAAAACCGGCCATATCAGGTGAAGCGCAGAAATTTTCGAATGTTCCGAAAAAGATTAATTTCTTGTCCAGATAAAGAAGGTTGCGGGCGTATTGGCCTATGATGCTCGTATCATGCGTGACAAGAACAATGGTCGTACCGCTTTTGCGATTCATCTCACCGGTAAGAGAATAAAAAATATCTCTTGTTTCGGGATCAAGGGCAGTCGTTGGTTCGTCGAAGATGAGCAAATCCGGTTGACTGATTAAAGCGCGCGCCAGCATTATTCTTTGCTGTTCACCGTAAGAGAGTTCGCCGATCAGGCGGGTGGAAAGATGCGCGATTCCCATCAGCCCGAGAGTTCGTTTTAAAGCCGTTGGATTTCTTTTTGTTGCCCCCAATTGAACAATCTCGTCGACGGTACTGGGAAAATGATTATTCAATGCGTTTATCCGCTGGGGCAAATAACCGATTTTGTTCCATTGATTAAAAGAGGTCAGGGGCTGACCCAAGATATTGATGGTTCCCTTTTTCGGTTGCAGAATGCCCAGAATATTTTTAATAAGGGTGCTCTTTCCGGATCCATTGGGTCCGGCAATGCCCAGATAATCGCCTTTTTTCACAGCAAAGGAAATATTACTGATAACTTCCATGCCGTTATAACAGAAGGTTAGATTATCAACGTTGATTATATTTTCGGACATTTCATTCCTTTCTTTAAGTTAATCAGATTCTTCTCCATTAACGAAATAAAGGATTCACCGTTTTTCATATCCGCCTTACTGATATCATGTCCATTATTGAGTTTCAATAAACCGGCGCCTGTTTCTTTCGCAATCGTTTGGGCTAAACGCGGATTAATCATGCTTTCATAATAAACGTAATGTACATTTTCGCTTTTTATTTGTTTAACAAGAGCGAATATCTTTTGTGGTGAAGGTTCCGCGTCAGCCAGCACATTATAAGCCGCAATATATTTTAAGTTATATCTTCTGGCCAGATAAGCAAAAGCCCAGTGCCCGGCATGCAAAATTATTTTTGTCTTGCATCCGTTTAATTCTGTCCGGTATCGCTGATCCATGTCCATCAATTTAAGCTTATAATTATGAGCGTTTTTCAAATAATAATCGCTGTTGCGCGAATCCTTTTTAATAAATGCTTCCGTAATATTATCCACCATTTTTTGGGCGTTATCCATATCCAGCCAGATATGCGGGTCAAATTGGGAAATCTTTTCTTCCTGATTCCCTTCCTCTTCATTGAATGGCAACAAGAACGCCCCTTTTCCGGTCTCTATGGCCAGCATATTGGTGTTCTTCTCGGCGGCATTGATAATTTTGTATGCCCAATGTTCCATCTCAAAGTTGGTAAAGAGGAAAACATCTGTTTTGCTGACCTTAACGATATCCTCCGGCCTCAATTCGTAATGATGAGCATCTGTTCCCGGCGGCAAAAGCATCGTCACTTTAATTTTGTCCCCGCCAATATTGCGTGCAAAGTCGTAGATAGGAAAAATTGTTGCAATAACTCTTAGTTTTTGATCTTCCCTGTTTGATTCTTTTGCCGGTTGACAGGACGAAAGAAAAGTTAAAAAAAGCAGTAAGAGCAGAATCACCTTTTTTGAATACATGATCATTTCTCATCCTTACAATATTGCTTTCACGATTCAGGTTTGGCTGTATAGCGGCAGTCTGAGCAAAGACCCGATATATTAATTTCGATGTGCTCAATGCTACAATCACTTTTTGATAAAATTAACTCCGGCATTTTTATAAAGGGCTGTGGCGCCATACAAATAAATGCACCGCAATTTCGGCAGTTGAAGTGAGGATGCATAGGATTTTCCAAGGCAACCATTTCAAAATAATTGGCTCCGCCTGCTGATGCGATCTCCCGAATAATCCCGCGTCGTCTGAAAAGAGACAAGATGCGATAAATAGTTACTTTATCAATACTTGCCTTGGTCCTCAGCGATTGTCGTATACTATTTGCGCTCAGCGGCGCTGTTGCCTCGAGCAATATATTTAAAACAGCAAGGCGCTGAGATGTTTTAGAAATGCCGGCTTTTTGCAAAGTAAGCAGGGCATCTCTGTTTTCTGTATTAGTCGGCATTTCCGTCTATTATCAAAAATGCAACCGAGTTGCAACAATTATCAATATAAAATAAGTTCATGTTGACGAATTTAATTTATGTTATAAATTAACAAAGTAAATAAAGCGCAGTGGTATAATAATTAAAGGAGGACTGTTTATGAAACCAATCGGGCCATTAATGTGGGAACACAGATTAATCGAAAAAATGCTGGTTTCAATGATGCGTCATATTGATCAGGTCGAAAAAACTAAAAAGGTGAATCCTCTTATTATCGACATGGTTGTCGATTTTGTCCGTACTTATGCTGACCGCACCCATCATGGAAAGGAAGAAGAAATATTGTTTCGCGATCTGGCCAGGAAAAATCTTACGCCCGAACTGAAGAAAACCATGCAGGAATTATTCGATGAACATGTCTGGGGCAGAAAGACAACCGCAGCGCTTGTTGCCGCCAAAGAAAAATATTTACAGGGTGATGAAGAAAAGATTTCCGTGATAATCTCTATTGCCCGGGAACTGGGCAACTTCTATCCAAAACATATAGAAAAGGAAGACAAGCATTTCTTTTATCCCTGCCAGGAATACTTCAGTATGGACGAACAGGGAAAGATGCTCGCCGAATTCTGGGAATTTGACCGTAAAATGATTCATGAAAAATATAATAAAGTGTACGATGAATATTCCCAACTCAGCTTATAGTGTGAAAATGTTTTACCTTATACCGGTTCTAAATTAAAGATGATATCGAGGCGGCAAGGAGGAGGCGACGAGGCGTATATAAATATACGTTGAGGAAGCCGACGACACTGCCAACAAAGATAGCGCTTTAATATAGAAGCGGTACTAATATCTCCAGCCCCAGAATCCAAACGCAAGAATATTCATGATAACCGGCACGGCGTAAATAATTCCCACAGTAGTCAATTTTGCCTTCATAGATTTCAGGCTGATTACTAAAATGGCAAAACAGAAAAAGTGGAAATAGCCTATAAGGAAGATCAGCCAAACACCTTTAAAGGATAAACACCAGAAGGGGTATTCCCAGACAAGCTCTCCGCCGATGTTGAGAAGACATTCGACAAAAACACAAAAGGCGCTGTAACCTATCGCCCAGAACCACTTTTCAGGGATGCCCAGTATTTTCTCTTTCGTGCTTTCGGATAATGTGTGGTAGTAAATAATGCCCATGATTAAAAACATAAACATGATTTCGATATTCCAGCCCACAAGTGTCCGCAGAGCCGTATCGCCCGGCGTTGTCCAGACAGCGGAACGCCCCGTCAGATGCATAACCCAGCCGTTCCATGTTTCGTTAAAGAAATCGACGCCAAAAATGGTTAATCCGGCCAGGATTGCGTTCCAGTTTTTTGTCTGGCGCGCTTCTTTTATTTCGCGTGTATAAATATAACAGACAATAGCCAATAGCGGAATGATATACCATTTGATCATCGAAAGATCCCTCAACCCGTTCAATGCCTGTTGTGTTGCTGCTGTCATATGACCTCCTTGTCTGTTGAAAAATAATATTGCAGATGTCAGCGAATCATTTGATTACGCTATTCATGTTGCCAGATTCATTTTATTATATTATAATATTCATGAATCAGGAAGAAATAAATTCCATTATTTTGATACCCGAATCCTATATAAAGGAGAAAAGGACATTTGGTATTTACCAGCAAGATAAAATTCGCCCTTATAATTCTGTTAACCATTTTTATAATCGGCACTGTCGGTTTTCATTTTATCGAGGGATGGAGTTTCCTGGATTCTTTTTATACTTGCATCACTACGTTATCCACAGTGGGATATGGAGATTTCGCGCCGGAAACAACGGCGGGTAAGTTGTTTACGGTTTTTATAATAATTTTTGGCGTGGGGATGATGTTCTATTCGCTGGTTCTCATGGCGGAAACATTTATTGACGCGCGTCTGCGCGACATATTGGGGAGGGGTAAATTGGAAAAAATGATCGAAAAAATGCATGACCATTATATTATTTGCGGCGGCGGCCGCATTGGTTTCTTGATTTGCCGTGAACTGATGGCGGGGAAAATACCTTGCCTGGTTATTGATAACGATCCCGAGGTGATTCAAAAGGCTCAGGACGAGGGTTTTATTTACTGCAAGGGAGACGCGACACAGGATAAAGTTTTAATTGAAGCAGGCATCAAACGGGCTAAAGGTGTTGTTTGTGTCCTGCCGTCGGACGCGGAAAATCTTTATGTTATTCTAACGGCAAAGGAACTCAATCAACAAATATATATTATGGCCCGTTCCGAGGAAGAAGAATCAGAGCACAGGCTCCTTCGTGCTGGAGCGGATCGGGTTATGTCTCCTTATACGCTTGGCGGTGTCCGAATGGCTATGGCTATTTTGCGCCCGGCCATGCTGGATTTCATTGAAATTACCACCAGCCGGCAAAGTCTGGAGTTGCGCATGGAAGAAATCTCCATATGTGAGGGATCACCGTTTGTCTCTCAATCGCTGGAAGATTCAGGAATACGCAAGCGCTACGGGCTGATCATTGTCGCTGTCAAAAATGATTCAGGGAAAATGATTTTCAATCCTCTGGCCAATTATGTTATTGCTGAAGGTGACAGGTTAATCGCGATGGGCGAAGATGAGAACGTAAAAAAATTTGCTGAATCTTGCCTGGCATAAAGAAGGAGTGGATAATGAAGATAGAAGGATTGCGTTGGATATCGATATGGGTGATGCTGTTTTCTGTTCTTGGTTTTTCGGGATGCGCCGGACCAGGTCTTTACAGTGTTAATATGTACTATGATGCGGATAACGCGGCTATTCCCGCGTATTTAAAAACGAATGTTAAAACATCCGATGCTGTTATTTCAGTAGCTGAATTTACCGATACGCGGCAGATTGACGACCGGCTTGTGATCGGGCGTGTGATAGAAAAAAACGACATGAACATTCTAGTAATGCCCAAAAATATCAAGGCAACTAAAGTTATATCTAATGGCATTAAACAATACTTGAGAAAGGCCGGTTATAAAGTTGCCGATAAAATTGAACAATGGGATTTGAAGGAAGATACTATTCCGCAAAGGGATGGCACAGTTCTTATAGGCGGCAATATAGAGGAACTGGAAATATATTGCCGGAGGGGGTTTCCTTCTAATTCTTATAAGGCCAGTATAAAATTAACCGTTGTTATTGCGGATATGGCCAAAGGGAAAATATTGTATGAAAGCAAGGTGGAGGACAGCCATTTGAATGAATATTTCTGGTTTTCTGAAGAACATCTTGGAGATCAGGCCAGTATTGTTCTCGGAGATGCCATTGAAAAACTTTTTGAAGATAAAACTTTAGCTCAGAAACTTAAAGAAGCTATTGCCCAGTAGTGCCACTTCTAAATCAAAGATGATATTGAGGCGGCTAGGAGGAGGTGACGAGGCGTATTATATATACGTTGAGGAAGCCGACAACGACGCCAACAAAAATAGCGCTTTGATTTGGAAGTAGCATAAGTTTATTTCTGATCGGTGATCCCCATGGATTCGCAGAGTATTTCCGCCGGATCGAGAGCGGGCAGACCGGAGAGACCGCCCAGTTGCATACGGCAGGAACCGCAGTCCGCGACAATATCACTGGCTTTGGTTTTTCTGATTAATGAGACAGCTCTGTTGCCTAACTGAATTGCCGTTAACTCGTTGCTCTTTTTGAAGCCGTAACTGCCGGAGAGGCCGCAACAGGTGTCATCAAGAATTTCACATTCCAGACCGGGTATCAAAGACATAAGCTTTGCCGCCGGATAACCGATATTCAGCGCCCGGAGATGGCAGGGGATGTGATAGGCGATCTTGCGCAGCGTTTCTTTGAAGACAGGCCTGGCATATTCTTCATTGATGAGTTTAATGATGTATTCATGGACGTCGTAGCTGTTCTCGGCAATCTTTTTGCCCTGCGGGATTTCCAGAATACCGGGATAATCATGCAGAAGGCAAAGTCCGCAGGATGTGCACGTATAAACTATATCGTAGCCCGCATCTATATAATTGGATAATGAAGAGGCGTTTTTTTGCGCGAAGTATTTGGCAAGGGCTAAATTTCCATTGCCCAGCGCGGGAAGTCCGCAGCACCACTGGGGCGGCAGGACAACATCAACATTAAGGGCGGAAAGTAAACGAATAATTTTTCTGCCGATGTCAGGGCGATAGAAATTTATAAAACATCCATAAAAAAAGGCGACTTTTCTCGTCCTTCTGTTCAGGATTTTTTTCTCCTTGCGCATGGTCCTGAAACGAAACTTCGGGAAGGGAATATAAGTGGATATTCCCATGGCCCGAAAAGCTTTCTTTCCTATTTCAGCAGAAGCGATCATGTTAGCGATAGGGACGGTTAAAGAACCAAGGGCGCTCAAATAATAGTTATTGGCAAAAAGCAGATGCGCCGGTGTATGGGAATGTTCCCGTCCGTATCTCTGCTGGGCTTTGAGTATGATTTCGGCAGGTTCTACGCCGCATGGGCAGGCCATTTCACAGCGTTTGCACTGGCTGCATAAAAGAACCCACTCGTCCTCGGCTTTTTCTCTGTCCGAACGGAATCGCTGCGCGTCCGGTCCCGCCTGCTTCGGTCCGGGAAACTCCGGGTTCACCCGGAATACGGGACAGTTTTCCACGCAAATAGTGCAGCGTATACAATGTTCATATTTCATTGGATAAGTACTCCGCGCAGGATTGCGCCGCCACATGAGCTGTCGCAAGCGCCAGACCATGGCCGCAGCCGTTTTTCAGGATTTCGGTATTGGCGAGAATCCCGCCGCACACGAAAATATTATCCCACGGAGAATCAGCGGGCCGTAAAGATAAATCAGCGATAATGCCCGCTCTGCCAATGCCATGGTTTAAAGAAAAATAATTATTATCGAACCATGTTTCCCGCGGTCCGTCAGTATGCACGGGAAGATTAAATACATTTTCAATGATTGCTTCGCGTGTCGCGGTAAGGCCGCCGCCGACAAATGATCCTGTAGCCAGAATAAAAGCTCTGGCATTAATGCTGTTAGGCCTTCCCGCGGAATGTGTCGCTACCGCTTCAATCAGCCTGCCCGCTTTTTCTGTTCCCTCGACCGGCCATGACCAGTATATCATGCCTCCTTTTTTGCGGAAATATCCTTTCAAGGCATTGAAAAGTCTTCTGCCCGGCATGGATGGCGGAATGGTCGGAATTTCAAAGACCGGCTTTCCCATCAGGATGGCTATGGTGTTGATGATTTCGGCGGCCGATTCCATGCCAATAACTGCGGGGAAGGCAATCTTATCTTCATCAATGTTTAGCTTCCCCAGCCAGATGATAAACTTTTCAAAAAATTCTTTTTCCTCAAAATGAGAAGCGATACCCATGGTGTGGTAGACACCGGCGTCATATACTGAAAATTTAGTATTTTTGCGCCGGGATATGATGTAGCCGGGATAAAAATCCTTGAGACCTTTGAAGGTTACGATGTGTATGCCCTCCTTGTTGTCTTGAGGCGCCGTCTTCATGGTTAAGGGAACCAGACAGGAAGTTTTAAGCGTGCCCAGGGCGGAAAGAATAAAGCGATTTTCTTCGGCAGAGCCCGCATAGGGAATTCCCATATCCATCATGGCCGTCTGAAAATAATTCAAAGCATCCCTGGTAATTTTTTCAGGCACAAGGTGGTAGGGATGCTCCGGCGGGAGATCATGAATGCCCGACAGAGGCTTATGATCACGGGAACAAACGTCAACGCAGCCGGTGGAAAGACAGGCTGTCGGTTCTCCCGTAGTGACGAGTGCGACTTTAAAACCGCGTTCGGCAAGAAGCGCACCGGCTGTCAGACCGGCTACCCCCGCCCCTATGATAACGACATCGTATTCAATAACGCTCATTCGGGTTTCTCCATGGCAAGAATGCCCAGATAGATATATTCAATAAGCTGTTCTTCCCGGAGTTGATCTCCCCAGAGAGCGTGTCTTATGCCTCTGTAACGGCGCTGCAGGAATCCTCGTAACATTTCCATAGACTGTTGGGGCGATATAACACTCATATCATTCATGATACCAAGAGCGCGAAAAGTGCAGAAACCGCCCTGGCACGGTCCCATGCCCAGACGCGTCCGGTGCTGAATATCTCCCACATTTCGTGTGCCGGTTTGCCTGATGATTCTTTCCACTTCCTGTCTTGTGACGAGTTCACATTCACAAACGATATTTTTCATGTCCGCAAGCCGTCTGGAAAGAGGATAACCGCTCAGTTCTTCCTGCCCGTCCAATGGTATTTCCGCCGTTTCACATAATTTCTTGAGATTAAAAGAAGCCATGATAGTGTCAACCATCTTTTCAGCCATCAGCCGGAAAGTCGTGAGTTTTCCTCCCGCGATGCTGTACATGCCGTTTTCGTGGTTGATGATCTGAAAACCGCGGGATATTTCGTGACTGTCCGCTTTCTTTGATTTCAGCAATGGCCTGACTCCCGAAAAAGCGCGGATAATGCGGGTGTTATTGAAATGAGGAATCATTTTTCCCGCTTCACTGATTATGGTGTCTACTTCGGAAGATTCGGTAAGCAGTTGATCCGGGTCGTCAATCGCCAGCGCAGTTGTGCCGGCCAGACAAACAGCTTCATTAGGCACTATGATATCGCCATCTGACGGCTGCCTTAGCCTGTTTATCACCATATTGGTCAGACGGTGATTGGTAATGACCAGCGATCCCTTGACAAGAGTCATCGGCACTTCACTGCCGGCAAGAGAGGCGATCATATTAGCCCATGCGCCTGTCGCGTTGACGATGATGTTGGCATGGATTTCTCTGACTTCGCCTGTTGCCTGATCAACGGCTTTGATGCCCGTGCAGCGGCCGTGAGATTTGATAATTTCCGTGACTTTATGCCGTGTGAAGATAATCCCGCCCCGAAGCTGCGAAGTACGAATATTAAGCAGACAAAGGCGGAACGGATCAATGGAGCAATCGGGAACCTTGATGGCTTCTTCGATTTCCGGATTCAGGTTCGGAACCAGATCAATAGCCCTGGTAGAGGAAATGACTTCGGTAGGAATGCCAACTTCTTCACAGCTTCTTAGAAATAATTCCCTGAAGCGTTTGGAATCTCCGGGCAAACGCACGAACAATCCCCCTGTCTGTTCGACACATTTCCTGCCGATCCTTCTGAGGATAAGATTTTCTTCGTAACACTCCCTCGCGGCTATAGGATCGGTAACAGCATATCTGCATCCGCTGTGGAGAAGACCATGACAGGCGCCGGTTGCTCCGGCCGCGAAGTCGCCTTTTTCGATGAGGCAATGAGGTATTCCGCGCAAGGCCAGATCTCTGGCAATACCGCAGCCGGTCGCTCCACCGCCGATAATAATGACATCTGTTTTAATCATTTTATTAATATACCATTTTTAAATCTAAGATGATATCGCGGCGGCAAGGCTCCAGGCGACGAAGCGTATTACGCGTACGTTGAGGAAGCCGACAACGACGCCGACAAAGATAGCGCTTGGATTTAGGAATGGTCCTATTTTTCATCCTCCCAGTGCATCGCCCGTTTTACGGCCTTCTTCCAGTTATCATAGAGTTCCTTCCGTTTATCTTCGCTCATGCCCGGTGTAAATCTGCGATTTACTTTCCGTCGCTTGGCAATCATGGATTGATCCTTCCAGAAACCGACCGCCAGGCCGGCGAGGTAGGCCGCTCCCATGGCAGTTGTTTCAATGATCTCCGGCCGCTCCACGGGAACACCGAGGATATCCGATTGGAATTGCATCAGGAAATTATTTGCACACGCGCCGCCGTCTACACGCAGTTCGCAAAGATCAATTCCGCATTCGTTGCGCATCAGTTCCAGAACATCTCTGGTCTGATAAGCGATGGATTCCAATGTCGCGCGAATAATGTGGTTTCTTGTCGTTCCTCTGGTCAACCCCAGAATTGCCCCTCGCGCGTACATGTCCCAGTAAGGGGCGCCAAGGCCCACAAAGGCGGGAACCACATAAACGCCGAGAGAGTCTTCAACCTTTGTGGCAAAATACTCGCTATCTTTAGCATCATAGATTATTTTCATGCTGTCGCGTAACCACTGAATGGCGGCGCCGGCGATAAAAATGCTGCCTTCCAAAGCATATTCCACCTTATTGTTTACTCCCCAGGCGATGGTGGTCAAAAGGCCATTTTCCGAATGAACAAGCTTTTCACCGGTCAGCATCAGCATAAAACAGCCTGTGCCATAGGTGTTTTTAACCATTCCCGGTGTGTAACAGGCCTGTCCGAACAGCGCCGCCTGCTGATCGCCGGCATCTCCGGCAACCGGTATTTCCGCTCCGAATATCCGGGCATCTGTATTGCCGTAAACCGCGCTGGATGGCTTCACTTCCGGCAGCATAGACGCGGGAATATCGAGTTCTTTTAAAATTCTTTCATCCCATTTCAGGTTTTTGATATTGTAAAGCATCGTGCGGGAAGCGTTGCTGTAATCGGTAACGTGTACTTTCCCTCGCGTTAAATTCCAGATTAACCAGGTATCAATATTACCGAACAGCAGATCGCCGTTTTTTGCCTTTTGCTTTGCTCCTTCAACATTATCCAGTATCCATTTCACTTTGGTTGCGGAAAAATAAGCATCCAGCACTAATCCGGTATTTTCTCTTATGTAGTCTCCCAAACCTCTGGCTTTAAGTTCGTCGCATATTCCCGCGGTGCGGCGGCACTGCCAGACAATAGCATTGTAAACAGGTTTTCCTGTTTGTCTGTCCCATACAACCGTCGTTTCGCGCTGATTGGTTATGCCGATGGCCGCTATTTCTTCAGGCGCAATGCCCGTTGTGGCCAGCATTTCGCTCACTACGCCGCTTTGCGATCCCCATATTTCCATCGGATCATGTTCCACCCAGCCCGCTTTGGGATAGATTTGGGTAAATTCTTTTTGAACTGCTTTTACGACATTTCCTCCGTGGTCATAAAGGATGGCCCGGGAACTGGTGGTTCCCTGATCAAGAGATAAAATATACGATTTCTTCATATTCGTGCTCCTAACATTAGGATATAGACGTTTCTGACGGTGGCCTTAGTATTACATAATGCTTTGTATTTGCAAATAAAAAAGTAGATATTGAACTATTTTTAATAACATGTTATTAAAAATAAAAATGATAAAGCATTCGATGCGTAAATTAACATTATCGGGGAAAAGTTACAATCTGCTCATAAAATATTGCTCGGTAAGTACCTGTAAGAA
>Ga0187851_10000802_pt1 | contig 31177 bp, 24 predicted proteins | sample June2016WEW_6_10_FD_132997 | JGI IMG/M metagenome (GOLD analysis project Ga0187851, IMG submission 132997) | Peatland microbial communities from SPRUCE experiment site at the Marcell Experimental Forest, Minnesota, USA - June2016WEW_6_10 | ecosystem: Environmental > Terrestrial > Soil >...
CCCCCATCGTCGCGAAAAGACCGTAACGCGTCGCAGCGGAGTTCCACCATTCATGGGCGCGAGACCAACCGTCGGCGGCGATGATGAGCATGAGCGGTACAAGCGGAATCCGGTAGCGTTCGGTGACGAAAAAGGCGACAATGGTGGCCCCATAGGCAATCCAGAAGACCGAAAGAAAGATGCCTTTACGCTCGCGGTTTTTAAAGGCCAGAAACAGGCCGGGGATGCACAGCGGCAATAATACCCCCCATGGGAAGGCAATACCCGGACCTCCCGGAAGCCCCGTTTTCCAAAGCAGCACGCGAAGAACGGGCGAGAGCCGCCGATCCGGATAGATCGCCTGGTTGCGGTAAATCTCATTCCCATGGAAGAGCAGATAAGTTTTATGGAGAAGCAGGCAAAGGTACTCGATCGGATGTTCGGCGATGTACGCTTCAGCAGCTTCCATGAACTTGCGGGAGGCCTCTTTGTAGTTTGCAGCATGTTCACCTACCGCTTTGATGGCATCCCACTCATACCCGACCCGGGACCGCATTTTTTTTTCATAGTCGCCGCTGTTTCCAATATAAAAATTGATGCCTGCATTATAGGAAACGAGAATCGCTTCTTTTCCGACGAGATAATTGTGGATGGTTGCCGGCAGTATGGCGATGCCGGCCCCGCACAGGAAAAAGCCGATGGCGACGATACGGGCGAATATAGGAACTTCGGCGGGTTTCGATGAAGGAACAGTCCGATTCTTTTTGGCATTTTTTGCGGGAGCGGAGGGATCTGGCGTTTTTTTTCTAGTCTCGGCGCCCCAGAAGATCCATGCACAAAAAATCGGGGCAAGCGCCAGAATGTTGGTCGCCGCAAGGGCCTGGAGGCCGAATGCCATACCGGGAACAATCCATGGCCAGGATTGACCGATAGAATTTTTCCCTGTCCGCACTCGACGTTGCGTCGTTTCCGACAGGAAAAACAGAAGGCCAAGAAGCACCACATCGAGAAATAGGGTGATTGTAGGAGGCAGGAGCGTTCCGGTATTAAAAACGAACTGCGAATAGAGCGCCGCGGCAATCCCGGCGATCCAGCCGACTCGCAGCGAAAAAAAACGGGCGCCGATAATGAAGATTCCGGTTGCAGACAGTGAATCGATCAATGCCTGCATGATCCTCGGTATGAGATAGTTATGGCCGAAAAGCTTATAGATTACTGCAAGGAAGTACTGATACAGAGGCGCCTGGTAGAATGCACCATTTCCTGCCCAGTCTCCATGCTCTGCGGCGGCCCGCGCGAACTGGTCGTAAGTGAATTCATCTTGAATCGGATGGCTGAAAAAAAGCGCATGACGCATACTAATGACATGTACAAGTCGGAGGATGAGCGATAGAGCAAAAACCACCACCGTGCCAGTAATGACGGATCGCAACTCCGAAGAAAGAATTTTTCCCCTGAATTTGGGTAATAACTTATTCATAGGCGACAAGGTTCGTTTACGGCGTAAGGCTGTTTTGCAGATTCCTTCGGCAATGCAGTGAGATCGAGGAAGTTTCCTCTGCGGAAGTCATATTGCCGGAGAAGAATGAAACCGCTTATTCACTTGTTCAAAAGAATTGAGATCTATAAAGTTGAATAGAATATAAAATATTTACCCGATAAAAAACGTCAAAGTTCTTTCCTGCGTTCCCCTGCGAAAACCTACTACTATAGTATGACGACTCGGCATTACCGGTTTTTTATAATACATGGGGTATGATAAACAAGTTCACCAGTAATCCGGTCTGGGGGCAATCTCCATTGAGTAAGTGGTATTTTACCGAACGTGATGGCACTTTTATGAAATAATGTGGAAACGAGGAGCAGTACTTCGTGGATAATGTTTTTCAAAAGATACTTCCGAACTATTTTTCGCCGGATGAACTGACTACCATTCGGTTGGTAAAAATCGGCATTGCCGGTCTGGGCGGCCTGGGATCCAACTGTGCCATGAACCTTGTACGGTGCGGCTTCACACGATTTGTCGCGGTTGATTTTGATTCTGTCGAGGCGACTAACCTTAACCGGCAGGCCTATTTCCCGGAGCACATCGGCAGGCTGAAGACCGATTGTCTCGTCGAACTGCTCCGTACTCTGAACCCCGCCATTGTCATCGAGATGCATGCCGTGCGAATCGATTCTACCAATGTGCAGGCGATCTTCGGGGAATGCGATGTCATTATCGAAGCGTTCGATCATCCAGAGTGCAAAGCTCTCCTAATCCAGACGTTCATGAACTCGGGGAAACTATTAGTGAGCGTCAGTGGCTTGGCCGGCTATGGGTCAAGCGATCGGATTGTTACCCGGAAGATTCACGATCGTTTTTTTCTTATCGGGGATTCGGTCTCTGCGGTAAGTGAGAGGCTGAAGCCTTACGCTCCCTGCGTCGCCATTGCCGCCGCAAAGCAGGCCGACGTGGTATTGGATTGGGTATTGAACACGATGCGGAAAGAGGGAAAGTCATTTGCCTTTGCAGCGAGTTCCGTTGACCGCAAAACAGCGCTGCCGCATCCATGAACTTCAGCAATGCCCGATGTCGTCGAGATCGGTGATCATCAAGGTTTTCCATGACATTTAGCTCATCGATCACGCTCAGAAGGTGCATCGGAAACGTTGTAATAGAACCATGTCGATGAATTCGGTACTCTTACGATAGATATAATAATAGGGCGATTATATGAAATCTTCGGAACTGTTATTTTCTGTAATTAAGAATAATGAAGAAAAAGTTCCTTGCACTATTTCTGACTATTTTGTAATTTATTAAGATACATTTTTCGGAGGCTGGTCAATTCCGTTATTAAACACATTTTACTGTCTTACAAAGGCAGCAAGGGGGATTTTATGCGGTTTGAAAGGTGGGCGGTAGCCGTATGCTTTTGCGTCGGAATTTTGATTATTGCCTCTCCGGCGGAGTTTTACCCGCAGAGGATTTATAAAGTACGTTCCAAGACCAGTCTTGACTATGGATGGAAGTTCTATCAGGGAGTTCCCACCGGTACGCCTTCCGCCGCCAGTTATCCGGACGAAAGCTGGCAGACGGTTAATGTTCCTCATTCAGCCTCCTACGATGATCCGATGGTTACGGTTATTAACGGGACCACACTAGGCGAAGGAGGTCGTTACCAAGGTATCTGCTGGTATCGCAAATACTTTATCGTACCGGCCTCGGCGCAGCATACCGGGAAAGTTACCATCGAATTTGAAGGTGCCATGCAGACAGCTACCGTCTGGCTGAATGGACAATTGCTGGGGTCGCATTCCAGCAGCGGATACACTTGGTTCCAGTTCAATATTTCGAATCAAGTCTTACTCGCTGGACAAACAAATACCCTTGCCGTGCAGCTTGATAACACTAAAAGTCTTACCATTCCCCCGGGACGGACGCCTACTGATGGAGACGCTGACTATTTTATTTACAGCGGTATATACCGGAATGTCTGGTTGGTTTGCACGGACTCATGCAGCATTCCCCTCTGGAGCCAGAGAATTTCCATTCCGGCGGCTACGGCTTCCGCGACTAGTGCTAAGGTGCACATAGTCACCCCGGTTAGTTCTATTTCTTCCGGAACCATAAGAGTTCACTATGCCATTGCCTTCGCCCCGCCTTCTGCTCTCCCCACTCAAGCAATGATGACCTGCGATCAGACTATTATACTGCCTTCGGCAAACGGCAAGGTAGTTTTCGATACCCAGCTTACGATCAATACTCCGTCACTCTGGACTGAAAATTCACCAAATCTTTATTATTTATATACGCAGGTATATAAGGACAGCGTGCTGGTCGATGATTATGTCGACCGATTTGGCGTGCGCTGGTATTCCTGGACGCCGTCGGGCGGATTTAAGCTCAACGGGTCTGCTGGTATGGATACGCTTAAGGCTGTCAGCCTGCAGCAATCGATTGGCTGGATCGAGAGCGCGATGCCGAGTTCGCGCTATTTCAAAGAGGTCGGCATGGTCAAGCAGATGGGCGCCAACATGATCCGTTGCGCGCATTTCCCGCGCGACCCCTCTTTCTATAATGCCTGCGATGAAATCGGCATGCTGGTCATGGTGGAGGTACCGACATGGGGGTGCTGTTTGCCCGTCGGGTACAGCTATCCTGATTCCCTGTTTCTTCGTCTTGATACGTGCATGCGGGAGATGATCGAGGTTGGCTATAATCATCCTGCCATCATTGGATGGGGAGTGTATAATGAACCTCCGGATGCCTATAGTGCGCCGCAGCAGATTCCTTCGGAAGACACCATTGCGCATGATATGGATTCAACGCGCTATACTTATATCGCAGATAATATTCTTACTACTGCAGCCGGTGTTTACAATGATGCCGATATCGAAGGGATGAATTATGGCGAAATGCCCTCCGGTATTTCAAAGCGAATACTCAGTACGGAATATCATCAAGGATGGGTATACGTTTGCTTTCGCGGCTGTGGTGCACGTTTCATAGGCGGTTGTTGCGGTATCGAACAGTATACCGATAATCTATCCGCGACCGGATATGCATTTCAGGCCTGGAGTGATTGGTTAACATTGTGGGGTACCAGCCGCACTAACCAACTTGCGGGTGCAACCTTGTGGGCTTTTAACGATTACTGGTCGGAACATAGCGGTGGTGTGTATCCGATGGGAGTTGTTGACCATTATCGAATTCCCAAAGCCATTTTCTATCTGTATCGGAAATACTGGACAGGGGTGCCGGACAGCGTTCCGGTACCGGGGCTCACTCCCGCAACTCTGCGCCTCGACTGCGATACGAATTCACTCATTGCTGACAGCACCGATATATCCATCATTACCGCATCGCTCAGGAGCGCTACCGGCCTATGCGTTGATAATACGGATACAGGGTCAAATACCGATACTATCAATGTCGTTTTTAACGTCTTAGGTCCTGCCAATTATTTCGGTAGCGACACCGCCAAGCTCTTTGGGGGAAAAGCCGGATTCATGATCAAATCTACCAATTCGACCGGCCCGATAACGGTTACCGCAACGGCTCTCGCAAATGGTAAGGAACTTACTACAAATCTTACATCCTCTCCTCTTACTATTCAGAGTGTACGAGCCGATACCACTTCTCTGCCTTTTTTAACGCCGATATTACAGCGCAGCAGCGGTACGGCCGTCACGCTTAATAAAATTGCTATCCGGCAATTGCAGTCTTCTATTCTGGTGTCTTTCACTAGTAAGAACACCGTGGGTTGGAACGTGCGGATGGTGAATTTCAATGGCGATGTGATCTCCTGCCGGGTTTCCGTTGTTCCGGCGGGCCTCAGCATCAATACTAAAGGCCTCACAACCGGTTTTTACTTGTTGTCGGTCAGCAATAAGGTCGCGGGCAGCATGACGAAAAAAATCTTTATCGCAAGATAAAGGTCTTGATACATTGATAACCCTGCTTGAAAGGAATGTTTAATGAAGAACCGTTTTTTTACCGCAGTACCCTGGTTGTGTGGTTTCGCATTCATGACCTCAACGTTCGCCCAGGACACGGTGGCACCGAAGATCGAAGTTATGGGTCAGGCTGCGATTGAAGAAGGACAATTTGTCAAAGGCGACTATACTTTCTTGAGCAATGGCGGCGTCAATCAACCGTATGCAAGGGAGGTTATGCCCTACCATCCCTGGATAAACGATGAGTATGCGCAGGTGGGGATCAAAGCCACGGCTAACTCACATTTAAGCGCTATTATCTGTCCTCAGATGAAACTGTGGAACGATACCTGGGACTGGACCAGCTTGGGCGAAGATATCGGTGCCAACAACCCATTTACTCAGCACATGACGATTTCGCTGGCCGATGCCGAGGGTATTTACCGCTGCGGGAGCAGGGATGCCCTCGCCTTTACATTTGCGGCAGGAGTTTTTCCGTTTAAATACGATATGGAAGCCAAGAACCTCGGGGAATATCTGTTCCGGACCGGCGAACATCCGGCGTATATCGAGACCTCCTTCGATTATGCGTATACAACGTTGACCGGCTTGCGCATGAATGCCCAAGTGTTTAACGACCTTTCATTGGACGTCCTGCTGACTCAGGAAACGCAGATCATACCGATTAATGACTGGTCGCTTTCAGTTCTGGCCGGATATAAAACGCCGCATTTGCTTGATGTCGGCGTCGGCATCATGTTTGATCGGTTAATTCCGGTGCAGCCAAGCCAGGCGGAACAACCCGCGGCCGCTGACACTTTTTATACCAGCAACGGTACCCTCGATACCCTGAGCTGGGGCGGGACCAAGGTAATGGCGCGGGCTTCCTTCGACCCGAAGGGGCTTCTTCCTTCGAGCCTTTCGAATATCTTCGGAAAGGAAGATGGAATAATTTATGCCGAAGCGTCGATACTCGGCCTGAAAAACATTACCGCATATAATAGAAATGCTTTGGGCAATCTGGTAATTGACAGCAACATGAACTTTTACTCCGACATCAAGCAGCGCATACCGAGAATGGTCGGTTTCAATATCCCGACGTTCAGCCCGGCTTTAACTAAACTGATAGGATTCAGTTTACTCGATTATCTTTCCGTGGAATTGGAATACTACGGCTGGCCGTACTCGCCCAGTCTGTATAATTATGCAAGTCAGAGTTATACTCTTCCACAACCGATAATTCCCAAGGTCACTGATACCACCTCCGCTCTTTATACAAGAGGGGATAACTGGAAATGGTCCTTCAATGCCAGAAAAACGATCATGGGCAGCCTTTCAATAATCGGGCAGATTTCCAGAGATCATACGCGTCATGACGTCTATTTTTCTGCCTATTCCGATCCCGAGGAGGTTTTTATTCAGCCGGGGGACTGGGGCTGGTGGCTTAAATTGCAATACAGTCTGTAACGGTCTCTCCATCTGCATGAAAGGTATATGTCAATGAAAATTCGAATTTTCGTCGCATTAACAATCATGGGTTACCTGTACTATGGGGCTTCTTTATTTGCGCAGGACTCCGCCGTGGCCCCGAAAATTGAGTGGACCGCCATGGCGGCGCTTGAAGAAGGTCAATATATAAAATCAGATTACTCTAATGGGCCGATGTCTTTTCGACCGTGGCTGACCGACGAGTATGCCCGGCTGGGAATCGAGGCAACGATTAATCAACATTTCAGTGTGACGATAATTCCCCAAATAGAGCTTTGGAATGATACATGGGACTGGATCTTGACATCAACACCTATAAGTGAATATTACCAGATCAACGAATTAAGTCCTCTAACTCAGCATGCGACGGTTACGCTGGCCGATGCAGAGGGAATTTATAGTTTCGGCAGCACAGATGCCGTAGCGCTCAACATAGCGGCGGGAGTAATTCCCTATAAATACGATGAAGAGGCGAGAAATCTGGGCGAGTATCTCTTCCGCACCGGTGAGCATCCAGCCTATATTTTTAACTCTTTCGATCAGGCGTACGTCACCTTAACTGGATTCCGGGCGAATGCCGAAATTTTTCGAAATCTTTCCCTTGATCTTTTCTTTACCACCGAAACGCAAGTCGAGCCCATGAATGACTGGTCGCTTTCTTTGCTGGCAGGGTATAAGCTTCCCGGCTATCTTGATGTCGGCGCTGGCGTCATGTTCGACCGGTTGATTCCGGTGGTGTCAATACTGGATAAGCAAACAGAAGGCCTGCTTGGTACTTATTATACCAGTACCGGCCAGTTGGATACCTTCAGCTGGGGGGGGACCAAGGTGATGGCGCATGCCGCTTTTGACCCGAAAGAGCTTTTGCCTGCGGACTTTCCTAAAATTTTCGGCAAGGAAGATGGAATATTCTATGGCGAAGCGGCAATACTCGGTCTACAGAATGTTACCCCGTATATGCATCCGTTGAATCCAAACAATGGTCAACCCGATCTGACGAAACTTGTTGTCGATAGTGAATATGATTTTTATTCCAATATTAAGCAGCGCATACCGGTCATGTTCGGGTTTAATTTTCCGACATTCAAACTTCTCGATTATTTATCCGTCGAACTGGAGTGGTACGGCGATCCCTATGCGCCTGGCCTGTATACCGAGGAGGGCTTTAAATATTTTTTCCCTCTGCCGAATGGAAGTGATCCTACCATATCACACTGGAAGTATTCCTTTAATGTAAAGAAAAGCGTGGGGGGAAACCTTTCGCTGATTGGACAGATCGCACGCGACCATACACGCGATGATGCTTATTACATTACCAATTATGATGAAGATGAAATCTTCCAGACCAAAGATGAATGGGGCTGGTGGCTTAAATTACAGTGCAATATTTAGGATGATGTTGGGCCGCAATACCAATACAGGCTCCGGATACGTGATGGCCGGAGCCTTTTTAGTTATAAAAAAATCCATGAACCGTATCCTCCTTTTCGATTCCGACTTTATCGACACCGGAAAATCACAGGTCAAACTTACCGGACGGCGGCTTAACCATATCTGTTCGGTTTGCAGGATCTCGGTCGGCGATACGTTACGGGCAGGGCTGTTAAATGGAAAAACCGGGATAGGCACCATAAAGAGGATTGATTCCAGATTCATCGAAATGTCGGTTGCGTTAACTGCTCTTCCGCCCGAACCCCTGCCCTTGACTCTTATACTGGCGCTTCCCCGCCCTAAAGTGCTCAAACGGTGTCTTGAGGCTGCCACGGCGCTGGGCATAAAGAAAATCTTCATCATCGAAAGCTGGCGGGTTGAAAAAAGCTACTGGACCAGTCCGGTTCTGTCGCACGATACAATCCGGGAACACCTCCTCTTGGGTCTTGAGCAGAGCGGCGATACTGTGCTTCCGGTAGTGGAAGTGAGAAGACGGTTCAAACCGTTTGCAGAGGACGATCTTCCTCCGATTATCAAGGGCGCCCTTGCTCTGGTCGGCCATCCTGTCGCCGACGAGCGATGTCCTTTTCATGCGGAGCTGCCGGTGGTGCTCGCGATCGGGCCTGAGGGAGGTTTTATTCCATTTGAAATTGACCTGCTCAGAGACATCGGATTTTTCCCGGTGACCTTGGGCACAAGGATCCTGCGCACCGAACAGGCGATTCCGGCATTTGCGGGACGATTATTCTAAAATACAGGACTGATATTAAAAAAGTGAACCCCTCGATTTACTAAGGAGTCTTCATTTTTTTACTACAGATTTCCGGCTAAATAAACCGATTGATCAGAGATTCGTATAGCTCCTGTTTTCCGCTTTGCTGTACGATCACGCCGTGTTGTCCGGCGAAGTCGTGCGCCTGTTCGAGCGTCAAAGTTCCCTTCTCGAAAGCGGCGCCCATGCCGCTATCGAAGGATGCGTAACGATTCTTCCGCCAAGCTCGGTAGGGCGAGTCGTTCAGGATGCGGTCCGCTGCAATGAGTGCGCGCGCGAATGAATCCATGCCGTTGATATGCGCAATAAACAGGTCCTCGACATCGATGGAATTGCGCCTGAGTTTTGCATCGAAATTGATCCCCCCGGGAGCAAGACCGCCGGCATCCAGAATGACGAGCATCGCTTGGGTGAGTTCGAACGCATCCATGGGAAATTCATCGGTATCCCACCCATTTTGGTAATCTCCCCGATTGGCGTCGATACTACCGAGTGCACCCGCATTCGCGGCGACACACAACTCATGCTGGAATGTGTGGCCGGCAAGGGTAGCGTGGTTGACTTCGATGTTGAGTTTGAAGTCGCCAAGGAGGCCATGCTGACGAAGGAAATTGAGAACGGTTGCGGCGTCGAAATCGTATTGATGCTTGGTCGGCTCCATGGGCTTCGGTTCGATGAGGAAGGTTCCGGTGAAACCGATTTTGCGGGCATAGTCTCTCGCCATGGTAAGAAAACGCGCCAGATGTTCCGTTTCGCGTTTCATGTCGGTATTGAGCAGCGAGAGGTATCCTTCGCGGCCTCCCCAGAAAACATAATTGGAGCCCCCGAGGGCGACGGTAATGTCGAGAGCGGTCTTAAGCTGCGCGCAGGCATGGGCCACGACGTTCCATTCGGGGTTCGTGGCGGCTCCGTTCATGTAGCGCGGATGCCCAAAAAGATTCGCGGTTCCCCAGAGCAGTTGTACGCCCGAAGCGCGTTGTTTTTCTTTTGCATAGTCCACCATCGCGGCGAGCCGTTTTTCCGATACGTGGATGGATTCACCTTCAGCAATAAGGTCGAAATCATGGAAGCAATAAAAGGGAATGCCCATTTTCGTCATGAACTCGAACGCAGCATCCATTTTATCGTGCGCCTGCGTAAAAGGATCGGTGGCGGTGTTCCAAGGCCAGTTTTTAGTTGGTGCCCCGAAGGGATCCCGCCCATCGGCGCAGAGCGTATGCCAATATGCCATTGAAAACCGCAGGAGTTCCCTGAGAGTTTTTCCGTTGACAATGCGGCCCGCATCATAGTATTTAAAAGACAGCGGATTATCTGAGGACGGCCCTTCGAAGGGAATCTTTTGTATATCCGGGAAAAAGGCTCTGTCTCCGGTAACTACCGGAAGATACGGCATATTCGTCTTCATGCTGCACCTTTCTTTTCAAAAAAAAGTTGACGCTGAAAATATCCAGCGATAGCGCTATATGTCAATTATGATCCCGAGTGAGATTTTTTTGAATATTCCATGTGATCCTGCCATCGGGCAAAAGCCGCAGCGTATCGGGATGCCGCTTCGACATTGGGCTCAATACACGTCTCCCGGGAAAGTCCCCGGAAGGCGGAGAAAAAATCAGTAAAGGCGCGCTGACCGACCCCGGCTCCGCGAGCTGCTCCCTGCGCGCCGTCAGTGGCATAGAGCTCGATGGCAGCCCGCGTAGTTCCTGCAAGGGTATCCCTGAAAACATCGCTCTGGAACATGTTAGATCGGCCAGCACGGATGTTTCTGACATTCACGCCCATACTCTCCATAATCTGCATGCCGTGATGCAGGGCGAAGGCGATACCTTCCTGAACAGCGCGGCAGAGGTGAGCCTTCGTATGGCGGTTGAAGTTGAGTCCGTGGAGCGAAGCGCCAATCTCCTGATTGTTCAGCATCCTTTCCGGACCATTGCCGAAGGGAATCATGCAGAGGCCATCGCTTCCGATCGGAACGCTTTTGGCGAGGCGGTCCATTTCATCATAGGTCACAAAGTCGCCCAGTATTCGTTTTATCCACGCATTTGCGATTCCCGTGCCATTGACACACAAAAGTACTCCGAGCCGTTTATGTCGCGGGGAATGATTAACATGGGCGAATACGTTTACACGTGAGGTCGGATCGACTGTAAGGTCCTCGGCCACACCGTAGATCACCCCTGATGTGCCCGCGGTTGCCGCAAGTTCACCGGGTTCGAGCACATTGAGCGAAAAGGCGTTGTTCGGCTGGTCTCCCGCGCGATAGGTGACCGGCGTGCCTTGAGCAAGGCCGAGTGCGTCCGCGCCGCCTCGCGAAAGTTCTCCCTGGATCCCGAAGGTCGGTACCAAATCCGGAAGGAAACTGTCGGGAATGCCATAATAGTCTAGCACTGCTGCGGCAGGCTTATGTTCGGAGAAATCCCAGAGAATAGCTTCAGAAAGCCCTGCGACCGATGTCGTGGCGCGGTTGGTCATGCAATAAGCGATGTAATCACCGGGAAGGAGGATCTTCGAGGTTTGGTCGAAAACCGCTGGTTCATGATCCTTCACCCATTTAAGTTTGGAGGCGGTGAAATTCCCCGGAGAATTGAGAAAGCGTCGAAGACACACCTCGGCGCCGATACTCTGGAAGGCTTTATTCCCTATGTCAACTGCACGACCGTCGCACCAGATGATGGCCGGGCGAAGCGGAAGTCCGTTTTTGCCCAATAGTACAAGCCCATGCATCTGATACGATATCCCTATCGCATGGATGTCCACGGGACCGGCGATAGCAGCTTTCGCGGATGCGGCACGCACGGCACTGCAGCAGTGTTGCCACCACAGGTCTGGATTCTGTTCGGCCCAACCTTGCCGTTCGGCAAAAATTGGCATCTCATGCTCTGGCACCGATGCGGCTCCTATGCATTGCCCGGAGTCGGTTTCTATGACAGAAGCCTTAACAAAAGAGCTTCCTATATCGACGCCAATACATTGCATAGGTACTGTCCTTGGTACAAATTCATAGTGCCACTTCACATAAATTTTAAAAAATATCTGTTATGGAATCGGAAAACAAGTATATGAATTTAATACTATGCGATATTTATAAATCACATTTATCGAGCACCATTTTCTATGATTGATCAGCGCTCTCGAACGAAGCGGTGGCAGGTTGCAGTTCAAAGGAACTTGCCTACCAGTCGGCGATAATTTTTAGAAATTCGGGGGATTTGTTTTTTCCCTCTAAGCGTAGGAGATAAAGGCCCCGCGTCGGCGGACGAAAGGAAAGAGCGGAGGGGCCAAATCCCCTTGAGGACCAGACAATCCTTCCATCGGGCCGAATGATGGTCGCTTGCCAGGAATCTGCTTCTTGGAGAGAAAAGCGATAGGAGCATAGCCCGAAGCCTGCAACGACAGTATGGGCTATAACCTGCGATCCGCTCGATATATCGACACCGCCTGTTACCATGATCTGCGTAGAATCGGCAATTCTGGCCGAGGAGTTGCCGACTTCCAAGTTCCAGGTTCCATTCTGGGTGACATATGTTTGTTTGCTGGAATTCCAAGTGGAGAGCGCATCGAAGGGCAGGGTAAAGCTGACGGTTGTTTGTTCTCCGGGAGTAAGGCTTACCCGTTTAAATCCTTTCAGACGCTTTTGAGGGCCTTCGGGGTCATCGTTATGCACGTAGAGTTGCACAACCTCATCTCCCGCGCGGCTACCAGTATTGGTTACGCCGACTGTTATCATTGCAGTGTCGCCCAGGGTAAGGGTTCCCGATCCCACGGTCAGCGGGCTTATTACAAAAGAGGTATAGCTCAGCCCATAGCCAAAAGGATAAAGCGGCGTTTTGTCGAAATACCAGTAGGTACGGTGGTGGGAAATCACATAGTCCTGCATATTCGGGAGGTCGCTTTCATCGGCAACCCAGGTTGCGGTCAGCTTGCCGCCGGGATTGTAGTCTCCGAAGAGAACATCGGCGATTGCAGTTCCCTGTGATTGTCCACCGAACCATGCTTCAACAATAGCCGGAAGGTGCGCCTGCGGCCATGATATGGCAAGCGGGTTTCCGTTAACAAGGACCAGGATGACTCTCGGATTTGCAGCGTAGACCGCTTCGATCAATTGTTCCTGACTGCCGGGAAGATTGAGGCTGGGCATATCGTGCCCTTCGCTTGCATAGGTAAGGTCATCGCCCATGATCATGATGGTTGCGTCCGCCTGCCGGGCGGCTGTCGTTGCGCTGTCGAAGGCGGCGACGTCAGAAGCGCCTGAAATCGTGCATCCTTGCACATAGGTAACGCGCGCGCCACCCAGCTTGCCGATAATTCCTTGCAGCGGCGTTACCGAGAAAGACGGCGTCCCGCTGTAGTCGCCGAATTGGCAAACCGCGGCATTGGGCCCGATCACGGCTAACGTCCGGATACTGCCGGTATCGAGCGGCAGCAGGCTGTCATTTTTCAGGAGTACGATTGATTCGTGCGCGGCGGTGAGGGCAAGTTGCTGCCGCAGGCTGTCCGCTGCGCCTCCGGGTTGCAGTGAGGTATACGGTATCAGGGCGGGAGGATCGAATTCCCCCAAACGCATGCGCTCGGTAAAGATCCGTTTGGCCGCGCTGTCGATATCTGCCGCTTGAATAAATCCCAGACCGGTTGCCAGCGCAAAAGGAAGGTATTGCTGGTACGTTGTTGCGCAACAGAGATCGCATCCGGACCGACAGGCGGCGACCGCGGCGTCCGCATAGGAGCTTACGAAATGGTGGTACTGGCAGATATCTCCCACGGCGCCGCAGTCCGACACGACAAATCCGGAAAACCCCCACTCTTGGCGCAGAATATTCAATAAAAGTGGCACGTTGCAACAGCAGGGGATGCCGTTGACCGCATTGTATGCGCCCATGACTGAGGCTACCCCACCGTCCATGACCGCTGCCCTGAATGGCTGAAGATAGTAGTCGTGCAGGCTTTGCTCATCAACCGCCGAGGAAATGCCCTCCCGCCTGTCTTCAACGTTATTGCAGGCGAAATGTTTGACGGTTGCAACGGTTTTCAGGTAATGGGGATCATTTCCCTGCATGCCGTGGACAAAGGCGGTAACAAATTTCCCCGTAAGATAGGGATCTTCGCCGTAGCTCTCCTGATCCCTGCCCCAGCGGGGATCGCGCGCCATGTTCGTCGTCGGGGCGAAATAGACCAGACCCTTACCTTGACTCAGGTTAAAGAGGCGGGCCTCATCCGATATGGCTGATGCTATGGATTGGATGAGCGAATCATCCCAGGTGGACGATAATCCGATCACCTGCGGAAAGACCGTGGCGCCTCCGGCGACGACGCCGTGGAGCGCTTCATTCTGGTATTCATAAGCATGGACGCCGAGCCGGGGGATCGCGGGAGCAACGGTTCCAAGCTGGGAAATTCTCTCTGACATGGTCATCCGTCCCACCAAATCGGCGGCTCTTTGGTCGGCGGGGAGATTTACATTAAGATAGTCGGACTGCGCCGCGGTTGTGGCAGAGGTTATGCAGGCAAGGAAAAACAACGTGAAAGTGAAAAACACACGTATCGTGTCCGTCGATCGTCGAAGCGGAAGGCGTTTGTAACGCATTAGAAATAAAACTTGATGCCGATTGCGATTGGTGAAGTGCTGCCCAGATAGCCGGAACCATCCGGGAGGCCCCCTATTAGCCAGATAATTTGGCCTGCCTGGGTACCTCTTTCAACCTGAAAAATCGGAATGTCGGCATAAATCGAAACATTTTTTGAAATGAACGCCTCTGGTCGCAGAATGAGGAGATTTGCACCCGCGGTAATTTCTTGCAGGTCGCTGTATATGTCACCGAAATAACCGAGATCCAGGAAAGCCTGTGAATACCGGCCGTATATAACATAAACACCGCTCATTCCATATAACTTGAATCGCGCGGTTCTGAAAAGACAATATTCAATATTCGGACTGAGCGAGAGGGTCCATGCCGTGAAGTTCGCGTCGGCTGCAAGATACCAGAATTCGCCTTGAAGCACCACATTGATTTTATCGGTTCCAAAACCGAAATCAAATCCCTTATCATTAATTCCGGTAAACATGTCCGCATTAATGGACACCACCGCGAAGCAGGTTATTAAAAGGATTTTTTTAAACATGGCGACTCGGTATGATACTTTTTGCCGCATGCATTGAAAACGGACAGACGAAATGTTAAATAATATATGTATAAGGACCGGGGATATTCAACCGGGCACGACAAAATAAATTATAGAACGGCTTCAGTTATTTTTTCAATATCATTGAGAAATGCCGGACGGCGGAATGGAGAAATTAAGTGAAAATACGAACCGGGCGGTCATTTGTCGCATGGTGCAGCGTGATCTTTTTTTTCAATGGCATGGTTCCCGGGGCGACGGTTATCGAGTCGGTTGATTCCATTACACACGATCGTGATGTCGTCAAACGCGATCCCGAGAAAGCCGACTCCCTCCTTTGCTGTCTGGGGGAGGCTTTTTTCCGGGCACAGGCATGGGACAGCGCCGCTTTAGCTCTGAGAAAGGCGATTGCCCTGCGAAAGGATTGCATGGAGGCTTATCTTTACCTCGGCATGACCTACGGAAAGCAGGAACGGTGGCATGAAGCCATCGAGATCTACGAGCAGGCGATTGACGTCAAACCTGAGTATGTGCCGACCTATCTGAAACTCGGGCTGGTCTATGGTCGCCTCGGGCATTGGGACGATGCCGTGGAAATCTTCAAGAAAGCCATCGCCATCAACCCCCATTCTTCCGATGCCCGCCTCGCGCTCGCCGTCGCCTATGGCGCTGAGGAACAATGGAATGACGCCATTGCGGCCTTTAAGCAAGCGATAGCTATTGACACCACGGATGCCGACGCCTGGTATAATCTGGGAGTGACCTATGGAAAGCTTGGCCGATGGACCGATGCAACCGATGCTTACCGGCGGGCAATTCGGATAAAGCCCGGCTATGGAGAGGCGTTCCTCAACGCAGGTCTTGCCTACTGCAAGATTCACCGATGGAGCGAGGCAATCGATATGCTTGCTGGGGCGATAAAAATATCACCAAACAATGTAACGGCTTATTATAATCTCGGGTTAATTTACGCCGGCGCTGGAGAAAGGGATTCCGCGATGAGCATGCAGGCGGTTCTCCGAAAACTGGACGGCGCGAAAGCCGATTCTCTTCAGCGGAAAATGAACAGAATGCAAAAAAATGCCGCGAACGATTCTCCTTGATATAATTGGTAACCCTTACGCTTAACGACTATACCCGTGAATACTGTGAGGAATAGGACGAGTTTTCCATCGATAAAAAAATATGATCCCAATGCTGCACGACATTTCACTTAGGGATAAAACGTCATTTAAAATCGGCGGGCCTGCCCGTTATTTCATTGAACCGCGCGATGTCGATGTGGTTTGCTCCTCGGTTAGTTTCGCCCGCGATAAAAACCTGCCAGTACTCTTGCTCGGTAGGGGATCAAATTTATTGATAAGCGATACGGGATGGGCTGGTCTCGTTATCGGGATCGGCCGGTCGTTCGCCGCTATCGAATGGCGAGGTGAAACCGTGACGGCCCAGGCCGGAGCCCCGCTCGATAGAATAGTGCGCGAATCGGTCATGCGCGGGTATGTCGGTCTTGTGGAACTCTCCGGTATTCCAGGGTCAATGGGCGGGGCTCTGGTGATGAATGCCGGTGCATTCTCAACGGCTATTGGCAATGTAGTGGAGCAGGTTTCATACTTTGATTTCGACGCATCAAGGGTTGTCATTGCTGCGAAGGGCGAACTCAATTTCGGGTATCGCTCCAGTATTTTGCAGCACAAAAAAAACGTCGTGCTCGAGGCGGTCATGAAATTGCGGCTCGGCAATCAGGAACAATTGCAAGTGGCACGGTGGGAGATTTTGGAAAGAAGGAAAGCCAGACAGCCTCTCAATTTGCCTAATTGTGGAAGCATTTTCAAACACCCGCCGGGAAATTTTGCAGGCGCGCTTATTGAGAAGGCGGGGCTCAAGGGGTTTCGCTATGGTAATGCGGAAATCTCTGAACAGCATGCAAATTTTATTGTAAATCTCGGTGGCGCAACGGCAGAAGAGGTTCGCCATATTATCGTGGTCGCCCAGCGACGTGTGTACGAGTGCTCAGGCGTTCTTCTTGAGCCGGAGGTTATTTTTGCCGGATCATTTGCCGAACCACTGTTTCAGCCTTAAAATGGAGCGTGATTGAAACCGAAGGCGAGGTTAAAGAGACTACCGTGATCTCCGTTAAGAAATTCGTTACCGGTCCTATAGAAACGAACACCTACCTTATCTGGAATGAAAAGCGGAAGGGTCTTGTAATAGATCCTTCTTCCGGATGCGATTCCCTGATTCGGCTTGTCGGAAAAGAACGCGTCGGGCTGGAGGCGATTCTCCTTACCCATGCGCATTTTGACCATTTACTGGGTATTCCAGAAATATTGGCTGCGGCAGGCTCCCTTCCAGTCTATGTCCACGGCGCCGATGCGCCGGCTCTTTCGGATCCTCAGCTGAACGGCTCGCAATGGTTCGGGCATCCTTTTACATTTACTGGGCTCATTAAATTGATCGAGGAGGGGATGCAGCGTATAGAAAGTTTTGATATCCGGGTACTCCTGGTGCCTGGCCATACCTCGGGTGGGTGCGCATTGCTGCTAGAAAATTACTGTTTTTGCGGAGATGTTCTTTTTGCCGGGTCCATCGGGAGGAGCGATCTCCCCGGCGGGAACGGCAGTGAGCTTCTTGAAGGAATTATCGGCAAGCTTCTGATCCTTCCGGATGACATTATAGTTTGTCCCGGTCATGGTGGGAGAACGACCATCGGCAGAGAAAAATTGCACAACCCTTTTCTGGTATAAGATCTGTTACCAGAGAAATGCAGAATCTGTAACGATTGCTCATGGCGCACCAGCCTTTACTCTGAACGGAGAGACAAGAAAACCGTAATGATATAGTTCCTGGCTGTTGTTAATAATAGCGCAAAATATCGGATATAAAAATCATAGACATAAAAGTATTCCGTTATTCGGCAATACGAACCCAGCCATATAGTTCTCAATTATTTATTTTTCATCCGTTCAGCCCAAATTCAACGACCTGCCTGGAGCGGACTTCCACCAATTGACCATTATGTTTAGAGGGCCTAAATTTCCATTGGGAGAAAACCTTAGTTCCATTTCAATCAATGTGGGAAATATATGCAATGGCCACGATGATGTTGGGAAGTCAACCATGAGGTTCTGTAAAATGTGAATCATTTGGTCTACGAATATCACTCAAGCCGGTAAACAACCGGGAGTATGATTTGCAGTCTTGCCGGGGCGTAGGGGAAGGGTGTAGCCTGGCGAACGGCTTTGACCGCATTGTTGTCCAATAGGTTATATCCCGAACTTTTCAAAACACGGATGCTGTCCACGCTACCGTCGCGGTTTATCAGGAAACTCATTTTCATCGTGCCTTGCCACCCTTCTTCTTGCGCGTACGCTGGATACGAAAGTGCGCGGTAAACCTTATCTCGGATGACGCCAAATTGTGCGGTTAGGTAGTTATTTTTCAGAACCGTGGAGTCGAAAACGTTTGCATTTTGACTACCAGGGACTGTTGCCGATTCCGCAACCGGTGCAATCGGTTCAAAAACCCCTGCGAGTACGGGCGGCGCGGTAACCGTTTTCGAGGTATCGGGGAAAGCATCCTTCCTTTCAATCACATCCGGGCGTGGCTTGCGCGCGGTGCGAGGCTGGGCGGGCGCGTCTTTTTTCGGTTCGGGCAATACGGTTTTTTCAAGGGAAAAATCGATAACCGTGACGGGGTTTTCCCGAAACAGGCTCTGCGCGAATATAATTGTCGCAACCACCGCCGCATGAGCGGTCAGCGAAACGGCGGCACCCAGGCAGGTTTTTCTCATCGTGACGTTTGGGTTTGAAGCCCCACGCTGCAAAATCCGCGGTTCTTCACTATGTCAAGTACATCGACGAATGACTGGAGCACCAGCGTCTTGTCCGCGCGTATGAGAAGGGGCGTGTTCCTGTCGATCGGGTCAAGTCTGCTGCCGAGCGCGGCAAGATCAATGGCAACCGAATTGAAATACACGATACCGCTTTTGTCTATCTCAATCGTCTGCATTTTCAGCAGGTCTTTCTTATGTGCGGAAGCCAGCGGAAGTTGCAGCTGAATTGCGCCGGTGGCCACGAGCGTCGAGGTGGTGAGCACGATGGTGAGCAGTACCAGCATGATGTCCACGAGAGGAATTACGTTTATGTGATCGAACTGCTGTTCATCCATGATGAAGATCCCATTTCAGCAGGAGCACTTTCGCCTTCCGCAGCAGGAGGTTATAGCAGGCAACCGAGGGAATGGCGACGGCAAGCCCGACTGCGGTCGATTTGAGCGCCAGGGCCAGGCCGGTCATGATTTTGCCTGAGTCGACGAAGCCGCTCGCGCCCAGGCCGTAAAAGGTAAGCATGATGCCAAGGACCGTGCCCAGGAGACCGATATAGGGCGCGTTGCTGCCTATGGACGCGATGAGGTGGATGCGGCTGGTTACCGCAAGCTCCAATGCGCGTTTGTCGGCGAAATCGGCAACCTTGATTTTCCGCATGGTAAGCCACCGCTCAACGGCGATACCCAGCGATATGACGCTGAGCAGGACCAGAACCCCCAAAATGCCCCAATCGACGCAATACTTAATCCAGTTCATGGTTGCTTCCATTCATTGGTGTGCAGTTCTCCTTTTTGTGTAAAGAACAACAAGAATGCCCTCTCTTGCGATATAGTTTTTCCGAACCTCGCGGCATATGTCACGAGGTTCGGAAAGGTGTTTATTAAAACTTGGTCGTCAGGGTGAGCCGGGCCTGGAGCGGCTCGGAGGGATGAATTTCATAGTCGTTAGCAGCCGGCTGGAGCACTCCTTGAGCATTCTTAATGCGGGACTCGTAGTAGTATTCCATGTCGTTGACCCGTGCGTTAAAGATATTTAAAACGTCAAGGGTGAGCCGCACTCTGCTGTTCAGGTCGTAAGAAATCTGGCCGTTGAAGAGCGTGGATGGCGCGGACTCGACGGTGTCGTTCTGGACAAGCGCCCTTGGGCCCAGGTAACGCATGAAAAAGCTTGCCGACCACGGTCCGAGCCGGTGGATGGTGGCGCCGGCTGCCGCCATCGTATTTATGGCCTCCGGCACATACTGTCCAAGCGTATCTTCATTGTCCGTGAATCGCGCACGGGAAAGCGCCAGATCGAAGTCAAAGAGCAGCCATTTAATCGGTTGCCAGTTTTCGGTCCATTCGATGCCCATGCGACGGGTCGGCCCCGCGGGGTCAGTGGTCCCTACGTCGGCGTCCCATACCAATTCGGAATTGAGATCCAGAAGCCACAGGGAAAGCGTGCTTTGCAATCCCGGGATTGCTTCATTGCGTACGCCGACCTCGCCTCCTTGCGACCGAACGAGAAGCGTCACTTTGGGAAGCGAGTCACCGGTACTCTGCTGTATGATTGCGGTTGTGCCGCGGGCATCGTTGGAATGATAGCCCTCTCCGTAATCGGCGTAGAACTCGGTTTTATCCCACGGTCCGAGAGTAACCGTGGCCTTCGGCAAAAGAAGTTCGCCGGACGAACTCCCGGAGTTCACCGTATCATCGCAATGCACATTGGCATATAAATAGACGTATCGCAATCCGATCGTCGCCCTCATCCAGGGCGTAAGCTGGCCCTCCACATCCACCCAGGGTTCAATCTTCGGCTCGGTCACCGTATCCACGCCCCAGGATGCGAGCCTCACCCGGTCTACGGTGTGGTAGAGCGCTACCGGAGAAATCAGATCGCACCGTGCGTCGAGGCCTGCCCGAGTTTTTTCCGGGATTCCTAAAGCCGTATCCTGGCGCTGCCAGACATCCGATGTTCCATAGAACCACCGGTTGTCTTTCTGATTCATTTGATCACCGTTCACCGAGTCGACCAGATAGTAGGTGAAATTTGAGAAAAGATTCATATCGTATTTCACGGCAAAGGCGGTTGCATTCAGCACGCCTCCTCCAAGCTCTCCCTTCCACGAACTCGACAAACTGTAGCGGTGTGAAGTACCGCCGTCGCTGGAGTCCTCGGTACCCCAGATGCTGATGTAGCCATCGGTAACGGCCCGTTGCGGGATATGGTTGGTGGCATTCCATTCACCGGAGTAACCCATGGCTTCTAAATTGAACACGCCTTCGCCAAGCTGGTGAGACCAGCGCAAAAGGCCGTTGTACTGGTTGTAGTCCTCAGGAACATCGAATGGCCCGTCCTGATGCATCGCTTCAAATCCGAGAAGAAGTGTTCCGCCGGCAAGCTCGGTGGATTGAGCGGCCAGACCACGCCAGTAGTTGAATGAGCCGACCGTTGCCGTCACAAAAGGATGGGCAAGCTGATTATCATAAAATAAGTGGATCCCTCCCGCAGAGGAAAAATCGCCGTTTGATGCGTCATAGGGGCCCTTGAAATAGTCGGCATGATCGATAAGCTCGGGGATAAGGAAGTTGAGGTCGTCGTAGCCCTGTCCGTGGGCGTGCGTGGGCAGGTTCACCGGAACGCCGTCGATGGAAGTCGAGAAGTCGGTCCCATGGTCGAGGTTGAAACCGCGCAGCAAAAACTGGTTGGCCTTCCCGGCGCCGCTGTGCTGCGTGACGATAAGTCCGGGAACGACCTCTTCAACTTCACCCGTCCGCAAGATCGGACGATCTTCCAGAAGCTGACTGGTATAGGTCCCGCTGCTGGCCTCGTTGTTCGCCGAATCCACCTTATTCTGGTAATGACCGGTCACGACGATCTGCTCCATTTCCTTCGCACCCTTCGTCGAGTCCAGCTTTCGGGTACCGGAATCGTTTGCAGCCCTGGCGCTGTCATCGACGGCCGCAATGGATGAATCGCTTTCCACCGCAACCGGCATCAGCGGTGTTTGGGGAGTCTCGGCCCGGCATACGCCTGCAACAAAGAGTCCCACGAGGAGAAAATGATGAACTTGCGACGAAAATAAAAACCCCGTTTTGTCACCCCAAAAACGCGCTAAACGAGAGCAAATCCTCATGACCGTCTCCTTCCTTCTGTGAATTGTGGGTGTAAAAATGTGAATACTCCAGCAAATGGAGAGTCTAACGAAAGCCTTTGGCCCTTTTGGCAGCAGTGCTTCTTTGTATACTTGCGAAATAATCAGCAATCGCCTTTTTGATAGCACGAAAATATATTATGTGGCACTATTGGGTAACATAAAATCTGTTTTTATGCTACCACGACATTTCTCATCCACTATTTTTGATTAAAGGAGTCATCTATGCACATTCCCGACGGCTATCTCGGACCCCCGACCTGCATCGCCGGCTACGCCGTCATGCTCCCGCTCTGGGCCATCGCTTCGCGTAAAGTAAAAAAGACGCTGAGCGCCCGGCAGGTGCCGCTCCTGGCAATCGGCGCGGCGTTCAGCTTCGTCATCATGATGTTTAATGTGCCAATTCCTGGCGGCACCACCGGGCACGCGGTCGGCGCGGTGCTCGTTGCAATTCTTCTCGGTCCGTGGGCCGCCTGCATCGCAGTGAGCGTCGCGCTCGTGATCCAGGCGCTCCTTTTTGGCGACGGCGGCATCACCTCCATCGGCGCGAATTGTTTCAACATGGCTTTTGTGTTGCCGATGGTCGGCTATACCGTTTATCGATTGATAAGCGGGAATAGCGCCATCACCTCTGTTCGCAGGGTCGTCGCGGCGGGCATCGCCGGCTATGTCGGCCTCGTCGTCGCATCGCTGTGCGCGGGAATAGAGTTCGGCATTCAGCCGTTGCTCCACCATACGGCCTCGGGTCAGGCGCTCTACTGCCCGTACGGGCTCAAGGTTGCAATCACGGCGATGGTCGGCGGGCACGTGATCATTTTCGGCTGGGTCGAACTAATCGCCACCGCGATGGTCGTAAAGTTCCTGCAAACAAAGGATCCCGCGCTTTTACAGCCGGAAATGGAGGCGAGGGAGTGAAAACAACCGCGAAACTCTGGATCGGTCTTGGCGCGCTCGCGGTCGTATCGCCGATCGGGCTTTTCCTGCCGCATAAATTCAAGGCGGGTGACGCCTGGGGAGAATGGGATGCAAACAAAATCAAGGGGCTTGTCGGTTACATTCCCCATGGCCTGAACAAGCTTTCTTCGCTCTGGCATGCTGTCATGCCCGATTATGCTTTCAAGGGTTGGGAAAACAAGGGCTTGGGGCATTTAAGTTTTGCGTATATTGTTTCCGCCGTCGCGGGTATGTGCCTCATCGGCGGGGCCGTTATCCTTATCGGCACGTTTCTGACGAAAAAAGAGCCTCCGTTGAGTAAAAAAAACAGTACGAAGCGATCATGAAATGAGAGGAGCATGAAAGATCCAATACGCGATTTCATTCAACAGGCGATCGCGCCGGAAATTTTCCATTCCGGGCATACTCCAAAACTATCGGGGAGAACAGGCGGAGTGCTCGAAAAAACGGTTCTCCGCGTCGTCGATTTTCTCAAGGCAACCGTCGAAAACGACGCGCTCGCCTCGCGTACAGGATTTCTGCAGCGAACCGATCCGAGGATCAAATGTCTGAGCGTCGCGTTGCTCCTCGGTTGCGCTCTCCTCACAAAAAGCATCGTGGAACTCGCACTCCTCTATGCTGCATGCGTTACACTGGCGGTTTTTTCTTCGATCTCACTGCTCTTTTTCCTTGAACGGACCCTTCTTTTTATTCCGTTTTTTTCGCTTTTCATCGTCATCCCCGCGATCTTTAACGTGATCACGCCGGGTGAATCGGTCCTCTCATTCAAAGCGTTCGGCGCGGGCCTTACGATAACCAGGCAGGGCATTGATTCAGCCCTTATTTTTTTCATGCGTGTGCTGGCGTCGGTGTCGCTTACCATACTCGTGATGCTTACCACGCGGCACCATGTCCTTTTAAGAACCCTCCGTATTTTCAAGGTTCCGCGATTGTTCATCATGACCATGAGCATGTGTTACCGGTATATTTTTCTTCTGCTCGACGTTCTTCACAACACTTTTATTGCGATTAAATCGCGCGTCGGCTATGTGACCTCAGCAAAAACAGGGAGAAGGCTTGTCGCTGTGAACATGGCGGGAATGTGGCTACGTTCGTACCAGTTGTATGGCCAGGTCTATGATGCGATGGTTTCGCGAGGCTACACCGGCGAGCCTATAGTGCTGGACAATTTCAAGCCGCATGCCGGCGACTATCTGCTCCTTGCCGCTTCATTCTTCACGCTGATCGGAACGCTGTGGCTGAACCGCTTTTTTCGCTGAATGACGTCTCTTTTTCGTATCAGGGGTCAATCGCGGGCCTGAACGGCCTTGATCTGGCCGTCGCGCGGGGCGAGCGAACGGCAGTAATCGGCGCGAACGGCACCGGGAAATCGACCCTGCTGACTCTACTTGACGCGCTCATCTTTCCGCAGAAAGGCCGCTTTACTTTCGCGGGCAAGGAGATCACGCCGCGGGTCATAAACGATGCCGCGTTTCAGCGCGAGTTCAGGAAAAAGGTAGGGTTCGTATTCCAGAACCCGGATATCCAGCTCTTCTGCCCTACCGTCAAGGAAGATATTCTCTTCGGGCCGCTCCAGCTCGGCATTCCCGTCCCCGAAATCAACAGGCGCCTCGAGTCGGCGGTGGAACGACTTCGCCTCGCTCCGCTGCTCGAACGGTCGCCGCACCAGTTGAGCATCGGCGAAAAAAAGAAGGCGGCCATTGCCTCGGTGCTGGTTATCGAGCCCGAAGTGCTTTTGCTCGACGAACCCACCGCCGGTCTTGACCCTCAAACCGTGCGTGATATCATCGCAGTCCTGCAGGAGGCGCACGTGGCGGGAAGGACCGTGATCATGGCCACGCATGACCTTCACATCGTGGAGGAAATCGCGGACGTCATTCATGTATTCGGGAATAACCGGACAATCATCCGCAGCGGAACACCGGAGGAGATATTGGCGGATACGGAGTTTCTGCAGAAGAATAACCTCGTGCATATCCACGTGCATCGGCACCTGCATGCGCACCATACGCATGTGCACTGAAATTATTGACGATCAAATCGCAAGATCTACGAGAAAAAGTCAGGGAGAAGAAGACCGGCAATACTATCGTCTTCGTGGTGGATTCGTCGGGGTCCATGGGCGCCAACCAGAGCATGGACGCGGCAAAAGGGGCTATTCTTTCTCTTTTGCTTGATGCATACCAGAAACGGGACCGGGTTGGGGAAAATGCGTGAACTGGCCCATCAGCTCGATGGAGTGTATTAACCAAAGGACAATATTCAGTCTCATACAATGACCTCCCTGGTCAAAGAAGCCATCGCGCGAACTTTACAAAAAGGCCAATAAAACACATGAGCCGCCTGTCTACGCGGTCAACAGACGGTAAACTTCTTCGAGGCTTTTCTGCGCATCGCCGAAGAACATCCGCGTGTTCTCCATATAGAAAAGGGGATTGTCGACCCCGGCATACCCGGTTGCCATGGACCGCTTCATTACGATAGCGACCTTGCTCTCCCAGCATTTGAGTACTGGCATTCCGGCGATAGGACTGTTCGGGTCATTGAGGGCGGCCGGGTTCACGATGTCATTAGCGCCGATAACCAGCGCCACGTCTACCTTCGGGAAGTCGTCATTGATTTCATCCATTTCAAAAACGATGTCGTAAGGAACATTTGCTTCGGCGAGGAGCACGTTCATGTGGCCGGGCATGCGGCCTGCGACCGGATGAATCCCGAACCGTACAATTTTGCCTTTTTCACGCAGAGTCTTCGTGATCGCGGCCACCGTATGCTGGGCATGAGAAACGGCCATGCCATAGCCTGGGATGATCATGATATCACTCGCACGGGTAAGCAATTCAGCTACACCACCGGGATTGACCGTAACGACATCGCCATGGGGTTGGTCCGCAGCAGAGGGGCGGGAGCCACTGCCGGTGCCGAAGCCCCCGGCGATGACTGCGAGAAAATTACGGTTCATGGCACGGCACATGATGTAGCTGAGGATTGCGCCGGATGAGCCGACTAGGGCGCCGGTAACGATGAGCAGGTCATTATTAAGCATGAAGCCCGTTGCTGCCGCGGCCCACCCTGAATAGCTGTTGAGCATTGAAATCACTACCGGCATGTCGGCGCCGCCAATAGCCATGACAAGGTGAATTCCGAACAAAAACGCTCCTATGGTCATTATGCAGAGTGCGACAAAGCCGCTTGGCATACCTTGAACTGGAGGTAATATACCGCTGACAAGGGAGATTGACATATGGTTCATCGCAGGGTTATGCGTCGAAACGAACACTATGCCAGCCCATATCGAGATAACGAAAAGGAACAGATTGAAAATATGGCGACCCGGCAGGGTCAGCGGTTTTCCGCTTATGCGCGCCGACAACTTACCAAATGCGATCACTGAGCCCGAGCACGTTACCATGCCGATGAAAATGCCAACGCAGGTTTCGATGTCATGGATCTGCAGCGAGGCGCCGGTATAGTAGTTAAGCGTGTCGGGATCAAGGTAGTTCGCAAAGCCGATGAGCGTTGCCGCACCGCCGACAAGGCTGTGCAGGATGGCGATGAGCTCTGGCATCTGCGTCATTTGAACCCGCAACGCAAGCAGAAGGCCTATAGTCCCTCCCACGCCGATGCCGATTGCGAGCACCCAATAATTATTCGAAATGCCGGTGAGGACGGTAGCAAGCACAGCGACGGTCATGCCCATAATGCCGAATACGTTACCCCGGGGCGCTTTCTCCGGGTGGGAAAGGCCGCCCAGTGCAAGGATAAACAGTATCGTCGCGCCGAGATAGGCGCAGGTGACAATCCCCATGGTTTGGCTGCTGATGGCGCCTCCTATTTGCGGAACATCTTCAACATACGCCACGTTACCGAGAATCCGCCAGTGATATTGATAAACGTAATTGTAATGGCGATTGCCGCCAGGATCCATACCAATCGCACCGATGTCGAAACCTGGATCAACGCGCCGATTATAATGATCGAAGAGATGGCATTAGTAACGCTCATGAGCGGCGTGTGCAGGGCAGGGGTGACGTTCCAGATTACCATGTATCCGACAAAGATGGCGAGCACAAATACCGTCAGATGCATGAGAAACGCGGATGGCGCCGCATAGCCGATGCCGGTGAGCGCCGCAGCGACGATGAGCGTGGCCAGTGCCAGCTTGATCCACGAACCATTGCCGGCTGAAGCTGCTTTGCCATGTATCTTTGCAACCTGCTCCGAATCGACGGCGGGTTTGACTGGCAGCGCAAGTGTCAGCTTTGGGGGGGGAGGGGGCCACGTGACCGAGCCGTCCTTTATTATCGTTACGCCCCTGATCACCTCATCGGCCATATCCAGCTTGATGACGCCATCTTTTAACGGTGTGAGTTCGGTGAGCAGATGGCGCAGATTCGTTGCGTACAAGCTGCTCGATTGCGACGCGAGGCGGCTTGGAAAATCAGTATATCCGATGATAGTGACGCCGTACCTGACAATAACTTTGCCCGGCTCAGTTAGTTCGCAGTTACCGCCTTGCTCGGAGGCGAGGTCGACAATCACACTGCCGTAGCGAAGTTTCTCCACCATGTCGGCCAAGATCAGCTTGGGCGCCGGCTTTCCCGGGACTAATGCCGTGGTAATGATGATGTCGACCTCTTGGGCCTGTTTGCGAAACAGGGTCATTTCGGCTTCGATGAACTCGTTGCTCATGGTTTTGGCATAGCCGCCGACACCGGTGCCTTCTTCCTTAATCTCGACTTCTATGAACTCGGCGCCCAAACTCTGCACCTGTTCTTTAACCTCTTTGCGGGCATCGAAAGCCCGGACAATAGCGCCCATGCCTCGGGCTGTCCCAATCGCGGCGAGCCCCGCAACTCCGGCGCCGATTACGAGTACTTTACATGGGGGTATTTTGCCTGCGGCGGTAATTTGGCCGGTGAAGAATCTGCCGAAATATCCTGCGGCCTCAACGACGGCGCGGTAGCCTGAAACGTTGGACATCGATGAGAGAGCATCGCACTTTTGTGCACGGGAGATGCGTGGGACGCTGTCCATGGCCAGCACTGTGACTTTCCGGGCAGCCAGGCTCTCCATGATCTCTTTGTTCTGGACGGGCCAGATGAAGCTGATAAGCATTTGACCCGCATGCATGAGGCGGATCTCATCCATAGTCGGCGGGCGCACTTTCATGATGATATCACATGACTGCCACAGCGCTCCAGCACTATTCATTACTTCGACGTCGGCGGTTGCATATTTTTCATCGGGGAACCCCGCTGCCGTACCAGCGGTGGACTCGATGGCGAGGGTGAAGCCGAGCTTTCGGAAGTGCTCGATAGTGTCGGGAGTTAGGGCAACCCTTCGCTCGCCCGCATAGAGCTCTTTCGGCACCCCGATTTTCATTGCGTATGTCCTTTCAGAGAAGCCGGTCGATAGAGGTCGCCGTGCATGGCGACAACAGCCGCAAAACTGAAAATTTGAATAAAAATAAATAAGGTCATGCTAAGGATTCAGCTTCTTTCTTCATATTCCCCAGCCGGCTAATCTGCCGACTTGGTAGGTCGCGAAACAAAGCACCCACGCGAGGGAAAGCATATATATCACGGCGAATCCTAGCCATTTCCAGCCTATTTCGGCGCGAATGATCGAGAGGGCGGCTATGCAGGGGGGGACGATCAAGGTAAAGAGCATCAGCACGAAGGCGACCAGCGGATTGAAAGTTTTATCCGCGAGAAGCGCCGCTTTCAGACTCGTGGTTTTTTGATCTTCTTCGGATCCGACTTTATACAAGACCCCGAGCGTGGAAACCACCGCCTCCTTGGCAGCGAATCCGGTCACTGCCGAAATGCCTATTTTCCAATCGAATCCGAGCGGCTTGACAAAGGGTTCTATCGCTTTCCCCAGGCGTCCGGCAACACTGTAGGCCAGCTCGTCCTGTGTACGGGAGTGTCCATTGATTCCGGCCGCCTCGTAAGGAAGTTTCGGGAACGAAACCATGGCCCAGATCAGTATCGAGGCCGCCAGAAGCACCGTTCCGGCCTTTTTCAGATATCGGCCTGTTTTGTCAACGACATGCCAGGCGATGCCGCGGGCGGTCGGCAACCGATAGGGGGGAAGTTCCATGACAAAAGGGGTCAGTTCCCCGCGCAATACGGTTTTGCTGAGCAGCAGCGATGAGAGAAAGGCGAGAACCACGCCGATGAGGTAGATGATCATGACATAGGTTCCCTCGTTTTTCCCGAAGAAAATTCCGGCCAGAAACACCAGGACCACTAGTTTTGCGCCGCAGGTCATGAACGGCGTGACGAGAATCGTAATGATCCGGTCGCGGGGGTTTTTCAGCGTTCGTGAAGCCATGATGGCTGGCACCGAACAGCCGAATCCAAGCATGAGAGGCATGAACGATTGGCCGTGCAATCCGAAAAGATGCAGGAACTTGTCCATGATGAAAGCTGCGCGCGCCATGTAGCCGGTATCTTCGAGAAACGAGATGCAGAGAAAAAGAATTGCAATCTGTGGGACAAACGAGAGAACGCCGGAGAGACCGCCGATGATTCCGTCGATCAGAAGCGAGTGAATGATCCCCGCGGGGATAGCGGCGGAAACCAGGGTAGTTACAAACGCGAATGCGATATTCAACAGATTCGTCGCGTATCTGCCGAACTTGAAGGTGACCTGGAAGATGCACCACATGGTCAGCAGAAACAGCGGGAGTCCGAGAATACGGTTCATGAGGATCCTATCGATCCATTCGCTGGTTGCGGAGAAGTTTCCGCTGCTCCGCATTACCGATTCGGCAATGATGCCGTGGACATAAGCGTAGCGCTGTTCGGATACCACGATCTCCGCATCTCTCCCGAAATGGGTTTCTATTGCACGGATGCTTGCGGAGGCCTTTTTTTCTATCAGCTCCCGGTTGCGGCAGCCGATAAGTTTTTCTTGAGCATTTGCATCTTTTTCCAGGAGTTTGATGGCCAGCCAACGGGGAGCGTATTTCGCCGAGAATTCCCGGTCAGTCGAAATCTCTCGCGTCAACTGCTCGATCTCGGATTCGAGTTCGCTTCCATAGAAAATATGGCGATCCGGCGGAATCAATTTTTGAGATGCGGCGATGACTGCGTCCAACAGTTCATCGGTCCCAATGCCTTTGGTCCCAACTGTCCGGGTAAGCGGAACTCCCAAAAGGGTTGAAAGTTTCCGCGAATCGATTTTGATACCCATGGCCTCAGCCTGGTCCACAATGTTAAGCGCGCCCACCATGGGTATTCCAAGTTCCTGAAGCTGAAGGAAAAGATAGAGATTTCGTTCGATATTGGTCGCATCGAGCACATCGATGATGACATCAGGCTTCTCTTCGAGGATGAAATCCCGCGCGATCACCTCATCCAGCGAATATGCCGTGAGGCTATACGTGCCCGGAAGATCGCAGATGGTGAATTCAACGCCGCCGTAGCTCCTCTTCCCCTCCCGCTTCTCCACAGTGACGCCTGCATAGTTGCCCGTTTTCTGGCGTGCGCCGGTAAGGGCGTTGAAGACTGTTGTCTTGCCGGTATTGGGGTTCCCGGCGAGGGCAACCCGGATGACGCATTTTTCTTTCATCGTTTCCCTTTTTGGGTGACGACTGCCGGCAAAACCGCGGAGATTTTTTCCACGTTGATTCCTGCGGCTTCGGCCCTGCGAATCGTTACATTATATCCCAGAATCCGGATTTCTATCGGATCGTGCAACAGAGCAAACCGAACCACGAGGCCCTCTACGCCTTTGGTAAAACCCATGTCCGCGAGTTTCTTCCCGATCTCCCGGACATGGGTAACGCGATTGATGCGAAAGCGTTCGCCTTTTTTTAACATGTCGAGCGAAACTATTGTTTCCATTATTTCCTCATGTCTAACCTGTAAATCAACTGTCTCGTTTATGATAACGATAACCATTATCAATATATATTATTAATTATGGGACTTATATACTTAACTACCTTTTACAGCAAAAGCAGAGCAAAATCCCATCTCTTGTTGAGACCTTCCCTGAAAAGACTCGATATCTTTGCTTTTTGAAGCAGTTTGATGCTTGATTATGC
>Ga0187851_10000804_pt1 | contig 31157 bp, 36 predicted proteins | sample June2016WEW_6_10_FD_132997 | JGI IMG/M metagenome (GOLD analysis project Ga0187851, IMG submission 132997) | Peatland microbial communities from SPRUCE experiment site at the Marcell Experimental Forest, Minnesota, USA - June2016WEW_6_10 | ecosystem: Environmental > Terrestrial > Soil >...
ATCAGTAATGGATAGATCATCCATACTCGCATGTCCCGAAGGGCCTCCTACCAGTGCGGTGACTGGATCTCAAAATAAGGATCTGTACTAACAATCCCTGAGTCATATTGTAGATCGGCACTTCACAGGGAAAACTTGAGGGGAGATATTCTCGTGCGCCGTCAGTCGCTGGAATCGGCTGCGCCCGCCTACGGACGCTGCTGCCACTCTTTGAGCATCGCATCCGCCACCTGATTCGGCTCGATATGATAGCTGCCGCTCGCGATCGCCTGCCGCAACTGGTCGACTTTATCGCTGCGAAATCCGCCGGAATCCATGGCTGTCGCCGTAAGCGCAGCCAGGCTGCTCGCCCCCGCCAGCAGCGATGTCGTCTCGCTCCCGCTCGTGGAGGCCTCGGCCCCTTCCTGTACCTTGTTGCTCTGGCTCGACGTGACCCGGTCTATCGTAGACTCGATAAACTCGCCTACCGGTTGCGAACCTGCCCCGCCGATCGAAATCGCCATATTCCGTTTCTCCCAGGAGCGCTACCAGATCCCTTCCACCGATTCTACCGGAGGGACTCTCCAGAATCCTATTGCCTTCGAGAGAAGAGAGCGCAAGGTTAGAGCCAGATGAGTCACCCGGCAAAACCTGCCTAGTTGCTGGCATTTTGCATGCCATTTAGACGAGAAACTACGGAGAAGATTGCAGGGTTGGGTGTAAGGATTAACTTCCGGATCCAGCCGTCAGAAAATATTGCCGCAGATGGTCGCGATCCCTGTTTGCCGAGAAGTTAAATGCGAACGCATGGTCCGTGCCCCGCCGGCGCGTTACCACCGCCGCAATCGGTAACGTCGTCCGATCACCGGGCAACGTGAGAATCAGCGTTACCTTCGTATTCACATCGAGAGCTTCCGCCAGCCGGGCGACCAGCCCGCACTCGCTGATCTCGTGGCAACGTCCATGAAGTACCCGAGACTCGAACTCGGTCTGCAACAGGAAATGGAAGTCGGTTTCAAAGCGCGGTGCCCTGTACTCGAAATCCCGGATGTTTTCCACTGTTGCCTCCAATCGCACCCTCGGCCTTCGCGGAGCATAACGACGTTCAGTTCACCCTCAGGAATCGAGCGCTTCCAGAATCACACGAGCCCTCTTCATCGGCAAACAGCACCCGCTTCTTTAGCGTTTTCCGTGCTTTTCGATCCCCCGCAACTCCGTCAGCCCATTACGTTCGACCCTGTACCCGTTAAGGATCGGCCCTTTGGCAGAGCCGTTGCATTTCGACTAGGCAGATGTTGCCTACTTCTCATGGGACTCAAATTAAGCTAGCCCCCGGCCTCAACCCGGCCGCTGAAGGCCCATTAGCCGACGCCTTTACCGCTTTCATTTCCGCCGCTGGTCGATTGGAGCACTCCTATGGCCAGTTGCATGAAGAAGTGGCCCAACTCCGCGTTCAACTCGAAGAGCGCAATCGTGCCCTCGCTTCCAGCCTCGAAGAAAACGAAAGGATGCGCGTTCTGCAACGCGAAATCCTCGATGCCTTGCCTTGCGGCGTCGCAGTAGTCGAGTCCCAGCATAAAGATGTCGTCCTCCTCAATCCCGAAGCGAAGCGCTTGCTGGGAATTTCAGGGAATGAGAAGCCCCGCTGGGCCGCTCTTCCCTCTTCTATACAGTCGATGATCGATTCCGGACCGGCCCAGGCCTGGCGGCAAGGCGACGAACAGCTGATCGCACTCCAGGCGCGTGATGGGGAACGCTGGCTTCGGGTCCGCTGCACATCCATCGGGCACGTCATCAACAAACGCGGGACTGCATTGTCCTTTCCGACTCTCATCCTCACCATCCGCGATACCACTTCGCAAAAGCAGGCGGACGAACAGCGCGAAGCCTCCCGCCACATGGTCGCCCTGGCTGAGATGGCGACTCTGCTCGCGCACGAAATTCGCAATCCGCTGGGCAGCCTCGAGTTGTTTGCCAGCCTCCTCGCCACCGATGCCGGACTTACCCGTGACTCCCGCCAGTGGGTTCACCATCTGCAGGCGGGTGTGCGGTCGCTGGCTGCCACGGTCAACAATGTTCTCCGCTTTCACACTCCAGGTTCCGCGCCCCTGGTCGTGGCCCGGCTTCGCGAGATTCTCGTAAATGGCGTCGAATTCATTCGCCCTCTGGCGCAACAGGCCGGAATCAACCTTACCCTCGAGGAAACCCTCGGCGAGATCGAAATCATGGGCGATGCCAGCGGATTGCAGCAGGTGCTCCTCAATCTCGCCCACAACGCCCTTCGCCACACTGCAACTGGCGGAACCCTTCGAGTGCAGGCCAGCCTTGACTCCCGCGCCGACGGACGCTTCGCGGTAATCGACGTGTCGGATACCGGCTGCGGCATCAGCCCCGATGATCTCCCTCGAATATTTGAAGCCGGCTTTAGCTCCAACCACCAAAGTACCGGTCTTGGATTAGCGGTTTGTGAGCGAATACTGGCCCAACATCACGGAACCATTACTGCGGCCAGCCAGTTAGGCAAAGGGTCCACATTTCATATGGAGCTCCCAACCCTGTGAGTGAAGAGTTGAATTCGGTCTTGGTGGTCGACGACGAGCCCGGAATGCGCATGGCTTTACAGGCCAGTTTTCAACGCGTTGGATGGCATGTTGAAACTGCTGCTGGAAGCTCGGAAGCCCTCCGCAAGTTCACCGCCAATACCTTCCCTCTGGTCGTCACCGACGTCCGCATGCCCGACGGCGACGGCCTCAACCTCATGCGGCAGGTGCGCCACTCCAGTCCGTCCACCGCCGTGATTTTGCTGACTGCCTTCGGCAACGTTCCTGAGGCCGTAAAGGCGATCCAGGGCGGCGCTTGCGACTACCTGACCAAGCCCGTTTCCTTTGAGCAACTGCAATCGACTGTAGCTCGCGTCATGCGCGAGGCGGCACGTCCGGCGGAAAAACTGAACACGGAAGCTGAAGCCATTGTCGGAAATTCTGCCGCCCTCCAGCAGGTTCTCGATCGCGCGCGCCACGCCGCCCGCACCAACGCCGACGTTCTGATCGAGGCCGAGAGCGGTACCGGCAAGGAATTGTTGGCGCGCTTTATTCATGATGCCAGTTCGCGCAGCGCAAAGCCCTTCATCGCCATCAACTGCGCCGCCGTTCCCGAGCACCTCCTCGAGAGCGAGCTTTTCGGCCATGTGCGCGGAGCCTTTACCGGCGCTGCCGGCACCAAGGCCGGCAAATTTGAACTGGCGCAGGGCGGAACTCTGTTGCTCGACGAAATCGGCGAGATGCCCGTCAATCTGCAGCCCAAGATACTGCGGGCCCTGCAGGAGCGGGCCATCGAGCGACTCGGAGACACGCGCACCATCGAAGTCGATATTCGTGTGATTGCCACCACCAACATCTCTCTTTACTCGATGGTCGAACAGGGCAGGTTCCGGGCCGATCTTTATTACCGCTTGAATGTAATCCCGCTGACCTTGCCTGCTCTCAGAAATCGCCGCGAAGACATCCCCGTTCTCGCCGAATCCTTTGCCTGCGAATTTGCCCATGAGCAGGGACGCCCCATGCCAATCCTCAGCCCGGAATTTATCGCCCGGTTGCAGGAGCAAGCCTGGCCCGGAAATGTTCGCGAACTGCGCAACTTCATCCGCCGCGTTCTCACCCTCAGCGATGCCACCGAAATCGGCCCGGAACTTGTAGGCAGCGAGTCCGGGACCTCAGTGATGTATAGCGCCGCGCGGCCCGAGACCACCCATCGTTCCCCGGCGGCTGCCGTCGCGCCCGGCACTTCGATCCGCGCTATCGAACGCCATCTTCTGGAAAACGCTCTCGGCATGACCGGCGGCAACCGCACGCGTGCGGCCGAGATGTTGGGCGTCAGCGTCCGCACCGTCCGCAACAAGATTCGTCAGTATGGACTTCCACCACGGAGTAACGCATGAGCGAATTATCGACACCACTAATGAATTTCCTGGAGCGCGCGCTGGACGTTACATCCCAGCGCCACCAGTTGGTCGTGACGAATATGGCCAACGTCGATACTCCCGGATACCGCACCAAGGATCTCGACTTTCGCAGCGAGTTGCAACGCGCGGTCACGCCCGGAGAAGGAAACATCCTGGCTGTCGCCCGCAATGTTTCCGGGCTCGTCGAACGGCCCGACGGCAACGATGTAAGCATTGACCGCGAAGGCCTTTTGCTCGCGGAAACCCAAATGCAATTCGGGCTCAGCGTCCAGTTGATGCAGCACGAATTCCACAACCTGCTTTACACCATCAATGAGGGGAACAAATCATGAGTATGTTTTCTGCTCTTGAAGTCAGTGGGGCTGCTCTGGGCGCCGAGAGGCAACGGGCAGAAGTGGTGGCCGCCAACATGGCGAATGCCGAGACTACGAGCACTCCTGAAGGTGGTCCCTACAAGAGAAAAGAAGTGGTCTTTGCCAGCAGCGGGAATCAATCCTTCCGCATGATGCTCGCCGACTACCATCACTTCGGCACGCATGCCGAGCCCGCCGTCCGGGTAAGGCAAGTCGTCGATGATCCCACCCCGCCGCTGATGCGCTACGAGCCCGGCCATCCCGATGCCGACAAGGAAGGATATGTGGCATATCCCGCCATCAATCCCACCCAGGAGATGGTGGATCTGATGAGTTCCGTCCGCTCCTATCAGCTCAACGCGTCGGCCATTGCGGCCACCAAACAAATGATCCAGCAGTCGATTTCGCTCTTGAAGGCGTAACACGGAGGAATGAGCGTGAGTAACACAATTTTTACCGGAATATCGGGCTTTCCCACTGCGCCCACGGCGCCGTCCGCGCCTTCCGGTGCGCCCGGAGGCGGAGGCGGCAGTTTTGGCGACACCCTGAAAAACGCGATCGGCAGCGTCGATCAGTTGAATCAGACTTCCGATTCCCAGGTAACCGAATTGCTCCAGGGCGACCGGCAGGACATTCACAACGTCATGATCGCCGTCGAAAAAGCCGATGTCGCTTTTCAATTGATGATGCAGGTGCGCAACAAGATCGTGAACGCTTATCAGGAGGTCTCAAAGTTACAGTTCTAGCCGGACGCTCCGATAGTGCGCCCACTTTATGCCGCCATTAAACAACATTCAGAAGCAAGCCACCGACTTTCTCGCCGCCCTCACCGGCACGCAGAAGGCCATGCTGCTTGCCGCCGGAGCGGTCACCGTCGCGGTCGTGGTCGGCTTCGCCAGTATGATGGCGACTCCCGATTACAAGCCCCTGGTTACCGGCATGGAGCCAAATGACGCGCAGGCCCTGGGCGCAAAACTTGCGGCCAAGAACATCGCCTACCGGCTCGGCGCCGATGGCAAGAGCGTCGAAGTCCCCAGTGACAAGGTCGACGCCAGCCGCATGGAGATTGCTTCCGACGGCATGCCCCACAGCGGCCGCCTCGGCTTCGAACTCTTCGACAAGATGAACTGGGGACAAACCGAGTTCGACGAGAAAGTAAATTACCAGCGTGCTCTCGAAGGCGAGCTCGAACGTTCCATCCAGACCTTGAAAGATGTGGAGAGTGTTCGCGTCCACCTCGTCATGCCGCAGCAGTCCGTCTTCATCGAACGTGAGCGCGCCGCCAAGGCCACAGTAGTTCTCAAACTCCGTTCCGGAAAGCTTCCCGAGGATACCCAACTCGGAATCGCCCGCCTCGTCTCCGGTGCAGTCGATGATCTCAGCGCCGATGACGTCACCGTAATCGACGCCGATACTAATCGCCCCCTGGGTGCGCCCCGGCGCGATCCCGTCTCCGGCGATGGAAGCCTTGGCCCCGAGCTAAGTGCCCGCCTCGTGCAGACTCTCGAACCCGTCGTCGGTCCCGATCACATTCGCGCCAGCGTGACGGTTGAATATGATCCCAGCTCCAGCGAAGAAAACGAAGAGTCCTACGATCCCGATGGCAAGGTAGCCGTGTCCAGTCAGAAGTCCGAGGAGCAGGTCGAAGGTGCGCTCATGGGAGGCGTCCCCGGAACCTCGAGCAATGTCCCCACCGGAACCGCCACGACGCCCAAGGCGACCGTCGCTCCCACCGGCGATGGAGCGCAGCTCTCCAAGTCCGAAAGCGAAACCTACGCCGTCAGCAAGACCGTCAAGCACACCCTGAATCCCGCTGGACGCCTTCGCCGCATTTCCGCAGCCCTGCTCGTCGATGACGCCGTCGAAACCAAAGCAGCTAACGGCAAAGAGACCCAGGTCCGCCGCAAGCGTACTCCCGAGGAACTCAAAGACATTGAGACTTTGGCCAAGGCCTCCATCGGAATCGACACCCAGCGCGGCGACACGCTCACGGTAGAGAATCTTTCCTTTGAGCAAGCCCCGGTCCTGCCGCCCGTCAAAGTGCCAATGACCGATCGTGTCCGCCTCGCCCTGCGCGACTGGTCGACCGTCGTACGCTACGCTTCGCTCTTGTTGCTATTCCTGCTGGCCTACGCCCTGTTGCTGCGCCCCTTGAAAAAACAAGCCCTCGCCACTCTGCGCGAACTGCCTGGAAAGGTGGCCGGCCAGCAATCCGCCATGGGCGCGGGCATGGACAGCGCTCTCGCTTCCATGCCTCCCGAGCAGCGCACCATGGCGCTTAAGAAGCAGCTCGTCGACAAGGTAAAAGGTGAGCCCGCCGCCGCCGGACAGCTCATCCACGCCTGGATTAATGAGGAGGCCACATGAGCGCGGCCGCTCGTACAGGCACGGCTCTGACCGGCAGCCGCAAAGCCGCCATCCTCATCGCCCTCATGGGAGAAGATGTTGCCAGTTCCATTCTTCGCCACCTCCCCGAGCGCGATGTACAGCTCGTAACCCGCGAACTGGCGGACATCGGTACCGTCCCTCCAGAAGTTGCACAAGAAGTTTTAGAAGAGTATGGCCGCCTCGCCTCCGCCCAGAAGTTCGTCACCCAGGGCGGGGCCGACGTTGCCCGCCGCTTGCTCGTCAAAACCTTCGGCGAAGAACAAGCCAAGGGAGTCATGCAAAAAGTCGCCGGACTTCAGGAATCCAACGCCGCCCAGTTGGATTCCCTGCGCAAAGTCGACCCATCGCAGATCGCCAAGTTCATCGAGAACGAGCACCCGCAGACCATCGCATTAATCCTCGCCCACCTCGACGAAAAACAAGTGGCCGCCATCTTGATGAAGTTGCCCGAACAGATCCGGGCCGACGCCGTCAAGCGCCTCGCCCAACTGCGCCAGTTCTCCCCGGAAATCGCCGAGCGCGTCTCATTCGTCCTCAACCGCAAGCTGCAGTCCTTGGGAGAACAAAGCCGCAAGACCTACGCTGGATTCAAAAGCGTCGCCGACGTCATGAATCGCATGGAGAGCGGCGCCGCCAAAACCATTCTCGAATCGCTCGAGCAAGACGACCCCACCCTCGCGATCAACATCCGCAATTTCATGTTCACCTTCGAGGACATGCTGGGCGTCGCCGACGTCGCCATCCGCGAATGGCTTGGTGCCGTCGATAAAAAGGTGCTCGCCCTGTCTCTCAAGGGCGCGAGCAACGATCTCAAGGATCACGTCTTCCGCTCCATGTCTTCGCGCGCCGCCGACATGCTCAAGGAAGACATGGAAGCCTTGGGCCCCGTGCGCAACAAGGATGTCACGCAGGCGCAGCAGGAATCCGTAGCTTTGTTACGCCGCCTCGAAGCCGAAGGCAAAGTAGTTTTGCGATCCGACGGAGACGACGAATATGTCGTATAGCGGTACAGCAGCAGGCGCGGGAGCGGCAGCGGCGGCAGCGCGCGAAAGTGTCGAGGAATTTGTTTACCAGGCTCCCGGTTCCGCTGGACTTAACGCCCCCGGCTCCGCCGGGCTCGTCGCCGGACAGCCCGACAATCTCCCTCGCATCAGCGAGCAGGAGCTTTCCCGCTTGCTGTCCGAAGCCCGCGCCGAAGGCTTCCGCGAGGGCGAAAAGCAGGCTCGCAAAACTTTCGAAGAAAGCCTCGCTGAACAGCGCCGGCTGGTCAACGACGCCCTCCTCGCCTTCCAGCAGGAGCGCACCAATTACTATTCGAACGTCGAAGTGCAACTTGTTCACCTCTCGCTCGCCATCGCCGGAAAAATTCTCCATCGCGAAGCCCAGGTCGATCGCATGGTCGTCGCCGGGCTAGTCAAAGTGATGCTCGAAAGAATGCAGCAAGGCACTACCGCTATCGTCCGCATTCGCCCCGAGGACGCATTCAGTTGGCGCCACTATTTCAATACCAACCCCAACGTCGAAATCCTCGAGGATCCAACCCTCGAACCCAACGCCTGCCGCATCGAAACCGAGCTCGGCATCGCCGAAATGGGGTTGGACGCGCAATTGAAAGAAGTCGAGAACGGCTTCTTTGACCTGCTCGCCCAGCGGCCTGATGTGAAATGAACACCGGCGCACTCCACTCCTGCAAGAATTGGCTTTCCTCCAGTTCCACCGTTCGCTGGAGCGGACGAGTCACCCAGGTTGTCGGTAGCCTTGTGGAATCCTCCGGTCCCTTCTGCTCGGTGGGCGATTCCTGCGAAGTCGTCAACGCCGACCACGAAGTCTTTCCCGGCGAGATCGTCGCCTTTCGCGGCTCCAAAGTCTTGTCGATGTGCCTCGATAAGCCCAATGGCACCCGCTTCGGAGACCGCGTCGTCACCTGCGGAGCCCGGCCTTCTCTTCGCGTCGGTCCCGAGTTGCTCGGCCGTGTGATCGACGCCAAGGGACAGCCTCTCGATTCCCTCGGCGAATATTCTGCGGTGCGCTCCATTCCCGTCGATGTGCTAGCACCCGCCGCGCTCGACCGCACCTTGATTGATGAGCCCTTGGGGTGCGGCATCCGTGCCGTCGACGCCTTCCTCACCTGTGGACGCGGCCAGCGCGTCGGCATCTTCGGCGGCAGCGGCGTCGGCAAGAGCACCCTGATCGGCATGATGGCCCGCGGCACCGCCGCCGATCTCACCGTCCTCGCCCTTGTCGGCGAACGTGGACGTGAAGTTGGAGAGTTTCTCGCGACGCTCGGCGAAGAAGGCCGCCGCCGTTCCGTCGTGATCGTTTCCACTTCCGACCAGTCGCCCTTGCTGCGTATCCGGGCTGCGCTGTCCGCCACCGCCGTCGCGGAATATTTCAGCGGCCTCGGCAAGAACGTTCTTCTGGTCGTCGACTCCCTCACCCGCTTTGCCATGGCCCAGCGCGAAATCGGCCTCGCCGCTGGCGAACCGCCCACCGCCAAGGGCTACACTCCCTCGGTGCTCACCATGCTCGCGAAAATGGTGGAGCGCGCCGGACGTTTCGCCACCGGCAGCATCACCGCTTTCTACACGGTATTGATGGAAGGCGATGACCAACAGGATCCGATCGTCGACACCGTCCGCTCTCTGCTCGATGGCCACATCGTCCTCGATCGCAACCTGGCCTTAGCCAACCACTACCCGCCGATTTCAGTGCTCGACAGCCTCAGCCGGTTGATGCCCAGCGTGTGCTCGCAGGAACATCTGCAAAAAGTCGGCGCTATCCGCACCCTGCTGGCAGCCTATTCTCGCGCCGAGGATCTCATCAAAATTGGAGCCTACCAGAAGGGTTCCGACCCGACTCTCGACCGCGCCATCAACGCCCTACCGCAAATCAACGCATTTCTGCGTCAGGGCCCGAACGAAACCGCCCTTCTCGATGCCACCGTGAAACATCTCCTCACGTTGCCCAGCTAAGTATGCCCTTCAGATTTTCACTCGATGCCGTCCTGAAGTATCGCGAAGCTCTCGAACTGCGTGAATTCGTCGCTCTCGAGAAAGCCCAGCAGGAAATTGCCCTCCTGGAATCGCAGATCGTCGAAGCCGAACAGAACCGTCTAGCCAGAGAGCAGAACCGCGCCCAGGAGCTCCGGCGGGGCATGCGCTCGAAGCATCTGCAGGATGCCCTGGACGACGAACAGGCCCTCGAGCATCTTCGCGACGAACTCAAGAAAAAACAGGAAGAACTGGCCATCAAACGTCAGGAAATCTTCCAGGCCTACCAGGAAGCGCGCCGCAATCGCGAGATCATAGAAAAGCTCCGCGAGCGCAAACTCGCCGACTACACCCGAAGCCAAACCAAAGCCGAACAAGCAAGAATCGATGACCTGTTCCTCGCCCGCCGCAAGCCAACGTCCTAACCCAGGGGAACAGGAAGCTATGAAAAATTTGATTCCACAATTTTTGCGGTGGATCGAAAATGTATCGCCGATTTCCGAACGTCGCCCCAGGCCATCTGAACGCAAAGTTTTCGTCGATAGGCAGACGCCGACGATCGAAAATCAATTTCTTCACAGCTTCCTGTCCCCATTTTCCCTATTCTTAATTTGTATTCGTTCCCTCGCACCACTCGCCGCATGGTATCGCCAGAAACCCGTGGATTACACTGTTTGCGTCAACATAGTATCCCGCGATCACCCCGAACTCATTATTACTTTGCGGAATAGTTCCCTGACCGGCGCCAAGGCCCGCGCCCGGCGCGGCAAAGGTGATGATTGAGCCGTCGCTAGCGAGTGCGAATCCGCGAGCCACATCCTGTGCATTGACGTAGTAGCCGGTGATCGCACCGAACTGGTTGATGCTTTCTGGCAGGGTGCCGTTAAACGAGCCTGGGGTTGTGTCCGCATCGGGTGCTTCAAAAGTCGTTAAGGAGCCGTCGGAACCCCGTGTGAACCCGTGGAACACATCGTTGCTATCCACGTAAAATCCCGTGATCACCCCTGAGTCGTTCAGGCTTATGGGAATAGTACCCTGCGCCAAACCTGTGCCCGCCCCCGGAGCGTCGAACTCGGTGAAAGAGCCGTCCGGACTCCGAAGGTATCCGTGGTACACATTGTTTTCGTCAAGGTAACCTGACGTGATTGCGCCTGATGCATTGAGTCCTGGCGAGATTCCCGCCAGGTTAGTGCCTTGGTATAAGTAATCGCCCAGCGGACTTATATTCGCGGGATTGCCAGGGTTGTTACCGGCCCCGGGAGCATCGTACGGTATGACTTTTCCGTCAGGTCCCTTTAGCAAGGCATGCTGTACAAGGTTTTTGTCAATGTACCCTCCCGCGATCACTCCAAGATCATTGATTGCCCCGAATCCGGTACCCTCACAACCTTTAGGATCACCGGTAGTGCACGCCATTGGATCCCGGAAGATCTCGAACGTACCGTCTGGCCTACGAAGGTAGCCGCCGAAGTTAAAAGTCGAGTTGGTATAGTAACCAACAGTGTCTCCTTCTGAATTTAGACCATTGGCATATGTGCCGTAGCCGTCTTGGCTTGCGTGCGGAGCATCGAACGTAATAAAGGTTCCGTCCGCGTTACGAAGAAAGCCGTGGGCCAGGAAATTGGCATCAAGGTAGTATCCACTGATCTCACCGCCCGGATTGATACCTGTGGCAATAGTGCCCTGGTAGGCATTTGAGCCGGCGCCGGGCGCGTTGAACGTAATAAAATAGAACTCTTTTGCGTTTGCGAAAAGCTCCAGCGCAAGCAACAGGGATAGGATTACCAACCCCCTCACTATAGTCGACAAACGGAATAGGTAAGTCGCATTCTTCATGGTGGTTAGCCTCTCTTACGTGATTTGTGTTTCTGCCCCCCACGGCTTGGTACATTTGCACTTCTGCACACCGCTGTCATCACCCAAACGGGTGAAACTCCTGTGGAATTCGTTTTCATAATGGAGATTTCATGCGATATGATCCTCCCCAGGGGGATGGCTTTTAGGGACCACTGATAAGGGGTGACAGTTGTTGCCCGAAAATCAACGCCTGTTTGGAATTTTGGATGCGCTCTATGAAGCCCCGCTCGACCCCTCCCAGTGGGAGGAGTTTCTGCGTCTCATTACCCAAGCAACGGGGGGACGATGCGCTGGTCTCCTGGTGCATGACGCTCGGCGCGCTGAGCATTCAATTTCCTTGCAATGGGGCATCGATCCCGAGGCAATCCGTTTATATGCGGAACATTACGGGAAGGTAGATATCTGGCAGCAGCGCGCAGCTCCGCTCGCGGTGGAAGGGTGGGTTGGAGTTTCGGAAGAGGTAATTTCCCCCCGGGAACTGGCTGAAACTGAAATCTATAACGACTATTTCCGTCTTTTTGGAGTGGCGCATGCCGCTTGGAGCATTCCGGAGAGCACCGCTGGCACAATCAGCGGCCTCGGCGTCTATCGCGGTCCACGCGAAGGCGATTTCGACAGCGACGCACTGGTGTTGCTCGGAATTCTAGCGCCACACGTGAAGCGTGCGATTCGGCTCCACTTCCGGTTGACTACCCTGAGAAATCGGTCCGAGAGTCTGAAAACGGCTCTCGATGCTATACCCACGGGCGTCATTCTTCTTAGCGAGCGGATGCAGATTGTTGCCATGAATTATGCGGCGGAGCGCATATTAGCCGCGAACAATGGGTTACTCGCCACCGGTGGTGGCTTGCGAGCGGAGCTACAACGCGAGTCCTCCGGACTCAAAAAGCTGTTGACCGAAGCCGTCAGAAACCCCCTTTGCGTAGCCGATGAGATCGACGCCATCTCCGTTTCCCGTCGCAATCTCCCTCCTCTGCACCTGCTCGTCTCGCCAGTGCGTGGACTTGATTCCGTTCGCGTTATCATTTTTGTAACTGATCCGAAACAAGCCCTTCGTCCAGCCAGCGCCACGCTGCAATCGCTGTTCAGACTGACGCCCGCGGAATGCCGAGTGGCAATGCTTTTGGCCGGTGGACAGGCTCTTTCGGAGATGTCCGGAACTCTTGGAGTCAGCAGAAACACGCTGAAGTCACAGCTAGCAAGTATTTACGGCAAGACCTGTACATCACGCCAGTCTGAACTCATCCGTCTACTACTCCAGATTACGAAGCCGGGTGCCCCATCCTAGCGTCGCGCCTTTTGCGACGCTAGATGGAAATCCGGGGGACAGACGGGTGGAGTGCAACAGTTTTTCTCGTGGAACGTGGGAAGCCGGAATGTTGGTGACTCAGGCGGATTCGAAGGATCTCTGCCCAAAAAGTACTGCCAGCCGGGCGAAAGCCGCTGGTATACAAAATAAATCGGCGCACGCCCGCGCATTATGCTGCAAGAATCTCGCGAACGCCCGCTAGGCAAACGTTGCCTATTTCCGGGCAAATGCTGCCTAGCGCGCCCTCTGCACCGCAAAACGAGCCGTTTTCTAATCGGCACATTCCCCAAAACTCTTTAATTCATCCCCCTCTAAAGCCGATCCGGGAAAATTCTCTAATCCGGAATGTTTGGCTTGCAGCGTGCAATTTTGCTGTTGCCAAAAGGAGAAATTGTGTCCCCTGTTATGCCGGCGATTGGCGAAAATCCGAGTTCATTTCTGGTGGGCCCGTCCAACCCCTCCGCCGCCAGCAAACCACCGGTTGCCTCGTTTTCATCCGAGTTCGCCAAAGCCACGGGCGCCGCGCAGTCACCCGCGCCCCGCACTGCAAACGCTCCGACGGCCACTCAGAGCGCGACGCCTGCAAGAGCAGAAAATCGGAGGGCCCCCGCGGAAAGCGAACGTCGCGCGGCGAACCCATCGAATCCGACCGACCCGCGGCAACCGCAGGCGGCAGAAGCACAACCTTCACCATTGCCAGTCCCAACCGTCAGACCCGTGACGACACTGCAACAGGGAGCATCCGATGCAGATACTCCGTCAGGAACTTCGTCATCGGATGATTCCGCAAAGACTCAAATCGCGGACGCCTCTGCCCTCGCCGCACTGTCGCTGAACGCGCAGGAATCACTGCCAGCTTCCCTACCAGGAACTTCCGCGTTAGCGACTTCGGGTTCCGGACCCACTCCCGTCAGCGCAAATACCGGTGGCATCGCAACCACCGCCACGCCCTCCGCTGAGACGACTCCCGATGCAAAACTCGGTGACGCGGACGAAATGTCGGGCACCAGCGGTGCAACACAATCGGCCCCCATCACCCTGGCCGCCGCTGAAGCGTCCCAGCCCCAAGCAATCGCGCCCTCCCAAGCCGCCGCACGAAAGCAGCCCAAGCTGGCCGACTCCCCAGCCGATGCGAATCATGCTGCAAAAGTCTCGCAGTCGCCAATCGACAACGCCAGGATCGATAGTTCAAAGATTGACGGAGCAAAGATCGAAGCTGCAAAGATCGACAGCACAAAGATCGAAACGGCAAAGACCGAAGCCCCAAAGGTGGAAGCCGTGAAGAGCGACGCCCGGAGCACGTCCCTCGAGCAGGCATCGAGCGACCCCGGCAAAGGCTCCGCGTCAACCGGAGACGGCAAAACCGACCACGGCAGCAAGCACGAAAGCAGTACGCCCACCACGTTCGGCTTGATTTCGGACAGCAAAGGACTCGACTCCCCCACCAGTCCAGTCAGCTTCGGAAATGCCCTCGGCGGACAGACGTCAGCCGCCGACATCTCGAAGGCGACATCCGCATCCGCCGCGAACGCAACGGCGTCCATGCCCGCCAGCAACCCCACCGGCACAGATCTCCGCGCCACAGATCGCCCGGACCCAGCCGCCGCAGCCGACCCATCGTCCGTAGCTCAATCCGCCGTTCAAACCGCCAAACTGGTAGAGCGTGCCGGTCAATCGGAACTTCACGTAGGCTTTCAGGCGGGCGAGTTAGGCAGCGTGGACATCCGCACGTCGATGATCCACAACCAGCTGAGCGCGGAGATCTCGGTCGAGCACTCTGCCCTCCGCAGCCTCTTAGCCACCGAATTGCCGCACCTGCAGGAGAAACTAGCCGCCGCTCACCAGATCACCACCAGCAACCTGGTGCTCAACCAGCAGTCCGGTGGTGCTTCCGCCGATTCGCGTCAGGCCTACCGCCAGCTCGCGAATGCGCCTCAGAGGTCGGTCACTCACCAAGATCAGTCAGAAGCACTACCCGGGACCATGTCGATCCCGGAATCGTCAATCCCATCCGCGCAGCTCGATATTCACATGTGAACGCGCGACCGGCGAGAACAGACTTAAGGAGAAACACAAATGATCACCAATCCATTATCGATGAATTTACCAGGGACAGCGGCGGCCACCTCCAGCACGGCCACCACGCCCAATCAGGCGGCCAACAACGCCGAGGCCACCTTCATGAATCTCCTGGTGACCGAATTACAGTCGCAGGATCCCACTTCCCCCATGGATCCCACTCAGATGGTCGGCCAGATGTTGTCCATGAATCAGCTCAATGAGCTGATCGCCATCAATCAAACTTTGCAGACCGCCCTTGGAACACCCACTACCTCATCGCAGACCGGTTCGTCCGCCATCTCATCTCTCACAGGAGCACACTAATGTCGTCATTTTCAATCGCACTCTCGGGCCTTTCCGCCAGCACCGATGCTCTGAACATCATCTCCAACGATCTTGCCAATCTGAATACCGTTGGATACAAGGATCAGCAAGCCAGTTTTCAGGACCTCTTCTATCAGAACATGGGCACGAGTGGTTCCGGCAACCCGATCCAGGAGGGCATGGGCACTCGGATTGGCTCCATCGACACGAACTTCTCCGACGGAACCCTGGAGAACACCGCCGTTCCTTCCAATGTCGCCATCACCGGAAACGGCTTCTTTATCACCCAAGATGCCAGCGGCGCGCTCAGTTACACCCGCGCCGGCGACTTTCAGGTCAACACCGCCGGCGATCTCGTCACGCCCGAAGGCCAAACTGTGCTCGGTTATCCGGCCGTCAATGGCGTCGTGACCACCTCGGCGACGCTCGGTCCACTGCAGGTTGGATCCAGCCTGGCCGATCCACCCAGTGCCACCACCACCATGCAGCAGCAGACGAACCTCGATGCTACCGCTCCGGTGGGAACGACCTATTCCACGCCGATTACCGTTTACGACTCTCTGGGCGCCTCGCACATCCTGACTTACAACTTTACGGAAACTGCCCCCAATACCTGGAACTACCAGATCACCCTCCCCGCCGCTGACACAGGTGGTACGGGCAATCCCACCGTCGTCGCCAGCGGGTCCTTGAGTTTCGACAGCAATGGAAACATCACTTCGCCCACATCCGTGACCGGAATCAACGTCACAGGTCTGGCCGACGGCGCCGCCAACATGAGCCTTACCTGGAACCTGCAGGATGCCAACGGAGGCTCCTTGGTCACCCAGTTGGCAGCCACCAGCACCACCACCACCAACAGCCAGAATGGATACGCCAGCGGTACCCTTCAGAGCTATACCGTCCAGTCCGACGGTACAATCGAAGGCAGCTTCACCAACGGCCAAACCCAGGCTCTCGGCCAGATCGCGCTCGCCAGCTTCGCCAACGTACAGGGATTGCAAAACATGGGCGGCAACGGTTATACGCCCACTCTCGCTTCGGGCTCTGCCGTCGTGGGAGTGCCCAATGCCGGAGGCCGCGGCACTCTGACCGGAGGGGCCCTCGAGACTTCCAACGTGGACATTTCAACGGAATTTACGGACCTGATCGTCGTTCAGCGCGGCTTTGAAGCGAATGCACGAATGATTACCACCCTGGATTCAGTGGGCAACACGACCACCAACTTGCAAGCGCAACCCGGCAACTAACGGCTAGCGTGAGCACTTGATTAGAGGTCCCGCGGGCGCGCACAACCAGCCCGCCTGCGGGACCTCGCTTCTACTTTCCCTCTAATCGCCGCCCCGCGCCGGCCATTGTACGGACGTAACCATCCGTCCTCTAAGTCGTTGTCACTGCAAGGCCCGTCTTATCCACAGACGCCGCCTGCTCTCCGTATTGCAAGGTCTCCCAATTGCATTCCCTTAGGTGCGTCGTGGTCGATCGCGACCCGTCCACGCGCGCGGTCTTGTTTCCTGAAGCCGCATCACTTCCAAAAAGCAGTGATTCGAACAACAGTCTTCCACGCGATACGAAGGATCGGAATGGCCACACCGGCACAACGCGAAGAAAAAGAACAAGGGCCCGAGCAGGCCACCGAGAGCACCCGCGACGCCGCCGAGCGTTTTCCATGGCTGCCCTGCCGCTTGTCACTGGAGGTTCCGGTCAGTGACTTCAACCTGGGCGACCTTTTGCGTTTGCGCAAGGACTCGATTATCACCACCGCCCTCGGCAGCACGGAAGATATCCCGCTCCGCGTCAACGGCCGCCTCATCGCCTGGATTCAGTTCGAGATGATCGGGGAACGTTTGGCTGCGCGTATCACGGAGTTGGCATGAACACAGGAGTCGATACCATGATCTCGCACGCGACGTCCCTGGCCGGTCCGCTTCTTAATCCGGCGGAAAATTCGCCGGCATCACCGGACTGGGCGACCCGCGCCCTTGCCCGGGCCGGCCGCGGTGTGCGCGGTGTTCTCAAAGCGCTGTGGGCACAGGCGGCGCAAGTCCGCGTCCGCCAGAACAAGAAAAGGCTGCGCGTCTGCGAAACCGTTGCCTTGGGCGACAAACGCTTCGTCACCATCATCCAGGTCGATGATAAGCAGTTCCTCGTAGGGGGCGCCTCGAATTCCGTTTCCTTGCTCGCCCAACTGGATAAGCCCGCCGAGTTCTCGAGCGTGCTCCAGAGTCGCATCGGCGAGGTTAGCGGGTGATCATGCGCACCTCCCTCCATCCGTACCTGAGGGCCCTGATTCCTCTCTTGCTGCTCCTGGGCTGTGCCCATGCAACGGCTCAGATTTCTCAGCCCAACGGCTCCCGGCCGGGCGTGTTCGCCAACGTTCCCGCCCCCATGGTTGCGCTTTTCGTTGCCAAGCTTCCGGCGGCCGGTTCGAACGACATACGGATCAGCGGCGTGGGAAGCGGAACCTCATGGACGATCCTCGTCCTGCTCACCTTCCTGACGCTCATCCCTTCCCTGCTCCTCTGCATGACGCCCTTCGCGCGCCTGCTGATTGTCTTTCACTTCCTGCGCCAGGCTCTGGGACTCCAAACCACTCCCACTAATCAGACGATCATCGGCTTGTCGCTCGTCCTGACGTTTTTTCTCATGCAGCCCGTCGGAGCCAATGTCTACGAGCTTTCCGTTGCCCCATTGCAGAGCGGACAGATCACCGCCTTTCAGGCCATCGAGCGTGGAGAAGTCCCGGTCCGCGAATTCATGTTGCATTACGTGCGCGAAAAAGATGTCGCCCTCTTCGTGGAATTATCCAAGGAACCGCGTCCCGCGAAACCCAGCGATCTCTCCATGAGAGTGGTGATGCCAGCCTACATTCTGTCCGAGCTGAGAACCGGTTTTCAGATTGGAACCGTATTGTTCCTCCCGTTCCTCGCGATCGACATGATTGTTGCCTCGATTTCCACCTCGGTAGGAATGCTGCAACTTCCGCCCGTGGTGATTTCCACCCCTTTGAAACTACTGTTATTTGTGATGGTCGACGGCTGGAATCTTCTGGTCGGATCGCTGATGAGGAGTTTCCACTAATGTCGAGTCCCAAGAGTTGGATGTCGGAAACCCATTCCGAAGTCATCCTGAGCGGAGCAAGGTCTTCACGAAGTGGACTTCTTGCGGAGTCGAAGAACCCCTGCCACGTCCCTCGTTCCGCGACTTTTCAGAACACAACCCTGGGAGTTCTTACCCACTATGCCTACTGAAGTGGTTGTTGACCTGGGCCGCATGACGATGAAGGAAGTGTTCGTGATCGCCGCTCCCATCCTCGCTCTCGCGGTCACCGTAAGCCTGCTCATCAACATCGTCCAGGTGCTCACTTCCCTGCAGGAAACAACGATCTCGGCGGTCCCTCGCCTGCTCACCGTCGGCGGCGCGGTGTTTGTCCTCACCCCCTGGATGTGGAAGCAGATGGCCCATTTCACGATCCAATTGCTGTCGGATTTTCATCCTTACATACGCTGAATACAAAATGGAAATACCTGTTTCACACATTCTCGGCGCCATCCTCATCATCGGCATTCGCGTGTCGGGGCTGATGCTGTTCGCCCCGTTTTTCAGCAATGCGGTCATCCCGGCTCGGGTGAAGGCCGTTTTCGTCATTGCGATTACCGCCGTGCTCTATCCGGTATTTGCCCCGCGCCTTCAAACCCTGGACCTCTCCAAGTGGCCTGCCATCGTTGCCAGTGAAACCGTCCTCGGCCTAGCCATCGGCGTCACCACCTACGCGGTTTTCGAAGGCTGCCAGATTGCCGGTCAAATGCTCAGCATTCAGATGGGCTACTCGCTCGTCAATATTCTCGATCCAAATACCCAGGTCCAGAGCACAATCGTCGCCTTTTTTCACCAGAGCATGGCTCTGCTGATTTTTCTTTCTCTCGACGTGCACCACTGGATTTTGCGGGCCGTCGCGCACAGCTTTGACTATCTTCCGCCCGGCACGATGACTCTGAACCCGATGTTTGCGAAAGCGGTTCTGCATGAAGGGGCCATCGTCCTGGAACTTGGCATCCAGATCGCAGCGCCGGTTCTGGCCGCGACCCTGCTCATGGACCTGGTTCTCGGCCTCATGGGAAAGGCCTCGCCTCAGATGCCGCTCATGCTCCTGGGACCGGCCGTCAAGAGCATGCTGGGTGTCGTCGTGTTAACGGTAACGATCGGTTATTGGCCAGGCGTCTTCGCAAAGTATTTCGGGGAATCGATTGCATACACCGAGCAACTGTTGCACCTGGCCCATTAGCAGGATGGGCCCTGGCGCGTTTGATCTGCATGTCTGTAGAAAAAGTGGAGTTCGCGAGATGAGTCGAAGTGGAGTTCAGGAAATAAGTCCCGGAGAGACGACCGGCAATAGCCCGGCGCTTCAGCGTCGGGTAGTCGCACAAAAATACTTTAGGGCGTGATCTCCCCAGACGAGAACTATGGCGGAAGCAAACAAGACAGAGAAAGCGACACCGCAAAAGCGGAAGAAAGCGCGCGAGCAAGGCCAGGTTGCGCGCAGCCGTGAATTGTCCGGTGCGCTTGCCTGGAGCGGCGCCATGGCCATCATCGCATGGCAAACCCACGACGCCCCCCGCCAGTGGCATGGCCTCTTGCAGACGATGCTCGATATGTCGACACGCGAATCGCTGACCGCTGGAGGACCGGAGCTGTTCTGGACCAGCGTCGCTGTTTTTCGCTGGATCGTCCCCGTCCTGGCAGCCTCGTGGGTCATCTCTCTCAGTGCCGGCATGGCCCAGGGCGGCCTCATATTTGCCCCGGAGGCCCTCGCTCTCAAGCCCGAAAAACTAAGTCCCGCCAACAAGTTGAAACAGTTGTTCTCGCTTTCCGGCTTGAGCAACATCCTGAAGTCGCTCATCCCTTTTGGCGTCATCGCCTGGATCGGAGTTTCGACCATCCAGAAGAATTGGCAGCAGGTTGTACAGGCCTCCGATGTGGGCGTCCGTCCCTACGCCGGATTTCTCGCCAACACGATGTGGGGAATGTGCTGGAAAGCGGGCCTGGTTCTGGTTTGCTGGTCGGGCATCGATTACATGCTCGTCTGGCGCAAGCTCGAGGGCGATCTTAAGATGAGCCGCCAGGACCTGCGCGAGGAAATGAAACAGACCGACGGCAATCCCGCAACCAAGGGCCGCATTCGCCGCATTCAACGCCAGATGCGCCGCCGGAAAATGCTCCAGGATACCAAACAGGCCAACGTCGTCATCACGAACCCCACCCACTTTGCCGTGGCTCTGAAATACGACATGAGCATGGAAGCTCCTGTCGTGGTCGCGAAAGGGCAGAATCTGCTGGCGCTGGAGATCAAGGAAATTGCCCGCTGGGGCGGTATCACGGTGCTCGAAAATCCCCCGCTCGCCCAGACCCTCTACCGTACCGTCGAAGTGGGTCAGTCAATTCCGGCCGAGTTGTACGCCGTAGTAGCCGAAATCCTGGCCTTCGTCTTCCGGGCCCAGGCCCAGGCTGAAGGTAGGGGTTCGGGTCAGGCCCAGAATCGTGCGCAAACACCGGGACAGGTGCCGGCCCAGTGATAGATCACACTCCACATGAGGAAACGCCATAAATATGGCATCGCCAATCGTCAAGCCCGGATTTCTTAAGTCGATCATGGGAAGCAGCAGTGACTGGGTCATTCCGTCGCTCGCCGTGAGCATGGTCTTCGTCATGGTCATCCCTCTGCCCGCATTGCTGGTTGACATGCTCCTGGCCTTCAGCATAACCGCCGGCGTCCTCGTCTTACTCGTAGCACTTCAGATTCTTAAGCCGGTGCAGTTTTCCGTTTTCCCCAGCCTTCTATTGCTGCTGACCTTGTTCCGACTTTCGCTTGACCTCGCCGCCAGCCGGCGAATCCTGCTCCATGGAAGCGAGGGCGCTTCCGCGGCCGGCCGGGTGATCGAGGCTTTCGGCCAATTCGTTGTCGGCGGCAACTACGTTGTAGGGTTTGTTCTCTTCCTCGCACTGATCGCAATCCAATACATGGTGATCAGCCATGGCGCTGTCCGCACGGCAGAGGTAACCGCACGCTTTACCTTGGACGCAATGCCCGGCAAACAAATGGCTATCGATGCGGACCTGAACGCAGGTCTGATCGATGAAAAACAGGCACGCAGCCGCCGCGCCCTGATTGCGCATGAAGCGGAGTTTTACGGCGCGATGGATGGCGCGGCCCGCTTCAGCCAGCGAGATTCGCTTGCCACGATTCTTATCACCGGCATCAACATCATCGCAGGCTTTCTGATTGGTGTTTTTCAGCACGGCACACCTTTCATGGATGCGCTGAAGACCTACACGGTTCTCACTGTGGGCGATGGATTGGTGACCATGATCCCGTCGCTGCTCGTTTCTGTCGCGGGCGCAATCGTGTTGACCCGTGCCTCATCCGAGAGCACTTTGGGCCTTGATGTAGGCCAGCAGTTGTTCGGCAAAGGCCGTCCTCTGTGGATTGCCGGCGGCGTTATGGCGGGACTGGCCCTCGTTCCCGGCCTGCCGAAAATATCCTTTGGGATTATGTCGTTGCTGATGTTCATCCTCGCGCGACGCGTCAAGCCGGAATCTGCAGTCAAGGCACAAGCCGGTTCGGAGTCAGCTACCACCAAAGCGGCAGCGCCCGGCGCACCCGCCAACGCCGAACCGCTCGACGCCGTTCTCAAGCTGGACGAACTCATGCTCGAGGTCGGCGTCGGGCTCGTACCTCTCGTCGACAGCAAGCAGGGCGGACAGCTGTTGGGCAAGGTCCGCTCCCTGCGAAAGCAGCTTGCCTCCCAGCTTGGTTTCCTGATTCCGTCCATCCACATCACCGACAACCTTTCGCTGAAGGAACACGAGTACGTGATTCACCTGCGTGGGGTGGAGGTCGCTCGCTGGGAGATGCGGCGCAATTGCCTTTTGGCCATCAGTTCGCAGTCCAATCCACCGGCGCTGGCGGGGGCAGAAACTCGCGAGCCCGCATTCAATACTCCCGCGCGCTGGATTTCACCCGATAACCAGGCGCAAGCGGTTGCCGCCGGATACGTTGTCGTCGACCACACGTCGGCGCTCGCGACTCACATAGGGGAAGTCGTCAAGCAGAACGCGCATCTGCTTCTTACCCGGCACGAGACCAAGCGGCTCGTCGATCGGAACGCGGAGTCTCATCCACGATTGGTGGAAGAACTGATCCCGAAGATTCTCACGCTGGGCGAAGTGCAGAAAGTGTTACAGCAATTGTTACGGGAGCAAGTCTCGATTCGCGACCTGGGCACCATTCTGGAAACGCTCGTCGACGTTGCACCCCTCAATAAGAACCCCGTGCTCCTGGTAGAAGCGGTGCGCCATGCCCTGGGTCGTGCTTTCGTGCAACCCCTGCTCGACAAAAATGGGGAGTTGAAAGTGGTGACCCTGGATCGAGCGCTGGAGGAAGAATGCACCCGGTCCCTCACCCCGCAGCCTTACGCAACTCAACCGTCGGGCGCTCTCCAACCCAATGTTGCACGGCGCGTCTTTGACGGACTGAAGGCTTTGTTTGGAGATGGCGTGGTGAATGCCCCGCCCATCCTCTTGTGTTCTTCCCCGGGAAGATTCCAGTTGCGCCGATTGCTGGAGCCTTTCTTCCCGAAGATAGTTGTTTTGGCGCCGACGGAAATTCCCCCCGCAATTGCGGTGCAGTCGGTGGGAGCTTTGCGATGAAGACAAGCTTGGGGATCAATTTGAGGTTGACATGACGACGAAAGCAGAACTGGCGTACAAAGAAAACGTCGATGAAACAAACCAGGAGCGGGATGAACTCATCCTGCAGCAACTTCCGCAGGTGCATTACATTGCCCGGCGCATTTTCGAGCGTCTGCCCCAGCATGTTCCTTTCGAGGACCTGGTTAACGCGGGGGTGATCGGACTGATCGAGGCCATCCGCAGTTACGATCCGACGAAGTCTGTCCCGTTAAAATCGTTCGCCAAGTTTCGGATCCGCGGCGCGATCATCGATAGCCTGCGGGAATTAGACTGGGGATCTCGCCCGCTGCGTCAGAAAGCGAGGAACATTGAAGAGGCAGTCGCTAAACTTGGCGGGCAGCTCGGCCGCCAGCCTGTTGAAGAAGAGATCGCCGCCGAACTGGGATTGACTCTCAAGGATCTCCACGAGACTGCCGTCCGCGTCGATGGGTTGCGTCTCGTTGGCCAGGAGGTGAGTGCAGCCTACGATCGATCGGAGCGGCAAGACCTTATTGAATCCGCTCCCAGCCGTGAAGAGGGTCCCGATGAGCTCTGCTTGCGCTCGGAAGTGACCAACCAACTCGCGACTGCTATCGAGACGCTCAGCGAGCGAGAGCAGATGGTCATTTCGCTCTACTACAAGGAAGAATTAACAATGAAGGAAATCGCGGCTGTGCTCCAGATTGGAGAATCGAGGGTCTGCCAGATCCACGCGCTTGCCATTCCGAAGCTCCGCGCCGCGCTGCGGAGCGCTTCCTTCGATGAGAATCAGATTGTGGAGTAGGAGCGCAGCAGAGTTTTAGAACACCGCCGATTACAATGCCCAAAGCTCAATGGATTCCGATTCCGGCAAGATGGAAAACGTGGGCACTCCCTTGCTCGAACACCGCATGCACGCGAAAGAGCCTGTTGCCCAGTCTCTCCCGGCGGCACGCGGGCGTTTCCCTCGGCAAAGAATGGTTCTGCAGTCCCAATTGTTTTGAAGACTTTCTTCACGCCACCATTGCAGCCACCATTACCTCGCGCCAGGTCCAGGAACCACCCCAGGTCCGCCGCATGCCCCTCGGGTTGCTGCTTATGTCACGCGAGATACTGACCTCGGAGCAACTTGTTCTCGCGCTCGAAAGACAAAAACTTGACGGCACAAATCTCGGCGAAGCTGTACAAGTCCTTGGTTTCGCTACCTCCGAGCAGGTAACATCAGCAGTCGCAGCCCAGTGGTCATGCCCGGTGTTCACGTTGACCGCACGCCTGGTGCCCCCTCCTATTCACATCCCGCGTCTGCTGCTGGAGCAATATGAAATGCTCCCGGTGCACTTCGTGGAAGCGGATCGAAGGCTATCGATCGGCTTTGTGAGCCGCGTGCAATACCAGATTCTCTCCACCATCGAACATATTCTCGGGTGTGACGCGATGCCAGGTTTTATTACCGCTCAGGATTTCCAGCGCCACTTGCAGGCCAGCGCTTTCCTGACGCGAGAGAACGAAATCATCTTCGACCGCCCGATGCCCACCGCAGAAATTGCCCGCATGAGCCGCAATTACGTCACTCAACTGGGCGCAAAAGAAACGCGTTTCGGCATGTGCCGCGATTATCTTTGGATGAGAATCTGGAGCCGTCAGCAGGAAACCGATCTCCTCTTCCGGGTCCAACCAGACTAGCCCTTGGACCTCGGCAGCCTCGTTAAAGTTGCAATCCTTTTCTGCCGATTAAGCCAGCACGGACATGCTGGCAAAAGAACAATCCCGTAAACCCTATCTGATCCTTGGCCGGACCAACTCTCAACCAAGGTGCAGACGGAGTCACCTCCCGCGGCAGAATAACACCCTGATCCTTGGCGCGCTCCCGGCAATGGCAGATTCAGTGCTGTTGTTGCAGGTCCTGTTATCCGGCCCTGCCGTCAACCTTCGTTCGGTAGCGGAGGTGATTCGAAATGACGTTGGGCTTACCATCCAGTTGTTGCGGCTCGTATCCCTGGACCACGGTGAGCGGCAACCCGTCGAAACCAGCATTACCAGGAACGTGGTCCACGCTGGAATCGAGAAGCTGCTAACTCTGGTCACTGAAATCGAGCCTCTTTCCAGCCATCCCGACGGCCGGGCGGCGCTGCGCGATTGCGAGCAATTCTGGGGACAGGCGCGGCTTACGGCATTGATGGCAGAAGAACTTGCCTACAAGACGATGTACAACGACGCGGAAGAAGCCTATGTGGCCGGATTGCTTTTCCACATCGGCGAATTGCCGTTAATTCTCGGCTGCCAGAGGGAAGTCACTCACTCACAGCCGCGCGTAGTCGCCGGCCTTCTGGCGAAAGACTGGGGCCTCTCGCCGCTCTTGCAAGACGTCGTCCGCGATGATGACCGGTGCTCGACCTCTCGCCCGCTACTCGAATTAGTCCGCGAGGCCGACAGCCAGGCTCGGCGCATTCAGGGACTGGTGGCCCGTTTCGCGCGCAAAGTGTTTTGACCCATTAGTAATCGCCAACTGCGCCGGGTTAGAGAAACTCAGCCAGTTCCATCTTTGATTGCGGTGTGCCACTAATCCCTGACTCATCTCAAGGGGTGCACCGCTCGTTTATCAACCACTTAGCACACCCGCTTTCCCTCTCTACTTGGCCGTTCCCTTGCTTGGTCTTCATGGAGGGAACTCATGGACAGCGGTTTCTACGCGGCTTGTACCGCGCTGTTGGCTCGAAACCAGGCTCTGGATTCGGTCGCCAATAATTTGGCCAATATCAGTACGCCCGGATACCGCGGGCAACAGAATGTATTTCGTTCCCTGCTGGCCACGTCGTCCGGCCATCCCCTGTCCACGCTCAATCACGCGGTGAACAATTACTCGGTGCTCGGCGACACCGACCTGGATCTTTCTCAAGGGAACCTCGAGCACACCGGTAACGACCTCGACTTTGCGATTCAAGGATCGGGCTTCTTTGCCCTGAAAACCGCCTCCGGCACTGCCTACACGCGGGATGGCAACTTTCATGTGTCTCCGCAAGGTCGACTGGTCACAGCCGCAGGCGACTCGGTTCTGGGAGAAGAAGGCGGTCCGATTCAAATCGTGGGATCGCCCGTCTCAGTCAGCCCGGACGGCACCATCTCCGTGAATGGGGCGCTCGCTGGCAAATTAAAGGTCGTCGATTTTGCACCGGGTACTTCCCTGGAAGCGCTCGGACAGACCTACTACACCGCTCCGGCGAACAGCGCGAAGCCGGCGAAGGATTCCAGCATTCAGCAAGGCAGCCTCGAATCGTCCAACGTAAATGCAGTTGCAAGCGCGGTGCAGCTTGTTACGGTGCAACGCTATGCGGAGCTGATGCAACGAGCCTTGTATCTTTTCCACTCCGAGATGAATCAGACCGCAACCCAGGAATTGCCGAGAGTCACTAACGGCGCTTAAAGGAGTTCATTATGCTTCGTGCACTATATACAGCCGCGAGCGGTATGTCAGCGCAACAATTGAATCTCGACAACATCGCCAATAACTTGTCCAACTCCAGCACCGCGGGATTCTACGCGCGCCGTCTCCAGTTCTCGGATCTGGTATACCAGAACGTGATCATGCCCGGAGCGGCTGCCACCCAGCAGACCACCATCGCCGCCGGACTTCAGGTTGGACTTGGAACCATGCCGGCCGCTTCGGAAGTCATGCAAACGCAAGGCAACTTTGCTTCGACTGGCAATCCGCTGGACTTCGCGATTCAAGGTCTTGGTTTCTTCCAAGTCACACTACCGGACGGACAGATCGCTTACACGCGCTCCGGCTCGTTTCACCTTGACGCGCAGGGAAATATCGTGACCGCCAACGGCAACGCCTTGCAACCGAACATCACGATTCCAGCGAATGCAACGACGGTTACGGTCGGCTCTGACGGTACCGTTTCTGTCACTGAGTCCGGTCAAACCGCGGCCCAGCAGGTGGGCAGCATTCAGCTCGCCATGTTTCCTAACCCCGGCGGACTGAACTCTGTCGGCAACAATCTCTATCTCGCGACCACTGCCTCGGGCGATCCGATCGTGGGGGCTCCGGGCGCGGCCGAAGGATTGGGCACGCTGCAGCAAGGGATGCTCGAACAGTCGAACGTTGATATCGTCCAGGAATTCGTCAATATGATCGTTGCCCAGCGCGCTTACGAGTCAAACTCTCGTGTTGTGACTTCGGCCGATCAGATGTTGCAGGACCTCGCGAACCTGATTCGCTAGGTGGAGATTACATTGTCCATTCGCAAGGTTCGTCAACTCGTTTGGCTCGGCGCACTGTGCATTTCCGTACAAGCCGGTGCGCGTGCGCAAACGGGAGGCTGGGTTCCGGTTTCGCCCGAACAAGTGGCCTCTGCTATGCGAGCGGCTGGAGTCGACACAAACGCAGACCGGATTCAGATGCTGGCCAGCGTCACAACGGCCCCGGGAGCGACCCTGAGGGTCGCGAAGAAAGTGGAAGAGTCACCGAACACAATGTTGGCCGAGTTGGCCTGCCGGGTTCGTCGCCAGTGTCTTCCCTTTTACGTATTGATTCACGTCGACCCGGTCGCAAGCGCTGTCGCAAAACCGACTGGATCGCGGCAGATTCCTGCATCTGCAGTCAGTTCGGTTGAAGAGCATCCACTGGTCGCCCGCGGACAACCCGTGACCCTCATCATCGAGAATGCTACTTCGCGCATCGTTTTGCCCGCGATTTGTCTGCAAGCGGGTGTTCACGGCCAGGCCATCCGGGTTGCCAGTCCGGATCGGAAACGGACTTACCGCGCGGAAGTGATAAACGAAAAAACCGTCAGGAGCACACTTTGAGAATCGGAAAGTGGATGGCAACACGCCTACAGGTCGGATGGACGGTCGCTTTATTGGCGACCGGGCTCATTGGTGTGCAGCCTGCGTGGGCTCATTCCAAAAAGCAGAATACCGAGCAGTTGCGCGCCGAGTACCTCGCCCGTGTGAAGGAGCAGCCGCTTTCAATGGAAGCAGGCTCGCTTGGCAGTTTATACAGTCCGACCGGAGCATTTACCGATATCAGCGCCGACTATAAGGCAAGGCGAGTCGGAGATGTGGTTACGCTCACGGTCTATGAGAACACCACAGCCAAATCCACGGGCGATGTCAACACGTCGCGAGCTTATACCGCGAGTTCAGCCATCACCGGACTCCCCGGGGGCGTCAGCACATCCATGCTGAACCCACTGTTTGGGGCCAACTCCGCGACCACTCTGAAGGGTACAGGCGAGACCTCGGCCGGATCGAATGTCACGACCACTCTGACGGCGCGCGTGATCGGATTACTCCCGAGTGGATCGCTGATCGTCGAAGGCGAACGACGCGTGCTGATCAACAGCCAGCACGAAACGGTGGTAGTGCGCGGCGTGCTCCGTCCCGGCGACGTGGGGCCGAATAATACGGCGAGTTCTACGTCACTCGCCGATCTGGAAATTGAGCTGAAGGGCAAAGGCGTGATTACCGACGCCATCCACCGTCCGAACGCGGTGATTCGAGGATTGCAATGGCTGTTCAGTTTCTAAGCTCCCGAGTCTCGAAGCGTTGCTCACTGGCACATCGACGTGTGGGCTTTGCTCTCTGTTTGTTGCTCGTGCTTGTGAGCGCGGTACATTCCGTTGCCGAGCAGAGCCGCCAGGTCCTCATTCGCGACATCACCACCATCGAAGGCATCCGCGAAAACCCGCTCATCGGATACGGCGTCGTGGTCGGCTTGAAGAGAACCGGGGACAGCCAGCAAACTCTCTTCACCACGCAAACGCTCGCAAATATGCTGCAGCGGCTGGGCGTCCAGATTTCAGCGTCCACGATTCAAGTTCGAAATATCGCCGCTGTGATGGTCACTGCATCTCTTCCACCCTTCGCGCGCCCGGGCACAGGCCTCGACGTCACTGTTTCCTCCATCGGAGACGCGAAGAGCCTCGAGGGTGGCGTGTTATTGCTAACTTCGCTCCATGCAGCCGACGGTCAAGTCTATGCTGAGGCGCAAGGGCCGCTCACATTGGGCGGCTACACAGTCGGTGGAGGCGGCAACAGTAAGGAAGTGAATCATGTCACCGTGGGCCGCGTTCCCAATGGAGGAATCGTAGAACGCGACGCCTCCATCGACCTGACCCACCTAAAAACTGTTTCTCTTAGCTTGCGTGAACAGGACTTCACCGTGACTCGCGACGTCGCAGCCGCCATCAATCACGATTTTGGCAAAGAAGTGGCAGCGGCAACCGACAGCCGGCGGGTCGACCTCAACATCTCTCTTATGGGAGATTCTTCCATACCCACGCTGATCGCGAAGGTACAGAACATTGCGGTCTCCATTCATCCTCCCGCCAAGGTCGTCATGAATGAGCGGACCGGCACGATCGTGATGGGTGGGGACGTAAAGCTTTCTCCCGTATCGGTGCTGCATGGAGACCTGACCGTCCAAGTCACGACTACATTCACGGTTTCCCAGCCTGAACCGCTCTCCAAAGGCACAACCCAGGTTGTTCCGCAAACCGAACTCAAAGCCAAGGACGGACCGGCACGCTCCATCGAATTGAAAGAAGGAGCCAGCGTCGAGGAACTGATTAACGGCCTTCACACGATGGGCGCGTCGGCGCATGACATCGTTGCGATCCTGCAGGCGATAAAAGCAGCGGGCGGCCTGCAAGCTGAATTGGAGGTTTTATAACCGTGCCGAATCTTGTGACATCCGCATCAACCGGCAGTCAGGATCTTAATTCCGCGCAAAGTTCGCAGGCAGTCAAGACTCTGCGAGGTGCGCAGGTCAAGGGCTCAGACCCGAAGAAAATAAACGAAGCGGCGAAGAACTTCGAGAGCCTGCTGGTCGGGCACTGGCTCGAGCAGGCTGAAAAATCATTTGCCAGCGTCCCCGGTACTGACCAGGATGAGCAGAATGACTCCAGCCGGGAACAGTTCATGAGCATTGCTTGCGAGTCATTGGCCAAAGGCCTGAGCAAAAACGGCGGGTTCGGAATCGCCGCCATGATCAGCAAGCGCCTGACCGCTGCGGCCGAAACCGCTCAACCGCACGTCCCAAGTTCGGCTGACAACAAGGTTGATACGGCAGCCGCAAGAGGCAACTCCAACAGTATCAAATAGTTGGAAACATCGAAGGGTTCTAAGGTCAGTCACTAAAGTTTTAGATCGTGAGTGCCGATTAGAAACCGACACCGGACAGGGTGTCAGGACGTGCTTTATGAGAATCGCGCTGAACGTACCGAATACACCGGATATCTCCACCGACCGGACCTCAACTTCGTCGGCCTCGACTGAATCAACCTCGGGTGCATCCCAAGTCGATAAGTTCTCGACCGATAGCGTCAGCCTGAACTCGCTGTCGGCTCAGGCATTGCAGTTGCCCGAAGTCAGGCACGATAAGGTTGATCAGGTGCGCCAGCAGATTGCGGACGGAAGTTATAAGGTCGATGCCCAGAAAACGGCGGCCGCGATGCTGGCCGCGTGAGCCCAAGAACGTAGAAATACATAACAACGATGTCTGAACCCAAAACTGCCGGCCAGCAACAGGCAACGAAGAAAGATGCGGTAGAGCATCTCGCTTTGGTGCGTTCGCTTTCCCACGAAATCTCCTCGGCTATTTCAGCGATCGAGAGAAATGACCGCGCGGATCTGAGCGAACGTGTGGCGGCTCAGGAAGCAATCTGCCTCAAACTCAATCAGAAGTCCCCGACCGATCTCCAATTAGCTTGCGCTTCCTATCGAGCAACGTCCGAGCAGAGCGAAGGGGAACCGTCGCTCTGGCAGAAAATTCGCGAGGCGCACATCGCCCTCGACCGGTTGAATCGCGTCTATGCCGCGCTGATTAAACGTTCCCAGAAATCCATTGAAATGATCGTCGGCTTGTATCGAAATCCCGGGCCGCCCTACGCGAAGGATGAAGGCGCCCCATCCCCCAAACACACTTGGTCTTGCGAGGCCTAGAAAATGTCCAGTCTTTCATCATCACTTTGGATTGCAGCGGGGGCGCTTCAGGCCACCGAAGGAGCGCTGGACGTCACCAGCAACAACATCGCCAACGCCAGCACGCCAGGTTACAGCCGCGAACAGGCGGTCATGACCGAACAGGGGGCCATTCAGGAGGGCAACCTCACCTACGGCCAAGGCGTAAATCTGCAACAGATTCAGAGTATTCGCGATCAGGTTTTGAGTTTTCAAATTGCGCTGGAGACCCAGCAACAAGGCAGTACACAGGCTCAATCGAG
>Ga0187851_10000806_pt1 | contig 31139 bp, 24 predicted proteins | sample June2016WEW_6_10_FD_132997 | JGI IMG/M metagenome (GOLD analysis project Ga0187851, IMG submission 132997) | Peatland microbial communities from SPRUCE experiment site at the Marcell Experimental Forest, Minnesota, USA - June2016WEW_6_10 | ecosystem: Environmental > Terrestrial > Soil >...
AGCGTCATCATCAGCCGCCCGCCAGCGACTGTCCTACCCTACCAACGTCGACCAATCCGGATCACGCATGCTTGCCGAAAACACACCATTGATCTCCGGGTTGTCGCGGAGTGCCGTCGCGGCGGCTTCATCCAAACCCACGACCAGCGGTTCACCGGCCGGGCGCTCCAGTTGCACGTCAGTGTCGAGTGGCAACCCAATCAGATCGTTGAACTCGAGGCGGAGGTCGGCGATCGCATCCTCAATCGTGCCCAACACCAGCCGCGCCTGGGAGAGCTGGGCTCTCGCTTCGACCTCTTTCAGCCCCAGAACGGCGCCCGCCTCCACCGCGCTGTGCGCTTCGGTCAGCCGCTCCTCGCCGGCTTTGATCTGGAGGCGAACAGCCTCGGCGCGGCGCTCGGTGGTCAGCAAACCGTAGTACAACTCCTTGACCTTTTGTGCGATCTCCCCCTCGGTGCGCCGGAGGTCCTGACGCGCGCCGGCCGCTTCAGAGCGCGCAACATCCACACCCGCGTGAATCCGGAATACCTGCGTGATCGGCTGGGTAACGGTCGTAGTGCTAAGCAGGAGATTCTGATTACCGAGCGGGATGGGAATATCGACAGGCGGGATCGGGCCGGTGGACTGGAAGATCCCCATGGAGCCTCGGGGAATGTCGATCCGCTGGGTCTCGGCGAGCCGCGCTGTGTTGGTCTCATTGGACACGGTAGGGAAGTAATTCGCCTTCGCGCCTTGCACCCGCAAGTCCATTTCCTTGGCTTTCAAGCTCGCGATCTTGACCATCGAGTTCTGCCTCACTGCCCGCGCGAGCGCCTCGTCGAGAGTGATATGGCGCGGTTCGGCATAGCACGAGCCACCCAGCGCAAGGACCAGCACAGCCGCGCTCACGGCGCCCACCGGCGGCTTGCTTCGATGCATTACCACATACAGGATGGGAATCACCACCAGTGTGAAGAACATCGATCCGACAAGGCCGAAAGCGATCGCGCTGGCAAGGGGCGACCACAGGCTCGACCCAGAGGCGATCATCGGCGTCACGCCCACCGCCGCCGCCATGGTGGTGAGGAATATGGGCCGCAGGCGGCGCTCACCGGCTTCGAGAGCCGCCTCTTCGAGACCCGTTCCTTCTTTCACGCGTTCGAGGATGTAGTCGATGAGGATGATCGAATTGCGCACCACCACGCCGCCCAGGCTGACGATCCCCAGGAAGGCAGTGAAGCCGAAGGGGTTGTGCGTCACCAGGAGTCCCAACGTTGCGCCGGGCAGCGCGAGTGGAATCGCCACCATCACAATCAGCGGGTCGATGGCCGACTGGAACTGAAACAGCAGAATGACGTAGATGACGGCCAGGCTGACGAGCAGCGCGCGCACCATCTCCGAGAAGGTCTCGCTCTGATTCTCGTACTCGCCGCCGTAAGCTAACCGGTATCCGGCGGGCAGCGCGATGGACCGAACGCCCGGCTCCGCTTGACCGAGGATCTCGCTTGCCAGATGACCTTGATCGGGATACGCACGCACGGTGAGGGTGCGCACGCCGTTTCGCCGGACGATGCGGCCCGGTTCCCATTCAGGGTACAGATCCGCGACGCTGCCCAGCGGCACTCGCGCGCCCGTCACTTGCGAGATCACGTACATACCGGCGACGTTGTCGAAGCTCTGCCTTCGCGAAGGCTCCAACCGGAGGACGACATCCACGTCGCGGTCGCCCTCCCAGTAGGTGGTGACAGGCGCGCCTTCAAACCCGCCGGCAAGCTGGCGGGCGATGGAAGCGTTGGTCAGCCCCAGCCGGTTCGCCACTTCCTCACGTAAATTCACCTTCAGGCGATAGGCGTCTTCGTGCCAGTCCGAATGGATGTACGCTGCTCCCGGAATACGGCGCAGGACGCCCGCAATGTCGTTGCCCACGCGGCGCAGTGTCGGGATGTCCTCACCCGATACCCGCACCTCCACTGGCGCTTCCATGATCTGCCCCTGCTGGAGTTCTTTCACTTCCAGTTTTGCTTCCGGGGCTAGGCCAGGGAGCTGTTTTCGAAGGCGCGAAACCAAGGCCGGCGTGCGATCCGCGGAGGTGGTATTGACCAGGACCTGGGCGTAGTTCGGAGCGGGTAGTTGGGGGTTCACGTTGTAGTAGAAACGAGGAGCGCTGCCGCCGAGGAACGTGGCGTAGCCCTTCACGTCGGGTAGCTCGCGCAACGCTCTTTCCACGCGGCGCACAGAGTTGTCAGTCGCTTCCACCTTGGAGCCTTCCGGTAGCCAGACGTCGATGACGAATTGATCGCGTTCGGCGAGGGGGAAGAACTGCCTCGGCAGGATTTTCAAGATCGCGATTCCGCCCAGGAAAGCGATCACCCCGGCTGCGATCGCGAGTCCCTTATGGCGCATCGCCCGGACGATGACGCTGTTGTAGAACTGCTGCATGTAGTCCAGAAGGGAGCGCCGCTGTTTTCGCGCTGAAGAATTGAGTTCCGCATGAAGACCCTTCTTAATGAATACGCGGCAGAGCAGCGGCGTCAGAAGCATCGCGACCACGAAGGAACTGGCGAGCGAGAAGGCGACGGCGAGAGGCAGCGCGCGGATGAACTCGCCAACCGCTCCGGTTAAGAGTAAGAGCGGCAGGAACGAGCCGATGATGGTGAGTGTGGCCGCCAGTACCGGGACGGCAAGTTCGGTAGCGCTTCTCCACGCGGCTTCTTTGACCGAGGTGCCACGATCCAGTAACTCGACATAATTGTCCGCGATCACGATGGCGTCATCCACCACCATTCCGAGCACGACTATCAGCGCGGAGATGGAGACCTGGTGGAGTTCAATGCCGAACGCATTCAACATGGCGAATGTGATGGACACCGTAACGGGTATCGCGATGGCGGAAATAACCGCGACACGGAGTGGCAACAGAATCATCGTGACCAGGATTACGGCGCCGATGGCGATTCCGAACTCGCGGATGAAACTGCGGATGCGATCGGAGACGATCTTGGGCTGGTCGGCAACCAGATCGATCTTCAAGTCCGGGGGAAGCAGAAGGCGGGTCCGGTCGAGGGTGGAGCGAACCTCGTTGCCGAAGTCGACGATGTTATTTCCCTCCCGCATCTCCACTGCCAGAAGCAGGGCGGTATCGCCATTGACGCGTGCAAATTGGGACGGGTCTTGGTAGCGCCGGTGCACTTCGGCGATGTCGCCGATGTAGACCGGCTGCCCGCGCGGAGACACGTCGATCATGGCGCGGCGGATCTGGTCCTCGGTCTGAAACGTGCCCTGGGCATCGATGGAAGGCTTACCCCGTTCGGTAGGCACCGTGCCGGCGAACTGTACCGAATTGCGCCCCTGCAGGGCCTGCATGATCTTTGCAGGGTTCACGGCGTATTGCGACAGGCGTTCCAGGGAACTGGTGATCTCGATTTCCTCTTTCTGCTCGCCCAGGCGGCGGATCTTCGAGACGGCACGAATGCGGCGAAGTTCCTCTTCGATTCGCTCGGTGTAGTCCTTGAGATCGCGATATCCGTAATCGCCGCCGTGAACGGCGATCAGAACGGCGACGGTGTCGCCAAACTCCGAATCGACGATGGGTCCGCGGACTCCGTCTGGAAGTTCGGTGGCCTTCAACTGGGCCATTTCCAAGCGCAATTTCGACCAGAACGAGTCGGTGTCCTTGACCGAGGCATCCAGGTCGACATTGACGATCGCCACGCCATTGCGGCTGGTGGAAAACGTCTTGTCTTTGCGGACACCAGCGATTCGAAACAGCCGTTCCTCGATTTTGCGAGTTACCTGGCTCTCAACGTCTTCGGCGGTGGCGCCGGGATAGAAGGCCGCGACAATTCCGGTGTGGATGGTGATCTTCGGGTCCTCGCGCCGAGGCATGTGGAGCAATGCGTGGACCCCGGCGGCAAACAACATCAAAGTGACGGCTACCGTCACTTGCGGGTGGCGAAGGGAACCTCGCACGGGATTCATCGGCTACGCTCCACGATGGTGACCAACGATCCCTCGCGAACGTTGTGCTGCCCGGCGACAACCACTTGCTCGCTTCCGTTCAGGCCTTCTAGAACCTCCAGTTCGTTTCCGAGCGGCGAACCGGTCGCGACTCGGCGTGCATAGACGCGGCCGCGGTCGGGGAAGTAGAGAAACACCTGGGTGGCTCCTTGTGGATCGCGCACGATGGCGTCGCCGGGAATCGTGAGCGCACGCACCGTGGAGGCGCCGATGATCCTGGATTCGCTCACCATGCCCGCCAGTAACTCCCGACGCGGATTCGGGACCGTGATCTTCACCGAATAGGTGCGGGAGGTCGGGTCGGCGGCGACTCCCACCATCTCCACGGCGCCGTGAAAACGGCGGTTGTCGAGCGACGGAATGACGATCTCTGCGCGGGCGCCCTGCCGAACCTTACCGATCTCGGCCTCTGGGATGCCCACACGAACCTTCACGGGATAGAGGTCGAGCACTGAGACCACAGGCATTCCCGCCGCCACCGTCTGTCCTGGCTCCATGCGCCGCATGCCGATGAAGCCGGAGATAGGCGCCGCCAGACGCGTGTCGTCCAGCCGCTTGCGGGCCTCACTGGCCTGCGCCGACGCGGCGCGAAACTGCGCTTCCGCGGCCGCTTTGTCTTCGCTGCGAGTGCCCTGACGCGCCATCTCATACCGTTCGCTCGAGGCGCGATACGCTGCTTCCACCTTTTTGAAGTCGTTCGGAGGCAGGCTCTTGCGTTCGTACAGAAACCGCATGCGGTTGTATTCGTCCTGCCAGCGATCGAACTCGAGGCGAGTCTGTTCGAGTTCCTGCGGACGCGGTCCGGCGTCTGCTTTCCGCGAACCGGCCCGTGCAGCGTCAGCTTGTGCGCTGGCGGCCTCCAGTGCGTGGCCGTAATCCGCGCCATCGAGTTCGGCCAGTAGCTGTCCCTTGTGCACCGCCTGCCCCTCTTCGACGCAAACCCGTGCGATCTTGCCGCCGATCTGGAAAGCGGCATCTACAGATCGCGCGGCCTCTACCGAACCGCTCGCGGAGACATAGTCGGGACGCTCCACAAGTGTGGGTGTGCGCACGCGAATCGGGATGGGGGCCGCGTCCGTGTCGACGTTCCTGACAGCAGGCCGGCAACCGGACAACAAGACAGTGGCCGTCAGCAGCACCGTGCATCCGATCGGCAGGGTCATTGAGGCGTTCTCCTTGATATTCATGTCGGGCGAATTCCATTGGATCGGTGCAATCGTGTTTAGTGGCGAGCTTGGCCGCTTGCGCTTTCGCGCGGGGCCCGTGGGATGCCCGCTGATCCAAGACGGCATCCCGCGAAACCGCGACCGTCACGCCTTCACTTCCCGAGCCGCGCGGCCGCCTCCTTTAGTTGCTCGGCGACCAAGTGCTTCAGCCTGGCCTCCGTTTGCTCGTAGTCGTTCCGGATTTGAGCGGCGCGGGCATCCAGTGTGGCCTTCATTTCAGCCTGCGACTGTTCGGCTTTCTTCTGAAGCGCCTTGATCTTGGCTTCGGCTTCGCTCCTGATCTGGCCCGATCTCAGCTTCGCTTCGTCGAACTTGCCCTGCAGCCTGACGCTGAGTTCGTCGATGCCAGCCCGGATCTTGGCTTTCCGGTCGGCGCGGGCTCGCGCATGCTCGGCCTTGAGCTCGTCGATTTCGGCGCGAAGCACCGCAACCTCCTTGGCTCGCTGCTCATCCTCGAAACTCTTCCGTGGCGTGCGGAACACGGCGCCGCCCAGTTGCTCCATTCTGGTATCGACGGGCGTAACCCACTCCTCGCTGATGTCCGCCAGCACCGCGCATTTGCCCGGTTCGAGCGCGGCGGTCACCTGATCCAGGAACTCCGCGTTCACCCCGGCAACGTGCAGATCTCCGATGCTGCCCGCAAGCGCTCCGGCAGCCGCGCCCACGCCCAAGCCGACCGGTCCCCCGAGAAGTCCAACCAGACTCCCAATCGCGGTGCCGCCTACGGTGCGGACGGGGAAGTCGCCGTCGAACTGCTTTACGGTAACCGTTCCGTCGTCGTTCTTCCTGATGACCGACGCAGCATGAATCGCAATGCTTCCTTCCGAGTCGAGCTGCGCGAGAGCAAGCGATCCCTGATAAGCCTTCGACTCATTCTCGAAAACCACCACCAGCATTTTTTCCATTGCAATCTCTCCTTGATTGAAGTTTGAAGTTAGGCCGCACCGAAGACGGCAGGTTTGGGAAGATGGTGTATGGCGGCCGCAAACCCGATGGTCGCGATGCCGTCGAAAATCAAATCGAGGCCGATGGCAAACCCGATGAACCAGATGCCGGAAACGGGCATCTGCGCCAGCACGAGGAACCCCAACACGGCGGTAATCACGCCGGAGAAGACGACCCAGCCCCAGCGCGGGAACTTCAGCATCGCGGGGGCGATCGCGCGGAACAGACCGCCCACGATGAAAAACGAGGCAAGCATGACCGCGAGCGCCTCCGCGCCCATAACCGGATGACGGATCAGCAGGAACCCGGTGAAGCCTCGAAACAACGCGCTCAGCAGATTGAGGAGGGTCCCGCTCCATGTTCCGGTTCGGAATGCGTGGACCAACTGGAAGACGGCGCTGATGAGCAGTAGCCATCCGAAGACTAAGACCGTGGCAAAGGTCGCAGTGACGTCGAATGCCACGCAGCAGACGCCGAGCACGGCGAGCGCAATTCCCAGAACCAGAAACCAGCCCCAGGATTCGCGGATCTTCTCGATTCCGGCGCCCGCCGGATCGTAAGTGAGTTCCGACATGTTCATATCCCTTCTGAGTTCGACAGGTCGCGAAACCTCCTGCAAAGCGCGGTTCGCGGCCTCTGCCCGGTCCGCGGCGATCAAGTCTTTGCAACGAGCGAACACGAACAGCGAATGCAAGTCGATCGCCAACCGGGCAGCATCGCGGGCCAGTGCGGAACGAGAAGGACGTGCGCTTGGTTGAGGGAACGGTTAGAACGGGGCACGTACTACGGGTCGGATACGAAGGCGAATGACAACTGCTGTGAATGGACAACTCTCGCGCGAATGCCGCGACGCCATTCGGACCCGCCACACCGGGTCAGTATCGAGGGGAAGTGTGTCCGGCATTGCTCCGGGCGGACAGGCAACGCAGTTTGACGGTTATAGCGACTTCGACACGTGTCTCGTCACCCGTCGGACACGTGACGAAGGAGTCCCGAAGGGGAAGAGACGGCTGCCGTCAGCGATACTGAAACTGCCGGGAAACGTTGAGTTTCTGCATCCGTGAATACAGAGTCGTTCGTTTGAGCCCGAGCCGGGCTGCTGCACCGTTCGGTCCTCCAACGATGCCGTGGGCCTCCTGCAACGCACGGATGATCGCTTCCCGCTCAGCCGCCTCGGACCGCTCAGCCCCGCTCGCGGGCGGGGCCGGCCACTGGTGTTTGCTGATCACTTCCGGCATCGCCAAACTCAAGGCGCTCCCCGTTGTTAGCAGCACCGACCTTTCGATGACATTCTGCAGCTCCCGGATATTGCCTGGCCAATCGTAGCGGGCAAGCGCTTCCATAACTGCCGCAGGAATCCTCTCAATCTTGCGATTCATGCGGCTGGCGTACTTTTGCACGAAGAATCGGGTGAGCAGCGGAATGTCTTCGGGCCGCTTGCGAAGGGGTGGAACAACGATGGGAAAGACGTGCAGCCGGTAGTATAGGTCGGCGCGGAATCGATTCTCCTCCACCATCGCCTTCAGGTCGCGATTGGTCGCGGCCACAAACCGGGTGTCTGTGCGGATCGTGCGATTGCCGCCCACCCTCTCGAACTCTTGGTCCTGGACAGCTCGAAGCAATTTGGGCTGCAATTCGAGCGGCATTTCTCCAATTTCATCGAGGAAGAGCGTGCCTTGATGCGCCAGTTCGAATCGTCCGATCCTCTGCCCCGCCGCCCCGGTGAATGAGCCTTTCTCATGGCCGAACAACTCACTTTCCAGAAGGGTGGCGGGGATGGCAGCGCAATTGACTTTTACGAAACTGCCCTTACAGCGGTGGCTCAGCTCGTGAATCGCACGGGCGACGAGTTCCTTTCCCGTTCCTGTCTCGCCCAGGATGAGAACAGTGGCATCGCTCGGCGCCACGGTCTGAACGCCCCTCAGTACGGACTGAAAAGCCGGTCCTTCGCCGACCATGTCTGCGATGTTGTGATCGAGGCGAATCTCGTCTTCGAGATAGAGCTTCTCGGTAGCGAGACGCTCCTTCATCTCGGACAACTCCCGATACGAGAGAGCGTTCTCCACCGCGATGGCAACCTGGCCGGCGACCTCTACCAGGAACTCGACATCGCCGTCCGTCCAGACATCACCGGTTATCCGACCTATCTCGAGGGTCCCGCGGGTTCCGTTGCCTGTGATCAGTGGAATTGAACAGCCGGACTTGCAGCCCATTGCCACAAACCGGCGATAGTGCGGAGACGGATAGCGGTCCAGATCGGTTTCGTATGCCACCACCGGCTTCCCGGTCGCTAGCGCCTCGGCTGACGGCATCCCCTCCGGGGGCACGTGCGCCTGCTCGCTGTCGAACAGCGGAGGGCCTGTAAAATGAAGCGCAATAGTATCCAGATCTCTTGTTTTCTCATTCCACAAGGTCAGCACCGCGAAATCGTGCGGGACCACTTTCGAGAGCTGCGCCGAAATCGCAGCGAACAACTCGTCTGGCGAGAGCTTCGAGACAAGGGCCTTCGTAACGTCGAAGAGCGTTCGCAGACGGTCGCGCTCTCGTAAGAGGTCCTGCTTGGCGAGGAATGACTCGACGGCAACTGCGAACTCGCTGGCGACTCTCTCCAGGAACGCGAGTTCCTCGCGGCTAGGCGCAAACGGCGCAAGGCAGCCAAAACCAAATGCGCCCAGACGATTCTCGCCGGCGGTCAAAGGTACGAGAGTAAGCGAGCGCAGGCCGGCAGTCCGCACCCATTCCGTGAACTCCGGCCAGCGCGACTCGGCTTCCAGCGCAATGACTAACGGTTGCTGATGGACCCAAACCCAGCCGCCAGGGTCCTGTTCTACGGGGAGGCGCCTGGTGGGACCCACGTCCGCCAGCGCTGCGGCATCGAGCACATAGGAACGCATGCTGTTTGCCTCGCGATCATAGAGGATCAAAGCCGCGAAATCGAAGGCGACGATTCGCTGAAGGGATTCGGCCACCCCGGACAGGAGGCTGCTGAGATCGTTGCGTCCGGCAATCGACCGGGACAACGCAAGGACCGCCTCATAGATGTCGCTCTGGGAGGCACCCACAGGGGTAATGATAGCAGTTTCGTGTTCCGTCTCTTCGGCGCGAATACCCGATTGGCGCGAATGCCCGACGCGAGATTCCCGCGGGATTGCCGCCGTATTCGAGCCATTCCTACCCATCCGCGCTTTCGCCCGCCTATAGCTCTATGTTGCCCCCGCTTGGGACGAACCTCGGCGCGAAGGGTTAGTGGCGTGGCCATAGCAGCCATACCAGGACGATCCAGGGTCCGATCGTAAGTGACAGAAAGAGGATTTCCGAGCGCCAGTCTGTCCTTGCCCGTTGACGTTGCATCCGAACGGCCATGCCGACCTCCACTTTTCTGGCCCTTTCGGGGCCGGAAGATTGTGCGAATACATGGGCCTTTCCCCGGAGATCGACTGAACCCTCCGGCACCATTCGTGCTCGCGGCCCATGATCAATCCCGATCAAGGAACACACACGATGAATGCATTCGGCGCACCAACCCTTTGCCTCGGTCGTCGCAACATGCTGGCCGGCGCGGCTTGGACACCAGCGTGCAGTCGGAGTTACTGGAGGTGATCCGCAAATGATTCGGATTATGACAGCCGACGAGCCCGGGCTCATCACGATCACCGTCGATGGGCGACTCGCGGGCGACTATGTCCAAGCGGTGGAGGCGAGCTGTGATCAGGCACGATCGAAGGGGAAACCAGTCTGGCTCTTTTTGCGGGAAGTCTCAGTAATCGGCGAAGATGGCCAAGCACTCCTGCGCCGCCTCGCTACCAAGGGTGTACGCCTGAAAGCCTTGGGGATCTATACCTCCTACGTTGTTCATTCGATTCAGCCCGACTCCCTGCCGAAGACACGCTGTTGTGGGTAAGGGCAATACCGATGCGTCAAGGTGGTAGCAGCTTCAACGACCGCTGCGTGCCCGGCGGGATATCTGAGGTACAGCTCCGCGAGGCCAAAGCCAGCTTCGACATCTGTCCGACACCTGCCTCGACACTTGACGAGACAGACTCACTTCAAACACTCCTGAGGTTGGCGTCGCAACCTGCGGGTCGTCTGTCACCGATCGTGATCACGCTAGGTCGCGCCCTTTGCGGCAGAGTCCGTGGATTCCTGGGTGGTCTCGCCGGCCTGAAGACTCTTGGCGAGGTGGGACATGTAGATGCCGGGTGCGAGCAGCCGGACGCCTTTTTCCGCGAACTGCCGAAGGAGATCGGTTCGGATATTCTCTTCGAAGGACTTCAAGTATTCCTTGGGACTGCCCTTACTCTTTTCGGATATCTTTTCCCTTATCCGGGGCATTAGCCCTCTGGCCGCCTCTTCTCCGGCCTGAATCTTAGACCGGGCATTGGCAAAGTCATACCACGATTCCGCTGTGACGTTGACATCGATGACTACGTCGGCGCTGGCGGTGTCACGCAGCGCTAGATGATGCTGCATAATGCTGAGCGAGTCGTTGGCGATGTCGTAGAGACCAGGTTTCCGTGTTTCGTCGTAATGATGCTTGCCCAAATTCACGGCAATGACCAGTTCGGCGCCCATGTTCCTGACAATCTGCACCGGTACCGGAGCGGACAACGCGCCATCTGCCAGAACATTACCTGCAATTTCCACGGGGCAGTAAACCAGAGGAATGGATACGCTGGCCCTGATGGCAGGCACGAGTCTTCCTTTGTCGAGGACTACAATGTCTCCGGTCTTCAGGTTCGTAGCCACCGCCGCGAAAGGAATTCGGCAATCGTCGAAGGTCTTGTTGCCGAGATACTTCTCAATAAAGGCTCTGGTCTTTTCTCCCTTGATCAACCCTTGCTTTAGGGGCGGCTCCAAAAACACGTTCAATACTGTGCGCCAGTCGCTGCTCAGCGCGATCTCTTCAATTTCTCTTACGCTTAAACCGGCTGCATAAAGTCCGCCGATCATCGCGCCGATGCTGGTTCCGGCAATCAGATCGATGGGGATGCCGTGTTCTTCCAATACCTTAATGGCGCCAATGTGCGCCAGTCCCCTGGCGCCACCACTGCCCAACGCCAAGCCGATCTTTGGTCTTACCGCTTCTTTCGCTTTCAGTTCGGCGAATACCTTGGAGGTCGATTTGCTCGAAACGGACCTTTTAGCCAAGGGGCTGCGATCAATGCGCAAGATGGTGTGAGGCATGGCAACGTCTCTCTTAACGCGGAGTGCGGCTGTCCAGACTCAGGGGGCCGGATCCAAACTGCGTCATGAGCAGCGCGCCACCGAGCATCGACAGGTTCTTCATGAAATGAACCATCTGATTTTGGGCGATCGCCGCATCGGCGATACCCCAGAACTTATGCATCGCGAAAGTGACCGGGACCAAAAACAGCACGATCATCCATGCGCCAATCCTGGCCCGATACCCCAGCAGGATGCTCAAGCCTCCCACCAACGCGATGATTCCGGAAGCCGGAACCGCCAGGTACGCCAGAGGCACGCCTTGAGAAGCTGCGAACGCAATAGTGTCCTTCGAAAAGTGATTGAGCCCCGACAATATGAAAATCAAGCCGAAGAGGACTCGTCCAAGCAGGACGGCCGCCCGTTTCAGGGCGCCGCCCGCTTTGACTTCCCGAGATAGTCCTGTAGATGTTGTTGCCATTTTCTGTCTCCCTTTCTTTAACAGCGCTGGTTCAGCCTACGACCTCGTCATGAGCTGCAAGTTCGCGGCGATTTGGACTTCAGTCACGAACGCAAAGGGTGAATGCACTTTGATCTCCAAGCGGCAGTAGCTCAAAGCCGAGGTTAGCGACGCGCGCTTGCTCTATCGAACAGGTGAATTGCGACGTGCATTTTTCTGCAGGGCAGAGTCGATCTCGACACATGTCTCGACACCTGCCTCGACACTTGACGACACACGGGTGCGAACTCGCAGAAACAGTTGGACTTCCGGTTGGTGACGGGGTTGCAACACCGAAGCTGATTGGAGTCTCCAAAAGCCATGTGGATTGTCCTGATGACGATGGTCGGGGTCTGTCTTGTCCTATCGATGTTCGACCGGCCCCCGGCTAACGGTCCTGTTCCGCTTTGCCGCCGCGGCAGAGGAGACGCTGTTCCCTCCGCCCGCATTGATGATCCGGAGGCGGATGGTCGCGGGAGTGGCCTTGGGGGAGGCACGCGGTGATTGCATTTGTATCGAAAAGCGAAGACGACTACCGCACGCTGCGGGAAGTGGCAGGCCTGGTGTCCCAATCCGTCGTTTCCTGTGCCGACGTGCAGGAGGCGCGCACGGCGATCCGGTGGCACGATCCCAAAATCGTGGTGTGCGAGGCGCAGGTGCAGAAGAGCGGGACCTGGCAGGAGTTGCTGGAGGAGGCGCAAGCGGCGCAGTCCCTTATGCTCGTCGTCTCACGGCACGCAGATGAACGGCTTTGGGCCGAAGTGCTGAATCTCGGAGGCTTTGACGTTTTGGCGCTGCCGTTCGACCGTGACGAACTGAGGCGGGCTTTATCATCGGCGCTCCGGCACAGCCCCCGTGGCTCGGTTCCGGCAGCGGCCGCCTGAGGCCTTGCTACAACGTGGATCTGCCACTGGAGGAGGTTGCTATGTTCGATCTGATCACCGTCCTATTGGATTTGGAGCTCTGATGCCGTGGGAAGCACTCGACACTCCGGGTGAGCTGGGCCGGCTGCGTGATATCGCGGCCGTTCTGATCCGCCACGGTTTTGGCGACGTCGTCCAGCGCATCGGCATGGCCGCAGCTCTGGAACGAGCCGGCAAGGTCCTCGGCCGGACAGTTCCCAGGGAACCGGCGCGGCTCAGTACGCCCGCTCGAGTACGCTGCGCCCTGGAGGAACTGGGCCCGACCTTCGTCAAGCTCGGCCAGGTTCTGGCAACCCGCGTCGATCTCCTTCCTGCGGAATGGACCGCCGAGCTCGGTAAATTGCAGGATGCCGCACCCGCCGTCCCGCCCGCGGAGATCTGGGCGCAACTTCAAGAGGACCTGGGCGCCGCTCCCGAGGCCGTCTTTGCCGAGGTGGAAACACAGCCCATGGCGGCCGCCTCGCTGGCACAAGTGCATCGTGCCCGGCTGACGGACGGCACGGAGGTCGTCCTCAAGGTGCGGAGGCCTGGTATTCGACCGGTTGTCGAAGCGGACTTGCGCCTGCTCAACCATCTGTCCGAAATCGTCGAAGCCGAAGCCCCCGAACTACGCCGCTACCGCCCGTGCGAGGTGATTGCCGGGTTCACCCTGTCAATGCGCCGCGAACTGAATTTCTCGTACGAGTGCCGTAGTGCCGAGCGAATCGCGGCGAACCTTGCCGCCTGCCCCGAGATTGTCGTGCCGCATATTTACTGGCAGTGGAGTGGCGAGCGGCTTAACGTGCAGGACTGCATCCGCGGGATTCCCGGACGCGATCTCGCCGCGGTGGATGCCGCCGGCCTGGATCGCAAACTGCTGGCCCGCCGAGGAGCAAACGCCGTCCTGAAGATGATTCTGGAAGACGGTTTCTTCCATGCCGATCCACACCCCGGAAACTTCCTTTATCTGCCGGACAACCGGATCGCCTTTGTTGATTTCGGGATGGTGGGGCGGCTGTCCGAAAAGCGCCGCCATCAACTGGCGCTGCTCCTGCATTACCTCGCGGACCGGGATTCCGGGTCCGGCGCCGGCATACTTCTGGATTGGGCAGACGGTCAAGTGGACGTCGAACACCTGACTGCCGAGATAGAAGACTTTCTTGATCAATACCACGGCGTCCCGTTGAGGCAATTCGACCTCGGCGCCATCCTCTCCGACCTAGTCGGCATACTGCGGAACCACGACCTTGCTTTGCCGGTGGATCTGGCGTTGGTCGTCAAAGCCTTCATCACAGTCGAGGGCATGGGCCGCCAGCTCGACCCCGAGTTTGACATAGCCGCCGAGTGCGCTCCGTTCCTCGAGCGCGTGATGCTGGCCCACTACGCGCCCCGTGCGGTAATGGAACGAAGCGGCCGCGCTCTGAGCAGTACGATGCATCTGCTCGAAGATCTTCCAAGAGGTCTGAACGGCCTGCTGAGTGTTGCACGTCAGGGGAAGTTGCAGGCACAGATTGAGGTGGCATCGCTCAGTCGCTTGGGAAACCAGGTTGATCGCGCCGCGAGCCGGCTGACGGTAGGCATAGTCACTGCGTCTCTGGTCATCGGCTCCTCCATCGTCCTGGCCGCCGGAGAGGTTGCCAGGGCCTCGGGTTTGCACTGGTTTGGACTGCTGGGATTCGCTGGCGCTGGGATCGGAGGAATTTGGCTGCTGATCTCCATCTGGCGCGACGGGAAAAGAGCATGAACCCCGGAGCGGTCCTCCCCTGGTGGCCGCTACGGTTTGTAGCACGGGTTCTCGAAGCAAGGAGGAGTTTTTTATGTTCGATCGGAAGACCATCTTACTGCCCGTAGATTTCTTGGATCGATCGTTGGAAGCGGCGCGCGAGGCGAGGGGCATCGCGCGGCGCGTTGCATGCCGCCTGATCGCTTTGAATGTCGTGGAGAGACGGACAACCGAGCTGCAGTTCGAGCCCGGCGGATTGTGGGTGAAGGAGCTGCAGTCGTATCTAAGCCGGGAGCTTGGAGACACGCCGGTCACGTGCGTTACGGAGCCGGGAGACCCGGCGCAAATCATTTGCCGGGTTGCGCGGGAAGGCGGGGCCGACTTGATCCTAATCGCAGGCCATAATCGGAGACCGTTCGAGGCCTTCGCGCTGGGTTCGGTAGCAGCCGATGTACTGTGCTCGGCCCCGTGTCCAGTATGGGTCTCGCTTCACGAGGAGAGGGGCCCGGCGCCACTCTTCCGAAGGATCCTTTGCCCGGTAGGGCTGTCGGATTCCACGGCTGCGACCTTGGATTGGGCGCTGCAATTCGCCCATGCCTTCGATGCGGCGTGCGACGTCATCCATGTCGCTGCTAACTCGTATGGCGAAGAGCAGCGGCGGATTACACAGGATTGGCTGACCCACCGGGAACGCGAAGGGCTCGACGCTGCCAAGAATAAGTTGGACGGCCGCGGCCAGCTCATCCTCGCCACCGGTGACCGTGCCAAGGTGATTGCAGACGCCTCGGTAGCCTTGAAATCCGACTTACTCGTGATGAGCCGTAGCCGGTCCACGGACGAGATCGCGCGTGTGCACAGCCTGCCTTTCACGCTTGCGCGCTTCGCCGCGTGCCCGGTCGCCGTGATTTAGATCTAAACACTGGTCGCGCGCTACCGCTTTGGAACCCGGAATGCCGTGTCTTATACGGTCCACTACAGGGCAGTAAAGGAGCAGCAAGATGACGAAGACTCAGATGATGCGTTTCCAGGAGGCACTGGAAACAAAACGGCACGAACTGGTGCGGGAGATCCACGCTCACGCCGGCCAATTGGCCATTTGCGAAGACGGGCGCGACCCGATTGATCAGGTTCAGAGCATGAACCAGCGGGACGAAGCGGTGTTGGCAGTCCAGTGGCTGTCGCGCGTCCTTTCGGACGTGGATGCCGCGCTTCGGGCTGTATCGGAAGGCGTGTATGGCGCCTGCGTAGAATGCGGCGAGCCGATCAGGCTCAAGCGGCTGGAGACGATACCCTGGGCATCGCACTGTATCGTGTGCCAAGAGTTCATCGAGCGGTGCGAGGCCGCGCAAGGGACCGACCTTGCTTGGGCGCTGCGCTTTGACGAGGACCGGGAGGCCGCGTGACCACGCTGCGCGTCAATACGACGAGTGTCGAGCAGGCTGTCTTGTCGGAGGAGGAGGGCACGCCATGCAGCGGACCAGTCGCATCGTTGCGTTATCGGACTGGCACGAAGTCCCTCCAGACCCTTCCTGGTGTGCCATGAACGGTGATTCCGAACTTAACTTGAGTCCATGCGAGCGCGCGATTTTCCCTCAGGTTCCTACGATGTCTTTGTTTGGTCCGCCCTTGCAGTTCCAGGCGGGCGTGCCCACGTGATTTCCAGCCTGAGCCTATTCCTCCCTCGGACGAAGAGCGTGAGGCCGCGTGACCCACCTGGTACTCCAGGCCCATCTATACCTTGCTTTGTCCAGATACAATCACCGATGCCTCATGTGCGATCTGGGCGGCAAAGTGTCGCGTAAGGGGTGCGGAGCTTTCCGCGGTGTGCCGCAGAGTGGCAAGCCAGAAGCCATAGGCCAGACAGACGTTGACAGCGAAACCACCGAGGTGCACCGAGAGGGCCGCAAGCGGCCGTGATTCCGGGAAGCGTCTGGCGAGTTCCCGTTCCCACAGGATTCCGACGGAGCCAATCTCATTGCGGTAGAGGTCGACAGCATACTCTGGAGCTTCCAAGAGAGCCCAGTTCGTCAAGACCGAATTGCTGGGCCCGTAGACGCAAACTGCAACCGTCGCTTCCGCCGTGCTCTCAATGCAGTGTATTAAGCCCATTGGAGGAATCGACGCCAAACGAGAGGCCAATACGGCGAGACGGTTTTCAATATTGGCTTCGACAGCCGCTCTGAAGAGGTACTCCTTGCTGTCGAAGTGACCCAACAGAACAGGCTCCGAGATTCCCGCAGCTTTGGCGAGCGCTAGCGTCGTGGTTCCATGTAGCCCTGTCATGGCGAACTGGGCCGCCGCGACATCAAGAACCCGCGTTCGCCGACTTGCGTTCGCGATCCCCTTGGGGCACCGCTGAGATTCCTCCTCGGTGGCATTCCAAACCTCAACTTCAGGCTGCGTGACCATTGAATGTCCTCTCATGCGTTCATGTCCCGACTGTGGTCGAATGGGAGCTTCCAACGACACTGACGGAGTCATCCGCCTCCGCATCCGTCCTTGGTGGGCGTTAACGTCTGCACAATGTACATGGTGTAAACGCCACTAGCGAGTAGGCGGACGCTCCTTGCGGCGAGGCGACGGAGCAGCGCGCAGCCGGCTTCGTCGATTGTTGAGACATCGCGCAAAACGAGGTCGACCGGCTTGCCCGTTGCTATCGCCTGATCACAGCAGGTCTCGATGGCCTCGATGTCATCGCCGGAGAGTTGCCCGTCGATGGTGACGACCGAGCGCGTCCGCTCCTCTGCCTTGCTAACCCAGAACATCGCGGATCGCCTCCCAGGATGTGCCGTGCACTTTGCTATCCAATCCAGTCGCGGCATCATAGTCGACCCAACGCTTCAGGTGTTGAATCTTGTGGGTCGCCTGCACGGGAGGCAGACAAGCAGATCTCTTGCACGAATGGAGCCCTAGAGCCATGCCGAGAGGTTCGCGGGGCGTTGCCCAGGCCGGCCGTGGCCGGACCGCAGTTCGTGGCTTTGCGTGGCCACAAGAGTGCCTCAATTGGAACTGCTCCGCTTGTATACAGCACGGGGCAGCGATGGTAGTCCGAACTAGACCTCCTCAATAATTGCCAACGCAGTGGCTTTCTGATGTCCTGTTTCTTGTCTTAACAGTCGGTCCTTGGATTGTTCTGGTGTGGCTAATCTGGCCGCGACATTGAAACACCCGATCGCTGCACGCGCGTGTCTGTTTGATTCGCCTCCGTATTGTTCTCTCCGGAGAGGATTGGGCGCAAAACGGCGCGACAGCCGTTACGAGCCCGGAATGCGGACCGGCGCCTGGCAGAAGATGCGTGTCAGCCGGTCGCAGGCGTTCGTGATTGGCGGATACACGCTGGGCTCCAAGACCCTGGACGCGGTCGTGTTCGGCTACTATGCCGGCGGGAAACTGATGTACGCTGGGCGCACTCGCAACGGGTTCACGCCCTCATCTCGCGAGCAGCTGTTCAAGCGTTTCCCGACATTGGCCACAGTGGAGTGTCCTTTTGCCAACCTGCCAGAAGCTAAAGGCGGACGCTGGGGCGAGGGGCTGACTGCCGAGAAGATGCAGCAATGCCGGTGGCTGAAGCCGGCCCTGGTGGGGCAGTTCGAGTTCGTGGAATGGACGCCCGACGGCCATCTGCGACACTCCCGGTTCTTGAGCTTACGCGACGACAAGAAGCCGGGCGAGGTTGTGCGGGAGCCTGACCACGATGGCGAATAAAAGGAGAAACATGATAAGCTGCCATCGTGAAGTGCTGCCGGGTCTCGTTTTTGGATTCAGAATTGAGCACGCCGTGGAGCTGGAGGCGCGGACGTTGTATGAAGCCGTGGGGCTGGCGATTGATCGTTTCCGCCGCTGCGAGCACGTGAAATACGAACCGACGGGGCGGTGCGAGTTTATCGTGGAATCGCGCGAGCCTGGCACTCAACATCGGCTGACCAGGAACGTGTTTGACGCCTGGCTCCAACGACCGGCAAGGTCGCCGGCTGATGTGGCGTTGAAAAGTAAGTTGAAGGGGCTCCTGGGCGACGTGGGATAGGCGGCTCCTGGCACCTAACGCTCTCAACTATGCGAGAGGCAAAATCAGTCGCGGCGCTCGGCTTGCGGGCGCATTCGGGCTGGGCGGTGATGGTTGCCGTGTCCAGTGGGTCAGCGGTCCTGCGGAGGCGGATCGAGATGACCAAGGGCTCGGGTTACCGGGCGCGCCAGCCCTACCACACAGCGGAGGAGATGCAACTGCAGCAGGCCGAAGCCTTTCTCCAACGCACAGAGAAGACCGCTACGGAGATGGCGGCTGCAGCGGTGAGAGACACCGTTGTTCTCCTCGCGAGCGAAGGCTACCGCGTGGCGGGCGCCGCAGTGTTGCTCGGATCCGGCAGGCCGCTGCCCGAACTCGGCAAGATTCTGGCCGCGCATCCGTTGATCCACACCGCCGAAGGCGTGTTCTTTCGGGGGGTGCTACGGAGCGCGTGCGAGGCGTGCGGTGTGGCTGTGGTGGGCATCAAGGAGCGCGAGGTGCTGGCACAGTGCGCGGCAGCGCTGCGGATGCCAGCCGCTGAGTTACAAGCGCGACTTTCCGCGATGGGTAAGACGCTCGGGCCGCCGTGGACGCAGGACGAAAAGCTCTCGGCCGCGGCGGCCCTGACCATTGCGCATCCAGCCTGATACCTTGCCGCCGAGCGGGCGTTAACGCGCCATATCGGTAGCTATCTTGGGCAGAACGTCTTCGCCTGAAACTATGGCTGCTGCGCTCCTCGACCGGCAAGTACCTCCCTCACTCTAGCGGCCAGGGCCTCGCGACTGAAGGGCTTGGCCAGGACTGACCGACCTGGATCTGGCGCGCCGCCGGAGCTGACACTGCCCTCCGCGTAGCCCGAAACATACAGGACTCTGATCTCGGGACGAGTGCGCTTCAGGCGTTCGGCCAGCACCTGTCCGTTCATGAACGGCAGGACCACATCGGTCAGCAGTAAGTCGATAGCTCCTGGATACTGGCTTGCCAACTCAATTGCCTCTGGGCCATTGCAAGCCTGCAGAACACGGTAGCCGAAGTTTTCGAGCAGCACGCTCGCGAGTTGCCGGACGGCGTCCTGGTCCTCCACAAGCAACACGGTTTCCGAACCGTGCAGCACGGCCGCGGGCGCGCTGGCATCGGGCGCAGTCAGCACCTTGTCCTCGAATCGTGGGAGGTAAATGTGGAAGGCGGCACCCTGGCCCAACTGGCTGGTGACCTCAATCGAGCCGCCGGTTTGCTTGACAATGGCGTAGACAGTCGCCAGGCCCAACCCCGTCCCCTTGCCCGGCTCCTTGGTGGTGAAGAAGGGCTCGAACAAGTGCTGCTTGACGTCATCGCTCATCCCGGCGCCGGTATCGGTGACGCCCAAGTACATGTACGAGCCCGCCACAAGGCCGTGATGGCTGTCCCCCTCGGCACCACCCACGGGCACATCCACGTTCCTGGTTTCGATGACAATTCTGCCGCCCTCAGGCATGCTGTCGCGCGAGTTCACCACTAGGTTCATCAAGATTTGGCACAACTGGCCCGGGTCGGCCATTACGTGGCCGACCGCCGGATCGAGCCGCGTCACCAACTCGATATCTTCGCCAATCAGGCGCCCGAACAATCGTTCCGCCTCGGCCACCACGAAGTTCAACTCCACCACCCGGGGCTGCGCCACCTCTTTCCGGCCGAAGGTCAGCAGTTTCTGTGTCAATTCCGATGCGCGCTCGCCGGCGGTTCGAATCTGAACCAAGTTGGAGTAGCATGGATGATCGGGCGGGAGTTCTTCCATCACGAGATCGCTGTAGCCGTTGATCACCTGGAGCAGGTTATTGAAATCGTGCGCCACGCCACCGGCCAGCCGGCCCACGCTCTCCAGTTTTTGCGCTTGCAGGAACTGCGCTTCCATCCGTTTGCGCTCGGTGACGTCGCGCAATGCCGCCTGCGTCCCGGTGATGCGCCCGTTCTCTTCCACCGTGGCAACGATCGCCTCGATCCGCAGACGCGTCCCGTCGGCGCGGATGCCCTCGAATTCGAAGTTGGCGGGGACGGCCTCGCCACGCACCATGCGCTCACGGCGATCGCGCACCTCCGCGCGCCATTCAGGGGCCACGTACTGTTCCAGTGTTACTTGGTCGATGCTCCCCGCGTTCAGCCCGAACAGTTCCCAGAAGCGGCGATTGGCGAAGACCAGCCGGCCATCCTGGTCGTCAACAGTAATAGCTTCGCTGACGTTTTCCACCAGGCGTTGGTAGCGGGATTCACCCTCCTGGCGCATCTCCTGCATCAATTCCCCGGCCGAAACCAGTTGTTGCTCCGCCCGTCTGGTTGTTCGCTTTTCCCGCACGTTCATGAGCAAAGTGACGACGGGGAAACTGCAGGCCATAGCGGCTGTGGCTGGCAAGGGGGACAGCAGCACTCTGCTGGCCCGCAAGAGGACCGCACAGCCCACCCAAGTTGCTATGACGAGGGCCAAAGCGCCAGCCGGCCCCCACAGGGAATGAACGCGAGACAACAGAACCGTGGCCCCAAGGCCCACCAACAGAGCCAGTAGCAGCTCCCAGGCTCCGCCATCTGCGGGCCGCACGAGCACGTCTCCCTGTAGCAGGTCGTCAATCGCCGTGGCCTGAATCTCGACGCCTGGGAACAGTGCATCCACAGGTGTCACTACCTGATTCCACAACCCCTGCGCGGTTCCGCCGAGAAGGGCAATTTTGCCGCGCAGCGCTTCGGCCCGGATGTCGTTCGACAACACGTCGGCCGCCGAAACAGAGGGGAAAGTGCGCCGCGCGCCGCGAAACCGCAAGCGCATCAGACTTGGGCCTTCGAGCGGAATCACCCGATCATCCAGACGCAACCGCGAAGTACCGTATGCCTCTGCGGTGAGTTCCATCGTGCTCGCGCGGCGGTAGACGTTGAGGGCGGCCAGCGCCAAGCTGGAATAAAACCTGCCCCCCGATTCGATCACCAGGGGCATTCGGCGGGTCTTGCCGTCGCTGTCCGGGGCGGCGTTGAGGAAGCCGCTGCCCGCCGCCGCCCGCGAGATGATAGGGACATTGCAGAGCGCGCCGGAAGCCCGCAAAGACGCCGCCCACCCAGTGACGCCTGCATCTGCCACAACCAGGGGCATGGATGGTACGTTGCAGGTGGACGAAATCTCCTGGCCACCGTCAAACTGGAACGAGTACCCCACGACGGCAGGCTTCGCTTGGATCGCGCCGGCTAGGAGCCGATCGTTCGCTGCACCGGAGCCGTCATCAGCCGGCCCGCTGATGCCAGTGCCTTCCTGGGGAAACATCATGTCCAGGACAATCTCGGCGGGGTTGTGGCTGGCGATGCGCTCAACCAATCGTCCCATGAGGTCTCTCGGCCAGGGCCAACGGCCGAATTGCGTTAGACTCCTGTCGTCGACTTCGACGATCATGACCCGGCCGGACTGTTCACCAGGACCTGCCCAACCTGTCAACAGGTCGCAGACCTTGTGATCCAGGTTCACCACCGGCGCCGGGCGGAAGAAAAACAACAGCACCGAGATGAGTACGGCGACTACCCCTGACCCGATGATTCGCATCGTTGGTCCTTAACGAACGATCACCTCAACACGCCGGTTGCGCGGCTCCTCGACTCCGGCAGGTGTCTTCACGAGCAGATCCGTAGCGCCGTGCGATTCGACGAACAGGTCGGACCCGGCAACGCCCTGAGCTTGAAGAATGTCCCTGACCCGCTGCGCGCGGCGCAGGCCGAGGTCATAGTTAGCCTGGCTTTCGCCAACGGTATCGGTGTGGCCTGTCACACTGATAGTGGTGGAGTGATGGTCCTGGATGGCTTTCAGAATGAGCGGAATCTGAGCCTCGGATTCGGTGACCAAAACATCCCGCCCCTCATCGAAATACAGCACGAACAGCACCTCGGGTGACGGCAGAATATCAAGCTCTGCTCCAAAAAGACGCCGCACCTCGGCCTGGTCCATCGCGAACGGCGGGCTGGAAGCCAGATCGGCGCGCTCCACGCGAACGGCCTGATAGGGCTGGCTCAACTCCTGCGCGCCGGCCGCGTTCTTGACCACAATGCCGCTGGGCTTGCCCTCCGGTTGGACCAGCAGAACGATTACGCTCTGCTTAGCCGGAGGCGGTGGGGGCGCTGCCGCGCGTTTTGGCGCGCAACCGGCAGCCAGCAGGAGCAGGGTAGCGCAACCGGTGACAAGCCATTTGCCCGCCATTCTCCTACACTCCATCCAGCGCAACCGCAAATTCGGTTCCGCGAAGTCCCAGAACACCCACGGGCGTTTCCACGCTTACCGACCCCGGAGAGAACTGAGCGATCTTGCCCGAAACATAGACCATCACGCCTCGCGCCAGGCGCAACAAGAGAGAAAACTTGGCATTCACCGGTTCGTACACAAACCGATCTATCTTCAGCTCGGTGTTAGGCCCCATAGAGATTCGCGTGCCATCCTGAAGAATGACTCCCAGGCGGCCGTCAGAAGACGTCTGAAGAACGTCGTTCACCAGCAGATGCATGCCCTCGCTTATGGGGATTGTGTTCGGGCCCCGGCGCACGACGTTGGCGCCCTGAGCCGTCTTGACGCTACCGGCAATACTCTCCTGGCTAAGAGCCGGGACAGTCAGCCACACCAAGCCGAGAACCACGGCACCTACCCGACACGCCGCAGTCAATGGTCGCGGCCCTCCGCACCGTTATGGATGACTTTATCACACACGTCAAGGGCCATCAATGGAAGCTTCTCCAGTGGCCCAAGCCGGGCGGCCCGGCGGTGGGTGTGCGCGTTGCCTCGGTTCTAGTCGAATCGCCAGCCAGACGGGAGCTGGCCCCAGCGGCGTTCGGGGAGGTAGGGCGCAATTGCTCGAATCTGCCCGTTGAGACCTGTTATCGGTAGCCCTTCGCGGTCAGGGGGCCACGCCCGTACAAAGCGCCACAGGCTCAAAACTCTACCCTAAAATGGCGCCTCGTTTGCATGGTCATCTTGAGAGGGTGGATCCGTGGCGTTTCCGCTCAGTCGTTTGGTGCTGCTCCGGGATGTCCGACTGTGGCCCAATGACTCACCACGCTCGGCGTTGGGCGCCGCTGCGTTGTTGCTCATGGCCGGAACGGTCGCCGCGCAGGGCGGCTATTTCACCTATCCCACCGGCATATCCCCAACCGGCGTAACGGCGGCGGACCTGAACGGTGACGGTCTGCCCGATCTGGTGATCGCGAGTCCAAACTCCAATTCGCTGACCGTTCTGCTGAACAACAAAGGGGGCGGCTTCGCGGCCCTGGCGCCGTTTAACCTCGGCCAAACCTCGCTGGGCGCAACGTATGCGCCACAGGCGACCATCGCTGCGGACCTGAACGGCGACAACAAGACCGATCTGGTCGTGCTCACTGCCATTGGACCAGTGGTCCTGCTCGGGAACGGCGACGGCACATTTCAGCCGCCGCTGCCGGTTTCCGGCTGCCCGCAAGTTTATGGAGCCCAGGTCGCCGACATAAACGGCGACGGCATTCCCGACCTGGCCGTCACCTGCCTTTACCTGGGTCGTTTCGAGGTTCCGATCGGCGCCTATCTCCTAGTCCTGCCAGGAAAGGGGGACGGCACGTTTGGCGCCGGCACCATGTACTCCCTGGAAAACCTGCAAGCCACGCCCTGGGCTGCACTCACGATCGGCGATTTCAACCAGGACGGCAAGCCCGATATCGCCGTTGCCACTGGCGGTAATCTGACCGTGTTTCTGAACGACGGAAAGGGCAATCTCACACCGATCTCGTCCGATAATGAACCGTGGAGCCCTTCAGCAATCGTCGCGGCCGACTTTAATGGCGATGGCCTGCTCGATTTGGCGGTTTCCGGCCAGGCGCTGAGTAACCCCACCAATGGAATCATCACGGTTCTGCTGGGCCGGGGCGACGGAACATTTCAAGCCGCGCCCAGTTTGCTGGCAGCAAGCGACATCACCGGCAACTTGGGCCAGCTTGTCGCCATGGACCTGAACGGCGACGGCCACGTCGATCTGGCCCTTGGGGTACCCGCTTATGAGCCGCCCGCCCGGGTTGCGGGTCTTGTGTTCTTCGCGGGCCGCGGAGATGGGACCTTTGAAAACGGACTTCCGTTTGGCGGTTCGGGGAACACGGGTTACATGGCGTTCGCCGATTTCACGGGCAGCGGGGTGATGGGCTTTGTCGGCACTAACGATTTCGAGACGCCTGCCTCCGTCTCACCCGATGGGAACACGGTGATACTGCCGCGCGTGGCATGGCCTTCGCTGGCTTTGGCAAACACTGCCGCGGCCGGTTTCGGCTTAGGTCCACTGGCGCCCGGAAGCATCGCCACTGCCTTCGGCGTCGACCTGGGGTCGCAGACCGCCCAACCGACCGGGCCGCCGCCGGTTTCGCTTGGCGCTGTCGCAGTCTCTGTAACCGACTCCGCCGGCACCGCTCGCCCGGCGCGGCTTTTCTATGTTTCGCCAACACAGGTGAATTATCTAATCCCGACGGATGCCGCGCCAGGCTGGGCAACCGTAACCACCACCGCCAGCGGCAATGTCACGGCGACCGGCCAGATCGACATCGTGCCCGTGGCGCCCGCCCTGTTCACCGTAAACGCGAACAGCTTGGTGGCGGCAGACGTAGTCCTTGTTAGCCAGGACGGGAACCAGACTTACGAATCGATCTATCAAATCGATCAGAACGGCAACGTCGCTGCCCTCCCGATCGATTTTGGCTCCGAAACCGACACCGTCTACCTGGTTCTCTACGGAACGGGCATTCGGAACCGCTCAAGTCTGAGTGCGGTAACGGCCACCATCGGCTGGGCACTGAACGCTCCCATCACGTACGCAGGGCCGCAGGGCCTTGATAACCCTGATGGCCTCGACCAAGTAAATCTTAAATTGCCTAGATCGCTCGTTTCCGGCGCCCCACCGTTCACCCCCATTACGACGACTCTGCAACTCACCGTGGACGGGCAGCCTTCTAACCAAGTGACACTGTTAATCCAATAGCACGAATCCCGTAAACGCCAAAGCGAAATGGTTCGTTATCGGCTGGCACCGGGCCCACGCCGGGCGCCGTGTGGCACAGGCCGGCCTGCCGCCCTTCGACCCATTGCATCGGCGGTTTGGCGTTTCTTGTCAACTTGACACTGAACTACCTGACTGTGGGATACCCGTCAGGACTTGGGCATGCTTGATGGGATAAACTTTGACAATGCTTAGGATGCTCACGAGTTTCAGATGGTGCCGGTTGGCGATTACAGCGGCAGTGGTCCTGCCTGGATTTGGTCTTCATGCCGCCGGTACGGATTTCCCCGCCGCCGTCCTTGCCACACGTCCAGTTGCTTATTACCGGCTGGCATCGAACCAGGGGCCCAGTGAAGTTGGCCCCACCACGTTCAAATCGGTGGGCGGCATAACGAGTTCTTCGCCTGGGGCGCCGGTTGGCCCCAACAGCTCTTACGCGAACCTCAACGGGCGGGACGGCTACATCCTGACCACCCAGTCCGGCGGTGTGGGCGCGACGGCCAGCATCATGGTGTGGGTCAACTTGGCGACCTTGCCTTCGCAGGCCGGCCGATTCTTTTATGTGGCAGGGGAATCGCAGAGCGGCAACGATCTGGATCTGCAGTTCGAAAACGACAACGCGCTGAGATTCTACACGGCTGCCGGAGGCCATCTAACTTACGCCCCCGCTTCAGCCACGCTGGTGAACCATTGGCACATGATCGTGGCTACGATGGACACCGCTTCGCAGACCCGGGTGATCTATTGGGACGGCAAACCAGTCGCGAGCGATAAAGGCGGCGGCAGAACTGGAAAGGCCGGCGCTTTCTCGATCGGTGCCAGCACGGTTTTTGGTGGACGATGGTTTCAGGGCGGAATGGAAGAAGCCGCTCTGTGGGACCGGGCGCTGACAGCAGTCGAGGTGGCCTCGATTTACGCCGCGGCGAAGCCGGTGGCTGGCGTGAGCCGTTCCACCCCACCGGGTGCCGGGGCATTTCCCACAACGGCCAAAGTCGAGGTGGGAGAGAACGACGGGAACATGATTCCGCTGAAGCGCGAAGAGCAGATCGCCATCCTGTTCCTGAGCGCGATTCAGCAGATCGAGACGGAGTGTATGAGCGGAAGCGCCAAACGCGCCTGCACCCTGGATCAGCTCATGACCTCCGACGCCAGCCATTCCGAGCACCTGAAATTCGACCCGAAAACCGACCCAAATTACACCTACACCGTGGTAGTCAACGGAACGGCATGGGAAGCAAACGCCACGCCGAAAACACCTGGCTTGCTGAGTTTCTACTTTATGCAGCGGAGCTGGCCTGGCTCGCCGCTGGCGACTTACAATCACTCCGGCACTGCCCGGGTAATCGACACGGAAATCGGGAATCGCTCGATTGAAGGCGATTCGTTCGCCACGCGCTGACGCGCGGAATACGCGCCGCACGCTGAGAATGGTCCTTTCCATGAAGTCGCCAACCCGTAGAATGGACCCGCCCAAGCATGAACGATCTCTGTTACGCGCGAGCGATATTCGCTATTATCGGTAGGGGTCCGGCCAGCCAGAAGTGGGACGTGGTCAAGATGCCTGTCCGTTATTGCTTTTAGCCGTTCGACTCCGCCGCCGCGCCTCCGCCTACTGAACAGCTACAGTCACATTGCTCTGGCTGGTCGCGGTTCCGACGGTCACCTGCACCGGCACGCTGTTTCCGGGCGCAACGCCTACAGGAATCTTCGCATTGATTTGAAACAGTCCGGCGAACCCCGGCGCTGCGCCGCAGTAGGTCAGAGGAGCATTCAGGCCGCCGATGGTTGCCGAACAGTCCAGCGCGGGTTTCGTCAAAACAGTGGCGGGCAGCCGGCCGTCTATTTCCGGCGGCGTGCGCGAACCATCCCCGGTGGCGAACATCTGCAGAATATTGCCCACCAGCTCGGGACTCGACGCGCTATTGACGCTGTTGCTCTGATTCAGCACCGCGGCCTGGCCTGAGCCCGAACCGTTTGCCGTGAACATCCCCGGAAGCGAAGCCACCACCGGCATCGAAAACGGTGCGGACGCGTTGCCCTGATTGATTGCCTGCACATTCACCGTGCCGAAGAGCGCCGCTTCAAAGGGTACGATGGCGTTGATCTGGCCCGGCGAAGTATAGTCCACTGGCGCCGGATACCCGTTGAAAAGCACCTGGACGCCGCCCAGCGCCGACGGCAGTTTTCCGGTGGAGTCGGCCGCGCCGAGCTGTGGCATTTGCGGGGCGAGCGACTGGCCGAAAATCGCCACAAACTCGCCCGGCGCGACTGCGGTGGCGTCGTAGGAAGCGGCGCTGGTTACCGCGGTAATCACCGGCTGGGGCACGGCCATCGCGCTCAGGCTGGCGGGAACGATGAACAGCGTAATCGAGTAAGCCGGGAAGGTGGCGCTGAGAGAACCGCCGGACACCTCGACAGGGGACTGCTGGGTAATCGCGTTCAGGTTCGCGCCGCTGTACTGCCACACGTGCGCCGTACCCGCGGGGGTGAAGTGGGCCAGGCTGATGCTGTCGGCGACCGTATTGGCGGATTTGTTGAGCACCATTACCGTGAGGGCGCTATCGGCCCGCTGGGCGGCGAAGATCGACATGGTGTCCGGATCGCTGCTCGCCGCCGACACGCCGGTCTCGCCGAAATGGCTGCCCGCGCCGTCATAGTTCAGATAGATCTGGAACGCGAACGCGCCCGGCACGCCCAGCCTGAAGCTGGTGTCCGGCCACATGGTGGCCATGTCCAGCCCGTATGCTCCGAATATTCCGAGTAAGTCCGCCTGTGCCACCGCACCGGTGATGTCTTCGAGCGCGCCCCAGTTATATTCGGTAATCGCGGTCTTGGTGCCGGGGAAGTATTGATTGACCCAGCCGGTCATGCGCGGGATCACCATCGGCGGATGCTGCTGCCCGTCTACGTCGCACATTGCGTTGTAGTCGTCGCACGGGTTGGAGTCCGTTGGGGGCGTCACCACGGGGACGATGTAGTTCGGGTCCCAGAACGCCCGCGTCGATTGCATACGGAGGGCGGTGCTCGCGGGATCGACGGCCGTACCGAAAGCTATCGCGCTTGTGCTGCAGTCGTTCGTAACGCACGGGCCGATATACCCGTGGACGTCGAGATAGTCGAGCAGGCGCGTTCCGGCCTGGTTTGACGCCGCCTGCATCTGCTGCAGGAAGTACGCGAGCCACGGCATGCCGCCGTGCGCGTTGCGATCCACCGGGTTGGCCCAATACTGGAAATGCGGGCCCGTCTGCCAGCCGCTTTCGAAATCCTTTTTCGAAAACAGGTATCCGGGCCAACCGGCGGCGACCGGGCCCACCACCAGCGCAGCCGGATCGGCGGCTTTCACCGCCTTTGCCGCCGCCAGATCGCGCCCGAGCATGTCGTCGTAGGTGGCGGTCTGCGCCGGCGCGCCCGCATGGTGATAAATGTCCGAGTGGGTGCCATCCCACCATTCCGGCTCATTATCCAGGTCCCACATTTGAACTCCGCCATCGTTGGCGGGTCCGTACTTGTTGAGCATTGCCGCCACCCATTGTCCGCCGAATGCGGGCGTGATCGGCTGGTAGACATCGTTCGGATCGTTCATGATCTGGTCGCCGGTCGAAAGGGCGATGCCATTGCCGCACTGAGAGTCTCCCGGTTCGGTTTGCTGCTGTTGCCCATACGTCGAGACCGGGAAACTGCAACTGTACTGATAGTTCGGCGTCAGCGCACTATCTGGCGGCAGTTTCGGAGTCCAGTCCAGCAGAGGGAAGGTACTCAGGCTCACCGTGCCGGTTTCGAGGTTTCGCTCGTGGAACAGGTCGAAGCTGTTATGTACGCCGTCGCCGACCAGATACGTGGTGAAAAACAAGTTCACGTTGAGGTTCTCCAGGTCGAGCTGCCAGTTGTAGCTGGAGGCGCTATCGCCGCCCCAGCGGCGCACGCCGATGTGCATGACGCCAGATATGCCGCTGTCGGTCCATTCTTTGAAGGGCGAACAACAGACCCCATTTCCAGTAAATTCGTTAATTCCGTATATGAGCGGGCTGATCGGGTGTTGTGACGCGGTCGCGTCAACTGCGAGCGTGGGAACAGACGCGCCGTACAGCGTGGCGGCGCTCAGAAGCAGAGAGGGAAAATGGCGCAGCAACATAGAGAAGTGCTGGCATTATATCTTATTCTTTGATTCATCAAGCACCTCGCGTAGACGCTTCGCGTAGACCTTTTTGTCTCTTGATCCTTTTGGGCTACTCCCGCAGGGTGCGCGAGGTTCGACAAGTGTGAAGAGCGTCTACGCCTTGGCCCAGGCCGGGGGTCCGCAGAAGGGGTTTTACGCGGCGTTATTTGGAAATATCGGAAGCCAACTCCGCCGGCAAGCTGGCCCGCCACGCTGTTTCCAAATAGCGCGTCATCCGACCGAAGCGGCCCAGCCGCATGGCGGAACGGGAATTCCCTGGCTCTCTTTGCTGGTGGAAAGGGCTGTTCCCGCCAGCAATTGCAGGCAGCGTCTCATCTGCCTATACCACGCTCGGACTCTGGGGAGCTTGGCCACTTACCGATAAGCCTGTTTTCCTGCGATCTCGACTGTTGACGCCCAGCCGCGTCCCGCCGGCACTTCAACCGAGCTTTCAATCTTCCCTTGAGTTCACTGTATGGTTACTGTGACGGCGTTCGCCTGCTGGCCATCCGCGGTCACAATGATGTTCACGCTGCCTTGCCCTGCCAGCGCCGGAGGCAGCGGGCCTGTGTTCACCTGGTACTCTCCGGCGTATCCCGGCGCGGCCCCAGCGTAGAGCATAGGCACACTCAGGCCGCCCACCGTCACAGTGACGTTCTTGGCGTTTCGGATACCCGTGCCGTACATCTCCAGATAGATCTGTTCCGTGGACGGCGCAAGACTGATTGGCAACGGAACCACGGCTCCGCCCACCAACTGCCACACCGGCTGCAAAGGTTGCTGCGTGCCGGAAATCACCGGCAGAACCCAGGCCGCCACCAGCCCCGAGCCATTTAACTCGAAGATCCCCGGCGAAACGCTGCCGATCTGGATAACTGCGGACTGAATAGTCCCATTCTGATTCTGGATCGTCACCGTCGCCGTTCCCGCGGCCGTGTCTGCCGGAATCTCGAAGTTGATCTGCGATGGCGAGACGAAGTACAGGGGAGCCGGGCGCGCGACGCTGTCTGAGTCAGTGACCGTCACCGTGTTGCCATCAAGCGATGTCGGCACCGGTACAGTCGCCGCCACATCTGTTCCGGTGGCTAAATCCGTACCATATACCGACATGATGGATTCCGCCGCGAACGATTCGACTTGTCCAGCCGGGGCCAAAGTGACCGTCAGTCCGCCGATCTTTGCGACAAAGCCGTGGTAGCAGCAGCCGCTGTTGCTGGCGGTCGTCTGGAATGCGCCGGGAGTCGTGATCAGGCCGGGGCCGATGGTATTACCGGCGAGATAGATGTCGCCGGCGGAGTCGACTGCCAGCCCGGCTGGATTCGAGGTTTCGAGCCCGCCGGATCCGATGCGCGTGGAGGATAGCAGGTTGGCGCCCGTGGAGTCAAGCTCGGCGACCACCACCCAGCGGTTTCGGATATTCGCGGGCCTCGAAGTATCCGAAAGCCGGCAGGCCCGAGCGATCAACGTGCTGGAGCTACTGGGCTGCCAGGGGCGCATTTTCAGGCAGGGATTTCCCATGGGCGGA
>Ga0187851_10000808_pt1 | contig 31110 bp, 22 predicted proteins | sample June2016WEW_6_10_FD_132997 | JGI IMG/M metagenome (GOLD analysis project Ga0187851, IMG submission 132997) | Peatland microbial communities from SPRUCE experiment site at the Marcell Experimental Forest, Minnesota, USA - June2016WEW_6_10 | ecosystem: Environmental > Terrestrial > Soil >...
CGAGGCGCTGGCCGGGTTCGACGCGCGTTTTCAGCCGGAGATGGTTCGGCTGATGAATCCAAGTGAAGGGATGAAGACCCGCACGGCGGCTGGAGGCACCGCGCCGGAAACGGTGCGCCAGGCCCTGGACGCCGCCCGCAAGCGGCTGGAGTCGAGACTATGACGAAAAACTACAGGCAGGGGCAGATCCTCAAACTGATCCGCACCAAAAAAATCACGACGCAGGAAGAGCTGGCCCGCGAGCTGCGGGCGCAGGGCGCCGAAACGACCCAGGTCACGCTCTCGCGGGACATCCGCGAGCTGGGCCTGGCCAAGACCGCCGACGGCTACCGCGAGATTCTGCCCGACCCGATCGGCCGCGAGCTGCACACCGTGCTCGAAGAGTTCCTGCTGGACGTGCGGCTGGCGCAGAACCTGCTGGTTCTGAAAACGTCGGCCGGCAACGCCAACTCGCTGGCCGTCGCCCTGGATTCAGAGGACTGGCCCGAAGTGGCGGGCACCGTCGCCGGCGACGACACGATCTTCGTGGCCTGCTGGGATGAGCAGCGCGCCAAGGCGGTGCAGGAACGGCTGCTGGAGTTCGTGAACAACTAAGACTCACCGCGCGCCGCTGCCAAGGCAAGCACCGCTGTGCGAGCAGCAAGGAAGCTGCAATCGGACAAGCGGACCCGGATTGTCCCACGATTCCGGATTGCGGGATTAGACTCTCACCCAGCGGCGAAGCGAAGAAGGCCCGTCCATGCGGGCAAGACCTTCTCCAACTATGTCCCAACCCTCTGCTGCGGTGTGTAAGAAGGAGTATGCTTCCCGCATGGCTGCTTCCACGTCTGGAACTCCTTCCAACGCTACTCAGCGTCTTCTTGCACTTGGAGCGACTCTCGAAGAACTCTTTAACGAGCAATATGACAGAATCGCCTTTCACAAGAACGAAGAGGAAAACGAGTATCGGCGGAATGAGAGACAGCTAGCAGGCGTGATGGTTGACCCTTCAGTCACTAATGAGGAACGGATCAAGGCCGCAGAGCAAATCCTCAGCCTTATCGAACAGTACACAACAGGTTTTATCGGCCCGTTTAATGCTCTGAATGAGAAAATAGAAAAACATTTAGTCGAGCTCCAGGAAATTCTCAAAACTCTTCCAGTTGATACCGACGAAGGGAAATTCTTTACTCAGTGGTTTGTGTTGTCATATAAACTTCAAATTGCGCGTATTCCAGCAACTGAGCACATCGCAATGACAGTGAATCTGGATAGATTTCTTCCGGAGTTTACTTTGCGTAAAAACGGCCGCTCAGAAATTAATCTGTCTCCAGAAGAATACGCGAAGTTCACCGGTACCTTGGAGTTTCTTTCCTCTACGTTAAAAAAGAGCCACGAGGAGAACGAAGCTATCCAAAAAGAGAGGCTTCCGCTGTCGAATGTCATTATCCAACATAGCCAATCTGCAAAGAGTCAGGCTCAGCCCAGCGCAGAATCCACAAATGATGTGTTAACTAAGTCCGTTCACCCACTTGAAGGGAAAATCTGGTTCAGGTTTGCAAAAGTCCTATATATCCTTTTGATTATTGTTGTACTTGGTTTCAGCCTTCTCATCGGGATGGCTTCCAATAACGCCTTGTACGGGGCCATCGCCGCAATCGTTGGTGCCGGTGTATTGGTTATGCTCAGGAAGGGCTTTTATTACATCACCCTCGGAAGAACAACCGCCATAGAACCAGAAGGCAGCGGCTTTTTCGACTTAGATGATTTCCAGAAAGACATCGGGCATATCGCGACGGACAATCCAGAGTTATACAGGAAGGTCGTTCAGCCGTATTTGCAGGAGTGGAGAACGCAATATGGGAGAAGGGTTCCTTCACATCTTATGATACATCTGCGAAAATGCGTCAGCCAAGAAGTAGGCGAATTAAGACGAAAAAGAGAACAACTAGTAGACAAGGCCACAAAAGAAGGCAAAACCGTTGACGTTTCCGAATGGCGAGCCCGGATGGAGAAGGCAAAGGCGGAATACACTGGGGCGGACCTTATGAGTTTCTGCAGTGCAGTCAACAACCGTATTTTCAAGTTGGAAGCAAAGTATGGCACATCAATGCCGCTCGAAGATTTTGTGAAAATGCTGAAAGAGCTGGAGTCTGATCTTCCTGAATATGAACGCTCGGTCTAGCGATAATCTGCGGAGATCCTTATCCTACGTTCAATCCGTGGGGTCATGCCAAGCGGAGCGGCGGTATGCTTACCTGCGGTATGCTTACCTAATGGCTGACGATCAGGATTACCTCGTCCTTGTTCGTGAGACGCTTTTGCGGATCACAGATCTTCAAGCTGAGATTGGCACCCTGCGCCTAGCCGTTCAACGTCACGGCATCAGTCTTGAAGAACTCGCTCTGTGCCGAGCTGAGTTGGAACGCCGCCTTCCATTGGAGGCTTTCCGACTGCAGGTTCAGGCCTTAGGTCTTGCAGATCTCTTGCAAGTGCTGAAAGATCACAAAAGTACGATTCAATGACTTCCCGCTGCAATCGCTTACGACGGCTTGACCCGAAGACCCATGGCGAAGGGGTCAGTCTGACACGAGCAGTTGGCGATTTCGGCCAAAGCACCAGTCGGCTCTGCCACTTTCGCTTGATTTCAACTCTGGACCTGATTTCGATTCTCCTGCGCCCGGCCCGGCCTTTCAACACCCTAACGACTGCACCTGCTTTTCTTTCCCGAAGCCCTAATTCCGCCAAATCCGCTGAAAACGCTCTTCGAACTCCCCCACGTATCCACTCTCGCCAAACGGCAGTACTCGGAAATCACCGTGAATCTCCAAAGTCGCAGAGCCCTCTGCAACCTTGGCTTGAATAGCCGGTTGCTCACTTCGGGCTGACGCGTTCGCCTGTTGGATTGCTAGCGGAAAGACTACGCAGTACTAGATAGTCTGATCCCCTGAATTGCACATCTAGATTTCTGGCGCGGTATAATTTAATAATCATGGCGCGTTGTTCTATTGAGAGGTCCTCTTCATGGTAGATATATATACGCCCCGTGAACACTAGGTCGTCCTGATCGGTCATCTGTCCAGGGGAACCGCCTGACGTTTTTACTCCCATATGCTTTATCGAACCAGCATGGTCTAAGGTTGATAAATAAGAACACACCTGATATGTGTTGCGAACGCTGGACGGTATGAAAAACCCTATAAACACGGATTTTGCGTTGAAATCAAAGTATGCTTGAGCGATCAATGTGACGTTTACACCGTCCACTAGCATAGTCACATCTGAATGGCACCTAACAGTTGTATCAAAATCCGAGAAGAATAAATCTCGTAAGTTTATTAACTTACCGCTTGTCGTCTTCGGAAAATGTTTGCTGGGTACAGCTTCAGGACTTGATGGACGCGCTGCGTTATTAACTGTTTTAGCTAATCCTTGAGCCGACATAGTTGAGGTGTTGGGTGCCAATTTACTGCTTGCCCATGAATGGGAAATAATCCAAAGCGCACCTATGCACCCGAAAAGAAGTGCTGCCAGAAGTGGTTTCGGCAATGGCGGAGATGGATCTGTTACCAACCAGTGTCCCGCTCGCCCAGCGGCCCATAGCGCCGATAGGCCAAAGAACCACAATGCCGCCGGGACATCCTTCGGATCACTACTTAGCACCATAGCGACTCCAATGGTGATGCAGAGCCCTGCACCCACATCGAACACATGCGCACCCAAGAGCCAATCGAAAAAAGGGTGCAGCGCCATGGCCCCACCCTATCGCACGCCGACGCCCACCGCCAGCAGAATCCGTGAAAGGTGAAAGGGGGGAAAGGGGACGTCCCCTTTCCCCAGTTGCTCCATGATGCGGCCGACTCGGGCTAACAAGCCCAATGGCTACCTCTTCAGCTCATACCGCATCGCCACCGCCCCCGAGCCGAACTCCAGCCGGCTCACGAGCCTCAAGTCGATACGCTTCGATAGCCCCGCGAACAACGTCGGCCCGTGGCCCGCTAGCCTGGGGTGCACCACGAACTCGTACTCATCGATCAATCCCAGCTCCGCCAACGCCAGCGGGAGTTTCACGCCTCCCACGAGCAGTCCCTTACCCGGCTCTCGCTTGAGCTGCTGAACGGCCGTCGCTAGATCCCCGCGCAATAGCTCCGCGTTCCAATCGACCCGCTCCAGGGTGCTCGAGACGACGTACTTCTTTGCCGCGTCGATCGTCCGGGCGAAGGGCACCCCCCACTCGGCCATCCAATCAGGCCTCACTCCCGTCCGCGCCGGCGACCGCCACGCTGTCTCCATCATTTCGTAAGTCACGCGGCCAAAGAGGAGCGCATCGGCCTGCTCGAGGTTCTCGACCGCGTTACGAAACAGGTCTTCGTCCGGTTGCATTACACGATGATCGCAGCACCCGTCCAATGTGACGTTGATGGAATACCGAAGGGGTCGCATTACGGAATAGTACCGCTGATTGTGTGAAAGGCGAAAGGGGACGTCCCTATTTGCTATTTGCTATTTGAGAAACGGCGTCGCTCTATCTGTCGGTCGCCATGAAACTTGAAAACCCGTATTCGCCTATCACGCCGGTGGCTCCTTCGAGGTAGAACCCTATCCCCGGGTTTCCGCTCGTGAACTTGTCGTCGCTGAGCTGAACCATCTGCGCGCCGTTGATGAAGACCGTGAGGACGTTTCCGATCATCGTGGCTTTCACCACGTCTCCATCCTGAACCCCGTACTTCGAGCCTTGCGTCTCTTTCAGCATCGTGAATCTTCCGAGCGGTCCTTCCCACCGGGCGACGTTGCAGTATGCCTGCGGAGTTTTGGAACATCGAAACATTACTTCGTACCCCGTGCAACTGTGGGCGGAAAGGGAACTTCGCAGGCGCAACTCCACCTCCTCATAGACCTTGCCGTCCTGGTTTGGGTTCACCAGGTGGACGGTGGCTTGGACGGTCTGGTTCGGGCCCCAGGTACCCTTCAACAAGGCTGTGGAATCATCATATTTCTGCGGCGCGGGTCTGGCCCCGCCAATTTCGGTCCCAACGGCGAAGCCCGGAGTTGCCCGGACGTCGGTCCAATCCAGACCGTCCTTCAGGCCATTGGACCATTTGCCTCCTTCCGAGAGAGGATTCTCGGTTTGCGCGAAGTGGGTGCTGTAAGGCCGATGCGTTCCCGCGGGAGGCGTGGCGGCTGGCAGCGCGTTTTCACTGTGCGCTTCCCGCGGCCACAGCCATGGCACGACAACCAGTGCGACCGCAGATGACCCGATCAGAAGCTTACCTCTCCAATTCCAGAGTTCCATGTGCGAGCGCTGAGACATACGACCTCCCGCAGCAAGATCTCATGTTCTCGTTCATCCTGTCAAACTAAGGGCAGGAGCGAAGGCGGCGTAGGGGCGAAGGCGGCGAAAATCCGGGGGCAGTACACTCAAACGCCAGTCCCGGCGCCAGAGCCTAGCCCTTGACACCGGGTCTATCCTCGGGGTGGTAAGTCATTCCGCCAGCTTGCCGCCAGAGCTCTTTGACAAAACGAATATTTAGCGAAAAATTAGCCGAAAGATAGCCTCTCAAATAATTGATTCTAAAAGGCAAAGTCGACAATTGGCTTTGAACCTTCAGAATTGCATTTTCGCGCTGCCGCGCGACTCCGGCTCGGGCTATTGCGCGGCGGCGGTGGCGCGGTCGATTTCCCCGGACAGGGCGTTGAGCGCGGCGGCGACGTGCCCGATTTGCGTGTCGGCCTCGTGCCAGTCGCGCTGCTCGATGGCTTCGCGAATGCCGGGCAGCGTCTTCACGTCGTAGCCGGTGTAGAAGCCCGGCGCGTAGAGCATATGCCGATACCAGGGGCGCTTGGGCAGGCCGGCGTCGTTCAGCAGCGACTGCTCGGCGTGCATCAGAATTGTGTCCAAAGCGGCGGCGTGCGTGGCATCGAGCTTCGCCGGATCGGCCTTCGACCAGGCAGCGACGCTCGACTGCAAGTGCGCGACGGCATTGTCGAGCGGAGCGAAGTTGAGGAACGGCACCGGCGCTTGCGGCGCGGGCACGACGTAGGTGTGGCGGGCATCGGCGGCAATCTTGAGCCCGCCCTCGCGGATCTGCTGGTTCTTGAATTCGGTCTGCTGGCGCATGTCGTCGGCCAGTTTGGCGACTTCCTTGGCGTAACCCGCGACGGTCTTGGCGAGGCTCTCGAAACGGAACGGCAGCACCTCGGCGTTGGCCAGCCGCAGCAGCATGCGCCCGCCCAGTTGGACGTTGGCCAGCGAATACTGGAAGTCCGGATCTTCGAACCGCACGTAGTGCGCGTAGGTGTCGTAGTTGGAGTGGTAGACGCCGTACTGCTCTTCCCCGCCGAAGCCGAAGTTGAGCGTCGCGATGCCGACGTGCTGCAGGAACGGAGTGAAGTCGGAGCCGGAGCCGAGCGCATCGAGAGTGAACTCGGTCTTCTTGCCGGCGGCGACGCTTTCGGCAGCCTCGCTGCGGGCCAGCACGGAGACCTTATGGACCGGGTCGGGCACGTCGCGCGCGCTCTGCATGGCGAACAGTTCGAGCGTGTGCGAGCCGCCGATTCCGACGAAGCCGCGCCCGGTGGCGTCGGTGTTGATGTAGACCGCGGCGTGCTGGCGCAGCTCGGCCTCGTGCTGCTCAGCCCATTCGGTGGAACCGAGCAACATCGGCTCCTCGCCATCCCAGACGCAGAAGATCAGCGTGCGCTTCGGACGCCAGCCCTGCTTGGCCATTTCGGCGATGCCGCGAGCCTCTTCGAGCATCGTGACCGTGCCGGAGAGCGGGTCCGATGCGCCGAAAACCCAGCCGTCGTGATGGTTGCCGCGAAGGATCCATTCGTCGGGACGCTCGGAGCCGCGCATCCGCGCGATGACGTCGTAGGCCGGCGTCAATTTCCAATCGAATTCGAGCTTGAGATGGACCGTGGCCGTGCCCGGGCCGACGTGGTAGGTGATGGGCAGCGCGCCGCGCCATTCGTAGGGCGCGACCGGACCGCCCAGCGCGCGCAGCAGCGGATCGGCATCGCCGTAAGAGATCGGCAGAACGGGAATCCGGGTGAGCGGCAGCGCCTTGTTGGCGGCCAGGCTGGCGGCGTCGTAGGGCGGGCGCTTCGCGTCCTTGGTCGCGCCGACGCCGGGCGTCAGCGGATCGCCGGGATAGGTGGGCATGTCCATCACGCTGCCGCGCTGGGCGCTTTGCGGCGGCCGGTAGCCGCCCTTGGGATAGATGTCGCCCTGGAAGTAGCCGTCCTCCCGGGGATCGGAGTAGATGATGCAGCCGATGGCGCCGTGCTCGGCGGCGACCTTGGGCTTGATGCCGCGCCAGGAGCCGCCATAGCGCGCAATGACGATTTTGCCTTTCACGTCAACGCCCATCTCGGCCAGGCGCTCATAGTCCGCGGGCACGCCGTGGTTGACGTAGACCAACTCGCCCGTCACGTCGCCGTCGATGGAGTAGGCGTTGTAGGTGGGCAGGCCGCCGGCCGCGTTGGCTGTGCTCTCGTCGCCTTCGACTGTCGGTTCACTGAGCTGGGCGGTGTAATGCTCGGGCGCGATCATCTCGAGCACGCGCGTGCGCGGCGTCGGGAACAGCGGATAGAAGGTTTCGATTTCAGTCTCGTAGCCCCAGCTCTTAAGCAGCGCGGCAATCTTCCCGGCAACCACCTTGCCGGCGGGCGAGCCGAGATGATGCGGCTTCGCGGAGAAGTCCTTCATCCAGTGGTCGAGGTTCTCGCGGCTGAGCGCGGCGTCGAACTTCTTCTCGAGCTCATACTCCTGCGCGGCGCCGGCCGAAGTGAAGCCGGCCAGCGGCGGGACGGGCGTCTGCGCGGACACGAGCGTGGCGGCGAGGATCAATGGGAGTGCGAAGGTGCGTGGCATTTTCAGATTTACTGAGAGTAGCATTTGGGGCCAGCTGGCGGTGGCGGGCGCGGCGGACGGGACGATTTCTGCCACAATGGCCGGATATGACTCGCCCTGCCTTTCTCGCCGCCGCGGCAGTGGCCGCGCTTCTGGTTGTGCCGTTGGCGCGGACTGCCGACGGCCTGCGTCCGATCACCGAGACGGACCTGTACGCGTTCCAGTGGATCGCCGATCCGCGCATCGCACCCGACGGCGCCGAGATCGTCTACACGCGGGTCACGGTCAATGCCAAACACGACGGCTACGAGAGCTCGCTGTGGCTGATCCCGGCCGCGGCCGCGGGCGGCGTCCGATCGGCGCGGCAACTGAGTGCCGGTCCGCACGACACCAGCCCGCGCTGGTCGCCCGACGGCAAACGTATCGCGTTCTTGCGTTCGATCGAAACGCCCGGCCAGCCGCCCAACGTGCAGATCGACGTGCTGCCGATGGACGGCGGCGAGGCGCGTCCGCTCACAGCCATGCCGAAGGGGGCCGGCGCGCCGGTGTGGTCGCCGGACGGGCGCTTCCTGGCCTTCACCTCGAGCACGAAGGAGCAGGATTTCGAGAAGAAGAAGGATGGATCGGACGAGGAGCCGAGCGACGTCCGCGTGATCACCAAGGCGGTTTATCGGATGAACGGCCTCGGCTATTATGAGCCGGGCCGGCCGGACCACATCTGGACCGTCGAAGTCCCCGCGGCGCTCACTGCGCCGCCGCGGGCGAAGCAGATCACGAAAGGCGAATTCAGCGAAGACGACCCGGTGTGGGCGCGCGACGGCGCGAAGATCTACTTCGTTTCGGAGCGCGTCGCCGAGCCGTACTACGAGCCTCAGAAGGACACCATCTACGCGGTCGGCGCATCCGGCGGCGAGCCCGTCGCGGTGGCCGGCATCGGCGGTGACATCCACTCCCTCGTTCTCAGCCCGGATGGCCGGCAGCTCGCTTTCATCGGCGAACTGGCGCGCGGCCCCGGCGGAGCCGAGCGGTCCTACAGCCGGCCGGATCTATGGCTGACGGGCGTCGAGCCGGGCGCGACGCCCAAGCGCCTCACCGCGGACTACGACTACGACATCGGCGGAAGTGTTATGGGCGATCAGGCCCCGCCGCGCGGCGCGGCGCCGTCGAGGCCGTATTGGAGTGCCGACTCCCGCTTCGTGTACGTCGTTGCCGCGGAACTCGGTCGCGCGAACCTGAAGCGCATCTCGGTCGAGCCTGGGGCGAGTACAGGCCAGGTGCAGTCGTTGACCATGGGCGATCACAATATCGCCGGCTACAGCGCCACGCCCGACGCCGCGCGGGTTGTGGCGCTGATCTCCACGCCGGTCATCCTCGGCGACCTGTTCCTGATCGACGGCCAGACCGGCAAGCGCGAACGCATCACCGAGATCAACGGCGAACTGTTTTCCAAGCTCAACCTGACCGAGCCGGAGATGGTGTGGTACAAGAGCTTCGACGGGAAACGCATCCAGTCCTGGGTGCAACGGCCGCCGGACTTTGTGGAGGGCCGCAAATATCCGCTGATTCTCGACATCCACGGCGGGCCGCACGCGGCCTATGGCTACACCTTCGACCATGAATTCCAATGGCTGGCCGCGCGCGGCTACGTCGTGCTGTATCCCAACCCGCGCGGCAGCACGAGCTACGGCCAGGAGTTCGGCAACTCGATCCAATACGCCTATCCCGGCGACGACTACAAGGATCTGCTGGCGGGCGTGGACGCGGTGATCGAACGCGGCTGGGTGGATCCCGAAAAGATGGGCGTCACCGGCGGCAGCGGGGGCGGACTGCTCACGAACTGGGTCGTCGGCCACACCGATCGTTTCAAGGCGGCGGTATCGCAGCGCTCCATCGCCGACTGGCGTGACATGTGGTACACCACTGATTTCACGCTTTTCACGCCCACGTGGTTTCGCGGCGCGCCGTGGGAGCAGGAGGCCGATTTCAAGGCCCGCTCGCCCATCACCTACGTTCGCAACATCCACACGCCGCTGATGCTGATCGAAGGCGAGGCCGACCTGCGGACCCCGCCCGGCGCGGGCGGCGAGCAGATGTTCCGCGCGCTGAAATACCTCAAGCGGCCCGTGGTCATGGTGCGATTCCCCGGCGAAACGCACGAATTATCGCGCTCCGGCAAGCCGGTGCACCGGGTCGAGCGGCTGCGCCACATTGATGCCTGGATGGACAAGTACCTGCTCGGCCATGAGATCCACGCTTACGATTTGCAATGAGCTGGAACGGGATGCCGGCTCGGGCCAACCGGCGCACACTCCTTAGCGACTTCCGGATAGTCAGGAAAGGGCTCTCGCTCAGGACAATACCTGACGATGAGACACCTGAGGATGGCGCGCGCAACTCAGGTAATCCCGCGGCTCTTGGCCAATCTGAGGAACTGGCTCACTCCGCCCCGCTCTGCGGACGAGGAGCGGTCCCGGTTGCTGGCGCAGGCCCTCCGCAGCGTCAATGATTGTGTCTACATCACCGACGAAGCGGACCACTTTCTGTATGGGAATGAGGCCTTTTGCCGCACCTATGGCTACCAGCAGAGCGAACTGCAAGGCCAGCACGTCGGCATTCTACGGGCGAGCCGGAACGATTCTGAGGTGCTCGAGCAGATCCTGCCGGCGACCTTGGCCGCAGGCTGGCAGGGCGAACTCTTGAACCGTGCCAAGGACGGGCGGGAGTTCCCGGTCGCACTGACTACTTCGCCCGTGCGCGACGACAGCGGCCGCATAATCGCCCTGATTGGCGTGGCACGGGATATCACCACGCGGAAGCGCGACGATCAGGCGCTGCAGCAGAGCGAGGCGCGCTTCCGCGACCTGGTCGAGAATACGAGCGACCTGATCTGGGAGTCGGACGCGCAGGGACGCTACGTCTACTGCAGTCCGGCGGTCGCAGAAGTGCTCGGCCTGGAGCGGAGCGCGATACTCGGGAAGACGCCGCTGGATTTCGGTACGCCCGAAGATCGTGCTATCCAGAAGCCGCTGTTCGACGCTCTTATCGCCAGCCCCCGCCCCTTCCGGGAGCTGGGATTCAGGAAGCTCCACCGGGACGGCTCCGTCCGGGTGCTGGAGACCAGCGGCGTGCCGATCCTCGACGCCGCGGGAGCCTGCACCGGTTACCGCGGCATCACGCGCGATATTACCGCCAGCCAGCGCTCCCGGGAAGCGCTGCAGCAGAGCGAGGCGCGTTTCCGCGACCTGGTCGAGAATTGCAGCGATCTGATTTGGGAGGTGGACGCGCAAATGCGTCACGTGTACTCCAGTCCGGCGTGCCTGGAAATGTATGGCCTCGAACCGCGGGAGTTGCTCGGGAAATCGCCGATGGACCTCGCCGCTCCAGGCGAACCGCCCGTCCGGAAGTCGCTGCAGGAGGATCTCCTGGCGCGGCCCCGCTCCTTCCGGGGGTTGGAATTCAGAAGGCTCCACCGGGACGGCTCGGTGCGAGTGCTGGAAGCGAGCGGCGTGCCGATCCGCGACGCGGCAGGACGATTCACCGGTTACCGCGGCATCACGCGCGATATCACCGCACGCAAGCGCGCCGAGGAGGAGTTGCATGCCGCCATGACCTCCGCCGAAGCCGCGGACCGCGCCAAGAGCGAGTTCCTGGCCACCATCAGCCACGAAATTCGCACGCCCATGAACGGCATCATCGGCATGAACGAACTGCTGCTCGGCACCGCTTTGAGCAGCGAGCAGAGGAGCTATGGCGAGGCGCTCCAGGTCTCGTCCGAAGCTCTTCTGGCGATCCTCAACGACGTCCTGGACTTCTCCAGGATCGAGGCCGGGAAAATGGAGTTGGAGTCGATCCCGTGCGATCTTCTGGCGTGCCTGGAGGAGGTGGAGGATCTTCTGGCGGTCAACGCCCATGCCAGGCATCTGGAACTGGCGCTGCTGTTTGGCCAGAATGTGCCGCGCCGGGTGATCGCCGATCCGGGCCGCATCCGCCAGGTCTTGCTCAACCTGGTCGGCAACGCCATCAAGTTCACTGAGCACGGGAGCGTGTGGATCGAAGTGACGTGCGTGCAGCAGAGCGAGTCCAGCGCCACGGTTCGGATGACGGTTTTCGACACCGGCATCGGCATCCCGCCCGACAAGTTGCCGCTGGTTTTCAGCCGGTTCACCCAGGCCGATTCCTCGACCACGCGGCGCTACGGCGGGACGGGACTGGGACTGGCGATCGTGAAGCGGTTGGTCGACCGGATGAACGGCACGATCCAGGTCGCCAGCCAGCCGGGAGAAGGCTCGGCCTTCGCCGTCACGCTGAGCCTGCCGCTGGATCCCGCTCCGGAGCCGGAACCGATTCCTCCGGCCCACCTGCAGGGCACGCGGGTTTTGATTGTCGACGACTGCGCCATCAACCGCTTCGTGTTCCTCGATCTGTGCCTGCGCTGGGGCATGCGGCCGGACGAGGCCACGGGCGGGACGGAGGCGCTCGGGATGCTTGCATTGGCCGTGCACGCCGGCGACCCCTATCGGGCCATCCTGCTGGACTCCAATATGCCGGAGATGGACGGAGCGGACGTGGCCCGGAGGTTACGCGCCAGTGCCGAAGACCGGGAGACGGCCATCGTGATGGCCACCTCTACTGCCCAACAAGGCGAGGCCGAACGATTCCGCGCTGTCGGCTGTGACGGTTATCTGATCAAGCCCATCAAGTCGGGTCTGCTCCAGACAGCGCTGCTGAGGGTGCTCGCCGCGCGCTCGATGGGACTCCCGCAGCCGCTCGTCACCGCCAGCTCCCTGATCAAACTGCGCGCCGCCCTGGCCCCGGCGCCCGCCAGCGCCCCCAAGCCCTTCGCCGGCTGCCGGGCGCTGCTGGCCGAGGACAACCTGATCAATCAGAAGCTCGCCACCCGGCTACTGGAGAAGCTGGGCTGCCGCGTCGACGTAGCCGTGAACGGTGTGCAAGCCGCCCGGCTGAGCGCAAGCAACGTCTACGACGTGATCTTCATGGACTGCCAGATGCCCGAGATGGACGGCTTCGAAGCCACGGCCGAGATCCGCCGGCGGGAGGGTGACTCGCGCCGCACGCCGATCGTCGCCATGACCGCCTATGCGATGAGCGGAGACCGTCAGCGCTGCCTGCGCGCCGGGATGGACGATTACGTCTCCAAGCCGATCCGGCCGGGCCTCCTGGAACAAGCCTTGTACACCTGGTTCGCCCACCGCGGGGACGCCGCGCAATCCGGCGCACAGACGGAAGCGTTGAGTACGGAAGACGACCTCCAAACCCTGGCCTGACCGCTTGCCACAGCGACGACGTGAGCCGCGACTGTTCGTGACGGAGCCGCGAATGTTAAGGAGCGGTCGCCGCGCCGTTCCACAAACGCTGTGAGCCGTAGCCGAAGGGAGGGCATAGTACTGCATTCGCAGCGGCAGGCCACTGCCAATAGCTGGCGCTCCCTTTGACTTCGGGTAAAAAGAGGTGAATATTAACAAATAGGTCCAGTCGCGTCCGGCAGCGGGTCGGGACCATAGCGGATTGGCCGGGAGGCAAACATGGCCGTGACTGATTTGGGCGGCGCCGCGGCGGGTTTGGGATGTTCCGCGGCGGGCACGCTGGAAATGCCGGAAACGCGCGGCCGCGTGGCCGCCACGCCGGAAGGTGCGATCCACCTGGATCTGCGCGACGCCAATCTGGCGGCGTTGGACGGCATCGACGAAGAGCAAATCGCGCGGCTGGCGCGCATCGTGCGCGGGCTGGCCTTCACGGCGGTGGATGGCGCCAAATCGGGCCATCCCGGCGGTTCCTCGTCCAAGGCCGAAATGGTGCTGGCGCTCGTCGCCTCCGGCGTTTTCGGCTTTGACGCCACCCGCCCCAAGCACCCCGGCCGCGACCGCCTGGTCTGGTCGGCGGGCCATTGCTCACCGCTATTCCACGCCCTGGTAGCGCTGGTCTACGAGGCTCTGCGCCGCGGCGGCGTAGTGCTGACGGATGCCGCCCGCGCCGCGGCTGAATACCCCGAGGAGCTGGCGCGTTTCCGCCGCTACCCGGGGCCCGGCGGCCACGTGGAATCGGAACTCGCGCTGGCCGACGTCTCCACCGGATCGTCGGGACACGGTTTCTCGATGGGCCTGGGTCTCGCGGCGCTCGAGCGCTCGTGCGGGCTGCCGGCCAAAGTCTTCGTGATCGGCGGCGATGCCGAGACCGAGGAGGGCATGAGCTATGAAGCGCGCAACCTGGCCTCGCGGCTCGGTCTGGCCAATCTCGTCGTGGCCCTGGACTATAACAATTACGGCATCGACGGCCCGATCACTGAAGTGCTGCCGGTCCCCTACCTGAGCCACTGGAGCGCCTTCGGCTGGAATGTGATCGAGGCCGGCGGCCACAACGTCCGCGAACTGGTTCAGGCCTACGCCCAAGCCGTGCAGGGCTTCGGCAACGGGCGCCCCACGGTGATCCTGTGCCACACCGTGAAGGGCGTCCACTACGGCCGGCTGGAAGGAACCGCCGATTCGCACGGCACGCCGCTCGCGCACGCCGAGTACGTCCAGATCATGCAGGCGCTGGGCTTCGCCGTCACGCCCGGGGAAGGTCACACGGCGGAAGACATCCAGGCCGTGCTGGCCGGGCTGGGCGAAGCCGAGACGGAGTACCTGAACGCGCGACTGGAGGTCGCTCGCGCGCGCGTCCCGGCCGAGCCGGCACTGGTCGAACTGATGCACCGCACGCTCGGCGATCGGCCGCTGGCCGACTACACCGCCATCCGGCGGCCGGACGTGCTGCCACCGGAACTGGTCTTCAAAGAAGGCTCTGGCGTGCCTACGCGCAAAGCCACCGAGGCGTGGTTCGAGTGGGTGATGCGGCAGACTCCGTTTTTCTACGTCGGAGCGGGCGACCTGGCCAAGTCGATCTTGACCGGCAAAGCCGAGCAAGTCAGCGGGCTGATGAGCGCCGATAACCCGCTCGGCCGCGGCATCCGCTTCGGCATCGCCGAGCAGAACATGGCGATGATGAGCGTGGCCATGGCCGGCGACACGCTCCCCGGCGGCTTCCGCCCGATGACCGCCTTCGCCAGTTACGGCGTTTTCTCGGTGATGATGGCCAACGCCGTGCGCATGGGGCTGATCAACTCGGACGTCAACCCGGCCGCGCGCGCCTTCTTCATCCTGCTGGCGGCGCACGACGGCCCGGAGACCGGCGAGGACGGCCCCACGCACCACGGCCTGTTCTGGATGTCGCTCTATACGGCCTATCCGGGCATCAAGGTCTACAAGCCGCTGGACGCCAACGAGGCCATCGAGATGCTGTTCCACGCCGCCGCGCGCGGCGAGCCGGTGGCCTTCTCCGTGGTCCGGCCCAACGTGCCGGTGTTCCGGCGCGGCAACGGCGTGCCCCCAGCGCGCGCAGCCGTGAATGGGGCCTACGTCTTCAAGCCCTACGCCGGCAACGGCAAACGCAAGCTGGCCCTGGCGGTGGCGGGCGGTCAGGTGCTGGCGAACGTGCTCGCGGCAGTGCCTGAATTCGAGCGCGACGCCGACATCAAGATCATAGCCGTCACCTCGCCGGAGTTGTTCGAGGAATTGCGCGCCACCGATCCGCGCCAAGCCGACGCGATCCTCAGCGACGAGGAACGAGCGACCTTGCTGGCATTTCACAACGGCTGGAAGGGCTTCCTGTATCCGTTCCTGATGAGCGGTGATTACGACCGGCGCAGCTTCGGCATCGACCGTTTCCTGCGCTCCGGCCGGCCGGATGAGTTGTACACCGCCGCGGGCTTCGATGCGGCGGGCATTCAGGAGAAAATCGCGGCGCGGCTGAAGCTCTAGCAGGTGGGCGTGGTTTCCGCGTTTTTCAGCAGCCGGCTAGGGCGTGCGCGGCGTCTCCAGCTCATCCAGCACTTGAAGAGTTGAGCCGCAAGTCAATGGCGATCCTGATATTCCGAATCGCACCTTAGCTGCTGAGGAAATCGCGGCCGCGGCGCGCAACCGCTCCCTTACGGTCGCGGCTCTGAAACGCGCGGGGCGATCCGCAGCCCGTCCCCGATCTGCGCGAATCCGGGAATCGACACCGGCATCCGGCCGCTCACACCGATCTCGCCCAGCACCGCGCGCACTGCCGCTACTTCGCTGGCCGCGACCGCGCCGAAAGCCGCCAGATACGCCTTCACGTTAGGGCACGCGCGCAGCAGGTACGGGCTGCTCATGGCGAGCAAAGCCACCGGCCTCTCGCCCGCGCTCAGTTTTTCGACGAAGGCCGGATCGTTGCCCGGCAGCGCGGCCTGACCGCTGAAGGCGGCGACCACGACCGCGTCGCAGGCGCTCTCGGCTTGCGCGGCCAGCGCGTCGAGCTGCGACGCCGGGAATTGCGGATCGACGAGCGTCACCTGGGCCCCGCGCGAGCGCTGCTTCACGGCCTCGACCAGGTCGCGGCCCGCGGTCGAATAGCGCCCGTTCGTCAGCACGAACCAGCAGGCGCGATCGGGTTGGGCCAGCGGCAACAGGGCGGCGCCGCCGGCGACGTTCTCATTGCGCACCAGCGTCAACGCCTTCTCGGCAACGCTCGTCGCCAGTGCCTGGTCCTCGGGCGCATCGAGCGAGTCGGGAATCGATTCGAGATCGACCAGCTTCTTCTGCAGCCCCAGCCGCGCCTTGGCCGTCAGCAGTTTCAAAACGCTCGCGTCGATGCGCTCCCGCGTGAGGCCGCCGGCGGTGACGGCCGCGGCGACGGCGCGCACGCACTCCTTGGGATCGGCGGGCGCCAGCAGCAGGTCGGCGCCGGCCTCGAGCGCCCGCACGCACGTGTCGCCCGGCCCGTGGAGCTTGGCCACGGCTTGCATGTCGAGCGCGTCGGTCACGATCAGGCCGTTGAATTTCAACTCCTCGCGCAGCAGCCCGCTGACGATGCTCTTGGACAATGTCGCCGGCTCGTCTTTCGAATCGAGGGCCGGCGTGGCGATGTGCGCCGTCATAATGGCGTCGACGCCGGCCGCGATGGCCGCCTGAAACGGGACCAGTTCCACCTGCTCCAGGCGTTCGCGCGAGACGGCCAGGCGCGGCAGGTCCAGATGCGAGTCGATGTCGGTGTCGCCATGGCCTGGAAAATGTTTCGCGGTGACCAGCACGGCGTTGTGGGGATCGGAATGCGCGCCCTCGATGAAGGCCCGCACGTGCGCCGCCACGGCTTGCGGGTCCGCGCCGAAGGAGCGCAGGTTGATGATCGGGTTATCGGGATTGTTGTTGACGTCGGCCACGGGCGCGAAGATCCACTGAATGCCCATCGCCCGCGCCTCGCGCGCCGTGGCCCGGCCGAGCGCCCGCGTGGAGTCCAGATCGCCGGCCGCGCCGAAAGCCATCGCATAGGGGAACGCGGTGGTGTGCAGGACGCGCATCGAAGCGCCGCGTTCGAAGTCGCCGGCGACGATCAGCGGCGTCTTGGAGAGCCGCTGCATGCGGTTGAGAAACGCCGCGGCGGCATGCGGCTCGGCGCGCTGCGCGGCGCCGTCGCGCACTCGGTTCAGCACCACCAGTCCGCCGACTTTCACTCCCGCCACCAGCGACAGGTACTCGCGGTATTCGCGCGAACGCGCATTCGGCGAGTCGCCATACACGGGCGCCATCACGAGTTGCGCGATGCGCTCGCGCAGGCTCATCCGGGCGATCCATTTGCGGGCCTGGGCGGTGGCGCGGCGGCTCTCGCCGGAAGCCTGACGCGCGGCGGCGGAAGTGGCGGCGCGCCCGGCCTGAGTTTTCGGCGGAGGCTTGACGCCGGTTGCGGCGGCTGTGGCGGGCGTGACCAGGCTCACGAGCAGAAGACCCGCGGCTAGCGCGCCCGCAAGGCGATCTCGGACTTGCATGTCTTTCAGGCTAGCAGCAGGCTGACGGCCGGCCGCGCTCGGGTCCGGGAGGCAGGTCTGGTATCTTCCGATTTCGACTCCTTGGCCGCTGCAGGGAAAGGCAGAACGGCCCAACTCTGGCCATTCTCTAACGTAGAATCTGCAAGTTGCAGCGAAGAATGGCCGCTGTCGGCCACTCTGCCTCCGTTGCCGCACCGCAACGACCGCACTCGCAGGCGCGCGTGAGCAGCTCCATTTCGACACTGGCGGCGCACTGCGGCGAGCGCGTGCCAGGAGAAGATTCTCAGATAGTGGGAGCCGTGGGGCAGCTCAGTCGCCCGTGCCGGTCGGCCGGATGATTTTGCGCGGCGCCGCGCGATCGCTGGCCGCGGGTTTCCGGGCGCGCGCCACGGCGGGCTTCATGCGCAACATGCGGCTGACCGTGTGTGTCAGTTGGTTCGGTTCGGAGGCGCTTTTCATCAGCACCGCGTCCGCGCCCGTGGAGCGTTCGGAGAGACCGAGCGCATCGACGTAGCCCGAAAGCAGAATCACCGGCGTCCCCGGAGCCACTTCCCTCAACCGGGCGATGAAGTCCGCGGCAGTGATGCCGGTGAGCTTGTATTCGGTCACGATGACGCCGAACTTTTCCGTCGCGAGAAGCTGCAGCGCTTCCTCCGGCGATGAAACGCCGGTGGGGTCGTGGCCCTCCTCCGCGAGAACCATACAGCGCGCACGCAGCCCGGCGCGATGACTATCGACTAACAGCACCCTGGCGTGGGGTTGATGATTAAACTTTGCCCGACTTGGCATGGTATGAAGCAGGCCTGAACGTAACAGAGCTGAAACCGGGATGTCAACGAACTCGTATCGTGTTCATCCGCAGTGAAATCGATTCCTTGACATCCGCCGGCCGCCGTTGTATCGAATGCGGCAGCCGTGAGAGCGCGATTGCGTCATGGGCGCAGACGCACTCCGGTGCTTAGCATGGAGGGGCTAATGGACAACGACTGGAACGGGCCCTGACCGCGGCCCCCGCGAGGTCCCATGCGCCTGCCGAGTTTTGCGGGAGTGCGGTATTCAGATGTCGCGATCGGACGCGGGGCTGACGCGGAGACGCGCCGCTATTCGACCTCGCGCGGCGCCGTGTAGCCCGTCTTGGCGATCACCGCGTACTTCATCGGCTTGCCTTTTTCGTCGGTGATACGCAGCGGTTCGCCGCTGGGGGCCACCAGGTCCACTTTGATCTTGCGGAATTTGCCGTCGCGCGCCGTGTTGGTCGGCGAGTAGCTCAGCATATAGGTGTTGCGCAACGCCTGGTTGAGCGATTGGAAGATGCCCGGATATTCGCCCTGAAAGCGCGGAAACCAGGCCTGGCCGCCGGTCTCCTTCGCAAACGTCTTCAACTCGTTCTCGGCCTGCAGGTGGTCGAGTTCCCTGATCCCGGTTGCGTTCATGAACTGCACCTCCAGCGTGCCCAGCGAGTACACCGGCACTCCGGCGGTCTGGAGCTTGCGGCGGCACTCGTCCAGAGTAATCTTCGAGAAGGTGTCCATGCCGCTGCCGATGTAGAAGACCGCCTTGCGGCCTTCGATCGAGCTCATGCGGTCGGCGACCTCGGTGAGCGCGTCAAACATGTTGGACTCGCTGAAACCGGGGATGCGCAGCCGTGCCAGGGCTTCCTGCGTGTCCTGCCGGTTGGTGCTGAAATCGGAGAGGATGGTCGTTCGCAAGTCAAAGGCGACCACCGCCACCTGGTCCTCGGGTTTCAGAAATTGCAGGAAGCCATAGACCGCCTGCAACGTCTGCATCCAGCCTTGCGACCAGTAGCGCTGGTAGCGCGCCGAGAACTCGACCACCAGGCAGATGGTGATCGGGGTCTCGCCGGTAGCCGAGTTGGTGATCTTCTGCGGGACGCCGTCCTCCATGATGCGGAAATTGCCCCGGGGAATGCCGGGAATGAATCGCCCGCGGTTATCGAGCACGCCCACATCCACGTTGACCGTGGTGATATCGGCGCGGAAGGTCGGCGAGCCGGGTCCGGGCGCCTGCTTGTCACCCTTCGTGGAAAGCTTCGACGGGATCTTGGTCTGATCCGTGGTGTCCGTAACGGCGGCGTCCGGCTTCTTAGGCTTGGCCACCGTGTCGCCGCTATCGCGGGTCGGACCTTCCTGCGCCAGCAGCGAGCCGGCCGGCAGCAGGAGCGTGGCGAGCATCAAACGCATGAGCCGCCGGCGGGCGCCGTTCGCCCGTGAGCGGTCCGGAAGATTCGTCATCATCATGGCTAGCCTCCACTTCGATTCGCGGCGCGGATCTCGACCCGAAACTCTTTCGTTGCTCTCTTCAATGACGACGGAATCGCCCGCCAGGTTGCCCGGCTCTCCCGTCTCCACACACTTTTCACGTCAATTCACCCAGCGATCGTCCCGCGGCGGCTGGCCATGCTTGCGCAGGTAAACCTGGAACTTGCGCTTGGCCCGCTGCATTTTCCATTCGCGGTACTGGCTTTCGATGGACTCCAGCGGATGAAACTCAGGCCAACGCGCGCGGTCCAGTCCCAGCCGCAGAAAGACAAAGCCGAAAACTATCCCGCCCAAGTGCGCGAAGTTGCTGACTCCGCCGCCGGTGTCGCCAAACGTGCTCAAGAAAACGATTGCGGCCATGATCCAGACGTAGACTCGCGCCGGAATCGGGAACAGGAAAAAGAACAAGATGCGGGCGTCCGGGAAAAGCATTCCGAAGGCCAGCAGCAGGCCGTAAATTGCGCCCGAAGCGCCGATGGTGACGGCTTCGGGATTGCCGATGTGGAACAGAAACAGCAGCAGGTAGTTGAGCACGACGACGCTCACGCCCGCGCCGACGCCGCAGAAAAAGTAGTAGCGCAAAAAGCGCCGGCTGCCCCACACGCTCTCCAGCGGCACGCCGAACATCCACAGCGTCAGCATGTTCATCAGGATGTGCGTGAACGTGGTCGGGCTGTGCAGGAACAGGTAGGTAGCCAGTTGCCAGACTGCAAAATAGTGCACCACGGCGGTGGGCGTCAGGCCGAAAAGACCGATCAGTTGCTCGCCGGCCGAACTCAGCAGATAGCAGAAGACGAAGATCGCGGTGTTAACGATGAGCAGCCACTTCACGGCGGGCGTCATCCCGAACATCAGCGGCGAACCTGCGAAACGCGCACGGTAGGATTGAGCCATTGCGGAAGGGGTCGTCTCTAGTACGACAATAACATTCCGCTTTTCCCGGCAGTGGCGCGAAGCCGCGGCGGCGGATGATCGCGCCGCGCGGCGTTGCGCGTTTTGACACGTCGGTTCGGCCTGATCGCCTCCGCTCGGGGACAATTCCGAACCATAGCTGGGCGATTTGCCCCACCGCGCCGCCGCCTGACGCGCAACTCATTGAAAAGACGCTGGGCTTCGTCCGGCACTGAAATTGCACTCACATGTCTTGTATAAGGGTCCGGCGCCTCCAGATTGAGATAATAGGATCTTAAGGTGCACGAAACCGGAATCGCCTGGAGTATCCTCGAAACGGCCACAGCCGAAGCCGCGCGCGCCGGCGGGCCGCTGGCCACCGTCGGCGTGCGTTTGGGCGAAATGTCGGGCGTCGTGGCGGAAGCGCTGAGTTTTGCATTCGACGCGCTGAAGGTCGAAGCCGGTGTTCCGGATGCGGCGCTGGTGGTGGAGAGCGTGCCGGTGGAGGCGCTGTGCCCGCAGTGCGGATCGACTACGCGGCCGGAAGGCGAATTGATTCTATGGTGCCCGGAGTGCGGATCGCCCATGCGCATCGTCTCGGGCGAGCAAATGGAAATCGCGTGGATCGAAGTGCATGCCAGTGCGGAGCAGGACGCCCCGGCTGGTGAGCCGTCGCAACGCGCATAATGGGAGACCGGATCATGCAGCGGATAGAAGTCGCCACGCCGGTGTTGAAGAAGAACGACGAACTGGCGCTGGAAAACCGCGCGCTGTTCGCGGCGCGGGGCGTGGTCGCGGTGAATCTGATGTCGGCGCCGGGGGCCGGCAAAACGACGCTGCTTGAGAAGACGCTGCCCACGCTGCAACTGCGCTTCCGCTGCGGCGTGATCGAGGGCGACCTGCGGACCGATCTCGACGCCGAGCGCGTGCGCAAAACCGGCGCCGTCGCGCACCAGATCAATACGAATACGTGCCACCTGGACGCGCGCATGGTGCGCGAAGCCTACGACGCAGCCTTCGCGCAGGCCCCGGAGCTGCTGTTCATCGAGAACATCGGCAACCTGGTCTGCCCAGCGGCCTATGACCTCGGAGAGCAGTGGCGGGTGACGCTGTTCAGCGTCGCCGAGGGGGCCGACAAACCACGCAAATACCCGAAAATGTTTCACCGCTCGCACGCGGTCGTGTTGAACAAAATCGACCTGCTGCCGTACACCGATGTCCGGCTGGCGGAGCTGATCGAGAGCGTCGGCGCGGTGAGTCCGGAAGCCGCGGTGTTCCCGGTATCGTGTCGCACGGGCGACGGGCTGGGCGCGTGGATCGAATGGTTGGAGCGGCAGATCGCGCGCTCGCGGCAGGCGCGGGCCGACGCGGCCGCGGAAGGACATTGAAGTATGTGCCTCGCAGTGCCGGGCCAGGTGGTTGAAGTCGAGGGCGACGATCCGGCGTTCCTCCGCGGGCGGGTGGATTTCTCCGGGGTGCGGCGGGAGGTCTCGTTTGCATTCACGCCGGAGGCGCGGCCGGGCGACTACGTGCTGGTGCACGCGGGCTTTGCGCTGACGGTCGTCGATCAGGAAGAAGCACTGCTGACGCTGGAGGAACTGCGGCGGCTGGGCGAGGCGGTTGAGGCATCTCCGGAGACGGCGGAAGAGGCGCCGACGCCGTGAAACTGGTGGACGAGTATCGCGATTCGGATGTCGTCGCGCGGCTCGCGGCCGGAATCCGGCGAACGGCCACGCGGCCCTGGACGCTGATGGAAATCTGCGGCGGGCAGACGCATTCGATTGTGAAGAACGGGCTGGAGGCGCTGCTGCCGCCGGGCATCGAGCTGGTGCACGGCCCGGGCTGCCCGGTGTGCGTGACGCCGGCCGAATTGATCGACGCCGCGGTGGCGATTGCCGCGCGGCCCGAAGTGATTTTCACGAGCTATGGCGACATGCTGCGCGTGCCGGGCTCGCGCGGGCGGGCGGAAGGACCCGCGGCGCTCCTGGATGCGCGCGCGGCGGGCGCGGACGTACGCGTGGTTTATTCGGCGCTGGACGCGGTGCAGATCGCGGCAGCGAACCCCGGGCGGCAGGTGGTGTTTTTCGCGGTAGGCTTCGAAACCACCGCGCCGGGCCACGCGCTGGCCGTGCTGCAGGCCGCAGCGTTGGGGCTCGAGAATTTCTCGATCCTGGTGGCGCATGTGCTGGTGCCGCCGGCGATCGACGCGTTGCTGGGATCGCCGGAATGCCGCGTGCAGGCGCTGCTCGCGCCGGGCCACGTGTGCACGATTGAAGGCTCGGCGGAATACGCGCGGCTGAGCGCGCGTTGGAAGGTGCCGATTGTCGTCACCGGCTTCGAGCCGGTCGATCTGATGGAGGGCATCCTGATGGCCGTGCGGCAATTGGAAGCCGGCCAGGCGCGGCTCGAAAACCAATACAGCCGCGCGGTGCGCGCGGGCGGCAATGCGCCGGCACGCGCGGCGGTGGAGCGCGTATTCGAAGTGACCGACCGGCCCTGGCGTGGGCTGGGAATGATCGCCGGAAGCGGACTGGCGCTGCGCGAACCGTATCGGAAATTCGATGCCGTCGCGAGATTCGGCGCGGGCCCGGAGCCGGTGCAGGACGATGGCGCGTGCATCAGCGGGTTAATTCTGCAGGGGCTGAAGAAGCCGCACGAGTGCCCGGCCTTCGCGACGCTGTGCACGCCGGAGCAGCCGCTGGGCGCGCCGATGGTTTCGAGCGAAGGCGCCTGCGCGGCGTACTACCACTTCGGGCGGAAAGTGTGAGGCCGCGCCGATGAGCCAGGACGAATCGAGCGTACCGGCACTGGCCTGCCCGCGCCCCTCGGAGGGCGGCGGACAGATCGTCATGGCGCACGGTGGCGGCATGCGCATGACCGAAAAGCTGCTGGAAGAAGTGTTCTACCCGGCCTTCGGCAATGCGGCGCTGGCGGCGCGGCACGACGGCGCGGCGCTCGAGACCGCGGCGGGCCGGCTGGCCTTCACCACCGACTCCTACGTGGTGCGGCCGCTGTTTTTCCCCGGCGGATCGATCGGCGAGCTGGCGGTCTACGGGACGGTGAACGACCTGGCGATGTGCGGCGCGCGCGCGTTGGCGCTGAGCGCCGGCTTCATCCTCGAAGAAGGTCTTTCCATCGACACGCTGAAGAGGGTTGTGGCAGCTATGAGCGAGGCCGCGGCGCGAGCCGGCGTGCCCATCGTCACTGGAGATACGAAGGTCGTCGAACGCGGCAAAGGCGACGGCGTGTACATCAACACGTCGGGCCTCGGCGTGGTCCAGGGCCCGGCGATTCTGCCGTCGCGCATCGCGCCCGGCGACGCGATCCTGGTGAGCGGCGACCTCGGCGCGCACGGCATCGCGATCCTGGCCGCGCGCGAGCAGTTGGGTGTCCAGACCGATCTACTGAGCGACGCGGCACCGTTGTGGGAGCCGGTGGAGGCGCTGCTCAAGGCAGGCCTCGATATACACTGTCTGCGCGACCTGACGCGCGGCGGCCTGGCGGCGGCGGCGAACGAATTGGCGTCGACGCGCGGCCTGGACATCGAACTCGACGAGCCGTCGATTCCGGTACGCGACGAGGTGCGCGCGGCCTGCGAGCTGCTGGGCTTCGATCCGTTGTACATCGCCTGCGAAGGGCGGTTCTGCGTCTTCCTCCCCGAGGCCCAGGCGGAACAGGCGACCAGTATCTTGCGGGCCTGCCCGGTAAGCGCCGGCACGGTGCGCGCGGGCCGGGTCAAGGACGAAGCGCGCTTCGGCGTCATCATCCGCAACCGCTACGGCTCTTCGCACGTGCTCGATCTGCCATCGGGCGAGCAACTGCCGCGGATCTGCTGAAGGCGTCCGCCCCGGCCGTTACAGCAGCTTGGTCACGCCCGGTATGAAGGTCGGATAGATGCCGTCTGGCCCCTGCTTGACGGGCGGTTCCATGTCCATGTTCACGTTCTCGGGCAGCGGCGGGTAGAAGAAATCCGACTTGTCGAATTGCTCCCACGTGACCTCCTTGCCGGTGTAGGAGGAGAACTGGCCGATGATGCCGATCTGCGTGCTGCGCCCCATGTAATCGCCGTTGTTGACAGACTTGCCGGTGCGGATGCCGTTGAACAGCGCGACGTGTTCCAGGTCGTAGGCGCTGGCCTTGGACTTCGCCGCCTGCGATTCCCAGTTGGTCTCGCCCGTGATCCGCAGCCTCAGCAGATCGCAGCGCCCCTTGCTGCCCAGAATCAGGCTCGAGTTCTCTTCATAGCAGTTGTCGATGGTGCGGCAGAAGGCGTAGACGCGCACGCCCTTGGGGAAGTCGTAGACCACGGCGTTGTGGTCGAAGGTATCGCCGTAGACCTCGCCATGCAGCGTCGAACGGCCGCCCATGGCGTAGCAGCGCAGCGGCGCGGCGTTGTTGAGCGCCCAGCTCGAACGGTCGAGATTGTGGATCAGCGTCTGCGGCACGTCGTCGCCCGAGAGCCAGTGGAAATGATACTGGTTGCTGGCCTGGAACTCGACCTCCTTCATGCCCGGGCGGCGTGGGTACATCACGTACGGCGGCCGCAGCCACGTCTCCTGGATGGCGACGATGTCGCCGATGGCGCCGTCGTGCACGCGCTGCATCACCTCCTGATAACCAAGGTGGTAGCGGCTCTGAAGCCCCGAAACAATCGACAGGTTCTTTGTTTTAGCGAGCTCGCAGGCGGCGCGCAGGCGCTGGATGCCGATGGGGTCAATGGCGTGCGGCTTCTCGACGAAAACGTGCTTGCCGGCCGTGATCGCCGCCAGGGCGTGGAACGAATGGAATTTCGCCGCGTTGGCGATGATCACGACGTCGGAGACCTCGATGACGTGCTTATAGGCCTCGAAGCCTGTGAAGCAGTGCTCGTCGGGGACGTCCACCTGGTCGGGGAATTTCAACTTCATCGAGGCGCGGTTCTCCTGAATACGGTCGAGCAGCATGTCGGCCATGGCGACGATGTGCACGTCCTTGCCGGCGCGCATCGCGTTCAGTGCGGCGTCGGGGCCGCGATTGCCGCAGCCGATGACGCCGACCTTGATCACGTCGCTGCCGGCGACATAGGCCGAGGCGGGCACGGCGGCGAGCGCGGCGGCGGAGAGTTTCATGAAATCGCGACGCGTTGACGCGACGCCGGAATGAGTGGAGATGGAGGAAGTGTTGTCTGGCTGCATGGTGGGGACCCTTATGGAACCTATCGCACCTGGGGCTCCCCGGCAAGCAGGCGGCCGTCCGCGGGCGCGCGAGCGCTCTGCGCCGCGGTCTTGGAATCCGCGTTGTCTGCGATAATCGGATTACTGGAGCCAAAACTCGTATGCCGAATGATTCATCCCGCCGAAATTTCCTGGCCGCCGGGCTGGTCCTGCCCGCGTCGGCGATCGCCGCGACCGCCGGCACCCAATCCGCCCAACCCGCCGCGCCGCCCGCGAGCGCGCCCAAAGCAGTCGCTGGTCAGCCCGCGCTGGAGTTCCGCACGCTCGGCAAGACCGGGCTCAAGGTGACTTCCATGGGCTTCGGTTGCATGGTGACCTCCGACGCCGCGGTGATCGCGCAGGCTGTCGACATGGGGATCAATTTCTTCGACACGGCGCGCGTCTATCAGGGCGGTAACAACGAGCGCATGGTGGGGGCGGCACTGAAAGGCAAACGGCAGAAGCTGGTGCTTTCGTCGAAGACGCTGGCTCCGACGAAGGACGGCGCGCTAGCGCATCTGGACACGAGTCTCAAAGAGCTGCAGACGGACTATCTCGACATCTGGTACCTGCATTCCAAGAGCAAGCCCGAGCACATTACGGACGACCTCATGGAGGCGCAACGGATCGCCAAGCAGCAGGGCAAGATCCGTTTTGCCGGCATCAGCAGCCACGTCGGCCACCGCGAGTTGATTCCGGCGGTGATCAAGGCCAACCACTTCGACGTCCTTCTGGCGAGCTACAACTTCACGATGGGCACGACCATCGACGACCTGCTGGAACAGACGCGTAAAGCGGGCATCGGCGTGGTCGCGATGAAGGTGTTCGCGGGCGGCTACCACCCCATTCCCGCGGTGAAGACCGATCCGCAGGTGATCGAACTGCTGCACCGCGAGGGCGCGATGTTCGCCGCGCTGAAGTGGGCGCTCAAGAACAAGCACGTGGACACGACGATCCCCAGCATCACCGACCTCGATCAGCTCGACGAGGACGTGCGCGCCATGGCGAGCCCGTTCACTCCGGCGGACGAGAAAGTGCTCTCTGCGCAGCTCGATTTTCTGCGCCCGCGCTACTGCCGCATGTGCAACTCGTGCGACGGGACCTGCCCGCAAGGCTTGCCCGTGGCCGACGTGCTGCGCTTCCTGACCTACGCCGAGGGGTACGGCGAGTTCGCGCTGGCGCGCGAGAACTTCCTCGAACTTTCCGCCGAACAGCGCAGCGTGCGCTGCGGCGATTGCGCCGAATGCGCGGTTAAGTGCGTCAACGGCGTGCATGTGCGCGAGCGCCTGGCCCGCGCACAGGAGTTGTTCGCCTGACGCGGAGTTACCGCGTCACTGCTTTTTGACTGGACGGACTCGCGGCGCCTGAGTGCACCGCAAACAGCCGTTTGTGCGTCTCCTTGGCGGCTTGCACGAGCTCGGCGTAGGGCCGGTCGGTCACGTCGATGAAACCGATGTTATAGTTTTCACCGTCGCCGCGACCGGTGTTGGCTTCGTCGGTCCACTGGAACCAATGCGTGCCGATCATGGCCGGCATGGCCAGCGTGTTCTCGACGTAGTAGCGATAGGCCACGCCGCGCTCGGCCTGGTCGCGTGCCTGCACCAGACCCGCGGAGAGGCCGCGGCCGGGCGTGCCGATGTGGAATTCGCCGATCACGATCGGCCGGCCGGTCAGCGCATAGATCTTCTCTATGCGGGCGCGATCCGGCACGACGTCGTAGATGTTCAGGCTGAACACGTCGAAGCCGCGCGTCAGGGCCACGACATCGTCGTCGGCGTGGCCGCCGAAGCGCAGGCCCAGGTTGAGATGGTTGGGGTCGTGCTTCTTGACGGCCGCGTTGATCACCGCGAGCTCCTTTTCGAAGCATTGCAACAAAAACGCCTTGCGGCGTTCCGGCGTATCGCCCTTCGCCAGGTACGCCTGCAACTCGCGTTTCGTCGCCGTGTCCGAGCCCTTCAGCATCAGGTCCGCCACCAGCGGCTCGCGGCCCGGCCAGGCCGGCTCGTTGGCGATGAAGTAGCCCAGCAGCCACGGATCGTCCTTACGCGGCGCGCATTGGCGGCGGGCCGCCTCGTCCACTTTCTTCGGCCATTCGGGCGAGTAGACGTCGGGCATGCCCATGTACATCTCCATGCCCCAGCCGTCGAGCGGCACGGCATAAGGCGTGCGCTTAGCGGCCCACAACACCGGGTCCGACCAGTTGGCGACGGTATTGAAACCCCACGCCGCCAGGCGCTGCAGCGAGAAATCGATCCACTTCGGCTTCCAGTCGTTGCCGAAGCGGCGCAGCAGATTCCAGGTGTAGAACGACGTCATCTGCCGACCCTCGGCCCACGGCGGCATGTGGCTCAATCCGGCCGGAGGCAGGGCCGCGAAGACGCCCGCGCGGTCGCGCGTGCTGGTTTCAATCGTCGACCGGATGCAATCGGAGCCCACCGACAGGAACAGGTGGCCGTCGGGATCGACGAACCACCACTTGCCATCGACCTGTTCGACGCGGAAGAAGCCCGTCGCCTTGGCGTGCGTGCTCTTGTACCCGCCGTAATTGCAGTAGTCGTATCCGCCGGGCTGGAGCGCTTTGGCCTCTTCGGCCCAGGCGTGCTGGAGATCGTCGAGACTCGCGGCCTTGCCGGGCCACGTGGCCGGAATCCACTGGCCAAATGGATCGACCAGCGGACCCGCCTCGAGCAGCGCGTCACCGGGATCGTCCTTGGCGAGCGTGACGGATCGGAGCTCGATTACGGCGTCGCCGACGGGGGCGGGCATGCGAAAACCGATCTCCTGAACCGCGACCAGCGGGCCTTGATTGTGCCCGCCATGGACGGCGGAGAGAGCGCGCGGCTTGTTGCTCATGGCGGCCAGGTCGACGCCGCTCTGTTCCGGCCGGTCCAGCCGCGCCAGTGGCAGCACGGTGCGCACCCAGGGGCCCTGGAAGAGGTGCATGTTCAGGGCGGGGGCGCCCGCGGCAGTGTGGATTTTGAATTCGAATTGCTGGGATGTGGTGGTGCGCACTTCCAGCACGAGGAACTTGTAGGCGGACCAGTCGGCGGGTAGTTCGGCGTTGAGATCCTTCAACGCGAACTTCTGTTCCGTTCCGTCGGCGGGGAAAACGACGCGCGTCGGCGCGGCCTGCGCGAGGGCGCCGCCGAGCACGAGGAGTACAACAATCCAAAGCTTGTGCATGGATTGGTTCTATCACTCTTCGCGGGTGGGCGTTGCGCCGCGCGGCGAAGCTCAGCGCATCCTGTACCAGAGATACGCGGTCAGAGTGACCAGCAATGTCAGCCAGAAGCGGTAGTCGGCCAGCAGGAATGGGCGCGCCTCGGCCGACGACGTCCGGCCCCAATCCACGGTCGTCATGACCAGATCGCCCGCGGGACGGCGCTGGTCCAGGAGGCTCACGCCGACCAGCGCGCAGACGCACAGCAGGCACTCGATAATTGCGCCGTGCAGCCAGGGCCGCAGTACTGGCGGCTGCAGGAACGGGATGAACGGATGGCGGCTGTCGAACATCAGGAGGGGGCCGGCGACAAACCCGGTCAGCACCGAGGCCATGACCCCGCGCGTGGTGATCCGCTTCCATAACACACCCAGGAAGAAGATGCCGACAAAGGGCATCACCAGGTAGGCCGTGACCATTTGCAGGTAGATCCACAGCGACTCGAAGCGGCCGATCACCGGCGCCCACAGCGCGCCGAGCACGAACACCGCCAGCACGGCCATGCGCCCGGTGAAGACCTGGCGCTGCTGAGTGGCGTCGGGCTTCCAGCGGAGGTAGAAGTCGCGCGTGAAGAGGGTGGCGATCGAGTTGTACGTCGCGCTGAGGTGGCCCATGAGCGCGGCGGCGATACCGGCCACGGTCAGGCCGAGCAGGCCGGCCGGCATGAGCGCGCCGAGGAGCGCTGGATAAGCCTTGTCGGGCGAACTGAGGTGCGGAAACAGCGCCCGCGCGATCAACCCGGGAAGGACCAGCAGGAACGGCATGGCGACCTTGAGGTAGCCGCAGAAGACCGCTCCCAGCCGGCCCTGGTTGAGGTCGCGCGCGGCGAAGACGCGCTGCACCAGCACCTGGTCCATCGACCAGTAGAAGCTGCCGACGAGGAAGCCGCCGAAGAACATGCCGGGCCATGGCACGTCGGCGTGCGTGGGCGGGCGCACCATGCTGAACATCTCGGCCGGCAGGCGCGCCTGCAGGCCGGACCAGCCGCCGACGCGGCCCAGGCCGATGGTGGTCAGAACCACCGCCGCGGCCAGCAGAATCGTGGTCTGCAGAGCGTCCGTGTAAACCACCGCGCTCAAGCCGCCTTTCATCGTGTAGAGCGCCGTGAACAGGCCCAGAACCCAGATCACGGTGACGCGGTCCCAGCCCAGCACGTCGGAAAAGACGATCGACGACGCCCACAACGAGATCGAGATCTTGGTGAGGACCGAAAGTACGATCATCAGCGCGCTGAACAGCAGCCGTACGCGCGCGCTGAAGCGCTTCTCCAGGAACTCCGGCACCGTGTAGATGCGGTTGCGCATGTAGAACGGCAGGAACAGCACGATCAGCGGCACCAGGCAGAAAACGGCGATCCACTCGAAACCTCCGATGCACATGCCGATGGCGAAGCCACTCCCGGCCAGACCAACGAAATGCTCGGCGGAGATGTTGGAGGCCAGCAGCGACGCTCCGATAAACGGCCAGCGCAGTTGGCGATTGGCCAAAAAGTAACCCTCGCTGGTGGCGGCCCGCCGCGCCGCCCGCAAGCCAATGGTCACGACCAGCACGGCATAAATCGCGACAATGGCCCAATCGACAAACTGCAGATGCACGCCTTGGAACCCCCCTGTTACTTCAGCGCGGCGCAAGCACATCATACTTGCTTCTGGTGATACGATGGCGCACGACAGGAGAAGCCCATGAACGGCTATCGGCGCATTGCCGCGGCGCTCGCTGGCGAACCCACCGACGCGACGCCCGTCATGCTGCACAATTTCATGATGGCGGCGCGCGAAGCCGGCCTCAGCATGCGCGAGTTTCGCAGCGACCCGCGCCAGATCGCCCGCGCTTTCCGCGAGTCGGTGGAACGCTAC
>Ga0187851_10000809_pt1 | contig 31106 bp, 30 predicted proteins | sample June2016WEW_6_10_FD_132997 | JGI IMG/M metagenome (GOLD analysis project Ga0187851, IMG submission 132997) | Peatland microbial communities from SPRUCE experiment site at the Marcell Experimental Forest, Minnesota, USA - June2016WEW_6_10 | ecosystem: Environmental > Terrestrial > Soil >...
AAAAGATATCAACTCACTCCTGATGGTGTTTCCCCACGTGGAATACCGGGATTTGGAGTAGGGGTCGTTGTGGTTGATTCAGATGAACATGATGAGGAGGGTCATATAACCGAAGATTTAGATCTAAGAGCTAAAATGGTTGAGAAACGTTTCACTAAAAAAATGGAGAAAATCCGAGAAGAGGTAATTCCCCCTGAGTTAGTTGGTAATGAGGATTACGAGATTTTGGTATTGGGTTGGGGTTCAACTTATGGTACTATAAAGGAAGTAGTGAATGAACTAGATTCTGATAAAATTGCATTTTTACATTTTAAACAAGTTTATCCGTTATCATCTGACACGGGGAAATATCTTAAAAAAGCCCTTAAAACCATTATCTTTGAAAATAATATTAATTCTCAATTTGGAAATCTGATTAAACTTGAATTAGGATTTGATATAGATGAGACGGTTTTAAAATATGATGGAATGCCGTTTTCGGTGGAAGAAGTTACTAATAACCTAAAAAAATTCTTGGAGGGTTTATAAAAAATGGATCCTAAAATTTTTGATATGGAGAATGCGGATGTGGCATGGTGTCCTGGTTGTGGAAACTTTTCAATACTTTCAACGGTGAAAAAAGTTTTAGCTGAACTTGAAATAAATCCTGAAGATCTGGTATTGGTTAGTGGTATTGGTCAGGCAGGTAAACTTCCTCATTATGTTAAATCTAATGTATTTAATGGTCTTCACGGTAGATCACTTCCTCCTGCTACGGGTATAAAAGCTGTTAATCCGGAGCTTACAGTTATTGATGTAAGTGGGGATGGTTGCATGTATGGTGAAGGGAGTAATCATTTCATACATACTATACGTAGAAATCCGAATATAACTAATATAGTTCATAATAACATGGTTTATGGTTTAACTAAGGGTCAGGCATCTCCTACTACTAGGGCTAATTTTAAAAGTAATTTACAAGTGGAAGGAGTATTTCTGGAGCCATTTAATCCATTATCTGTGGCTATAGCTCTTAAAGCTTCATTTGTAGCTAGAGCATTTAGTGGAGATATGGATCAAACCAAGGAAATTCTTAAAAAAGCAATAAAGCATAAAGGATATGCATTGGTTGATATATTCCAACCTTGTGTAACATTTAACAAGGTAAATACCTTTGAATGGTTCCGGGAAAATACTTATTACTTAGAGGATACTCATGATCCTTCTAATATCGGTGAAGCATTCCAAAGAGCTATGGAAACCGATAAGTATCCCTTGGGAATATTTTACGTGAATAATGATAAGAAAACATTCGAAGAAAATTTAGCTGTTTATAATAAGAATAAATCCCCAGTTTATAAGAGAAAAGTTGATCTTAATAAATTGGAAACTTTAATTAATTCGAAAAGAAGTATTTAAATTGATTTAAAGGATTTATAAAAGATAATTTAATTTTAAAAAAAATGGTGATGTCTAAAAATTTATTTATTTAATATTTTTAGAATTTCCCATAAAATTTTTCTAAAAAGGAAAAATTCCGATTTAATAATGGAGAAGATGACGCATGTCCAATGATTTAGAGTCTTTACTTAAAGAAAAAAGAGTTTTCAATCCTTCCAAGGAAATAGTTGAAGGAAGTAATATTAAAAAATGGATGGATATCCATAACCTTAAAGATTATGATGAATTACAGGAAAAGGCTTTAGAGAACCCGCAATGGTTTTGGAATGAGATTGCAGAGGAATTGGATTGGTTTAAACCTTATAAAGAAGTTTTAAAATGGGATCCACCTAATGTGGAATGGTTTTTAGATGGTAAAACTAATATCGTGCATAATGCCTTAGATAGGCATATTGAAGGTCCGTATAAGGATAAAATTGCCTTTATATGGGAAGGAGAGAATGGTGAAGTAAAAAAATTAAGTTATCAGGATCTTTACAGGGAGGTTAACCGTTTCGCTAATGCATTAAAAAGTTTAGGTGTGGAGAAGGGGGATAGAGTAAGTATTTATCTTCCTATGATATTGGAATTACCTATAGCCATGTTGGCTTGTGCTAAAATTGGTGCAATTCATTCAGTTGTCTTCTCCGGTTTTTCAGCGAAGGCTTTTGCAGATCGAATAAATGATGCTGGTTCAAAGATTGCTATAACTGTTGATGGTTTTAATCGAAGAGGTAAATTCATACATCTAAAGGATAAAGTTGATGAAATATTAAAGGATACTCCATCTATAACGAATTTGTTAATTGTGAAACATGTTGGGGTAGAAGTTACTTTGGAGGATGGTAGGGATATTTGGTGGCATGAAATAAGGGATCGAATGGATTCTGAATGTGAAACAGTGCCTATGGATTCTGAAGATCCGCTTTTTATTCTTTACACTTCTGGCACTACGGGAAAACCTAAAGGCGTAGTGCATGTTCATGGCGGATATATGGTGGGAGTTTATGCTACACTTAAATTTGTATTTGATATGAAGGATGAGGATATATGGTGGTGTGCTGCGGATATTGGCTGGATAACTGGACATAGTTATATAGTATACGCGCCATTACTTTTTGGTGTTACATCCATTATGTATGAAGGTGCACCGGAATATCCAGATCCAGGGAGATTATGGAGAATGTTAGAGGATTATAAGGCCACCATCTTCTATACTGCACCTACTACTATTAGAATGTTCATGAAGTATGGTGAGGAATGGCCTCAGAAATATGATTTAACTTCTTTAAGGCTTTTGGGAAGTGTGGGTGAACCTATTAATCCTGAAGCATGGGTATGGTATCATAAGTATATAGGTGGGGATAAATGTCCTATCATGGATACGTGGTGGCAGACTGAAACGGGTATGCATATTATTACTCCGTTACCCATCTCAGATTTGAAACCTGGTTCTGTATTTAAACCATTTCCTTCAATAAAAGTGGATGTGGTTGATGATGATGGTGAGAGTATTATTGGTGATGGTGGACATTTAGTTATAAAGTCTCCTTGGCCTGCCATGTTCCGAACTTTATATAATAACCCGGATCGGTTTATGAAGACTTATTGGTCTACTTTCCCTAATATTTATTTAAGTGGGGATGTAGCTCGTCAGGATGAAAATGGGTACTTCTGGATTCAGGGAAGGGAGGATGATGTCATGAGCGTTGCTGGGCATAGAATTAGTAGTGCTGAAGTTGAATCTGCTTTAGTAAGCCATCATGATGTAGCTGAAGCTGCTGTAGTTGGTAAAGCTGATCCTATTAAAGGTGAAGTTATTTATGCTTTTGTAATTTTGAAGCATGGACTAAAAAGAAATTCTGATTTTAAAAATATTTTAAGGAATCACGTCAGAAATGAAATTGGCCCTATTGCTAGCCCGGCTGATATAATATTAGTTTCAGATCTTCCAAAAACAAGTTCTGGTAAGATAATGCGTAGGGTGATTAAGGCTAAAGTTAAAGGGGAGCCTGTTGGAGATATAAGTACATTAGCTAATCCTGAAGCAGTTGATGAATTAGATAAAGATTTAGTAATATAATAAGAATAATATAGAGTAAAAAAAAAATATAAATTTACTTAGAATGTATTATATTATTAGATTTTTATACAAGTGAATTAATATGCAAGGTAGTAACGAAAAAGAATCTAATTTAGAAGAATCTTTGAATGAATCATTAGAATTAGAAATTAATGAGGATGATATTAGGGGATTATTAAGTATATTTGAGAAAGTTCCCCCATTTGCATTAAAGATAGCAGTTAATAGGAATATGAATGCAGTAAAATCATTTGAAAGTAAAATAGAAGATTATAAATGTCAATTGACTAATGAAGACCGTTTAAAAATAAGTAAAATCTTAGAAATCCCTATCCCCGAGCTTCAATTGTTATTGGATAAAGTTTATTTGAAAACGAATTATAAACAGTTTAGAATATTAGCGAATTCGAAGGCTGAGTCGTTTCTAATATTAAACTTGGGGGAACTTAAAAAAGTTCTGTTTAATGAGTAAATTCATATTAAAAAATTTGACAATTTTATAAAAAAAAACATATTTTTATTTTTTATTGATAAAAAAATAATTTCAAATACAAATATTTTTTAAATTAAAATTTTAAACTTTAATAGTAATCTCATTTAATTAAATTTTTTATAAAAAATTCAATTTAATATTTATTTAATCTATTTTAACGAGGTATAAAGAAATTGACGCAACTTGAACAGGCTAAAAAAGGCCAAATTACCGATGAAATAAAATATGTATCGGAAATAGAAGGCATTGAAATCATTAAACTGCTGAGAAGAGTTGCAAAGGGACAGATAGTTATTCCTAAAAATGTTAGCAGTGATAGCATTCCCTTAGGAATAGGTAAAGGGTTGAAGACTAAGATAAATGCTAATGTTGGTTCTTCCTCTGAACTGGAAAATATTGAATGGGAAGTGGAAAAAGCTCTAACTGCAGTTGAATTTGGTTCAGACACTTTGATGGATCTCTCAACAGGCCCTAATTTTAAAGAAGTCCGAAAAGCCATAATGAAAGCGGTGAAAATTCCCATAGGTACTGTACCTATCTATGAGGCTGCGGTAAAATCATCCGAATCTCGGGGTGCAGTTGTACATATGGATGAAGATGACATGTTCCAAGCAATAATTAACCAGGCTGAGGAGGGTGTTGATTTCATCACAGTCCATTGTGGCATTACCAAAGACACTGTGGAGAAACTTAAAAATTCTAACAGAATCATGGGCGTTGTAAGTCGTGGTGGAGCTTTCTTGGCGGCTTGGATACTCCAGAACGATGAGGAAAATCCTCTTTATAAAAATTATGATTATCTTCTAGAAATAGCGCATGAGTATGATGTGACTTTAAGTTTAGGGGATGGTTTAAGACCGGGATGTCTTCATGATGCTTCGGATATCCCTCAAATAGGAGAATTAATAATTTTGGGAGGTCTTGTAGAAAGAGCTCGTGAAAAAGGAGTTCAAGTAATGGTGGAGGGTCCAGGACATGTACCCTTAAATCAGATTGAATCTAATATTCAAATGCAGAAGACTATATGTAAGCAAGCTCCTTTCTATGTTCTGGGTCCATTAGTGACAGATTTAGCACCAGGTTATGATCATATAACTTCTGCTATTGGGGGGGCTATAGCTGCTGCTGCGGGTGCTGATTATTTATGTTACGTTACACCTGCTGAGCATCTCTCTATACCTAACGTGGATGATGTGAAGGAGGGAGTTATTGCATCTAAAATAGCTGCTCAGGCGGGTGATGTGTCGAAGGGCGTTATTAATGCTTGGGATAATGAAATTAAAATGGCTAATGCTCGTAGAAGTTTCGATTGGAGACAGCAGTTTGAACTGGCTTTTGATCATGTTAAGCCTTGCAAGTATAGGGAAAGGAAAGCAACTCATGATGAGGATATGTGTACTATGTGTGGGGAATTCTGTGCTTTAAGATTAGTTAGGGATATTTAAAACCCAAAAAAAATAGTACGATTTTTATGGATTTATTATTAATTCCAATTTTTTTTAAATTATTAATAAAAGCTTATACATAAATAATATTAACATTATTTTTTCATTTTTTTTTCATAGTTTTAAAAAAAATTTGAAATGGCAAGGAGGATGTAGTTATGCCAATGCAGCATGTTGATGGTAAAAATGAAGGTAAAATAGTTCTTTATGCTTTAAGTACTTGTGGATGGTGTAGGAAGACTAGAATGCTTCTTGAGGATTTAAATCTTGAGTATGATTATATCTATGTGGATCTTTTAGAGGGTGATGAAAAGAATGAAATCATTGAACAAGTTAAAAAATGGAATTCTCAGCTATCCTTCCCTACAATAGTGATAAATGATGAAAAAACTATCGTAGGATTCGATGAGGAGGGAATTAAGGGGCTACCGGGATGAATAAACTTCCAATTAGTGACTTTGTGGTTAGTGATGGGGAAGTTAACCAGTATTATATAAAATTGAAGAAGCAAGTTGAATCGTCAGGTTATCATCTCAATCCCGATGTTGAATTCACTAAATCATTACTGAAGAGTATAATTTTGAATGATAAGCGTTATGGATATGAATCTTGTCCCTGTAGGTTAGCGGGTAATGATAAAGCAGAGGATTTAGATATAATATGTCCATGTTATTATCGGGATCCTGATCTTGATGATTACGGGACTTGTTATTGTGGTTTATACATTTCAAGTGAGATATTTAATGGTAAAAAGAAGTTGAAACCTATACCGGAAAGGAGACCTTCACCGGAGGACCGTGAAAAGCTAAAAATGGAATCTACTACAGGAATTTTATCATCTTCTTCTATACCCGTATGGAGATGCAAAGTTTGTGGATATTTATGTGCTCGAGATGAGCCACCTGAGATCTGTCCCATATGTACAGCAGAAAAAGAGCGGTTTGAGCAGTTTAATTAGATATCTACATTTTTTTTTTAAATATAAATGTTTAAATGTGGTTAGGAATATTGTCAAAATTTCTTAAAAATATTTTTTTTGAATTTATCCAATTTTATTTATTATGTAAATTTTAATACAATAATATATTTAATAATCCTTTATTTGAAGCTTTTAAGAGTTAACATTGAAATTTTTATAGCAAAGTTTTTATAAAATAATAACGTACTGACAGACATTTACATAAATTTTTAATTAGTTTAAGGAACAGGAGATAGGGTGAATTAATTGAATTTGGAGGATATTTTTGCACTTCACGATGATGTTAAAGATGATTTAAAGTTTTTCGTCACATCCGATGTCCGAGTTAAAATATTACTAAGTTTGCATCAAGGATCAAAAAATTTAGCCAGATTAAGAAAAGAACTTCATTTTAGTTCATCAACTATCTTACATGGGATGTATCAATTAGAAGAAAAAGATTTTATATTCAGAGAGGCGGGAAATTATTATTTATCGCAGTTGGGTGAAATCTCAACTCATAAACTTATTGACGTTATAAAATCTATTCGTACTATGAATAAAGGTAGAAATCTATTTTTGAATCATGAAATTGGATCAATACCTCCAGAATTACTTAAAGATATTGGTTGTTTAGAGAATTCAACAGTTATAAGTTCCACATCCACTGATATTATTAAACCTTACGTAATTGTATCAAAATTTATATCTGATTCTAATAATGTGAAACATTTATCTTCAGTTTTTTTTGCATCTAATATTCAATTACTATTTGAAAACCTCGAAGAAAATGGTCAAATTCATCTACTTTTCACTGAAGAAATATTAAAGAAATTACTTCAAACAGTAAATCCAGAAACTATTGAGAAGGGAGCGTCATTAGATAATCTTAAATTAGGAATAGTTGATGAGAACACCAAGATTTCCCTTACTTTGGGTGATAACTTCATTGCGATGGGATTATTCTCTGTACATGGAGAATATGATCTAAATACATTCTTAATCAGCCAAAGTAAAGAGGCAATCATTTGGGGAGAACAGTTATTTAACCATCATCTTCAATTTGCCAATGAATTTAAACTTTAATTCAACTAATAAGCTTAATTTGAATATAATGAAATAATACTTATAGAAATATTTTTTTAATCAAAATGTTATAACACATTTATCCTCTAAAAAAACATATTATATGCAAATAGAACGTTAAATGTTATTTTTTGGTTTTGGAGGCGTATGATAAAAAATGTCTGCTAATATTGAGATGAAGTATGAGAAGTTGGTTGAACTTTATGAAGTCCTGGATTCCACATCTAAAAGACTAGAAAAAACATCCTTAATTGCAGATTTTCTAAGTATGGTAGGAGAAAAAGATCCAAATATTCTTTCAATTATCACTTTATTTATATTAGGTAGAATATTTCCCACCTGGAGTGAAGAAGAGTTGGGTATAGGTTCTAAACTCCTGATGAAGGCCATAGCATTAGTGGTTGGGGTTAAACCTGAAGAAGTAGAGGATCAAATGAGGGATATTGGAGATATAGGATTAGCTGCGCAAGAACTTTTCTCACGAAAAGTTCAATCAACCCTATTTAGAAGAGATCTTACAATTGAAAAGATCCACCAAAATTTGGTTAAAATAGCGAATATAACTGGAGATAAGTCACAGTATAAAAAATTGGAAATACTCCGGGAACTTTTATCATCAGCATCACCTATGGAAGCTAAATACATTACACGAACTGTTATCGAAGAACTTCGTGTAGGTGTGGGGGAAGGAACCATGAAAGATGCTGTTTCCCTGGCATTTAAAGTTCCTAAAGAAACTGTGGAAAGAGCTCATATGCTCACTAATGATCTGGGTCTAGTTGCAGTGGTAGCTAAAGAACAAGGTTTGGAAGGACTGCAAAAACTTACTCTTGAACCGGGAAAACCAGTTAAACCTATGTTAGCTCAACTATCACCTAACTATATAGCGAGCATACAAGAGATGGGCTGGGCATTTTGTGAAACAAAATATGATGGAATAAGAGTGCAAATTCATCGTGAAAGAGATGAAATAAACATATTCACTAGGAGATTGGAAAACATAAGTCAAGCTTTACCAGAAATTGTGGAATACATTAAAAAAGCTATTAAACCCTCTGATTTTATTGTTGAAGGAGAAATAATTGTTACTCAGGATGGTAAACCAATATCATTCCAATATATATTGCAGAGAGTGAGAAGGAAATATGAAATAGAGAAAATGAGAGAAAAAATTCCTTTAACCATGTATCTATTCGATGTCCTTTATTATAATCAACCCGTATTGGATGAACCATTCAAGGATCGAAGAGAGTTACTGGAAAAAATCGTTCAAATCATACCTATAAAACTTGAATTGAGCACTCAAGTTAAAGTCACTCCTGAAAACCCAGAGAAGGCAGAAAAACTTTTCAATGAATCTATAGATGAAGGTCATGAAGGAATAATGATAAAAGATCCTTATGCACCATATACTCCGGGTATACGGGGAAAAAAGATGCTTAAATGGAAAGCTACACCTGAAACTTTAGATCTGGTTGTGGTGGGAGGAACTTATGGAACGGGTAAAAGAGCTCATTTTATAGGATCTTTTCTCTTGGCATTGCGTGATGAAGACAATAAACTTAAAAATTTAGCGCATGTAGCAACTGGATTGGATGATAAAACCCTTCAGGAGCTTTCAGAAATCTCTGAACCCTTAATTGTACGTAAAATAGGCCGACAGGTGGAAATGATTCCGTCAATCATTATGGAGGTTGCTTTCAGCGAAATCGTTAAAAGCCCGGAATATGAGAGTGGATACTCTTTAAGATTTCCGGTGGTTAAGCGAATCAGAAATGACCTTAATATTGAAGATATCGATACTGTTGAACGTGTTGAGTCAATATATCAAACTATGAAACTCATTAGTTAAATAATTTTTAGAATGAGTACATATTTGAAGTTGGGACTTATTTTCGGTTTTTTTGTTAACGATACAATAATTGTGAATTAAATTATTTTTTTTAATTTTTAATTTCTTAATTTTTTTTGGTCAATTTTTGAGGTGAATTTATATTTAGAGTGTAGTTCTTGATTTCTTCTAGTATATCATGTGCGTAATAGGATGAAAAGATTATTCCTAGTATATTTACTAACCAGAAGGATATTAACCGGTCAATCAGGACAATGCTTCCTGCTATAACACTTGGAACACCGAAAAGCACGAATAATCCTGTTAAAGATATTTCTATAGATCCAATTCCTCCGGGAAGGATGGATATTACTCCAATCACATTAGCTAGTAGGAATATGACGATTATTATTATGAAACTTATCTTAACGTTGAATGCATAGGATACTGTGTAAAGTCGGACGCATTCTAGTAGCCAGGACATTAATGTTAGTATGCTGACTAATGTCAGATTTTTGAAGCTGGTGAAGGATTGAGTATATTCAATCATTCCTCTCAATCCTTGACTGAATTTTTGATAAAGATTATCTAATACCTCTTCTTTAATGGGTAGTTTGCTTATGATGGGATGTATTTTTGAGTAGAGCCATAATGCACGGTTTTCTTTCCAATTTATAAGATAAACTATTATCATGACACTTAAAGTGGTTACACCGCCTATTATGGCTATGTAACGTATTTGTGGTATGAATAATGCAGATATTATTAAAAGAAATCCTACTATGCCTAAATCGAAGAATCTTTCTGTTAGACCGGCGGATAAACCTTTAGATAGACTTATTTGATTAATTTTTTTACCGGCGACTGCGGTTAAAATTTCTCCAGCGCTTTTCATGGGACTGAAGTTACCTGCAAAAATACCAATAGTTTTTACGATAAAATTTTTTTTAAATTCTGTGGTTTGGTTTATGATGAAACCCCAACGTAGTGATCTGATTGCTACTACAATTAAGTGTATGAAAATTGCTAGAAGAATTAAAATCCAATTAGCTGTTTCAAGAGTTTTAACTATATTTAATGGTCCGATCCATAATATTAGCAATATTATTAGGACTAGGCTGGTTAAAAGCACATAAAACCGCTTCAATGTTTAATCCTCCATTTTAATTCTCTTAAAAAAAGTTTTAATAAAAATAAAGTATAATTTAATACATTTATCCATGTGATATGTGATTTTTCATCTTTATAATGGCAGGGTATAGGCTTTTCTTCAATCATTACACCTTTTTGAGATGCTTGATATATGATTTCTGATTCATATGCATAATCATTATAAGGTATGTTTAAAAAATAATGTGCAACATCAAATGAAAAGGCTCTGAAACCACATTGACTGTCTGTAATTTGGTATCCAGTTAAGCTTTTAAGGATTTTAGTGGTTAACTTATTCGATAATCTTCTTATTAAAGTCATACCTAACGGGGGACCATCAATAAATCTGGAGCAGACAACCATTCCTGCTTTCCCTATGCTTGAAGCTAATACTGGTATACATTTAGGGTTATGCTGTCCATCACCGTCCATCAATATTATGACCTTGTAATCATCATTCAATACTATTGCAAGACCTGTTTTTATAGCTGCACCTTTACCCAAATTAATGTCATGTTTAATTATCTTAGCACCGGCTTCAACTGCTAATATGGATGTGTGATCTGTTGAACCATCATCAACCACTAATACATCAGAATAATTTAGAGCTTGATGCACTATTCCCTTTATGGTCTTTTCTTCATTGTAAGAAGGAATTATAGTTATAATTTCCATATTTAACTTTACCAGATTATCTTTCATAGAAATTGAAATTATTTAACAGCACCTTTTAATTATCTTAAATAGACTCTCATCCATGGCGTAAGTCCTTTTATATATGAAAATGGAATCAAAATATGAATAAATCATAAATAATTAATATTATCCACATTATCTTCATACTCCTTCAATATTTCTTAGAGGCCTTTGAGGCTAGGTAAAGTTTTCCTTCGATACTCTTCAGGTGTTGGATCACTTTGTGGAATTCCTGCATCAAGAAAAACATCGCCAAATTTTAATCCTGCTGTATACATGTTTTTGAAAAGTTGATATAAGTATAGTGGATTTTATCTATATTATACATATTAATAAAGTTATTATGCATAGCAATAAAACTAAATTTAGATTATCTATTTTTTTTCTTTTTTACAAAAAAGAGTTTACAAAAAATTAATACAGGATCAACTAAAAGAATCAGGTAAAATTACTGATAATTTATTAGAAGAATACACAAAGAAAGTAGCATTTGAAGACGCACTCATCTACGGGAAATATTACGACAAAAACAGTTTACCATCTAATGATCAGATCATATCTGATTTTAAAGAGTTATTCAATTTATATTCTCAATTAAAACCAGATGAAAATGGGGGTAATCCTACGGTAAATACATTTTTTGAATTCTTAAAAGAGAAAGGATACTTTTTTGATTATAAACTTGTGGAAAATTTTTTACTCTCATTGAAAGTTAAACCATTCGTTATATTAACAGGAAATTCTGGAACTGGCAAAACAAAGGTTGCTCAACTTTTTGCACAGTATTTATCTAATTTTGAAAAAAGTAAAAGATTCATCATTTGTAACTGAGGTAAAAGTTGGCCAATCAGCTAAATCCGGTGGATGGACACTTAACAAAACTAAGTTTTTTGAATTTTATCCTGAACTAAAAGAAAATGAAATTACCTATGATATTAAAGTCGATGATGTAAAAGGTAAAGGCACTCTTACCCCTTGGCCTCACCGATTTTTTGATAAAACAGAAGGCAATGTTAAAAAAAGGCTTGAAGAACTTAATCCAGAAAAAAAAGTCAATCTAGAAATTATAATACCTAGAAATAATGAACCTAAATATGAAATAATCCCAGTAGGTGCTAACTGGACCGAAAACAGGCATATAGTTGGATTTTATAATGTAATAACAGAAAAATATCAAAAAACTACTTCATTAAATTTGATTTTATCAGCAAAAGATGATACCGATGAACCTTACTTCTTAATCTTGGATGAAATGAACCTTTCCCATGTCGAAAGATATTTTTCAGATTTCTTATCTGCAATGGAAAGTGAAGAAGAAATAGAACTTCATAAGGCTGTAAAGGATGAAGACAAAGAAGAAAAACATTACCAGCTTCCTCCTCAAAAAATTAAGTTATCCCCTAATCTTATGGTGATTGGGACGGTTAATGTTGATGAAACCACTTATATGTTCAGTCCAAAAGTGTTAGATAGAGCTAATACGTTAGAATTTTTAACTCAGCCTGCTGAGTATTATATGTCTGGTTCTTTAGATTACTCTGTAAATGGTGATCTAGATTATCTTCAAAACCCATTATCTGATATTGGTATTAGAAATGAGAATATTAATGAACTTAAAAATCGTTTAATTGGAGTTAAAGTCGTTGATGGTCAGGATATATGGGATGTGCTTTCAAAAAACATTGGTATGTTTCAAGAAATTCTTAAAAAAGCTAATTTTGACTTTGGATTCCGGACTATCAATGAAATAATCCGATTCATGTGTGTAGCCTGGCGATATGAGGAGAATCCTGCGAAATGGAGTAATTGGGAGCGTTATTTCGATGCCCAGATTATGCAAAAAATGTTACCCAAGCTTCATGGCTCTCAAAAAGAGTTATCAGGTATTTTAGATGAACTAGAAGACCTATGCGTCAAGGGAAACTTTACATCATCTGAACTGAAGTTGAAGAAGATGAGAAAAAGTTTAAAAGAAAAACGTTATGTTGCTTTCACGGGGTAAAATGACTGAACAGAGAGTAGAAATCTGTTTAAATGATGATAATGGACATGAAATTGGTATCTTAACTCTTAAACCCGAAAGTTATTTTGCTGATTTATGCCCCCAGATTTCTTTGGAAGGGATAGAATTTTATAATATCCGTGATGTTAATTCCAAAAAACAAATCCCTATACAATTAAATAATAATCATCCTGAGGATTCTGCTAGCATCATTTTACAGGAAGAAACAAGATATAATATTATTTTTAAATCAAAAAGTACCATTAATGATTTGAATTTCCCTACCCTGCAACGCTACCATAAAGATTTCAAATTCAGCAAATTTTCATTAGATAAAGGAACTTATATTGGAAATTTAAACACAGGTAGCTATGTGGGTAAATCATTTTTTGATGTGGAAGTTAATGGAATTAGATCTTTAAAGATTCCTTTTGAGGTTCGTCCCCGAAAGATTGACTTGGACCATTACTCTGCAATGATATCTGATCTCTGTGAAACCGCATCCGGGATTGTTTTTGAATCATCTCCTGTTTTTGAACATCAAAAACTTAAAGAAATAGTTCGGAAAACATTTTATGAAGATTTCATATTTTTAGAGTACCTATTTCGACCTGAAAATCTTTTAACTGCCTATGAACATATTAGAAGAGACCCCCATAAGATATTGCAAAGATATCAAGAACCCGTCCCATTAACGTTATCACCCACTGTAGGGCCGTCAGAATTAATTAGCATGGTTTCTGATTCAGCTAACCTCTATAAAACTGGCAAAATACCTTTAAGTTGGCCAGATAACTTTAAAAATTATGTTCCTAACGAGATTAACCAATCATTCTATAATGAAATAGTTGATAATCCTGAAAATCGTTTAGTGAAATACTTTCTACAACTAATAGATGATCTTTTAGATGAAATGGTTTCTTATATTAAAGAGAATGGAGAAGAGGGTTATGATGCTGATAAAATAAGGGAATTCCAATACTTAACCCATGAGTATCTCTTGGATGGTTGGTTAGAGGATGTTGGCGAGTTGAATTTTTTTCCTTCCAATTCCCAAGTACTACAAAAAAAAGCTGGTTATCGAGACATTCTCAGATTTTTCATGGTATTAGAATCAGCTTTCTTTATAAATTGGGATGATGCTGAAGACCTCATAAAAGGGTACCAACGTAAATTATACGATCTTTATGAATATTGGTGTTATATTAAACTCTTTAATATACTAAGTCACATGTCACTTGTTGAACCAGATTACAACAGGATTTTCGATAAATCTGATGTAAAAAAGTGGTCAGTAAGTTTGAAAAAGGGTCAGAGGTCTTCACAGCATTTTAAAGTTCAAATTAATGGTGAAATATTTGATTTAGAATTATTATATAACCAGAGTTTTAGTAAAAATAAAACTGAAAATTCTTCTTATTCTCTGACTTTAAGACCTGATTATACACTACATATTAAAAATGGTCTTAATTCATATTTAATACATTTTGATGCAAAATATCGTTCCGATGTTCGATTAGATGATAATGATGTTAATAAACGTGATGAAGAAGAGGAGGAAAAACGCATATATAAATATGCAGATGTTTATAAAATGCATACCTATAAAGATGCAATTAAAAATACTTTAGGAGCTTATGTGCTTTATCCTGGAACTGAACCGAAGATTTTCGAGGAAAAATCTCCTAATATAATACCTTCTGTAGGTGCATTCCCACTTAAACCGGGTAAAACAGATATTGACAACGAAAATAAAATAGAATCTTTTTTAAAAGATGCATTAACGCAAATCTCAGCAATAAATCATAAAGAATCAATAATAACCAAAAAAGATTGATAATTACTAAACTTTTTAACTATACAATTGGTTTATTATGGTTTTCTTAAAATTTTTTTTTAAGTTCTACTTAAATTGGAAAATTATTGTGTTGATTTATTTTAAAGATCTTTTAGGAGAAAATATAATAATAGAAAAACTAATCCAAAAGTTCCAAAAATCCAGATTGTTATAACTGTAATAAAAAGTGTAATTATTAAGCTCCAAGGAATGCCAGCAGGGCTTCGTATTCCTTTAGATTTGTTTGCGTTTGCCTTTCTAATTCTTTCTTGCTTTCTTTCCTCTAACCGGGATTTCCATTTTTTATCCCATTTAACATCAAGAGGATCGTCTTCTATAATTGTATATTCGTTTGGTTTTGAAGTGGAAGTGTAGATGTTTCCACCACATTCACATTTATCTACAAAATCATCTGGCGATTCGCCTGGTTGGAGTTCATAATAACTACGACATTTCTTACAGACTAAAAACTCTTCCTCATCCAATTTAGGGAGTTTTTTGTTTTTAGTCCGAAGTCCTCTTTTAAATTTCTCTATTCGACACCAAAAGAAACACCCACAAATTTTATTTCAATCCAAAGTATCTAAATTTTTCCAAATCCTCCTGGAGTATCTAACTGAAGATCGGTAATTTCATTTATGGTTTGGAGGAAAACATTCAAATTTTCTGGGTAATTGCCCCGGCAACGGGTTTCTAAACATTTATCTTGATATTTTACTTTCAAAATAAAAATATGTCCGTCTACACACATATTCTCAGGAGGATTATATTGTTCACTCCAATCCCAAAAACCTATCTCTTCCATCTTAGACCAAAAATAGGACCATTCATCATCAAGTGGTGTTATTTCCACTACTCTTAAAATTTTATCTGTAGAATCAGATTTCCATTTGAAAATAAGATTATTCTCCTTTAGAATTAACTCGTTAACACCACCACGGCCGAAGAATATACATTCTAATTCTAACTTCTCTGGAAGGAAAATCATAATAATACTTCATATTAATCTTATTTATAAATAATCAAAAATATTTATAATATCTGAATGGGGAATTTCAATTGGGTAAATGGGGAAAGAAGATTTTAATCTTTATCTTAAATCATATTGGAGTTTATTATCTATTTAATACTTCAGAAGAATTAGATATAAAAGTAGAAACAATTTGGGATATTAATAATAGAATTTGGAAGGTGAAGGATTAATAAGCATAATTAATAATGGTGAAGGGATGAACGGGTGAACGTTAAACATCCCCCCATCAAGAATATTATTATTTTAAAGTTTTACTTATAAATTTATATTAAAATGATGAAAATGTCTAAAAAAATCACTTTAACTCATGGTCTTCAAGCATTGGTTGATGATGATGATGATTTTGATTATTTAAACCAGTGGAAATGGTATGCTGAAACTAGTTACACCCGGAAGGATGGAACTAAACTTTATTATGCTTACCGATGGCTTAGTTCAATGGAACAGGAAAAAGAGGATAGAAGATCTAAGACTATGCAACAGGAAATCATGGGTGATTTAGGTTCTAATGAAGTTGTAGGATTTATAAATCATATGGTTTGGATTTAAGACGCGCAAATTTGAAGATTATGAGTCGTCGAGAAGTTTCTCAGCACATGAGGATACCGAGAAGTAGTAAATATCCCGGAGTCAGCTATAATGAATCACTTGATACATGGCAGGTGCATATGGGGGAAGGACAACAGGTTAAATGCATCGGTCAATTCAAAAGTGATGAAGAAGAAAAAGCATACCAAGCAGACTTAGAAGCCTTTAATGAATTAAATCAAGGTAAAAATTAGAATCCATCACCATACATCCTCATCCCCATTCATCAAAGTACAAAGGTATTTTCTGGGATTCTGGAAAAGAAAAATGGATAGCCATCATCACACGAAACGGTAAAAATAAATATTTAGGTGCATTCAACGAGGAAGAGAAAGCAACTGATGCTTACCTACAAGCTGTTAAAGAATTAGAAAATAATGTTCCTTGGGATAAACTGATAGACACATTCTCGCAAACGAGCCCTAAATATAAAGGAGTTTACAAGAGTGGTGATAAATGGGTTGCCCGTTTATGGGTTAACCAGAAATTCCTATACATTGGACGGTTCGATACTGATTATGAAGCATATCGAGCCCGACAGAAAACCTTAACTCAACATAAACATGAGGAATAATTTAATTTTTTGATCTCTTGATTGCTTTAGGTATTATTTTCATATTATGAAAATAAAATATTTAAATAAAATATATTACTAAAGATTACCTCTACTTGGGGCATGTTTTATGAGAGATAGCATGCAGGGGGCGAGTGAGTGGAGAATGTTTAGATTTTATTATTGGTTCTTTTGTAGGGTGGTATGAATTGTGATATTATTATTCCAAAGACTAACATAATTACTATTACATAGAATGCGTTAGTTATACCACCAATTAATTTCAAGACGGATAAAGCATTATAAGTGCCCATTAATAATATGAACCCTAATATTGCTGTTCCCATGGATGTGGATAGATTATTAAGAGTATTCATTACTGCAGATGCATCTGGTTGTTTATCTCGACTAATGTCAGTGAAGAGAAGGTTGGATGAGGAAGGGAAGATAATTCCCACTCCAAATCCAATTGAAGCCATTCCTAATACCATCTGTAGTAGAGTAGTATGTGTACTGAAAGTACTGATTAAGTAAATAGATCCTATTAAAGCTATTAAGAATCCAAAGGATATGATGTAGCGTGGTTGGAATCTTTTTGAAAGAAAACCCGTGGCATAAGCCATTATAAACCTTGGTGCAGCCAATGCTGCAAATAAAAAGCCCGTGGTTAAGGCACTGAACCCTAATACTGTTTGCACAAATACAGGTACAATAAAAATAATACCACCACTCATTAAACTAATTATAATTCTAGTCATATTACCTAAATCGAATCTATAATCTTGGAAGATTCTAACATCAACTAGAGGATGTTCACCATTCTTTATCCTATTTCTCTGGTTAAGATAGAATATAATAAGGAGAATAATCCCGGCTGTGATAAAATAAGGTGATAAATATTGAGTAGTAGGGTTGTTAAGAACTATAAACCCATAAACGAATAATACTATTCCTATTGCTGAGTTTAAAGCGCCGACAATATTTATATCCTTCCAGGTCAATGTTTTAGGGAATGATAATATTGATCTCGAGAATAACAGAATAACTAATACTATAATGAATTCTAGTCCAAATGCATAACGCCAGGTGAAGTAAGTAGTTAAAGAACCTCCGATAAAAGGCCCTAATACTGCAGCACCGGCTGACATGGAGCTGATTATGCCTAAAGCGTAAGCTCTTCTCTCGCCTGAGTAACTACCTACCACTATAGATGATGCACTTACCAGCATAAAGGCACCGCCGATACCCTCTAATATAGACCAGCCCAGAAGCAGCATCGTACTATTAATACTTAATGCCGCAATAAGAGTCCCAATACCATAGATAACAGCACCCATAAGAAACGTTCTCTTACGACCGAAAACTTTCTGCAACTCACCGCTGAGGAGAGTTAAACTCGCTAAAACCAAGACATAAACAACGATTATATCCTGAATAGTAACAAAATTAGTATGCAAATCATGAACTAAAGTGGTAATCGCCACATTCAAAAAACTGACGTCGATAGATAAAATAAAAACACCTAAAGAAACTATTATTAAAGTCAACCAACCCACATTAGACACATTATCTGTCTTTTCATTCATCTTATGACCTCTGAATTACTATCCTCTTTTTTTATTTACTAATAACTGGGATATCATTAAAATATTTATAAAACATCATTTTTTTACACTCATATGCTGTTCATTCCCTGTTTTCTTATTTTATTTGAATTTCTTTTAATTAGAGGGATTTTTTTATTTTTTCAAGTCTTTCCATAAAATTTTCTATTCGTTTCTCGTTGAGTGCTAGTTTTTCTTTCTTAATATCCTCCAGGAAAGAAATATAACTATCAATTTCATTTAATGCAGTTTCTATTGCTATTGCGCTACGATCTATTGGTTCAGTTAATGAGTGTTGTATTTGAGATCCTAATATTCTATTAGTAGTCTCGTACCCTACTTCTGTTAACTCATATTTTCCGTCTTCTCTTTTTATTATTAGACCTTCCGCGACTAGTTTTTTTAGCATGGGGTATATTGAGCCGGGTGATGGTTTAAATGATGTAAAGGATTCATTTTTTTTCACTTGATTCCCGTGATACTTTTGATGAGGCTTTAATACTTGTCGAATTTGTTCACGATGCCATTGAATGGATTCCGTTACTTCTGAACCAGTTTTTGGGCTATGCTCTAGGACATGTAATGTCATGAACCTCAAGCCCCCTAATTTATCTAATTCATTTATTCTTCCACATATATCTTTCAAATTCCACATTGTACAATAACCTCGCATTGTTCAATCAATATATATCGATATTAATATTTTTTAAAAACAATTATAAACGACTTATTTTAATATTAAATATAAGAAAATAGTATTTAAATATATCGATATCGAGTAATAGATAAAAATAATTTAAAAAAAATATTTGAAAATAATGTTAATTTTACTTCACATAGGATTATCAATATCTAAGAATAATCTTTTTATAAAATGGTAATATAATACTCTGCCAGCTATCAAAAAATGACTAGTTTTTCATTATTTCCTTTAAATTAATGGATCTAATGGTATGTTTTATTTTATTATCTGAAATAATCAGAAAGAAAATCTGTTCTCATAAATATCATCTTTTTTCAATAGGTTTATAATTATCCAAAAAAAATTTCTATTTTATAATTTACTGGATATTTCAAAGATAGTCTTAGTTTTTTATCCCAAATCAATCCAAATATTACATCATTCATTATATAATTTGTATATGTCAACAAAATAAATACGTGATCTAATTTAGATCATATAAATTATGTGATCTAATTTATAATACATGATCTAATTTGGATCATAATTAGTATATTTAAAAATAAAAGAATCTAAATTAAGTTCTTGTTAAGTCAATTAATATATATATATATATATAATTTTATTTTTAACTACAATTCATTTGCTTACCTGTATTTATCCTCTGATGGTTGAGAATGGGTCAATTACCAAGGATGATAACGCCTGCAATGAATTTAATAGAACTTACATTACAGTGATTAGTCATTAAATCAAGGTTAAAATCCTTATTTTAGGCATTTGAATAACAAAATTTATACTATAAATTTAAAATATTTAGATTAGATTCTCAAATTATAAATTTGACTATTATTTAAATTATTTTTACTAATTCTTTATGGCTTAGCAACTAATATTTTACTTAGGGGATTTAGTGTGAGAAAGCTTTTATGGTGGTTGATTGCGGGCTCACCGGGTGGGCCGAATCGTGCTAAGATACTTATGGAGATTCATAATAGACCTAGCAACGCTCATCAGCTTTCTGAAAGGTTAAATTTGAATTATAAAACTGTACGTCATCATCTTAAGATTTTAGAGGATAATGGTATGATTGTATCTGCTGGGAAGAAGAGTGGGGTGAAATTATTTTTCCTATCTGATGAAATGATTAAAAATTATGATATTTTCGATCGAATTAATAGTGAGCAAAATGAATGAAATGGGAGCTAAAGAATAGTTATGATGAGAATGGATAAAAGTTTAGTGTTCAATTATTTGGATTAATCTCAATTTATAAAATTCACATATAATCATTGGTTAATCTCCCAAATTTTGCTGGAAAAGTAACTAAAAATCATGGGATAATTCCATAATAAAGTGGAAGATTCCTCTTTTCAGATGAGAATAGGCTTCCTAAATATTTGGATGATTCATAAAAGAAATAGTATATTTTAATAAAAAAAAATGGGGCACGATTTGTGTACTATTTGTGCATAATTATTTAAAATATTATTTAGACAATTAAATTTAGGGTGAGCTTAAAATGGTATTTGAGGGATTTCAACAGAGTTATGTGCTAATATTAGCATTAATTTTTGGATTATTAAACATTTCATTAGTCTTATGGTTTCTTCAGACGTACGGAAAAGTTTATCAAAAAATACAAACTAGATTTACCTTGGGATTAATCATATATTTTACATATATTTTAATTCTTAATCTTTTTCTCATTTTAATTTTAGGTTTTGCATTAACGCACGTTCCTATTTCAGAATTTCAAACCACCGTACAAAATCTAACCATCCCTAATATCCTATTTGTAGTTAATTTAATCCAGTTACTTGCGCTAATCATCCTATTTATAGTAATAAGGGAATAATTCTTCACTAAAAAAAAATTTTAGTAGATTTGGGCATGGTTTGTGCACGATTTGTGCATAAATATTTAAAAATATTAGACTAAAAGATTAAATAAAGTTTATGACGTGTTAAATTATTTTACTTTGTTGAGAATTTGACTGTAAACCATGAAAATTATGGTTCACCAGAAAATTTCTCGTAAGTAAAAAAGCAATATAAATGGAGTATTTAAAATGAAATCAATTTGGAAAAATATCAAACATCGAAACGGATTAATCATAGGTATTGTTTTTGCCATCATCCTCACAGTCTATTTAGATGTCACATATTTAAGATACATGTTCGTGGAACGATTAATCGTTAATGTATTAATATGGGTAGTTTTCATATCTATTTTCTGGATATTGTATATAAACAAACGATTATAATAGAGCTACCTTTACAATTCTTTAATTTTTTTTAGTCACTCTTTAAAGGTACCATGAATAGATATTGTAAAAAGTTAATCCATTTGATTAAATATGCATTAGATTATTTTTTTTTATTCTCCACTCAGCAGATAATATTATATTATTATATTGCAGCGGCGGAGCGGTTTAATGGATTATAGAGTCTTTTTACTCCGATCAAGTTAACTTCAATAAATCGGCCATAGTTGGTCCTATGGTCGATAATATAATGCTTAAATTTAAAAAAAATTAATCGTAATATATAATTTAGTATATAAAAGGTTTTCCTATAGTTTATAAAGCCTTTTGAATCAGTATTTGCACTAGATAATATTGTAAATGGTTTATACGTTCATATTTTTTTTTAAATATTTTTTTGATTACCTAACAGCTGTAACAAGCACTAAACGATTTGATGGTCGAACAGCTCACTTTGAAAAATTTCTTAAAAGGAATCCAAAAAATGTTATCCATCACCTTGGCGATACATTAGATCTACGGATGAAGATGCTCCGTGAAATATCAAAAAGATGCGCCTCACAGACCATCACGGGACGAGAAAGTATTTTTCCAGGAGTGGGGTTGACCTCATGGTACAAATCAAACGCTAAATACAAAAGTTATGGTAAAAAAATATGGTGGGCCAAGGTAATAATAGAAGGCAAGGAGGAATATCTGGATAATTATTATACTGAAATGGAAGCAGCACACGCCTATTACCAGGAGATGGAACGTTTAGGGTTAGATATAAACCAGGAAACAGAAGCATATAAAATCTACCAAAACTGGTTACATGTGCGAGAATTCACTGCAAGAATCTGTAAAGAAATACTCGATGATTACAATAATCGTGAAAATATTAAAAAGGAATGGTACCTAGAATTAATTAAAAACAAGTTAAAATATTAACTAATTAAATATGGAGTGGATTTTTGGTGGCTCACCTCTTTTGCAAGAACTGTAATGGTTACTACAAATTAAAATCAAACGAACGTGCAAGTGATTTTGAATGTTGCAATCAATGTGGTGGAAGCCTAGAGTATGTTAAGGACAATGTTGATGATCCTCATGGTTGGGATTTTTCCGGTACTCCAGATGATTTGATTAAACGACGAAAACATTTAGCAAAAGAAAAAAAGAATCCCAAAATTAATAAAAAAAGTGTTAAAAGTAAACGTAATTCTAAAACTAGAAAACGTAATTATAGCTATTCTAAGCATAAATCATATGTTGAAGAAAAGAGGTCAGAATATGATCTGATAATGATTGTAGGGGTATTTGTTGTATTTATTGGAATTTTGGGGGGAATTTTGGGGTTATCTCTACTTTTTATATTGGTAATTGTAGGGATGTTCATGGTTAGTTATGGTTATTATAATGGAGAAAGCTGGAGAAAAGGGGCCCGAGGGGAAAAATTAGTAGCTAATCATTTAAGCAAACTGCCTAAAGAATATATTACGATAAACGATGTTAAAATTCCTAATCTTGTGGGTAATATTGATCATGTAGTAGTTGGGCCGTCTGGGATTTATGCTATTGAAACGAAAAATTATAGTTCTTGTTATTTTGCCGATGAAGATTATTGGTATTATTGTAATTCACGTCAAAAGGCTAAAACTAATCCCGCAAAACAAGCGAAAATACAAGCCCTGAAACTTAATGAGTTCATTAGTGAACAAGCTGAAAACACTTTAAATAGATTATATGTCCATCCAATCGTAGTTCCGATAAATTCAAATTTAATTTTTTTCCAAGAAATTGAATCTTATTCTATAGTTTTTCCTGATAAACTTGTAGAATTCATTTCAAAAAAACATAATAATTTTAATTCCAATGATGTTGAAATAGTAACAAAAATATTGAGTAAATAAGAGTCTTTTTAAATCTCTATCAAACATTAAATTTACCAAAGAGTGGTATAAAAAGCATAAAAATCACAAGACTTAATCTAAGTAGATCGGTAAGTTTTTCCCGTTTTTTATCATCCTACGTTTCATTTGTTAAGTAATAATAGGTAAATGAAGAATATGTTTACTGATATAATATCATTTAGTAAATATTATAATAGACTACCCTAGAGAAGTTAAATTAGATTAATTTTCATAGTAAAACTTGGGGGGAAGTTAATGGATAAACAGGATTGGTTCTGGCTTTGGGTATTTGGGAATATGACAAAAAGACGACGAAACGCCAATATAGGGAAAGGAATCGTTATATTACTGTTCTTATTGATCGGAATAATAGCTACTTTATCAGGACACCAACCAATACCACCAATATACAACCACGGTATTCAACCAACATACCCCCACGGTTGATCGTGTAAATCACAGACTGGAAGAATTGCAGCAGCTATAAAAATTTCACTTTTTTTATGTTCATTTCAGGTTCCGATTAACCTCAATAGTCAAATTATTTTATTTTAACAATCATTTCATTTTCTTACTTATACCCATCCTCTGAAGGTTGAGAATAGGTCAATTACCGGGGATGATAGTACCTATAATGAATTTAATAGAACGATTACTTATATTCCACCCGATCAACAAATATGGAGAACATGAGGAGTGTTCTAGGCGGTATAATCTCTATGTGCATATAGCATTTATAACCACCTTCCTTTCAAAATGATTATTTTCTTTTCATATTTGAATAATTTTTTTTATATCGTTCCATTTTCTTTATATGGTTTAAAAGTTTTCAAATATTCTTTAAATATCTTATCTCGAAGATGATATTTACCCCTAGATTTTTTTATTATTAGATTTTTATCTAACATAGTCCTCAACCAAAATGAGGGTTCTGACTTTAAATCCAAACCATCTTTAATATCTTTATAAGATAAAACTGCTTGATTACTTTCCGCCATTAAACCCAGAATTTTTCTCTCTTCATTAGAGGATTTTTCATACATTCCTCTAAATTCTCTTTGAGCTAACAAATTTAATGATGTCCGGAAAGATTTTTTAAATTCGTTAATTCCAATTTTACCATTAACAGCTTCATTGAAACAATTATATGCGATTACTTGCATATAATATGGAATTCCTTCCGACATTTCATATATCAAACCTAAAACTTCATCAGTAAAATCGACATCTTCTCTTACTGCTGGTATAACTATGGCATCCTTTAATTCTTTATAAGATAATGGTTGTAATTCATAAGGTTCAAATAGTCTAACTGCTGAGTCTACATGATCTTGTATCTGTGAAAATATATCATGACTCCCCGTTGCAACAAACATTATATTCATATTTTTAAGGTTAAGTTCAACCAATGCATTCTGCAATATGCTTAAAACCTTAGTTGGACCATTATTTGAGATTATTCTTTGAAGATCATCGAATAATAAAATTAAAATTGGATTTTCACCCTTCAATTCCCCATAAATAGTTTGCAATATTTTTTCAAGCGCTACAGAAGGACTTGTACTAGGTATTTTTCTTGAAACCGTGAATCCACCGGCTAAGGGAATGTTAACCCCTAATTTTGTGATATTATCCCAAAAATGACTTACACTGACTTTAAGGGTATCCGCACACTTATCAACAATTAAACTATAAATATCATCAAAATTTCCCTCAACCAAAGGAATTCGCACTGGATAAACTTCATTAACATTGCTAAACTCTTCTTCAAACTTAATTAACAAACAAGTTTTCCCCATACCTTTAGGACCATATATAATTATATGCTCTGCAGCTCCGGCCTTAGTAGATTCATAAATTTCCCTTAATTCATTAAGTTCATCCACTCTACCAGTAAAATATGAAGGAAAAATGCCTGTTCTCTTTCTAAACGGATTCAAAAATAAAACCACCCATTTAATAATAAAAATATTTTAATATTCATAGTAAACATAGAAAATTTCTATGATTTCACTGTTTCCTATGTTTCATAACCCATAATATAAAAAATTAATCTATTTCCATAGAAAATTTCTATGATCACTATGTTATCTATGATTCCAAAAAAAATTATAATAATAATCTTTATAACAATACCAAAAATTTAATTTCTAATTTTTTGTAAAAACTTGTTCGGGCAGTTAAATCTGTATTTGTTCCTAAAGCTATATTATACATTATAAAAGCCTTATGATCTAATTTATAATACGTGATCTAATTTGGATCATATAGTTTTTATATTGAAATATGATCAAGAATCTAAATTTAAGTTTGCAAATGTTAAGTCATTAATATATTTTTATTTTGACTACAATTCATTTCCTTACATGCACCTATACTCTGAAGATTGAGAAGAGGTCAAGCACCATGGCATGAGTGGATTTGAATACTCTGATATCTTACATAGGGTTAATGTTGGACTAATTTATTAGTTATTATTTATTATGGTACGTTGTTGTTTATGAATTGGGTGATTTCTGACTTAACTTCTTCTTGATGTCCTAAGAGTAAGTGACCGCCATTTGGTATAGACAGAAGGGTAGCGTTAGGGATACGATCTGCTAGGGTAATTGCATTTTCATGAAGTGCTAATGGATCATCCACTGCACTGATCACCAGTGTGGGGGCCTTGATATCATAATATGGATAATTCATGTTTTCGGAACTGTTGAGCATCTCGGGAGTTGAAATATAAGTATCGAAATAAGTTCCTTCGGTTCTATTGGTGACCGGTAAGATACTAAACATTAAATCATTGACCTCAACCTGCTCTTCAGGAGTGAGATTGAATCCAAGGCAATCCCGCCCATTGTGCTTGCACGCTTGATCCGAAATAAGTAATAGTTGCCCAATAGATAAAATTATTAGTGAAGAAGATATCGAATATGGTTTTTGACAGGATAGGTGCTTGTCCTATGCTTACTGGAGATACTAGTATTAGTGCTGATACACGATCTGGGTATCGCATGGCAAACTGGACTGCTGATGCTGATCCTGCAGAATAAGCGACAACAACTACTTTTTTGATATTCAATGAGTCCAACAGAGAAGCATAGGCATCAGCTTGCATTTCTACACTGGCATTCACGGGCATGGAGGAGCGTAAATAGCCAAACCGGGAAACGGAAATTAATTGAAAATCAGGATCGATGGTGTAATTGGCTAATAATAATCCTTGGTCAAATCCGCCTGCGTTGCCTTGAATAACCAGTACTGGATATCCTTCTCCGACAGTTGCGTATTGAATTTCTCCGTATTCAGTCTGAATTACATGACTATCTAAGCTGTTGATGTGCTCTTGAGCAGCTTGCATATCATTGAGGTAGCTTTCAGTGATTGCTATCCCTATAATGGCGATAATAATTAAGATAATAACGATTATTAAATATAATTTTGGCATCTTTTTACTCCACTTAACCGTGATAATATACTATCTAACTAAGTATAAAAAGAGTATGTCAAAGTGGATTGACTGTGTATCAACTAGACTATGGGTATCCACTGATATATGACACTTCCAATGTTTGTTTTAAATTTATGCATATAATTGAGCTTGATATGGACTTATTCGGTGTCTTATAAGTTTTATTTTATGCATCTTGTTTTATCATAGTAATCTTAAATTATTGATATGATCTATAGTTAGTTTATCATTCTGAAAGAATATGTAAAGAAATACTAGATGATTACCATAATCATAGGAATGTTAAAAAAGAATGGTATTTGGAATTAATTAAAAAATGGTTGCAATGATTAATAATTCAGATTAATCATTTTTAAGAATTATATTGCTACATAGACTTATAATACTGAGTTTTTATCTAAAATTGTAAATGTTTAGAATATGAATTTTTATTTATTTTTTTATTTTACTCAATACATTTTGGATGCAGTTTGCTATTTTCTCGAATCCTTCTAAGTTAGGTGATTTCAATAAAGCTGCATCTGCTAATTTAACATAAGGATCATTTTTAATATCAGAAATGGAATTTGTCAAGATAATAATGGGTATATCATTTAATCTTATATTATTTAATCTGTCATGTTGCTTTATATCATCAATGACTTCCTTTCCATCTTTTTTAGGAAGATTCATATCTAATAAAATAAGATCAGGTCGAGGAACATCACCATACACCCCTTCCCGTTTCAACATTTGAAGTGCCACATCACCATCTGATGCAAAATAAAGATTATACGAAATATCTACATCATTTAATATTTCCTGAATCAGACGCACATCACCGGGATTATCCTCAACAATCAAAATATTAGATTTAAGATTCATAAGTATTCACTATTACTAATTTTAAATAAAATTTGGATGATCATTTATGCTATGGGGAATGGTAAAGTAAAAGGTTGAACCTTTCCCGAGTTCTGATTCCACCCAGATATTTCCACCGTGCCGTCTTATGATTTTCTGACTTACGGACAGTCCTATACCAGAGCCAGGATATTCTTCTCGAGTGTGTAATCTTTTAAATACTTCGAAAATTTGTTTTTGATACTCCGGATCTATGCCTATACCATTATCCGTCACTGCGAATTTCCATTCTTTTTCATCTTTATGAGCAGAAATGTGGATTTTTGGTGGGTTTGATCCTTGGAATTTAATGGCGTTAGCTATCAAATTCTGGAAAACCTGCATCATTTGAGTTTTATCAGCATTAACCGTGGGCAGTGGATCATAAGTTATACATGCCTTATTCTCTTTTATGGTTACAGATAAATTGGAAAGAACATCATCTATTACATTTTCAAGTTCTACACTTTCTAATTCTTTAGCCTGAGTATTAAGCCGTGAAAATGCTAATAAATCATCGATTAAATATTTCATACGATGAGCACCCTCAACAATAAATTCAATATAATCATCAGCTTCATTATCCAGTTGACCTTTATAACGTCTCTCTAATAACTGAGTGAAACTAGTAACCATACGTAAGGGTTCTTGTAGATCATGGGATGAAATATAAGCAAACTGTTTTAACTCCTTGTTTGAACGTTTCAATTCAATATTAGATTTTGAAAGTTCTTGAGTACGTTCTTTAACTTGTTCTTCTAGAGTTTCATTTATTTTCTTCAGTGCGTTTTGTGTCTGTCTTTGTTCAGTAACATCAACATCCATCTCGAGGATTAAAGGTGTGCCATCTACATCTGTGAATGGGAAATCGTAAGCTTCAATTATACTGCCATCAGGTGCTTTTACTTCCCACTGATGAGGTTGGCCTGTTTCAAGCACTTCATATGATTCACAAAAGTCACATGGTTCTGTACGTCCGAAACAATACTCATAACAATGTCGTCCTTCTGATTCACCGAATTTATCACGGAAAGCTCTATTTGCAAATTTAACATGATAATCTGGAGTTAAAAGACATATCATAGTTGGTAGAGTTTCCAGTACATCAAAAATTCGCTTTGCTTCAGCAAAACGTTGTTCATTATCATTTAAAGCTTCCTTCATCTTCTTTTTTTTGGTGCTTTCAAACTGTGTCCATTCGCCTTGACGTTTTACTAATGCAAATTCATGATTATTTACCACTTCTATTATCTCACTGGCATTGCATTTGTCAATACTATAAGTACACATTGCGATCATTGGATAATTGATTAATATTGAGTCTACTTCTTCTTCATAATCAACGAAATTATTCCAATCATTTTTCTCAAGCCAGGAAGTGTTACCGGTGAGTCTTAAACCATCAAATCCATTATCCTGCGAGTTATTTAATTTATTAACCCATCCATTAAGTACTCTATCAGAATCGAATTCTCCTTCAATTATATACCATTCATTGTAGGGAATTATTTCTAATTGACCCTTCTCCAAGTATACATCAATATTTGGGAGGGTAAGTCTCAATGCTTTTTCTGCTTCTTCTGTATTTAATGGTTCAGATGTAACCCACATACAAAATTCATTATTCTCTAATCCTGCTTTGAAGTAAGGAACTAGAATATTAATTAAATCTTCTTTAGATTCATAGAACATACAAAAATGCGTTCCCCAAGGTACATTAGAGATACCATTAACACCAGTTTTTCTCAGATCATCTTTCATTGGAGTTTTTCTCCGACTATCATAAATATGTTAAAAAAAAAATAATTCTTTAAAATATGTTTATTATAGAACATTATATAATTTTTTTCTATCTCATAAAATATCAAAATACGATTTATATGAAATAAGACAAACTATAGTTTATTTTACTTTTTGTTCTTTTATAAACTAAAGAATATATGGAATAAGTCTTTTAGTTTTCTTTGAATATTCAATGTATTCATCTCCAAGTTCAGAGGTTAATGTTTTTTCTTCTACCTGGATGCGGTAACCATAAGCTACTGCGAATATGATTATTATTAATAGGGTGGCTGCCCATGATTGTAATGCTAATCCAAATCCAATTAGGGATATAAGTATTCCAGTATAGGATGGATGCCTTATTAATCTGTAAGGGCCATTATCTACAACTTTTTGATTCTTTTGAATAGCCACTGTACTTGAAAAAAACCGTCCCAAAACATAGATGGACCATTGTCTTATAATTATTCCAATAATCACGAATGTTATACCTAAGTAGAACGCCCAGTAGGGTAATATTGCAATGTTAGATGCTGCAAATGTGTAGGCTATTAATATAGAAATGACTAAACTAATAGTTATTAGCGTACCAGACCCTTTATCATTCTTCTCTAGTTTAGTTCCAGGACGACGTAACATGGGAATTATGTTTGCTCCAATAATTTCACTTAAAATCCAAATAAAGACACAACATAAATTATTACTAGTGCCGTATTAGAATAAAATACAAGTACAGTCATACAATTCTTCACCTATTTTCTAACTTTAAATCATCGTTTTTTAGTTTATTATTAATGAATAAGCTCTAGTATTAATTAGTAAATAGTTTTTTCATCAGTTATTTTGAACTTGCATTTAATTGCTTACATGTAAGTATACATTAGGGGCTGAAAACTGGTTCAAGTCCTGCTATAATAGTGCCTGCTGTGAATTTAATTGGACTTACTTGGGAGATTAAATTGGTATTTAATTCCTCAGCAGTTGACTATTTAATGATTAGTTGAAGTGGGTTTTATTATAAAATATTTAATTAGATTTGAACTAGTGGAAGGTGTTAAATTGGTAAATAAAGAAGATAAATTATCAAATTTAAGCATTTGTATTGGTAGAGTTGAAGCTAATTATATAGCTACAAATCCTCTGATTTTTGAGGACTTTAAAATAGGTGATAAGTTAATATGCATGAAAAAAATGATTATTCTAGAATGATAGATGGTATAATTGAATCATATGCTCAAATAAAGGATTTGTAGAGCCTTATAACTGAATTCTTAACTCTTATAAATGGACTTTATGATAAAAATCCTGAATTAATGAAGAAATTATCCTTATTATTGTTTTATAAGTTTTATTATGCTC
>Ga0187851_10000810_pt1 | contig 31021 bp, 24 predicted proteins | sample June2016WEW_6_10_FD_132997 | JGI IMG/M metagenome (GOLD analysis project Ga0187851, IMG submission 132997) | Peatland microbial communities from SPRUCE experiment site at the Marcell Experimental Forest, Minnesota, USA - June2016WEW_6_10 | ecosystem: Environmental > Terrestrial > Soil >...
CCGGGGGACCAAGCAATACCCGATCATCCCCAGGCCGGCCGAAGCCCCTGCGCTGAGGGCGACGTCGGCGCTCTGGCGCTGGGTTTCGCGGCGCGGAGAGGGGATTCGGAGGGTGTCACTCGTCCTTGCCGAGTCCTACGCCGTCTCGGGGCGGCGACCGGCTCCCTGACGTGGCCGCCCGCGCAGGGCCCGCGACCAAACGCGAGGACCTCTCCGCTCTGCGCGTCGGTGCTCGCAGCCTCAGGATCGCCATGGTGAGCCCCGGTCTCCCTCCCGACGGTGGCGGGATCGGGAGCTACACAGACAAGACGGCACGGGTACTCGCTGGCCGAGGCCATGAGGTTCACGTCCTCGTGCCGGGGGTGGCGAGGCTCCGGAGCGAGACGGTCGACTCCGTGCACATCCACCGCATCCCCACGCCGAGCCTCCAGCCCCGGGTGCTGGCGCGCGCTTGGGGCGTGGCGCGGGCGCTGCGGCGCCTCGGCGCCCTGGACATCGTCCAGGCGTCGGAATGGGGAGCCGAGTGCTGGTGGTATTCGCACCGGAGCCGGACGCCGATCGTCACCCGTCTGGCCACGCCCCACTTCCTGATCGAGGAGTTGAACGCTGTCCCGTGGGGCCAGCGACGGCGTCAGTCCGCGAGTCGCTGGTTGGAGCGCTCGCAGGTCCGGCGCAGCGCCAGGGTCATCTCCCCCTCGGCGGCTCTGGCCGACCGCGTGGCCAGTCGCTGGGGAATTGACCGCACCACCATCGCGGTGGTGCCCACCGGGATCCGGTCCCCGGCGTCCGACATGGGGACCGTGCCCGCCGAACTGGCTGGACTCGAGTACGTCCTCTACTTCGGCCGCCTGGAGCAGCGCAAGGGGCTCGACACCTGGGTCGACGCCCTGCCGGCGGTGTTGCGATCCCGCCCCGGCCTCCACGCCGTGTTCGTGGGCGAGGACATGGGGATGGCCGGGCGCTCCTTCCAGGCGAAGGCCAGGGAGCGGTGTGGCGACGCTGCAGGGCGTCTGCACTTCCTGCCCTCGATGTCCCAGGCCCGTCTGTTCCCGATCGTGGAAGCGGCTCGGGTGGTGGTGATGCCCTCGCACTGGGAGAGCCTCGCCAACGCCTGCCTCGAGGCGATGGCTCTGGGCCGGGCCGTGGTGGCGACGCGCGGATCCGGCTTCGACGAGGTCATCACCGACCAGGTCGACGGCTTCCTGGTGCCGCCGGGTGACGTCCCCGCCCTGGCTGCGCGGGTCGGATCCGTGGTCGCCGACGAGCTCCTGCTGACCAGGGTCGGACGCGCGGCGCGCCGCCGGGCCGGCGACTACGATCTGGAGGCGATGGTCGACCGTCTCCTCGAGATCTACGCCGAGGTGCTGTCGATGCGCCCGGGGCGCCGTCACGGCGGCCGCCCCACCCCGGATGGATGCGAACGTGAGCTCCAGGGGAAGGGCCAGCGGATGAGGAGCCGGGGATGAGGGTCTCGGTCTGCATCCCGGCCACTCGGCCGGGCAGTCTCGGCGCCGCCATCCAGTCGGTCTGCGCCCAGACCTGGGAGGACTGGGAGGTGGTGGTGCTGGGCCAGGGAGACGCCGCCACCGAGGCGCTCTTGAGGGCCGCGACCACCACGGTAGCCCTTGACGACCGGCGTGTGCGGTACGTTCACCTCGCCCGCCGTGGGTTGAGCCGGGCACGCAACGCAGCATTCCGAGAGGCTCGGGGCGAGGTCGTGTGCTTCCTCGACGACGATTGCGAGGCGGACCCGGCATGGCTGGAGACGATCGTCACCGCGTTCACCGCGGCCCCCGAGATCGGCCTGGTCGGCGGCGCCGTCGCCCCCAACGGAGCGGTGGGACCGCTCTCCTCCTGCCCGACCATCACCCCGGCCGAGGCGGTCTACGACCCTGCCGCCACGCCCCGGCGACCGCCCCAGGGGTGGGACTGGATCGGGGCCAACTTTGCCATCCGGCGCGAGGTGGCCGAGGCGGTCGGCGCCTTTGACATCCACCTCGGCGCCGGTGCCGAGTTTCCCGCCGGCGAGGACACCGACTACAAGCTGCGCCTAGAGGGTCTCGGGGTGCCGATGCTGACGACCCCACGGTCGCTGGTGCTCCACTCCGCCGGCACTCGCTCGGGTCGAGTGGCCCTGCGCAGTCAGCGCAGCTACGCCCTCGGCAACGGGGCCCTGGCGGCCAAGCAGACGCTGGCAGGAGACGCTCGCGGCCGTCGCTGGCTGCGTGACACGCGGCGTGGCTGCCTCACCGGCTGGTTCACCGGGCGGCGTCCCCACCGCCTGCCCGTCGACCTTCGTCGTGGTCTCTGGTTCGAGTTCGGGTACCGCCGCTGCCTCCGGAACTACGAGGTCGACGCTGCGGGACTGCTGCGCCGTCGCGACCAAGCCGGCGAGGCGCGCGGGCACCCTCACCGTTCCGACGGCGGTGCGCACCGTGCCCCGCTCCGCCCCTGACGCTGATCGCGGCTGCTTCCGCCGCGCTTTGGCATTTCGGTTGTCGGCGACGGCGCCCGGCCATGGTCCCCTGGTGCTCCCCGTCGCCGGTGGCTCCGCCGGCTTGCTCGGCGTCTCCGCCAGCCGGCGGCTCGTCAGCCTCCTCGACCCGGGCGCCGTTCACCCCGGGCGGGGTGGGCTTCGCGCCTGGCTGGAGCGGCGCCAGGCCCGGCGTTCCGCGCTCCTGCTGGTCCCGGATCGCGCCACCGGCATCCGCTTCGCGGGACGGTGGCGCCTCGACCTGGCGCGCGTTCGCGCTGTTCCCGACCTCGAGAACCCCCCCCGCGACCTGATCGAGCGCTGCCTGGCGGAGAGTGAGGCCAGGGCTCGGCGACCGAGGTCCTGGCATGAGGTCTAGCCTCTGCTGATGGCGCGTCCCCGGCCGTCGCTGCTCCTCTTCCTCGCTCCGGCCGATCACCCGGACCGTGACGCCGTCTGCGCGACCCTGGCCTGGCTGGCCGAGGCCGAGGGCAAGCTTTTCGAGTGCTACTTCGACGCCCGGCCCACGGGCAGCCATTACGGGGGTGGGACCCCCGGAGGCGGTGATCCCAACGACATGCGTGGCGGGACCTTCACCGGCGCTCACCACCTCGAGCAAGTCCTTCTGATGCTCGGGCGATTCGATGTCGGGCCGCATCGCTGGGCCCCTCCGTGCTCACTCCCACCCTCGATGAGCTCGGGGTCCGGTTCCGCTCCCGCAGCGCGGACGTGGTCTCGTTCTACGAGGAGGTCTTCGCCGCCAGCTCGGAGGGATTGCCGGGCACCGTGCTCGTCGTGGGCCGGGGCCACGCCCCCGGCGTCGGGCTCGCCGCCTACGCCTTCCCGGAGGTCGTTCACCGGCGGCTGCTGGCGGTCGCGGAACGGGATCAGGATGGGCTGCGTCGATTGAGCCAGGGGAGGGAGGTCGAGACGCTCTGGCTTGCCGGCCCGCCGGTCGACGGGGCCACCGCGCTGCGGCCGCAGCAGACGGCTTCGGTCGCGACCGAGACCATCTGGATGGCGGAGCGCTGGGCGGAGGATCGTCGCGGATTCCTCCTCGGGGATCCCGAGCTGGTGGGGAGATGGGTTCCGACCGCGGTCCGGCGGGGCTGGGTGGGGATTCACGGCACGCCCCAGACCGAGGTGGTGGAGCGTCTCGCCGAGCCGCTCCGCCAGATGGACTCCGTCCACGGCCGCCAGCACGACGACCGCGACTTCCTGGCCCTCTCGCGGCTGGGGACCGCCTTTCAACTGATCGATCCGGGGAGGCCACCCTTCCCCGTGCTCGCCGAAGCGCCCGCTCCCTGGCCGGCTCTGTCCTCACCCGTCGATCCGAGCGATCGACAGCTTCGCGCCTGGGCGCGCGAGGGGCGGGTCCTCACGACACTCCTCTTCTGGACCGGGATGGCACGGGAGCTCGAGAGCCTCCACGCCCTGGCCGACGTGCTCGGCCTCACCTCGCTCGCGGCCGGGCTGGTGCTCACCACCGCGAGCTTCGCCCAGATGTCCAGCCCGCCCCTCACCCTGACCCGTCTTCCGCGCCAGCTGGGAGGCCTGGCACCCCAGGTCGAGCTCCTGCTCGCGAGTGCGGGGTGTGGGGCGATGATCGAGTCGGAAGCGCCCCTGGATCGCTTCTCGGCGACGCTGCGCCGGAGTGTCGACGAGGTCGCCGAGCGGCTCGGCGGCCGGGAACACGCGCCAGTCGGGTGGTGGCCGGTGATGGACGCCCCGCTCGTCCCGCAGTCGCCCCGGCGGGTGGCGGTCGGGGCGGGACCGCCGTACGTGCGGGTGCGGTACCACCCCCGCCCTCTCGGGTCCCCCTCGGACGGCGCAGCCAGCCCCAGCGGCGGGAGATCGCTGCGGGCACTCGTCCGCGACAGCCCCGCGCGACGCCTCTTCGAGCCGATCCGCCCCTTCACCGAGTTCCAGCCCGGCCCGCCGGGGCGCGGGGTGCTCGAGGCCGTGCGCGAGGTGGGTTTCGAGTATGCGTTCACCAGCTCCGCCTTTGGGGGACCGCCGCGGGCGGTCGTCGACATCGGGGGGCTCACCGCCATGACCTACACCGCCGGTCGCTGGGACGGCTGGACTCCCTTCATCACCGTGAACGACCTCTCCGACCTCCGTCGGGCCGAACGGCGCCTGCTTCGGGGCGGGCACCCCGGCTGGCTGATCGGCACCCTCGACACCTGCCTCTGGGCCTTCAGCGGTCCGATCTGGTCTCGCGGGTCCGCTCTCTTCGCCATGTGCCGGTGGGTGGCCGCCGGGGGCTCGTCGGGGCGGCTCATCAACGTGACGCCCCGGACCGCCTCTCGCTATGCGCGGTTGCTCGCCGGCATGGGGCTGGTGGATACCCTGCCGTCGGCATGAGCGGGAGCGCCCCACCGCGCCTTGCCCCAGCGGGCATGGGCGATAGCGGACACCCCCGGTGCCATCTCGCCCATGGAGCGAGCCCCTCCAGGTGTGGCACGCTCTGAGCATGGCCGTCACGGCCGGGCCTGCAGACGCGGCAGTGGAGGTTCTCCTTCCCCCCCAGGTGGACTATCTCTCCGGCTGCCGGAGTGTGCTGGTCGTCGTGTACGGCCACCTCAGCGACACCATGGCTGCGACACCGGCCCTGCGCAGCCTCCGCGCGGCGCTGCCCGGGGCGCGCCTCGACGTCCTGGCTCTGCGCAGCGCGCGTCCCGTGCTCAGCCGTTGCTCGTATGTCGATGCGGTGATCGAGTGGAGGGACTTCCAGCACAAGGGAACGTCGCTCTCTCGAGTCGAGAAGGGGGCGGTTGTCACCGCCCTGGGCCTGAGGCTGAGGCGGCGCGGTTACGACGCCACTCTGGTGCTGCACCGCAGCAACAGGCCCATGCGCCGCCTCGCCGGGCTTGTCGGATCGCGGATCCGCGCCGGGGTCAGCGATGGTTCGGACGGGTACACGCACGCCGCGGCTCCCGCCGCCTCCGTCGAGTCGTCGCGGCGGGAGAACGCGCGGGTGCTGGCGGCGGTGGGGATCAGCGATGACGGCGGCCCCGTGGAGCTCTGGCCGTCCACCGCGGAGATCGCAGCCGCCGGACGCCTGATCGCCGGGGCGCGCCGGCCCCTGGTCGGGATCCACGCCGGCGCCGACTGGTCCTGCCAGCAGTGGTTGCCGGACCGCTTCGCCGCGGTCGCCTCGACCCTGCAGCGGGAGGTCGGCGCCACCATCATCCTCACCGGCTCGGCCAACGAGCTGGCCCTTCAGGAGGAGGTCTGTTCCGAGCTACCCGTCGCTCCCATCCGGGCGGTGGGGCGGACGACCTTCGGTGAGCTGGTCGAGGTCGTTCGACGCCTCGATCTCCTGATCTGTGTCAGCAGCGCGGCGTCGTCGGTGGCCGGCGCCGTGGGTACGCCGAGCCTGGTGCTTCTCGGGCCGGAGGACGGCCGCCACACCGGGATGGAGCCGAGCGCGGCTCGCCGGGTGCTCCAGCCGGGCGGCATCCGCCCGGGGGGAAGCTGGTGTGAGCTGGGCCGGTGGGGGGTGCTCTCGGGGTGCGAGTCGCCGATCTGTCGCGGCGTGGGTGGGCTCTCGGAGCTGGGCGCCTCCGAGGTCTCGCGTGCTGCCCTGGAGATGCTCAGGACACCGCCCGCCGGCTAGCTGCCGCCGCGACCAGGCCGGCGATGAGGGCATGACCCTGATCGTTGGGGTGCGTCTCGTCGGACACCCCGAAGGGCGTCGAGCGCCCGGCGGGACCGCGCGCGTCCGGGTCGTCGTGAATGGCGGAGAGCGTCACGAACCGCCCGCCTCGAGCTCCGCACTCCGCGGCGATCACCCTGTCGAAGCCGTCAAGGGCCGCGCCGACCTCGCTGCGTTCCCCTGACGGTCCCCAGACCCCCAGGCAGATCAGCATCGGGGTCCCTCGGCCCACGAGGCGCCGCACCAGGCGGGCGTACGACCGTCGGAACTCCGCGATCGGTGTGGCCCTCCAGGGTCCGCGGGGCCGGTATCCGACCCAGTCATTGGTGCCCACTTCGACCACCACGAGCCGGCGACCGGCCGGAGGGCGCCGCCGGAGGAGGTCCTCGACCCGCCCGCCGGGAAGGCCCGCGATGTGCGTCGACGCCGGCCCGCCGCCGGCTGCTGTGAGGGCCGCGACGACCAGGGCCGGATAGCTGCGCCGGGGGTCCGACGCGTGCATGCCGGCGGTGAGGCTGTCGCCGGCGATGACGATGTCGACGCCGGGACGCCGGATGACGCGGGCGAGATCCCGACTCGGCGAGTGGATCGCGCCGGGCCGCTCAGTACGCGCCGCGACCCGAGGTCACGGCGCGGAGCGTCTTCCAGAGCACGGCGGCATCGAGCAGCACCGACCAGTTCTCCACGTACTCGAGGTCGAGCCGCACCGTCTCCTCCCACGAGAGGTCCGAACGGCCGCTGACCTGCCAGAGGCCGGTCATCCCCGGTTTGACCAGAAGGCGCCGGCGCCGCAGGTCGTCGGGGTAGGCGTCGACCTCCGCCTGCAGCGGCGGACGCGGGCCGATCAGCGACATCGTGCCGGTCAGGACATTCCAGATCTGAGGCAGCTCGTCGAGCGAGTAGCGGCGAAGGAAGCGTCCGATCGGGGTGACCCGCGGGTCCTTTCGGATCTTGAAGAGGACGCCGTCGTGCTCGTTGTGGGCGAGCAGCGCGTCTCGCTGGTGGTGGGCGCCCTGGTACATCGTCCGGAATTTGAGGAGGGTGAATGCCCGGCCATGCCGGCCCACGCGCTCCTGGCGGAAGAGGGCGGGGCCGGGGCTGCTCACACGGATCGCCAGGGCGATGGCGGCCATGAGGGGCGACAGCGCGATGCAGAGGACGGCGGCCCCCGCGCGATCGAGGCCCGACTTGAGCACCCGGGCGGTGGCGGTGAAGCCGGCCTCCTTGACGTCGAGCAGGGGCAGCCCGCCCACCGGGCGGATCACCAGGCGCGGGCCGGCGAGCTCGGTGGCGTCAGGGGCGAGGAGCAGCCGGATGCCGGTGCCCTCGAGGTCCCAGGAGAGGCGGCGGAGATCGGCGCCGCTCAGGACCCCCGAACCGGCAACCGCGATGGTGTCGGCGCCGGCGTCTCGTGCCGCCTCGATCACCTCGTCAACCGCGCACACCACCCGAAAGGCCGAACCCATCCCGCGATCCGCACCCTCCGCGATGAAGACGCCTGCCACTTTGAGCCCGGCGTTGGGGAGCCGGGTGATGTGGTCGACGAGTCCTCGCGCCTCCGCCTCGGAGCCGAGCACCATCACACGGTGAATCGCCCCGCCGACGCGGATGCGCCGGTGCAGGAGCAGCCGTCCCACGAGGTGCGCTGCCAGGCTGAAGCAGGTCATCGCCAGGACGGCGACTGCGGTCACCTCGCGCGACACCTCGCTGTGGGTCACATAGGACGCGGCAACCAGCGCTGCCAACATCCACAGCCCGGCGTTGGCGACACGGCCAAACTCGGCCGTCCCCGCGGCGATCCGCCGCTCGTTGTAGGTGCCGCCCATCACCAGCAGGGCGACCCAGGCCAGGGGACCCACAGCGACGAGGGCGACGTAGGGCGCCGTGGGCCCGAGCGGCTGCGCCACCCCAAACCGGCCGACCACGGCCAGGAGGGTGGCGCCGACGGCCGCGAGGAGGTCGCACCCGATGAGGGCGGCGCGCCAGCGTGCGGTGGCGATCTGCCGGGTCGGACTTCCGTCCGCCCTCTCCGCGGGCAGGAGCGTGAGTCGCAGCGCCGGGCGCCGAGCCGAAACCCTGACGCCGGTCAGCGACACCTCCTCATCGGTGAGCATGTTTCAATCGTGCACGCCACACGATCGCGACACGATGGGAACTCTCCGCTCGGAAGCTGGGCGAATGTCCCTGCGAGACCGGGCCTCCCACGTCGTCCGGGCCTCCGCCTGCGGCAGGCTAGGCGGCCTCCGACACTCCCGGCGACGGCCCGCCGCGGCGGCGCAGCCACCGGAGGGGTGCGAGGAGGAGTGCCTCCGGGCTGCCCGGCTCGGCGTCTCCCGAGGAACGGAGAGTGCGCCGCTCCACGGCGACGAAGAACAGCCAGGCGACGACCAGTATCCCCGGCACGCAGAGGAGAACTTCGAAGAAGACGAGCAGCGGCGATCCGGTGTGCCGGAGGAGGAAGGTCAGAGACTGGACGATCGGCTGGTGGACCAGGTAGAGGCTGTACGACATCACCCCCACCGCCGCGAGCGGTCGCCAGGAGACCAGCCGGCTGAGCCAGGTCCCGCCGGTCACCACGATGCAGACAAGGAGGAAGAACACCGCCCCGAAGATCAGGTGTTCCACCGGGCTGCCCACGGACAGCACCGCGACCGTCGTGAGCGGCACCAGGGCGAGGATCGCCCAGCCGGCCCGCGGCGCCCACCGGCCGAGCCGCCCGGACGCATGAAGACTGGCGGCGACCATGCCGAAGCCGAACTCCGCCCACCTGCCGGGAAGCAGGTTGGGCAGCACATCGGTTGCCAGCGGCGATCCGGCGGCGATGGCGTGCAGGTCGACCGCGATCTGAAGCCCGACCCGGTAGGCGATGTTCACCACCACGACGGCGGCGATGGTGCGGGCCAGACCGAACCGCCGCACCCCGATGACGAGGAGCGGTAGTCCGAGGTAGAGCTGCCACTCCAGGCCCAGCGACCAGTAGGCGCCGTTCAGGGCGTAGAAGGTGCTCGGGAAGAGCGAATGGGTCATGGTCAGATGGGTCGCCGCCTGGATGGCCACCCCGGACCCACTGAGGGGGGTGAGCCCGAGCTGAGTGGCCGCGAGCACGATGACCAGCAGGATCACGACGAGCGAGGCGTAGTAGGCGGGGAGGAGCCGCGTGGCGCGCCGGCGGAGGAAGCGCCACACCCGGAAGCTCTCGGCCCCGCCACGTGCGATGGGGAGGTAGAGGCAGAAGCCGCTCAGCACCAGGAAGAGGCTGACCCCGGTGGATCCGCTGCGCACAAAGAGGTCAAACACGCCCAGCCGGGCCCCGCTGAAGGCGCGGATGTGGAAGAGCACGACCCACAGAGCGGCGAGCGCTCGCAGGCCGTCGACTCCGTCGAGCCGCCGTCCGGTCCGCGTCACGAGATCGCCGCCTCCTGACCGGGCTCCGCGGTGCGCGTCTCCACCCCGTCACGGGCGATGCGGTCGGGCGCCCTCACCAACCGCTGCCAGGCGGTGGTGGGCACGAGCACGCCCAGCAGCCAGACGGCGCAGGCCGCGTAGCGCAGACCGAGCCGCCGCGGCTCCTGGGCGAGCCGGAAGAGCCACTCAAGGCCGCTGCGGCGAGCCCAGGCAGGGGCTCGATGGAAGCGTCCCGCGATCAGGTCGAAGGTGCCACCCACCCCGATGGCGACCGACACCGGGAGGCGATCCCGGTTGCGCGCGATCCAGAGGTCCTGCTTGGGGTGGCCAAACGCCACCAGCAGGATGTCCGCACCGGCCTCACCGATACGGCCCAGGATCTCGTCGTCCGCCATCTCGTTCAGGGGCGCCGGCGGGGGCTCATGGGTTCCGCTGATCTGGAGACCGGGGTTGGCACCTTGGAGGAGGTTGGCGGCCTCGGCAGCCACCCCCCCCGTCCCGCCGAGGAGAAAGACCCGAGCACCGCGCTGGGCGGCGACGGCCATCAGGGTGGGGACCAGGTCCGCTCCGGCCACACGGGCTGGCAGGGGATGCCCCAGCAGACGAGCCAGCCACAGGATGGGAGCGCCGTCGGCCACGTTGAGGCCGGCACCGCTCAGGGCCTTGCGCACCTCCGGCCGGCGCCGAGCGGTGACCAGAAACTGCAGGTTGACGGTGCTCACCTGAAGCGGCTCGCCTGCCCCGATCGCGGCCATCATCCTCTCGGCGGCCCCCTGTTCGTCCACCCTGTCGATGGGCACGCCGCCGATGCGGACTCGAGGAGGGTGGGGGGTGCTGGTGGCCGCCGTCTCCCGACGCTGACGGAGCGATGCCTCCGCTGGCCGCTCCGTGCGTTCCCAGCGGTCCGCGCCCAGCCCCCGTGTCATCCGGAGATACGTGCCCATCTTGGCGACGAGGAACCGAGGGGTGAGGAGGAGGGCGCGGTAGGCGGCGCCCGGCGCTCGCGCGGCGCGCAGTCCGACGAGGACGTATGCGGTCAGCAGCAGCGATGCCGCCCACCAGGTGGCGCCCGCCCAGGGCCGGACCAGCCCGCTCACCGTCGCCGCCACGCTGACGGCGTCACCGAGGAGGGCCAGCATGGTCAGCAGCCCGAGAGGGGGGATGGCGAGGTCCAGAGCGGCCTCGGCGAGTGACACGTCACGCCGCCGTAGACCGGTCCAGAGGAGGCGGGGCAGTCGCGTCCTCACGACGTGGAAGCGACTTCCCTCCCAGCGCATCCGCTGGGTGGCGGCGGCTCTTCCGAAGCCAGGTGCCGGGCCTGCCACGCGGGCCGCGGCTGCGAAGCGCGGCCGGACCCCCGCGATCCGGAGGTCCGTCGAGTACTCGAGGTCCTCGGCACCGGTGAAGGCGCTCCACGGCAGCCGCTCGAGCAGGCTCCGCCGGAACATCATCCCGTTGCCGACGAGCGAGCAGGGAAGGCCGAGTGCCGCCCTCCCCGTGAAACGGGTGCGGTGGAAGAGCAGAAACGCCGCCTGGCGAAGGGGTGTCCCCACCCCGCTGCCGTCGAGGACGAGGTAGTCGGCCTGGGCCGCTTCCGCGCCGCCGGCCAGGACGGCCTCGAGGGCGCGGAGCATGCTCGGGTCGGCGACCGAGTCCGCGTCCACAACGGCGATCGCGTCGGCTGGCTCGACCTCACTGAGAAGCTGGTCCATCGCCCAGCGCAGCGCCCGCCCCTTGCCCCCCAGGTCGGGATCGTCGCGAACCAGCACCTCGGCGCCCGCCCTCCGGGCCGCCTCGGCGGTGCCGTCGCTGCAGTTGTCGGCGATGACCACCAGCCGAAGGCGGCCGGCCGGGTAGTCCTGGGACCGGAGCGAGGTCAGGCAGCCCGAGATCAACGCCTCCTCATCGTGAGCGGGCACCAGCACGACGATCCGGCTCTGGCCGCGACCCGGCGCCGGCTCGGCCCGGCGGTGCAGCAGCGCGGCCACCGCGAGCACGACCAGGTAGAGGGAGGCGAGCGAGATCAGGCCGCCGCCGATCGTCAGCAACAGCGATGCGGTCCAGCGGATGTCCATGGTCACCCCCGCGTCTAGCCTCGCCCTCGAGGTTAGGTGCGCCGGCGCGTGGGGGGAATGGGCCCTTGGATGAAGCCGGGATGGGGCACCCAGGGCCACCCCTGCATGTCCTCGGCCCGACTGGGACTTTCGCCCAGAGTGCCGGGCAAATCCGAGGCCTGCACCCCCCCGCCGGCGCCTCACCTGCCGTCGCAGGATCGGGGGGAGCCCCCAGCAGCCGGGGGAGGTGCGATGCGGAGGGTTACGGTGGGGACCGCCCGGCGATCCCCACCGCCTTCCCGTCCTCCAGGCCTAGGAGACGAGCACGTCCGCGAATTCCACCGGGGCGTTGGCACCGAACGCGATGGCACCGCGGGTGAAGGTCGAGTCGCTTGCGGTCATGATCGTGGTGCCGTCCAGGCTGACGCTCAGCGCCGCACCACTCGCCGTGATGACGACCTGGTGCCAGCTCGCTGAGTAGTTCTTGCTGACCTTGGCCAGCACGGTGCACGTGCCGCCGTTGACACGCACCAGCTCGATCACACTGCCGCCCACGAACCGCACGGCGTACGTGAAGTCGGGGTTCAGGTACCGGAAGTTGATGGTATCGCTCTCGCTGAGCCAGGCACTCGGCCTGACGTCGACGCTGAGAACGTAGTTGGTCCAGGCGTTATTCCCCGCGGCCGTGGTCGCCGTCCAGCCCGTGTGCGCGTAGACCTTGCCGTAGGCGTGGTCCCCGCTCGCCACTGCGAAGCCGGCGTTCACGCCGGAGACGCTCCATCCGGACGGGATGCTCCCGGCTGCGTCAGCCGCGAAGTTGTCGCCCCAGGGGAGGGTGGGTCCGGACTGCACAGGGATCGGAGAGGGTGTCGGATCGGACGTCGGGCTCGGGCGCGGCGTGGGATCCGCGGTGGCCGAGGGCGGAGGTGAATCAGGAGGAGCGGGCGTTGCCGTGGGAGCCGGCGTCGGAGTAGCCGTTGGCTTCTCCGTCGGCGTCGGAGTAGCCGTTGGCTGTGGCGTCGGCGTCGGAGTTGCCGTTGGGGTCGGAGTTGCCGTCGGCTTCGGCGTTGCCGTCGGCTCCGGAGTTGGCGTTGACGTTGGCGTCGGAGTTGCCGTCGGCTTTGGCGTGGCCGTCGGCTCTGGCGTGGGTGTGGCTGTCGATGTGGGGGTCGGCGTGGCTGTCGACGTGGGCGACGGTGTTGGCGTCGGCGTGGCTGTCGACGTGGGCGACGGTGTTGGCGTCGGCGTGGCTGTTGGCGTAGGCGTCGGCGTCGCTGTCGACGTGGGCGCAGGCGTCGGTGTGGCTGTCGACCCTCCGAGCAGGCTCTGCAGGACGCCGTACGAGGCCTTGGCAGAGAAGTCGCTGTTGAGCAGACCCCAGGTGGCCGTGTCCACCTGCGAGCAGGATGTGGTCGTGCAGGTCCACGCCCCGGTGTCGCGGACGTTGTACCAGCCCGCCATCTGGATCGGCATGCTGCTACCGAAGACGCTCTGGAGCGCCGTGCTCTGATTGCCGCTCGCCGACTGGACGCTGAACTCGGTCAGCCAGATCGGCGTTGCGGCACGCCCCGCGGCGTTGAGGAGGCTGCGATAGGACTGAGCCTCTGAGCTCCAGGTTCCCGCGTAGTTGTGGAAGGAGGCGATGTCGAAGTTGCCGCCGTCGGCGAGCACCGACGAGAGGAAGGTGCAGCAGGAGCCGGCGTCATTCGCGGAACCGGCCTCGACCACCGCCAGACCCGGGTCCACCGCCTTGATGGCCGCGTAGGCCGGGTTCAGGATGTCGGTGACGTAGGTCTGGGCCGAGCCGTTGTAGAGGTAGTTGCCGCTGTCCGGCTCGTTCCAGACGTCCACCGCCGGGACGTCGGAGCCGTAGCGCTGGGTGAAGTCGGTGACGAAGGTCGTCCAGTCCGAGACGTTGGTCGCGGGCTGATCGAGTGCCGCGCCGCCACCGGCCCACTGCGGGGTCCACATGAGCACGGGCAGGATCGGTTCTCCCACCGCCTTGCTGGCGGCGAAGATGGCGTCAGCCCGGCTCCAGTCGAACACCCCGCGCGACGTCTCGATGACCGGCCAGGGGATCTCGAGCCGGACCATCGACGAACCGACGGTCTTGGCCGCTTGAAGTTCGCTGGTGACCGTGGCCATCGGCCCCTGTCCGTTGACGTTGAAGTCGCTGGTGCAGAGCGGCATCGTGCACCACCACGACTGCGGGTTGGCGCCCGTGTAGTGCCAGGGGCGCATCGACGGCTCGACATTGACCAGCCCCGCGATGGCGCTGTGCGGCGTGGGCGTGGCCGTGCTCGACGCGCTGGGGGTGGGGGTCGCCGACGCGGAGGCGCTCGTTGTCGGGGTCGACGTGGAGGTTGCGGTGGGGGTGGAGGTCGGGGCCGGTGTCCCCGACGCGCTGGCGAGCGGGCTCTGCCCGAGGCCGAGCAGGTGCTGCTGGTAATACGTGCCCTCGCCGGCGTTGGGAGTGCCGGTCCAGTCGGTGATCAGGACGTCATTGGCGTCTGCCCAGGGGTTCCAGGTCCACGCCAGGTAGCTCCACCCGTGACTGTCCGCGTAGGGGAGGAAGGTGGGGAGGAATGACACGGGAGCCGTGGTGGAGTCCCCGGTCTCGCCGACCAGGAAGGGGTAGGTCGCCGAGATCGGCGCCTGCTGGGTGTCCCAGCACGAGGGGGTGGCGCACGACTCCCCGGGGTAGTCGTGGGCGCCCGCGATGAGCTGGCCCAGCGGGTCCTGGGGAGCGTAGGCCAACCATTGGGAGTCATCGTTGGCCCAGTCGACACCGTTGACGAGGATCGGCTGGGTGGCTCCGGTGCTGCGGACGGCGTCGATGAGCTGCTGCATGCCGGCCGTCTGCCAGGTGTACGAGGTGGTGTATCCGGTGGTCTGGCCGCTCGGGCCGACCTGGTCGTCGGAGATGAACTGGTTGAGCGAGCAGCCGTCGAGCCAGCACTGCCACGCGTTCTGCGAGGGGTTGGTGAAGTAGCTGCTGTAGAGGAACGGCTCGTTGTAGAGGTCGAAGATGACCGCCGGGTCACTCTTGAAGCTGGTGGCGACGGACTGCCAGAAGGTGATCGAGTGGTCGGCATCGGCCATCGGTTGCTGTCCGATCGCCGCATATGCCCCTGGTGCGTTCCAGTGGAGGTCGACGATTGCGACCATCCCCGCCTGGTGGATCAGGTTGACCATGGTGGCGATCGCAGCCTGGTAGTTGCTGCCTCCGTAGGCCGGGTTTACCCCATTGATCCCCAGCCAGCAGTCCTCGTTGAGGGGGACTCGGACCGCGTTGATGTCCCAGCTCGCCATCGCCCGGTAGGTGCTGAGCTGATCGAGGGGCGCTCCGCCGTACAGGCTCCAGCCTCGGCTCGTCGGAGTCCCGCCCTGATCGCAGGCGAATTCCATGGTGGACAGGTCGACGCCGTGGAGCGTGACCGGGGTCCCCGCCCCGTCGACCAGCTGGTTGCCCGAGACGTGGATCGCGAGCGGCGCCGCCGTGAGGCGCGATGTCATCATCGGGGGGATCGAGAGCGCGGCGGTGGTCACCAGGCAGACACCCAGGAGGTGCCGCCACAGGTGGCGTCGGGGTGAGAGTCGGAGGGTGGCCATTTGCCGGGATCTCCTCTGTCCGAGGGCAGGTGGGCTGGGCTCACCCTCACAGGGCTGCGATTGCCGTCACCTTGGCCCGCGACCTGGACGGCGATCCCGGCTATCCCAGGCCTCGTTGTCGGAGCGTTACCCGTCCATCACCGTGGCGCGTTTTGTACGTGACACGGATATCACGGGTGGCAGATCCGGGTCTGGAGGATCGGGCGATGAGGCCGAGATCCGCCAAGGCGGCCGCCGGCGGAGTGACGCGTGCGCACGCTGGTCAGAGGGGTAGCGCACCCCGGTCGGCCGGGGAACCCAGACGCCCGTCTGAGTTGGACGGGCGCGCAGTAGGCGGTCAGCCGGGCACGCGGACCCCCATCCGAGGTAGACGGGCGTGTTGGCTGGTCTGACGGGCACGCGGACGCCCGTCCGAGTTAGACGGGCGCGCGGTGGCGGTCAGATGGGCACGCGGACGCCCGTCTGAGTTAGACGGGCGCGCGGCGGCAGGCGGTCAGATGGGCACGCGGACGCCCGTCTGAGTTAGACGGGCGCCGCGGTGGCGGGTCAGACCGGCTCGGGGCGCCGACCCCGGACCAGCGCTGCGAGGACAAGCACGGCGCCGAGTCCGATCATCCCGAGGCCCAGGGCGCCTTCGGTCCCGGTGCCCGACCCTGTGTTCGGAATCCCGATCGCCAGGACCGCAGCGGACGGGGTTGGCGAGCCGCCGTCGGTCGGGCTCGGGCTAGGAGTTGCCGTCTGCAAGCCTCCCGTGGGAGACGGCGATGGGGACGGTGAGCCGCCGCCATTCCCGCCGTTTGGCGGCGCAGACGGAGACGGAGATGGCGATGGCGACGGAGACGGAGACGGAGACGCAGATGGCGATGGCGACGGCGATGGCGACGGCGATGGAGACGGAGACGGAGACGGAGACGGAGCCGGGGTGCAGCCGATCACCCGGGCGAAGCCCGTTGCGAACAGCCCGCTCACTGAATCGTTGGCGGCCTGGCTGTCAAACTGGTAGTAGCCGCACTCACTGAGCTGGAGGACGGAGGTGACCGTCACCGTGCCCGCCGCCGGCAGAGTCACCGACTGGTACTGCTTGGGAAGGTAGGTGAGCCCACCGGCCTTTCCACTCCCGACCGCGCCTGCGATCTGACTCTCGGTCAGCGCCGGGTATCCGGTGCTGACATCGGTCCATGTGCCACCCGAATCGACCTGGGTGATCCGGTTGGCGTCGAACACGACGTTGGCGGTGATCGCTGCAGACGTCAGGTTCTCCGCGTGGTAGGAGAACGTCAGCGTCACCGGTCCGCCGCTCACGTCGTACGCGGCCGGCGGGGCCTGATAGCCGAATCCGGTGGTCGGGGTCACCCAGACCTGGGATCCGCCGGCCAGGACCGTCGTGGTGGCCCCGGCGGCGATGAACCCGGCTCCGGCGATCGCCACCACGACGCGGCGCGGGAACCTGTTTCTCGTCATTCGCACCTGTCGCTTCCCCTCTTCGCGGCTCCGCTGGCGGCCTCCGCACCCTTGCGAGGTCGAGCCCTCGCAACCGATTCGTGCCTGATTGCAACGTTCGCGTTTCCCGTGGCGCTCAGCAATGGGCGCAGGCGAGCGGTGGCCGGGACGTTTGTCCTAGATGATCTGGGCGGCCCTGGGAGGCTGGCCGCCGGCCCTCTCTCGACCGGACGGTCCGCTACAGCTGGACCAGTCCCTTGCGAGCTGCGTAGAGGACCGCCTGGGAGCGGTCGAAGATCTGCAGCTTCTCGTACATGTTGCTGATGTGGTTGCGGACGGTCTTCTCGCTGATCGACAGCCTGTAGGCGATCTGCTTGTTGGCCGAACCGGTCGCGATCAGCTTGAGGATCTCGATCTCACGGGCGGTCAGCCCGTCGTAGAAGTCCTTGGGCGTGGTGTCGCCGGTCAGCATCCCCAGCACGCGTTCGGCCACCGGCCCCGACATCACGCGCTCGCCCGCCATCACGGTCAGGATGCTGGAGATGATGGCTTCCGGCTCGGAGTCCTTGAGAACGTAGCCGCTCGCGCCGGCCCGCAGCGCGGCGATGACGTGGCTGTCGGCCTCAAAGGTGGTGAGGATGAGCACCGGCACACCCGGCATGCTCGCCGTGATCTGCTCCGTGGCCTTGATGCCATCGAGGTTGGGCATCTTCACGTCCATCAGAACGACGTCCGGCTCCAGCTCCCGGCACTGGCGGACCGCCTCGACACCGTCGCCGACCTGGGCGATCACGACGACCCGGGGGTCGTCGCCCAGGAGCCGGGCCAGCCCGGAGCGGAACAGCGTCTGATCGTCGGCGATGAGCACGCGCACCGGCTTGGTGGTGATCACTGGGATTCTCCGAGTGGGGCCATGCACCGGACCCTCGTGCCCCCCTCGGGTGGAGTGTCGAGGGTGATGTGCCCGTCGAGAAGATGCGCTCGTTCTTGCATTCCACGCAGCCCGAACCCGGATTCCGGGCTCCCCAGGCCGCGGCCGTTGTCGGTGATGGTGATCGCGAGCGAGGAGCTGATCACCTGGAGAGTGACCGTCACGCGGCTGGCCCCGCTGTGACGGCGGACGTTGCTGAGGGCTTCTGAGGCGATGCGGGAGAGGTGCCACGCCTGCTGGGACGGCAGCTCGTCGGGCCAGGAGTGGATCACCAGGTCCACGTCGATGCCGGTCGCGGCGGCGAGCTGCTCCAGGCTCTCGCGGATGGAGTTCGCGAAGCCGGTCTCCGTCGTCGGCTCGTCGCGCAGTTCGTAGAGGAGGCGGCGGAGATCGGCGAGCGCGGTGCGGGTGGTGGCCTGCAGCCGCTCCACGGCGGCGGACGCGGACGCCCGCTTCATGTGTTCGAGCTCCACGACCATCACGGTCAGGTGCTGCACAGCTCCGTCGTGGAGCTCGCGCGCCAGCCAGGTGCGCGCCTCCGCGAGGGCTCCACCGCTCACGGAAGAGGCTGTGGATGGTCCCGCCCAATCCGGCTGCAAAGCCAGGCTCGTGGTCAAGGTATTTCCCCCCCGAGATCGCGACCTGGGCCCGGCGGCCCACCCGCCCCCAGCCCAGCTAGGACTTAATACCTAAGAGTGTAGGGCATTAAGGCCCGCTCGCGCAAGGCCGCCCGGATCGCCTGGGTCCCGGAGCGTGGTCGGGCCTTTCAGCCCAGGGAGAGGAGGTGCTGCTGAAAGTAAGCGCCTTCCCCGGCTGTCGGCGTTCCGGCGGTCATGGAGGTGACCAGGACGTCGTCCGTGTTGGTCCAGGCGTTCCAGGTCCAGGCCAGGTAGCTCAGCCGGTTGGCGTCCGCCCAGGGCAGGAAGGTGGGCAGATAGGTCTCCGGGCCGGTCGAGGAGTCCCCGGTCTCGCCGACGATGATCGGCCGCTCCGCCGCCAGCGGAGCGATCGCCGAAGTCCAGCACGACGCGGTATCGCAGCTCTCCCCCGGGTAGCTGTGCCAGGAGACCGCCGTGTTGGCATCGCCCGAGCCCCACTGGGCGAACGACGACGACCAGTCCGAGCAGTCATTGGCCCAGTCCACGCAGCCGGCCATGATCACGTTGGAGGCGCCGACACCCCGGATGTCGGTGGTCAGCTGGTCAAAGCCCGCCGTCTGCCAGTTGGCCGTGACCGTGTAGGGCTGGCTCCCGGTGACGTACTCGGTGAGCGTGCACCCCTGCCAGAGGCACTGCCACGGGTTCTCCCCCGCGGACGTCCAGTAGAAGTAGGGCTCGTTGTAGAGGTCCAGGAGGACGCTCCCGTCGCCGCCGAAGGTGCTTGCCACGCTCGACCAGAAGGCGGGCGAATGGTCCTCGTCCGGGGCCGGGTTCTGGGAGAGCGCCATCTGGCTGCCGGGCGCTGACCAGTGCAGATCGAGGATCACGTAGAGCCCCGCCGCCTGGAGATCGTTGACCAGCTTGACGATGGCGTTCTGGTAGGCGGATCCGCCGATCTGGGCCCCGTTGATCCCGAGCCAGCAATCCTCGTTGAGCGGGATGCGCACCGCATTGATGTCCCACGACCCCATGGCGGCGAAGGTGGCTGAGCTGTCCTCCGGTTGGCCGCCGAAGGGATCGGTCGTCCAGTTCTGGGTGCACACCGACTCGGTCCCGCTCATGTCGACGCCGTGGAGGAGGACGGTGGCTCCGTTGGCGTTGACCAGCCGGTTGCCCTCGACGTGGAGCGCCGCCGGCGCGCCTGCGGTCGGAGGATCCGGGCTCGGGGCGCCTGCCGGGGTGGGGGTGGAGGAGGGATGGGCCCTCGAGCCAGAAGGTGTCTGGGTGGCCGCTCCGCTCGGGGCGGTCGGACCAGGGGCGGTCGATTCAGGGGCGGTCGGACTGGGGACGGCCGTTCCGATCGAGGGCGCCGCCGGCACCGGTGTGGCCGGCCCAGCGGTGGCGTGGGTGCCCGCGGAGGTCGACCTCGGTGTCTCCGTGCCCGCGGATGCCGGGCTGCACCCGGCACTTGTGGCGGCGGCGACACCTGCGATCGACAGTGCGAGAAGTCGCAGGGCGCGGAGTTTGATCGTCATGGGCTCGACCCTCTGGCGAGTGTACGGGGGAAGGACGGCCGCTGCCATCTGGCCTCCCGGTCCTCCCCTGGGCCTTTTGCACCCTCCGCCTGGGCGGGTGTCCTGATACCTCGAGGTCAACCGCCGGAGGTGAAGCAGGCCGCCAGCGCCTGCTCGGCGGGGGTCCCGAGGGGATCAAAGGATCCCGGTGCTCCCAGGTTGACCTCCCACCAGTAGATGCCGCTCACCGCCGCCGCCTCGGCCGCCTGGCAGGCTGCCTGGTAGTACGTCTCCTGAAAGGCGGCGTCCGTCGGACCGGGCAGGGGGGTCTCCCAGGGGTGGTCCTGCTCGCCCTTCTGGGGCGCGACACCCACCTCGCTGAGGACCACGCGCTGGCCGGCAGCTGCCGTGGTCATCTTGGCGAGGAATGGCTGCCACGCCTGGACCAGCCCGTTCACGCCGGTGCCGTCCGGCACCCCGAGGTCCCAGTATGCGTCGACGCTCACGAAGTCGAGATCCTTCCAGAAGCCGTCGTAGAGGGTCCCCGACGTCTCCGAGGTCCCATTGACCGAGTAGGTCAGGGCACCGGTGTAAACGGCTCTCACGGCGGAGATGAGCGATCCCCAATCCGACGCGAGCGGCTCGAGAGAGTACAGCTCGGATCCGATGTCGAAAGCTTGGGCGTGAGTGGTGGCCGCCATCTGCGCATAGTGCGAGACGAGCGTGGTGTAGCTCGCGAACCACGCGGCGACCGACCTGGGGGCGATGGCTCCTCGCCACTCCGGGGCGAGGTCGGTCTCGTCCATGAGCGGCCTCAGCATGACGCTGAAGCCATCCCCCTCCATGGTGTCGATCAGCCCCTCCAGCTGCTGGTCCGGCGGGGTGCCCGTGCCCGTCGCCACTGAGTCGGCGGTGAGGCTCGCCTGGTAGAAGGGGAAGGTGACCGCGATGCTGTTGACGCCGTCCTGGTGCAGCTCCGTGAGCAGCTGCGGCAGACCTGTCGGATAGCCGGAGTTGGCGTAGAAGAGAAGGTTGACGCCCGCCTGGTAGGAGGGGAGGGCAACCGGGGATGCGGGGGGTGTTGGCGTCGGTGTCGGCGGGGGCAGGGTGGCCGGCAGCAGCGGCGTCGAGCCGGGAGGCGGCGTACCCATGGTGGAGGTCGCCGGAGCGCAGGCACCGAGCACGAGCAGGAGGGCGCCGATACCGAGCCTGGCCAGGCTCGCTGCCTGCCCCGACCGATGATCGCCGCTGCCCCGATCCCGCCGCCGAACCCGATCCGCCCACCGGCCTGTGCTCATGTCCGTGAGGCTCCGCATCTCGTCGAGCGGCCCGCCGCTCCGTCATTGGCCAGGTTAGTGCTTCCGGCGACCTGGTCGTGATCGTGGGCTAGGCGGTCTGGCGGTGAAGGCAACGCGAACGTTACCGCCCCGCGACCCGACGTCCGAGGCGCCCCGGCATCCCGCGCCTAGCATCGATCTCGTCGTCAAAAGCAAACCCACCGCGAGGCGGGGACGCAAAGCCACGGGGCTGCTAAGCACAGTCAGCCGGGCCGCCGACGGGCAACCCGACGGTCTTCCGCGGGCCCGCCCCGGGCGCTCGGTGGAGGAGACCGATGCGCTGGTTGGGCGGGTTGCGTTCGTCACGGTTGCTGGGGGGGACCGCCCTCTTCGGAGCAGTGGTTCTCACCGTGGCCACCGGACTGACGGTGGGCGCCGGGCCCGCCAACCCCTCGCGGCCGGCCGCGGCGTCCGCGCCCGCTCCTTCCGGGTCCCTCGCGGATCACCGGGGCACCGCCATCGCCACCCCGACTTCGACGGCGGCGGGCACGCTGACCGCTTCGCCCGCCGGCGCGGCGACCCCATCGGGCGTCACCTCCGCGACCCCGTCGGGCACCACCACAGCGATCCTGTCGGGCGCCGGTACGGGTGCCACTCCCGCGCCACCGGCGTCGAGCACACCCGTTTCTTCGTTCGCCGGCCCGCCACCGGCCACACCGAGAGCAAGCTCCGCGGCGACCTCCGGCGCCAGCCCGACCCCCACTCAGGCCGCCACCCCCACTCCAACTCCGACCGCAACGCTGACGCCCGGCCCGAGCCGTCCCCCGGGAGGTGGCTCCGCCGGCTTCGTCACCCTCTGCGGCGACCACCTCTGCCTCAACGGCAGGCCCTGGACCTTCACCGGCGTCAACGCCTATGAGGCGGCCACCGATTGGGGCGTCAACGCCGGCTGCGGCCCCGAGCTGACCAACACGCAGCTCGACGACCTCTTCGCGTCACTCGCACCCAATGAGGTGGTCCGCTTCTGGGCCTTCCAGGCACTGGCCACCAACTACACCACCGGACAGCTGGACTGGGCCGGCATCGACCGGGTCATCGACACCGCGGCCGAGTATGGAATCAAGGTGATCCCGTCCCTGGCGAATGAGACGGGCGGCTGCGACGACAACAACTGGAAGGGCGCGTCGTGGTACTCCGGCGGGTACATGAGCGTATTCGACAGCAGCGCGTGGCCGGCCAGCACCCCTCTCTCGTATTGGGACTACATGCAGGCTTTCCTGCAGCGCTACGGGGACAACCCGACCATAGCCATGGTGGAGCTCGTCAGTGAGCCGTCGCCCACGGCGTCCGGCTACGTCTGCGTCGATGAGGCAGCGGCCGCCCAGGCTCTGCGCTCCTTCTACGACACCGTCGGTACCGAGGCCCACAGTCTCGCCCCCGATCTGCTGGTCGAGTCCGGGTTGCAGGGCATCGGCCAGTGCGGCACTGAGGGCAGCGACTACGCGAACGCGATGGCGAGCTCAGGGGTGGACGTTGCCAGCTACCATGACTACGGGGCCGACGGCACGCCCCTGCCGGGTGATCTCTCCGCGACCCTTGCGGCTGCCCATTCGGACGGCAAACCGCTGATCGTCGGTGAGGTCGGCACCTTGGCTCAGGACAACCTCTCCGGCTGCTCGTCGGACGCGACCCGGGCCAGCGAGATCGGCACCAAGATGTCGGCTCAGCTCTCAGCCGGGGTCAGCGGCTTCATGCCCTGGAACTACGTGCCCAGCGACCCCGGAGGCGGCGCCTGCTCGTACGACGTCGGTCCCGGCGACCCGCTGATCCCGCTGCTCGCCAGCGGGTGACCCTGGCGCCGGGCGCTCGCCTGGCTAGTGGCTAGGGTCGCTTGGCGTGAGTGGCGACGCGGCCGGTCGTGGCCCAGGCGGGGGCAGGCAGGGCGGACCGACCGACCAACTCCACCCCCGAGGCGTCCGGCGGCGATACCGAGGATGGCTGCCACCGGAGCAGGGACGCGCGCAGGCGCCACAGTTCTACGAAGGCTCGCAGGATGACGCCAGGATTGGCCCCGCTGGACCTGCCGGAGACCCTGGGGTAGTGGGTGACCGGGACCTGGGGAGGAGAGATGCCGAGGCGAGCCAGTTTGGCGAGCATCTCCGCGTTGATCATCGCTCCGGACGAGCGGATGTCCAGGCGCTGTATCAGCTCGGTCTCGAAGAGTTTGAAGGCGCAGTCGACGTCGCGCACCCTCACCCGAAGCACCAGACGGACGACACGGTTCCACCCCCACGCGTTGAGACGGCGTAGGAGGGGATCGCGGCGCCGCGCGCGGTATCCCACCACGGCAGCGTTGCCGGCCTCGGCGAGTGGGAGCAGACGTTCGAGGTCCGCGAGATCGAACTGACCGTCCGCATCGATGAACACGACCAGTGGCCTCCGGGCGGCGGCGAAGCCGGCCCGCAGCGCGCCGCCGTAACCGAGGTTGGTGACGTTGTGCACCGCGCGAACACGAGGATCCCGAGCCGCGATCGCGTCGGCGAGCTCGCCGGTCCGATCGCGGGAGCCATCGTCCACGATGATGATCTCGAAGTCGAGCGCCAGCCGCGCCAGGGCTGCCCCGCAGCGCACGGCGACCGCCTCGATGACGGCCTCCTCGTCGTGCGCGGGCAGGACCACCGAAATGCCGCGCGCGGGGCCCGAGCCCGCGGATGAGCGCGGGTCAGGATCAGGTTGCGACACGGTACAGCCTCCAGTTGATGGCCTTGCTGCTGTAGTCGATGAAGGTGCGCACCAGGGTTCCGATCCCCTTCCCGGTCGCGTAGGCCCCCGGGTATGCCCGGTTGATGGCGTCCAGGTTGCCGAGCCCGATCGGCGGTGGGATGAGGACGTACTGCACCCCGTTGGCCGCCGGGTCGGCGAGGATCTGTTGGAAGTCGAGGTCCGAGGTGATGACGTATTGAGTCGGGTCGTCCGATGCCATCTCGATCACGTATCCAAGGAAATCGTCGATCAGGACCGAGCCGGGACGGAGATGGAGTGAGTCCACGTACACGCTCACCTGGCGGTCGACCACGAAGGTCAGCTCCGCCTGCTTTTCGGCGCTGGTCAGCGGTCCGAACGTCACCAAAGCCTGCGCGGCGGGGCCGTTGACGCTGCCGGCGATGTTGGGGTTGATGAGCGCACCGCCCGCGGACGGGATGGCGACGGCCATGGCGAGCAGCGCGACGGTGACGGTTGCGATCCTCAGGGGCCCTCCGAGGCGTGCTCGCCAGGCTCCGGACCTGGCGTTCGCCGATGCCGTCAGACCGTCCGGCCAGGTACCGACCGGTGTCGGAGTCGGTGTCACCGCGGGCCGTGGTGAGAGGGTGATGGCGATCAGGAGGATGGCCAGGGGGATCGCCGCGATGTAGTACCGGAGAGCGGGCAGGACCTGGAGTGTCATGTGGACGTAGAGCATGAAAGCGAGTACCCCGGCAAGCACCGCCGGTCCGCCCAGAGCCACCCAGTTCCGGCGTCTGATGACCACCACCAGACAGGCGATGACGACGAGCGGGAGGAGCGGTTCGAGGGCGAGCATCCAGTGGACTCCCTGCTCCGCCAGGTGGAGCGTTTGGCTGAGCGTTGACGGCGGCGTGAGCCCCTTGGCCTTGAGCTGCGGCTCGGTGCCGTACTGGGACGTGAATTGCTGGAAGGCGACGCCGGTGATCAGCCAGCTTGTGATGGCCCATACGACGAAGGCGGTAAGAAAGGGAACCAATGCGATCGCCGAGTCGATGCATGCCGGACGGAGCCGCCGCCGCAGCCCGCCTGAAGCAGCCGTGAAGCTCGCAAGGCCGACAACCCCGGTCACCGCGATCGCCGCAGCCCCTGCCTCGTAACGGGTCAAGTATGCGAAGCCGAGGTAAAAGCCCGTGGCCACCAATCGGCCCGTCTCGCGGCTCCTCAACCAGAGGTGAAGGTTGCGGACGACGAGAAGGAGGAAGAAGAGGAAGTACGCTTCGCTCATCGAGTTCGCGGCGTAGAGAACGATCATGGGGTTGAGCGCGAAGGCCGCGGTTAGGGTCCAGCGCAACCCACGACCCAGGCCGAGATCGGTGAGTACCCCCAGGAGCACGGCCGCGGCTCCCGCCATGAAGACGGCGGACATGATGTTGCCCGCGAGCGCGCCGGTCACGAGCACGGGGAAGATCGGCTTGAGGGCGACCAGGGGAAGCAGGGACAGCTCGGGGATTGGGCTCCAGACGAATCCGATGGCGGCAAGGTGCGGGTCACGGCTGAAAAGGACGCGGTTGGCGATCTCGACGCGCGAAACGCCGTCACCGGCGAGCGCGCCGGTGTCCCCATGGAAGCAGACGAAGAAGGCAGCTGCTTCATACGCGACCAGTGAGATCAGGAAGCAGAGCATCACGGGAGAGGGGCGGCGCAGATGAATGCGCCAGCTGAGCGACCTCGTGCGTGGGCGTGCGACGGCGACGGAGCTCACGTCCGCGGCTCCGGCAGAGGCGTGTCCAGCCCGTGCACCGTCTTTTCCCACACGAAGGGTGAGATGAGAAGCTGGAGGAGGGCCCGGATCGCGGCCAGAGACATCAGGACCCAGTACAGCGGCATGAGCAGCGCGGCTTTGAGCAGCTCTGACCTGCCGGTGGCCCGCAGGGTGATCAGCCCCGCGTAGTAGCCGAGGAAGTTGCCGACGATCAGCGAGAGCATCGCCGGGTAGTAGATCGGGTCGGGGAAGATGCTCGAGAGGCTGACGGGGTGGAGAGTGAACCAGAGCGCGGTCAGGGTCCAGAGGAAGGGGTTGAGCACCGACGTCAGCGTGGTGGCGCCGACCATGAGGTTGAAACCGATGAACCCGCGGGTGCCCAGCTCGCGCCAGAGGCGGATGGGGTGGCGCATGTGCACCAGCCAGCTCTGCGCATAGCCCTTGACCCAGCGGGAGCGCTGCTTAACCCAGTTGATGAGGTCGCTGTTGGCCTCCTCAAAGGTGGTGGACTCGAGGATCCCGGTCCGGTACCCCATGCGGTAAAGCCGCACCCCGAGATCGCAGTCCTCGGTGACGTTGTGGGGATCCCATGCGCCGACCGCCTGAAGCGCGGTGGTCCGGATGTGCATGGACGTGCCGCCCAGGGGCACCGGTGTGTCCCCGCGTGCGATGGCCGGGAGGGTGAAGCCGAACCACGTCAGGTACTCGAGCCGGAACCAGGCGGTGAGCAGGTTCTGCCCCGGGTTGTGGTAGTCGAGCTTGGCCTGGAGGCAGGCCAGCCGGCTGTCGGCTCGCGAGAAGGCCACCACCGCCCGGCGCAGCTGGAGCGGATCCGGGCGATCCTCGGCGTCATAGATGGTGACGTAGTCGCCGCGCGCCGAGCTGAGGCCGAAGTTGAGAGCCTTGGGCTTTGTCCGGGGCTGGGCCGGGGGGACCAGCACGACCTCGATGTGCGGCGCGGGTCTGGCGGCGACCACCGCCGCGCGGGTGGCCCGGTCGTCGGCCTCCAGCAGCAGCTTGACGTCGAGGCGGGTTCTGGGGTACTCGATCCCTTCCATCGCCTGCAGGGTGGAGGCGATGATCTCCGGCTCGCCGAAGGCCGGGACCAGGACGGTGTAGCAGGGGAGGTCGTCATCGGGTACTGCCCTCGCCTCGGCGTCACTGATCTCGAAGCCGGCGCAAGGCGCGAGGAGCCGGCGGAACATGACGATGTTGCGTACCAGCATCGCCACGTAGACGGCGGTGATCGTCCCCGAGAGCGCCAGCCCGACGGCGAGTGGGGCGAAGACCAGGCCAAGAGCGATGGCCCCGACCAGGACAGCCAGCGCCGTCCACTGAATCCCGGTCAGGACGCGGCTGGCGGAGTAGTCCGGGTGGCGCAGCCGGAGCCCATCCACGCTCTCCTTCAGCGCGTACTCCTCACGCTCACCGGGCGTCATCTTTCCCCCCTCCTGAGGGTCATGCTGAGCTCGCGGTCGCCGACTCTTGGCCAGTCGCGCTGACCACGCTCCGGGCAAAGGCGACCAGGGCGGCCTCCGACTCTGTGGGGTTCACCTGGGCGAGCTCGTTGAGGACGATGCGCTGGTAGGTCTCACCCGACGCCGTGGTCACCGGCCACTCCCAGTAGACGGCCGCCCACCACAGGCCCCCCTGCACCTCGTAGACGACCGTGCTGGCGACGACCCCGCCTGCCAGGTCGATGGTGGACTGGTCGGTCTCGGCGTAACCGTGGAAGTGGTAGCAGTCGGCCACCGTGTAGGTCGAGAAGCTGCCGAGGTCCGTGGTCGAGATGACGTCGAGCGTGATCGGCACCGTCTGCGGCACTGCTGAGGCACCCCCAGGCAGGTAGAGGTAGCGGTCCCAGCTGGAGTTGGCGCCGAACTCGATCTTGTCGAAGCCGTAGCTGGCGACGAACCTCAGCGCCCACCCCGGCACCGCCGCGTCGACCAGGGTGACCGGCTGCACCCGCGGAGGCCCGAGATCCTGGGCGAGGAGCTGGTACTGGCCCAGCCCCAGGTCGGCGACCGCCACCCCGGCGGCCGCGAGGGCGAGGACGAGGAGCGGGATGCGGGCGCGCCGGACCGCCGGCTGCGGCCGGACGTGGGGGCGGCGCGGCCTCGCGGCAGGTGGCGGCTCACCGGTGGATAGCGTCCCCGTCGCCGGGCCCAGGAGCTGGAGGCGGAAGCGCGGCATGAGCAGGATCATCCCCAGCACTCCGAGGCTGAAGAAGAGGAGCCCGACGAAGGGGTGGAGAACGTCGATGGAGAAATTCTCCCCCCAGAGGTCGGCGGCGGCGAAGATCAGGACGATCCGCACCACGTCCAGGCTCCAGATCAGAGCCATGCCGGCGATCAGCCATAGCACCTTGAGCGGGCGGGGCCCCCGCACGAGGGCCGCCGCCGCGGCCCCCACCAGCAGGAAGCCGAGCACGCTGTTGACCCCCGAGCAGGCGGAGGCGACGCTCAGGACAAAGGTGCTGCTCCCGTGGGTGAGCTGGAAGAGCGAGCCGTCCCCGTAGCCCAGCGGCACGGCGAGCGGCAGCAGCCCCACCAGCGCGTGGAGAGCCGAGAGCGTGAGGTTGGTGACGTCGTTGAGCAGCCCGTTGAGCCAGAGGGTGTACGGCGGCGGCCAGGCGAGGAGGAGGAAGGCCACCGGCAGGCGCAGCCGCCACAGCATCCTGACTCCGAAGGCGATCGAGATCGCCCCGGCGACGAAGAGCGGAAGGGAGAGGAGGTCCAGGCGCCACAGCCAGAAGAAGGTCGACATCCTGGCCGGCCCGAGGGTGACGACCAGCAGCGCGATCGCCAGGAGCGGGAGGCCGACGATGTAGTCGAGGTAGCGGTCGTGGATCTCGCGCTGCGGCCGCCCCGGAAGGTAGATGAGCCCCGCGATCAGCAGCAGCGAGATCAGCGGGACCAGGCCCAGGTAGGAGAGCGGGGTCTCGTCACCGAGGCTCGAGAGCAGCGTCCCCAGCGAGTACTGGTAGGCGACCACCACCAGAGTGGTGACCACCACCGCGCGGACGATCAGGGCGCGCGGCTCGCCACCGCCCGTCAGCCACCGCCAGCGCGTCGGTGTGGGGCGGCCCTGCTCAGGCCGCCCCACAACCGCATCCCCCCCCCCCACCGGGGTGCCGTCCAGCTCCGGCACCATGCTTCAGACGCTCAGACGGCGGAGGCCGAGTTGCGCCGGCGCCGGATCCCGAAGCCGAAGGCACCCGCGAAGATCGCGAGCCCGGCCAGGGGCAGCCCCACCGCGAGCGGCGACTCGGGGGTGTTGGGGTCGGGCGAGCAGAGAGTGGTGGTCACCGGCGCGCTGTAGCTCGAGCCCGGACCGGTGATGCCGGTCGACGAGCCGGGGTCGTACTGCACTTCCCACTTCGTGTAGGGGGAGCTCAGGTCGGTCTGTGGGACTTGGATCCACCACGTGTACGAGTTTTTGTTGTTGACGAGGTCGATGTCCACCTTCCCGATGGGGCTGGTGCTCGAGGTCCACGACTTGCTGGTGCTGTTGTAGGCGAGGAATTCCAACTCGAGGACGTGTCCCGTCTGCGCGTCCAGGGTGTTCACCGTGCCCGAGGTGTATGTATCGACGCAGTTGCCCGTGAGGGTGATCCCCTCCACGTAGTTGGCCAGAGCGACCACCGCGGTCCCCGCCATGAGCGCCGCCGCCCCCACCACCCCGAGGACGGCTTTCGGCCCCCTCCGGACACCAGGAACTCCTGTGCCAGCTTCCCCTCTCATCGGGGTCCCTCCTACCCACACGGCCTGGATTGCCGCCGGCCCCGAGTTCCGGAACCACTCCGGACCCGTCAAGGCCACCAGGTTGTTACGGGACTATAGCACTTGCCGTTACCGTGGTAAACCACCCAAGGTAGTCAAACGTAGGTCAACGTACCCGAGGCGGTCGGGCCCTTTGACCCATTTTCACGGAGGCGTTTCGGACCCATATCCGATCGAGGGTGGCGTTCGTTACTCGGATGTCCAATACATGCATCTCATACCCCACGTTCAGCGGAACCCCAGGCTATGCCTCGGTCCGCCGGGCGGCCCGGAGCGCGCTCGCGGGGAGGGGAGGGGGATGCGAGCCGGTCGGCCGGCCCAATACCGCTCTGAGAGAGGCTCTACACGCGCTGACCGAGGCGGACGACGACGGTGTCGGCTTCCTGGTTCGCGCCGACCAGATCGGGAAGGCCATCCCCGCTCAGAGCCGGCGCGATGACGGAGCGCAGGTCACCAAGACCGACCGGGCCTGAGCCACTCATCGCATAGGTCCCCAGCGAGGTGAAATCCCCGCGTCCGTCACCTGCGAAGACCGAGGCTGTGTCATCACCCGAATTGGCCACCACGAACCCCGGAGGGCCCGAGCGGATGAAGTCGGCCACCGAAGTCTGCCAGGGCTGGTCGCCCACGGGGACGACCGCGCCCGGTCGGAACCCGCCGTCGGAATGCAGGAACTCGGTCACCTGGTTGTCCGCCAGGTTGGACACGAGGAGGTCGGGGTGGCCGTCGAGGTTCAAATCGGCGGTGGCGAGGTCTATCGGCGTGGGTGTGGTCAGCGGCGTGCCTCGCTGGAAGCCGAGGTGCCCATCTCCATAGAACGGCACCACGTAACCCGCGTCGAAATTGGCGACGGCGAAGTCCAGGTGCCCGTCACCGTTGAAGTCGGCCGCCACCACCGAGCTCAACAGGCCCGATCCCTCCGCGAAGGACTTGGCGAAGGTGAACGTGCCGTTGTGGTTGTTGCACCATATCTGAATCAGCCCGGAGCCGCCCGGCGCCTCGCCAACCGCAACGATGTCGGGCCAGTCGTCGCCGTTGAAGTCGGCGACGGCCACCTGCTTCAGCACTCCGGCGCTCGAGCCGTTGTAGTACTCGGTGCCGTTGAACTGCTCGAAGGTTCCGTTGCCGTTGCCCAGCCATACGTAGAAGACCGCGGCATCCGAGCTGGAGAGGATCAGATCCAGGTTGCCGTCAGGGGTGAGGTGGGCGGCCAGCAGATAGCCACCGTTGTCGTCGTTGGTTTGACCCACCAGGACCGGTGCTGCGAACAGGCCTCCACCGAGCCCGCGGTAGAAGTAGATCCCACTATCCTGATTGTCGAAAGCCATCAGGTCGACCATGCCGTTGTTGGTGAAGTCGCCCGCCACGACGCCGTCACCCCCGGGCTGGTACGTTGCCGCCGGCCCGAATCGCGAGCCCGACGCCGCGACCGACGACGTGGAGAATCCGGACACCAGCGACAGTGCCACCGTCGCCATGGCGAGCCTAAGGCCACGTGCTTTCAACGGACTGCCCCCTTCCAGTACAGCGGCCACTCACTCTCGGAGCCGCGCTGGTCAGCCCTCCACCAACGTCGGCAGATGCCAGCATGGCACCGACTGCGGCTCCGTGCAACAGACGCCGGCCGGGATGGGGAGGAAGTGATGCAAGCCGGTCTGTAAGCCGGATTCTGTCCCCACCCGCGGGGTGGGGGACGGCCATCCATCTTGGATGCCGGTTGCCCGGCACCTCGTGCGGTCTGACCCGGGACCTGGGACGAGCAGCCCCTGGACGCCGAGGCGTCCGCC